>Ga0180438_10010096_pt1 | contig 11636 bp, 9 predicted proteins | sample SS_ome_12_FD_132455 | JGI IMG/M metagenome (GOLD analysis project Ga0180438, IMG submission 132455) | Hypersaline lake sediment archaeal communities from the Salton Sea, California, USA - SS_3_D_2 metaG | ecosystem: Environmental > Aquatic > Non-marine Saline and Alkaline > Hypersaline >...
ATCAACGACATGTGGTGGGATTCAGTCCTTGGCCGTTTGTACTTGGCTTTTAGTGTCACTGGCGGTGTGACAGGTTCTGACGGTGCGCGTGGAGTGTTGGTCGCTTCTATGCCGACGGCAAATACTCTTACTTTTTTTCCAATTGCGCCAGATGCTGCGTTTGTGGATGCAGATGAAATTGTTGGAGGTGTTGGCGCCGGAACACAAGTTTCTATTCATAAGGTTCGTACAATGAACACAAGCACCTGGCTTTCTTATCTTATTGTACAGGGCGGTAATGGTGATCCTTCTTTAACACAAAAAACGGTTTTTGCTCTTCCGCTTGTTAACGATCCTAATGCTGGTGACTCGCTTGGAACATTAGCAAAAAAAGATGTGGATCCAGAAAATAAATTTCAATCAGATCAAACGGGCCTTGTTGGTCCTAAAGGTCGCTATATTACTCAAGCTGCTGCCACCAACTCAGATTTGCTAAAAACATCTTCCCCGGCAGCACAAGTTGGAGGTGGATCAACTGGAGCAGCAATTCTTGACATGATTATTTTTCGAGATTCTGTGTTTGTTTTGGTTGATCAAACATATACCGCTGATCAACCAAAGCGAAGAATTCTTTTTTCACGAGCAATTTTTGATGAAAAAGGTCTCATACAAAAATGGACAAAGTGGCGTCCGGCTCATGCTGCACAATCAAAAATCTTTGGTATGGCGATAGAGTCAAGTGACGGAAGTCTTATTACTGTAGAAAATGACAATTCAGACAACGTCGATGATGACAAGGATGCAAAGTCTGTTAGGCGTACACAGTGGGGTGCAGGAGAATCTGACGGTCTTGGTGATCTAGGTTCTCTAGTAAATGTTGCATTTCCAAAAGAAATCGGTGGCCTTCAGGGTTGGGTTGAATTCAATGAAGACGAAGCAGGTTTGGACGAAGTGTCCCTTGCAATCGCTACCGGTTTAAAAAAAGTTGCGTTTGTTCAAACTGGTACGGGAGATCCAATTATTGTCGAACAGGGAACTTTTTCAGATAACATGCTTTCTTTTGCAGATGGTGCAATAACACAAAATCCGCCAGCTAGTACCAAAGTTCTTTTAGTTGAAGGTGGTCAGCTTGACAATGTTGGCCCGATTGAAGTTGCAACTGTTGCGTATGAAGCATCTGGAAACACAACTCGTTTCTTTGTTGGTGGTCCGGGTGGTTTAGCGGCGTTAGTTAAAGCAGATGGCTCCGGTGTCGCAGGTCAATTACAGGGTGGTTTTTCGGGTATTGTTTCTGGCATGTCTTTCAAAAAAATTGGAAATTATCGCTTTGTTCGTAAGCTTTATACTGATAGTAACTTTTTGTATGTGCTAACAGATTCGCAACTAGATCGAATTAATTTAATTGGAAACAGTTTTACTGCTGTTACCATTGCGCAAACAAATAATTTGGTTGGGCAAGGCGGAAGCTTTTTAGATTTTGTTGTTTCCAAGAAATTATGTGTTTTGGCGACCAGCAAAGGTATTTTCAGAACTGGAAACGGTAAAGACGTTTCTACTGCAGCAAGCTCAGTAGATGTTGGTTGGAAGCAGGTGATTGTTCCAGAAAGTCCTGGTGTTGTACAGCAGTTGTTACCGGTTGGTGCTTCTGGAAGAGATTTAACAGATGGGGGAGATTTGAATGTTGTTTCTGCTCATCCAGGAAAAAATTGGGCGCGATTAAATCGTTTTTATGTTTCTGGTCCACTGACTGGTACTATTGATGATGACACTATTGCACCACTTGAAGATTTTTATATTGAAACCAAAGATGGAGATCCAGTTTTTTCTTATTTGCTTACTTATGGAACGTTTAGAAATATTGTTTCAACTGATGGCGCGCTTCATTTTTCAACGAAAGAAAAAGATTCACCTTGCGATCCAATTTTTAGATTATTATCTTCTAATATTCGCCCAGGTCTTGGTGTTAGCTTGCAAATAGGGCATAATGTAGGGGTTTCTGTTTCAGGGTTTTCTGAAATTGTTCAAATGGAGCGTTCTCAAGGCGGTGGAAGCTTGTTGTTGGCATCTGATGCAGGATTGCTGATCAACGAATGACGTTACAAATTTTATAAAAACATGAGAAAGAGGTTCTTGTTGTGATGTACAAAAAAAATTCTATTTCACTTGCAGCAGTTGCGTTGCTTTTATTTTCCAATTTTTGTTTTTCTATGAATATGGTTAGGCCATATGAATTTTTATTTCAGGCAGAGCGAAAGCCTGATTATAAAATGCAGGTAACAACGCTTGGAGAATTTAGCTTTGGACATGCGAAGGGTTATGACGAGAATGGATGTGATGTTAACATTTTGCGAATATATAATCCGGATCAAAATGCATTAAAAATGCTTGATGGTTTTGATGACACCACTGCAATTGGACAAAAAAGAATTCAGGTTAATGCAAATGATGATGGCAAAAGAGGTCATTATTTGGTTTGTGGTGATCTTTCCATGCAGGGTCTTTCTTTTTCTGGGCGTTGGGCATTGCCAAAACATTTTTCTGTTCGTGCGCACATTCCATTTTATTTTGCAAAATTAAAATCAGTTTCTTGGATGAATCAAACAGAAGATATAACCGTAGATGATGCTCGTGTCAGAAATTATTTAACGGATGATTTTTTTGCGAATGTTTGCACCCTTGGCAAAGGACTTGATTTAGGTTGTTGGAGTAGGTCTGGAGCAGGAGATTTAACTATTTTGCTCGAGTGGTTGCAAAACTTTAGGCAAACGAAGCCATTTTTAAAAAATGTTCGTGTTCGTGCATATGCTGGTTGGACAACGCCGACTGGTAAATGGGCAGACGAAGATAAAATTTTTGCTTTTCCTTTTGGTTCGGATGGAAGCTTTGGATTTTTGTTTGGAGCAGGTCTTGATTTAACGTTCCGCACTTATTTGCGTGCTGGGCTTGATGTTCAGTTACTACATCTTGGTGGCAAATCAAAGTGTCGACGTATTAAAACAAATGAAAATCAAACAGAGCTACTTCTTTTAGAAAAAGTAAACGCTTTTAGAGAATATGGATTTTCTCAGCAGTTTACGTTGTATGCACAAGGGTGCAATTTTTTGGGAGGACTTGCGGCAACGGTTGGGTATCAATTTTTTAAGCATGGTGATGATTATTTAACCTTGCGTGACTTAAAGTACTCAGAGAAGGTTGCAAATACAGCAAAAAGCTTAGAAGAATGGACAATGCATAACTTTATTTTCAAGCTGAGCTATGACTTTAGTAATGATTATCGAGTTCATCCGTATCTTGCTGCTTTTGTAAAGGTTCCCTTTAATGGTATTTTTTCTGCACAAGTCAAATCTTTAGGCTTCATTCTTGGGGTTGATTTCTAATTTTACCAATCTGTTGAAAATTATTTTTTCTTCTTGTTAGCATGGCCACGGTATGTGGCCATGTTTTTTATGTTTGTTTTTTTGGGAGAGCTTTATGAAGTATTTGAAATATCTCGTTTTTTTGTCTTTCTTTTTTTTTACACCCCTAGTCTTTTGCCAATCAGAATCGTTTGAGAAACCAGAAATACCAACGGAGTTCGAAGCTGATGGTGTTGTAGTAGAGATTCCAGAAGCTCTTCCTGAGCCGATTGAAGTTCCTGAGCTGCCGACTGATAAAACAGAGGATCTTTTTAAAAGTTTTGGCATTTCTCGCAAACCAAGGGAAGATGAGGCTTTTCTAGGATTGCTTGGTTCTTTGAAAGAAGAGTTGCAGCCTCTTTATTTTTCTGACATTCCTCTTATTAGTGAAATTCCAATGCCAGCAAAAGTAAAAGAGTTTTTTAGCAATATTGTCATGTTTGTTCCGAGCATAAAAATTGATGGGAAAGGTGGTTTTAGTGTTACCGGTGACGTCAAGGTCTATGACGTAGAAGTTTGGGCGCGTATTGCTGTTTCGAAAAACAAGGCAGGCAAAACGGATTATAGCATTGTTGTTCGTCTTCCAAAAAAGTGGAAATTTTCTGATACATTTCCAAAAACAAAAAATTTCGATCCGAAAAAATTTGATCTTCTTGAGTTTAGTGAAGCTTGGTTTGCTTTTTCTAGCGCACGGTATCTTGATCCGGTTCTTGAGCGAGAAGTTCGTGAAGGCTTGAATCTTTTTGGCACTGTCAAAACGGTCGGTCCACTTTTTAAAAAGTTAGATTTGTTGTTTGGCGGAAAGTTGAGTGAAGCCGGAGAGCTTTCTGTGCATGGTGCTATAGGCTTGAACGAGCAACTTCTTGGTTCTTTATTAATTATAGATTTGCCTACAAAAGTAAAGTTTACCGAATGGTTGCAGACGTCTCCGCTTGCGATGATTTTTGCTATAGAAGATAGGATTTCTCAGGTTGCCACTCCGATTATTGCGTTTCGCGGAGCTTTGGATATTACGTTTCCTTTTCAAGAAGATCCGGTTTCTTTAAGCCTTACAGGTAAATATATTTTTCCAGAAGATATAGAGTTTTATGCGCAGATGGATGGCTGGATTCGAAATGTTCCGCTTCCAGGAATTCATTTTGGAAATCAGCGGTTTGGAATTATCGTTGATTTAGTGACGGCAGCGATAACGCAAGGAGGCCTTCTTGTTTCTGGTATTAATGCTGGTGGTGCAGCTGGAATTATGGATTCTTATTACTCATTACAGGTAAAAGGAGCTTTAAGTCCAGATACTGTCATAGGTGATTTAACTTTTATTTTTGATGGAACAGCGAGGTTAAGTGATCTTGTTGGCTTTTGGATTAAAAATGCAGAAGGTTTTGCGCGTATTTTTAAAAAAGATGTACGTTTTTACAAAAAGGCTATGAAGAGAATTCCAGATTTAGAACTGGAAGATGTTCGATTTGCATTTGTTCCAAGAGAGACTATTGAAGAGAAAAAAAGAATAGAAGTGCAGGTTGGAAAATTGAATTTGTTTGGGTTGTGGGGAAGTGGACGGCTTTTCTTTTCGAGCAATATGATTAGTGGGGGGCTTCATTTGCCAGAAATTACTCTTGGCCCAAAAAGAAAACCGTGGTTAAAAATAACGGGTTCAGGCATTGCAGAACATAAAGGTGTTGTTGTAGATTTTGAAATTAGTCCGTACAGGCAATCATTTTTTGCTGATACAGCAATTGAGACAAGTCTATTTGGTGGTATACGCAGGGCTGGACGTTTTGACTTATACCCTGGCGGTTTTGAGTTTTCAACCGCTTTCAAGTGGGCAGACTTAGTAGATACAGATTTACAAATAAAAGCATCGATGCTCAAAGACGGATTATCTGCAAAAAACATGGTAGCTTTGGTTAATTTTGAACAAGAAGGCTTGGATCAGCTCTCTGATGTTTTGATGGATGCAGCAAAAGAGTTGCTTGAGGAAGTACAAGATGAAATTACCAGAATACGAGACGAGGTTATAAGGAATTTAGAGCGCAGGGTAGGCTCAAAGCAAGAAAAAATTAGCCAAAAAATAAGAAGGAAACTTTTAAAAATTTCACGCAAAGAGCGTCAATGCAGGGTGCGACACCCACAAAAATATGCTGCTTTGTTGCGCAGAGCATGTGAGATTTTAAAAGGTGTTCCGCTTGATGTTTGGGAGATTGTTGCATTGGCTGCGCACAAAGATGTGACTTTAGAGCTACAGTTGATTGGTGGAAAACTGATTGCAAAAACGGCAGCGACTGCTGCAAAAGGAATTACCCTTCCTCTTGGAAAATTTTCAGAGTTCCTTGCAAAACTTATTGCAAACACCCTTCAGATAAAAACATTCAAGGCTGAGGCAAGCTTAGAGAATCTAAAAAAAGGCGAACCGCTTCAGATAACAGCATTTGATGCAACACTGCTAGGTAAAGATTTTTCTCTAGAAGATATCAAGTTTTCAATAGAAAAAAGAAAAGAGTTCATCGCAGAGTTATTCAAAAAAGTAGCAGGTGTTCAAGATGATGAAATTGAAACGCTTGAGCTAGATGACCAAGATGATGAGGGGGAGATGGACGAAGAAGAGGGTGAAGGGGAGCTGGAGGAGCAAGAGGAAGAAGCACAAGTTGCTTGAGTAGAGTAGATAGGCTGTTAAAGCTTTCGGGGATTGGCATTTACACCAATCCCCGAAAGCTTTTGTTTAGATGAATTTATTATATTTTGTTATCTGTGATAAATTCTATAATTTCTTTTTTTGTTTTTTCATTATGTTTTTTCTGCTCCTTGCTTTCTGAATATGGAGGCCATAGATATATTGGACTTATTATATTAGATATTTTTGAAATTTTTTTATCTTCGGTTTCAAGGCCGGCATTTTCCAAGTTAGTAGTTTGTAGACGTTTTATGTAAGAGCGTACCCTTCTGGGGGCAATGAAAATTATACCTTTTGTGTTTTCTGTCAAAGCGTTTTCTATTGTTCTTTCTTCTTCTTCATCTACAAAAACTCTACCTTCGCCGGGGTCGAATAAAAAGGTAATTATAAAGTCGGGATTATCTTCAATATCAACGAAAGTTACTTCTTTAGAGATTTTATCTTTCACGTAGTCTTTTGCTGCTATACTTGTTTTTTCTTTGTCCAGGAGAAGTACTGCTGCTGTTGGAGGCTCTTCTTCTTCCATAACACGTTTTTTCTTAGGTTTGCGTTTTTTTCTTTTTGAGAGGCTTGGTTTGTTTTCTTCAATAATGGATTTTAGTTTTTCAATTGCTTTTTTGTTTTGAGCATTTTGAGGTACGGGGCCAGCAGATCTCATGCTCATGGCAATTCTAATCACAGAATTTGTTTTTTTCCTTAGTGCGGGAGTGTCAAGATCTCCCTCGCCCGCTAGTTTTGTGATGTATGGTTTTTCGTAAAAAGGATTACGGTTTACACCAATCAGGATCAAATTGTCAGCTTTTTTTGCAAGTTTTTCTAGCTTTTCTATTTCTTCTGGGTTAGCAAATAGTCTAGTTGGAGATGAGTCACCTATAAGGGCAATCAAAAAAACAGGATCATTTGCGGAGTCAACGATCTCAATTTTCGTTGCAAGTTCTTTTTTTAAATATTCGATTACTGTAGGAAGAGCATTTTCGTTATTGATTTTATAGAATGCCGCCGTTGGCTTTGCGCATAGATCGGCAGCTATACCAAGCAAGCATAAAAGTGAAAAAATATAACCTTTCCGAAGAAACATACACGTCTCCTTTTTTTGTCCGACGTAGCCCGAGGAAGCTATGGGCGAAAACGGGCGTAGACGGATTGGGGACCTTTGGTAAAACACCCTGCTTTACCTTTTCAAGTGTTTAGGTATACATAGAGCAATAAAAAAAAACTATATTTTTGTTTTTTTTTAGAAAAAGCAGCGTGTTAGCTCAATTTTCCATCTATTTTAACGAGAAATTGATTTTCTTTTGGCAAAATAGAAATTAGTTTTAAGTTTTTAACAGAAGGGAGTGCAAGAAGGTTGTGCATAAATTTTGTTGCTTGCTTTATGTCGGGGCATTGAACAGCAAGATTTATTTTTTTTTCGAAAAGGTCTAGTGTATCCAGCTGGCCGGTTCCTTTGAGCAGATCGTTGATTTTTGTAAACAAAGAAAAATATGTATGTGGATTGTTTTGTATTCGGTCCAGCTTGTTCAGGCGCTTTGTTAGTTCTGTTTGCTTTTGTTCCAACTTCATTTTTTTCTGTTTAATGTCGGTAAGTTTTGCAACAAAGTTACCTTGGTCTGAATTTTCTTTTTTGAGTTTTTTTAGGGTTCTCCATTGTCTAGCTTGTAAAAAGACAACAACAGAGAAGATGCTCAACACAAAAAACAAAGAGGTTTTGTTAGACCATTGTTTTTGTTTTTTTGTGCGGCGAGCAAAATTGATTTTATTCATCCAAATCTTTCGGCTAGAAAAAGGCCAAGCGCTGATTTTAAAAAAAGATATTCTTTTTGCAGATCTACCGAAAGCTCTGGAGAAACTGATATAGCTTTGCACAGGTCTTTTTTTGTTAACAACGTTTTTACGTCATATCGTTGTTGTAAAAGATCTAAAGAAAGTTTTGCTTGTCTGAATGTATCTGCTTGTAAATATTTATACAGATGGAGGTGGGTCAACTGGCCAGTTGTTAGTGTTGCCAGTTGTAGATCGCATTGTTTTGCAAGTAGTTGGTACGAAAACAGATGATGAGGTTTTATTCCACAGACAAAAAAGTCAAACCCTTTTTTTTGAGATGGACATAGATACAAAAAATCCCAGTTGAATGCTTCAAGATCTGGTAGATCAAAATCTTCTTTTTGAGGGTGTGCGGTTGCAAGGGTGACAACTTTTTCAAGTACTGGTGGGCCAGAAATAGATAATGCTGCTTGAGTTTGTTGAAGTTTGTGTTGCTGGGCAAACGTTTTAATAATTTTTTTTAGTTTGCTGATATTGAACGGAATTGCTTGTGCAAATTCTAATTGTTTGAAAGGTGTTCGCTCATATGCGCTGAGCATATAACTATTTTTTTGTGCCTGCAGAACGGCGCAAGTAATAGTTTGTGGTGTTAACGAAATGGTAAATAGTTTATGTATTTTCTGGCTGAATGGCCACATCTTTTACTCTCCCGGTAACAATGCGGTTTTTTCCTTCTAAATCCTTTTTGACTGTTATATCATTAAACCTTTCTTTTTCCAAAAGTTTTACAACAGCAGCTCCTTGTGTGTGCCCAATTTCTAAAATAAGTTGTGGAATGCCGAGCTTTTTCATTTCTTTATTTTTACGCAAAAAAAGTGATGCTTTTTGTGCGATTTGTTCAATAATAGCAAGCCCTTCATTTTCTGCGATGAGTGCATTGTAGTCTTCCCATTGTGTGACAGAATCATCAAGCTCGTTCCATTCTTTTTTGGAAATATAGGGCGGATTAGAAATAATGAGATCAAATTTTAGACCAACAGGAATGTTTTTGTATACATCAGATTTTATAAAGGTAACATTTGTTAGATTATTTTGTTTTGCGTTTGTTTTTGCAAGCTCTAAAGCTGTATCAGAAATGTCTGTTGCGTATATTTGTGTGTTTGGTAGTGCATAAGCAATAGCAAGTCCTATGCAGCCGGTTCCGGTACCAATATCTAGAATGTTTATTTTTTGATTGTGCAGTTTTTCTAGTTGACCTACTAAATCAGCAACCATTTCTTCTGTCTCTGGGCGAGGAATGAGGGTTGGAATTTTTAGCAAAAGATTTAAATCTAAAAAAGGAGCGGTTCCGAGAATGTATTGAAGCGGCTTGCTTTTATCAACAAGTTCATTTATCCATTTGTCTAGCTTCGCCAATTGCTCTTCGCTCAAATCGTTCAAGGCATGCGTGATCAACTGATTTCTTTTTTTTCCAGTTAAAGCTTCTAAAATCCACCAAGAATATTGTTGACACAACGTTGGGTCATCATATTTTTCGCCTAATTTTTTTTCTATGCTTAGAGCAAGAGCTTCAATGGTTTTTTTTTTCATATATTTTTTTCTATTTTTCTGGACGAATCAATGGCACAATGCCAAGTTTTTTCTTGTATTCGTACAAAAGACTTTCTGCAACTTGGGCGTCAAATTGTTTTTTGCGGTCATCCTCGGCCGCATAGCGCAGGCCAACAAACTCGATTCCTATTTTTTCCATTTGCTCTTCAACAGGTTTTAAGTTAGAAAGCTTATCGTTTAAGAAAATAACTTTTTTTGGCCAAAAATCAGTTTTTTCAAAAAACTGATTTAGTAATTTTCCTTTGTGGTTGTTTGCGCCAAAAATGATACCATCTGTGTATTTGCTTGCATGGGTTATGCCAAGGTCAATATCATGCGGCCAAGGGCAGCTGAAAGAAAAATGGACACCCAGACGATGTAATTCTTTTTTTGTATGCTCCGCGAGAGCCAAACATCTGGTTGTCAATGCCATGACCGGCAACTGCTGCCGTTGTAAGTCTGTGATAAGTTCTGTTGTTTTTTCATCAATTAATTCAAGCTCAGAAAAATATTGGAGTAAAAGATAAGTTAGCAAAACGTCTTGAGTTGACTCGTTGTAGGTTAAGCCTTTGGTGCGTTTTAGGTCAACATGGTGCTGAAACCATGCATCATTGCCCAGCATGCTGGGCATTCTAAAAACAGTATCGTCTAAGTCAAAAATAATTACGGTATTTTCTGTTATATAAGGGAGAATGTCGGTTGTTTTGCAGCTGTCAAAAATGACAGCTTTTAGTGGCGCAATGTTGCAGGTTACGAGGAAGAAAAATAAAAAAATTTTGCTTTTCATGGGACTCCTTGTGTTGAAAAACGTATCGTTTTTGGCTTTGTGCATAAGATACCAGATTGGTCATTCAATTAAAAACCAAGATAAAAGTTTTTAAATGTTGACAAGGGATGTCTTCCTAGTCCATTCTAGGAAAAAATTTTCTAAACGACCAAGAGTCTCCTTACAAAAAAGTTTTGATTTTTGAAGCACTGTTTACGGTCTCAGGACCGACATTTTTTGTATAAATTAGCAATAAAAGTATAGGTCAGTGTATCAGGGCGCATTGTATGAAGTTTATAATTTTTTTTAGCGTTGCTTTTCTTTTTCTTTTTACCAATAGTTTTTCGATGGACGTTGCTCTTGCTGGAATGACAGTAAAGCAAGAACAAGAAGATGGTTATAAAAAATTTGTGGCTTTGAAAGATCAGAAGGAGGTTGCGTGGTTGAGGGTTGCAAAAGATGGAACCTTAAAAAGTGAAGGAGACAGAAAGATAATAAATGGACTTATAAGTCAATTTACTCAAGGGAAAAAGTAGCTGTGGTAAAAATTGTTTTTATAGTTTTTAAAAAGAAAGGTCTCAATGAACGTTAAGAAATGTTCTGTTTTTGTCTCGCTTTTTTTTTACACGACAGTTGTTTTTTCCATGGAGAATAGTTATGGAGCCCTGATTCAGGATCAAACTGGCGGCGCCGGGGCTAACTGGGAGAATATATTGAGTGACGCTCAAAAGGAGTACCAAGAAAATAAAGAAAACTTTTCAAAAGTTCAGGATGAGTACGACAATATAGTTGAATCTTATGTAGTAGATAGCTCTAGCTGTTCGCTTAAACTTGAATTTTTTATTGATGCTCTCGGTGACTTTCAAGAAGTGAGAAGTGTGTTTTTGGCTTTAAAAAAAGATCATCTCAAAAAACAGATAGAGCTTAAGAGCAATATTTGTTGTGCAAAAGAAATGCTTGGTGTTCAAGAAGGTCGAAGAAAAGAAGTTTCGAAGAAGAAAAAAAAGAATGTTTTTAGGTCAGTTTTTTCAACCGACAATCTTAATAGTGGAGGTTGGAAAAAAAAGTATTTTTTTAAGCGTTCCAAATCAGCCAATAGTCTTGATGGTGGTGTTCGTGAGCCGTTGCTAAAAAAAGGTTTTGAGAAATGAAAAAACTTTTTGCCATTGTTTTTCTTTTTTTCTTTCCAGCAACAGTTTTTTGCATGATGAATGAAGAGTGTGAAAACGAACTCACGCCACTTGCCCTACAGGTTTCCCATTGGGCAACTTTACACGATGAGCTTTGTGGCAAATTTGATGCTAATGAGAAAGGTTATCTTTTTTTTGTTCGTACGTATCTAGAGGGGATTCTTCCAAATTTTACTGAAGATCTGGATTTTAAAAACTATAAGCTTAATTCTGGTAAGGATAAAACGGGACCAGAGATCGATTTTTTGAGACATAGCATTTACTGTTGCCAAGAAGCTTTGAGG
>Ga0180438_10010097_pt1 | contig 11635 bp, 9 predicted proteins | sample SS_ome_12_FD_132455 | JGI IMG/M metagenome (GOLD analysis project Ga0180438, IMG submission 132455) | Hypersaline lake sediment archaeal communities from the Salton Sea, California, USA - SS_3_D_2 metaG | ecosystem: Environmental > Aquatic > Non-marine Saline and Alkaline > Hypersaline >...
ACCGGGAGATTCCTTTAACAGGATGACTAATGACGCTGCTTTTTACCAAAATGAATCTTGCTCCTGACTTCCTTGCCCTTTCACAATAATCGTAATCATCTCTGCAGATAAAAAACGTTGGGTCGGGAAGACCGACTTCCTGAACCATGTCACGATGAATGAGGAAACCGAGAAAAGCAATGTTCTGGACCTCCTGAACCTCTTGGAGTCGTTGATAATCATTAATGGATACGAGTCTGCCACTGTCTATCACTTTTTTCGTCCAGCATAGTGTCTTTGTGCCGTCCTTCATGCCCATGGCAACGGAACCGTATACTGTATTAGAGTCTTCAGCGTGCAGAGCCAGGTTCTTGAGGGCCGACCGCTCAGGTTCGGCATCATCGTCCATGAGCCAGAACCATTTCCAACTCTGAGACATGGCGTATTTTAGGCCATGATGAAATCCCCCGGCCCCGCCCATGTTTTCGTTAAGGCGCAGATAGTGTATGTTGTGACGGTCCATATAGCCTTTTTTGCGAAGAGATACTTCCGTGCCATCTGCTGAGCCGCTGTCGACAATGACTATGTCACAGGGGTGAGTTTGGCTCAAAAGGGCCTCGATGCAGTTGAGGAGGAGCTCCTTGCGGTTGTGTGTAACTACAATGGTGGCTATTTTGGTGCTGTCTGAGTTGTTCGTCATATCTATGGAGCCAATCCGATATGTGCTTGTCGGTGAAGGGGCAAGGGAAAAGAATGAACTATTACTTAAAAAGAATATCCCCTCAGCTAGGCGTCGGTTGTTTGCGACCAGCCTTAAAAGCAGAGCCTACAAGTAGTCCGTCGCGGATGGAATCTGCGATGCCTTGGAAGACCCAGCGGCCGTAGCGCCCGACCTGATAGATACCGTGTTTATGAAGCGCTTCTAGTGCACTTTGCTTCCATGTCGAATCTGGCCAAGACCAGGTGTAAGCAACTTCAATCCAGGTGGGATCCACAACCTCAGCCCCAGAAATGAAGCGCCAGTCCTGCAATTCCGCTACCACATTATTGCTATATTGGGTGATCTCCCGATCCGATGGCCTTTCTCCTCCGCCATAGGCCCTTTCAACATAAATGCTCACCCTTTCTCTGTCTGGACGGGCAGAAAGGGGCAAGAAGGATGGGTCAACATTACTATAGAAGCCTACACGGTGGAAGCGGGATAGGGTGTCCGGAGTGTACAGCCAGTGATCATCGGGACATCGCTCTCCGCGCACGGCCCCGATGTTCAGCACAAGGACAGACGTGTAAGGATCCGGTCTCGGCCCGACGGGCATATCGGCCATCTCTGTGACCTTGTTGAGCGGCAGTGTGGAGATCAGGGTCTCATAGGGGCGTGTGCTACCGTCGTCAAAGGAAAGCGTATTGCGCCCAGTATCGATGTGTGTCACCCGCTTACCGTGCTCAATTAGGCAGCGATTTGACAAACCCTGCGCCAAGACGTTCAAGCCCTCTTTAGGATAAGCAAAGGTAGCATTATATCCCGCTGGAGTGGTTTTGCCAAAAGCCCCCTGGATTGCCAACGACAGATCCACCGGCGATTTGTAGGCATCTTGCGGGGCAATCCTATCATAGAGCGCCGCTGTGTACAGTTCATTAAACGGATAGAAGAACAGCGCGCACAGTGTGGGACCGAAGTTCTTCCCCAACCATTGCTTCATCGTGCGAAAGGGCCCCTGCTTTTCAGCCATTTCTGCTAGGGCCCGCTCAGCCAGATCTCCACCAAAAAAACGCAGATGATTCTGCAAAGGGAACGGGACATACAGGCCTTCCTTTTGAAAATAGACGGAAGATTGCCTTACATACCTTTTCAGGTTCACAAATCTTCCGATGAAATGTAAGACTGCTGGATCACCGCCGAAGATCCAGTGCCCCCCTCCGATTTCGAAGCGATATGCCTCCCCATCAGTTGGAGCTACCGTACAGCGTTCTTGATCTCCTGGCCGAACGTAGTAAGACGAGCAAATGCCCCCTGGAGAATCGGCGGCCTCAAAGACCGTCAGATTTGAAGCGAAAGCTGCTGCAAGGCCAGTCATGCCAGCGCCGAGTACAAACGTATTCTTACTCATAGTACCTCAAAAGAACCTGTTACGGTCCATCCGAGCTCAAGCCGAGTCTCTCAGTGGCCGGCGGAAAAAGCAGGACCCGGACCAGAAACGACATGGCCGTAAACGGAATGCGAAGCAGGTCCTTTAATTTCAGCTTTTCAATGGAAACGGCAACTCCCTTGTCAAAATCGACAATGGCAACTTCCCTGCCGCGGATGCCGCCCATCCAGTAAGATGGAGGAGATGTCACCAGAAGCTTCCAGGGTTTGGTCCATAAAAACCTTAATACTCTTAGTTTGTCTGTCCACGACAACTGGAGTCCTCTCAATCTCCTATAGGATAGGACATTGTTGTTGCCGCAAAGGTCTTCCCAGGTATGTTCGACTTCATTGGGGACAATGGAAAAGATCTTTAGGCCAGGACATTTCGATGTCAATCCCCGTACGAAGCCCTCTTCCCTTCCGTCTGGTTGGACACTGCGGAGGAAGACACAGATGCTTCCGATCATGCGATCACTGAGATAGTCTTTTAAACCGAAGACCGGGAGATGAAAATACCTTTTTCCGTAAGCGTCCCGAAGAAAGTCCTCTATTCCCCTGATGATGGCGCGGGACGCCTTCAGATCGCCGCCGATGCAATTCGCTAGAGCAAACATCGTCGAATAAAGAGCGATGCGAGCCAAAAGCAAGCGCCTCTTGGCTCCCGTCGTGTAATTGCTGAAAAACCAGAGACGATTACGGGTTCTATAGTACCGGCGCCATATAGCAGAAGTGTCTCCCGTCCGCTCTGCCCAACTGGGATGATATACGACTGATGCGGCGGAAGCCAGAACCTCATATCCGGAGGCCTTAAAACGGGCCCCCCATTCCATATCATCCCAGTATATGAAAAGGCTTTCATTGAGCAGTCCCAATCGCCTGACGCTTTCACTTCGGACTAACAACGAGCAAGCGGCCACGTAGTCGACTTGGTAGATAGAATCATGGTCGTCTTGAGGTTTGTTGCTCCTTGTCTGCCCAAAATCGTAATCTATAAAGGCACCTGCCTCTATGATTTCAGAAGGCTTGGCAACATTCATGACCTTGGAACCGCACATTGCGGCTTCAGGCGAGCACTCCATCACAGCGACGAGTTCTTCTAGCGCATTCCTGTCCACCAGAACATCATTGTCCAGGAGCCACATGTATTTGGATTCAGGCCTGTTTTCAAGGACCCATCGCATTCCGGTGTTAAATCCCCCAGCACCGCCGAGGTTTTGTGGATTCTTAATCAGTCTCACCCAAGGATAAGTTGATTCAATAATTTGAACTGTATCGTCCGTCGAGTTATTATCAACAACAGCTATCTCATACTTGCCTTCTGGATAGTTGATGTCCTTCAATTGTTCAAGTAATCTGGTGACATCCTTTTCCTTATTCCAAGTGACGATAACAACCTGAACGGTCGGCGCTTCAGCTGTAACGCTGACATTATATGCTGGCCCAGCTTCTCTTTTGGGGGACATTCTCTTCACTAAATGCTCAACACCTGTTGGGTCCCTACTCACCAATCTTAACGTTCAATTGAAATCGACGTGACAGCACGCCCAATATTCCGAGATCATTTCGCGAAGTCTTGTCGAGGACCTCAGTCCTTTTCCGCTAGTATTTTAACACACTGGCATTCAAACCGGATAGAATCTTGGGTGTTATTCGCCCTTCGACCTGCCCATGTGCCTATATATACGGTCTATGATCGGCTGATATACCACCTGGGGTGAAAATCTTTCTCTTACAAACTTGTGAGCTTGTTCTTCCATCTGACGCCTTTTGTCGGGCTTGATGAGAATCCGTTGAACGGCTTTGGCAAAATCTTCAGCGCTTTCCGCTACCATTACAGCCTTGTTCGTAATCTCACGGACACCCTGTACGCCAGCCGGGGTTGACACGCAGGCGCGGCCATACGATAAAGCTTCCACTAGCTTAATTTTTAGCCCACTTCCAACCACGAGAGGGAGTAGACACACTTCTGCGGCTCCATATTCAGCTCCCAAATCATCCACCCTGCCCGAAAACGAGACATTTGGGGCCGCCGTCTTTATAGTCTCGCAGACCGTTCCGCAGACATGTAAACTAGCGCAAGGAACCAGTCGGAGCACTAACGGCCAAACGTTTTGAAGCAGCCAGTTCAAGGCATGTAAATTGTGGTTGGCATAGCTTCCAACGAATAGACAACGGGCTGGAATCTGCTCCGACGCACAAGATTGACAGGTGGCCGGCATGGGCATCAACAATACCTCACATCCGGGGGATACCTTGCGAAAGACATTGGCGTCCTCTTTCTGAATAGCAAGTAATAGCTGTGCTTTCTGAAGCTGTTCTGACTCCGTTTTCAAATCCCACTCCGATTCACCCAATAAAGGAATCTTCTTCCTCGCGAATTCCTTCACTCTTTGGTGACGGACGTCGTGGGTGATAATTACCCTCAGAACCGGTTTGTCCGGAGGAATCGCAGAAAAGACATCAGCGAGGAAAGCGTAATTGGCAATCACAATATCCGGCTTGTCCGAAACAAACGCATTTCTACAAAACTCTATTTCATCTGATGTTGTCAAGGCGTCCCACGGCCGAACCCTGCTATTCCCGACGGTAATAAACTGCCGAAGAATCTGGTGTATTCTCTTCATTGGATCATGCCAGGCCGTGAAAGACATATCATGCAATGCCTCAGCAAGAAGATAATATGCTGTCCATATTGGTGATACAAGCCAGTCCTGGAGGGACTTGAACCTAAGCAAGAGGTGACAAAGCTGTATGTTGTCCCTAGCCGAGACACGGAAGAGTTCTCTGGCTAGGCCTGGGATGACAAAAACGGGAATATTCCCTCCAGGTGATGGATCCAGCAACAACAGACTAACTTGAAAGCCTAACTGTTTCAAATAGACTGCCAGCGACAGAAGATAAGAATGCGAGCCCATTGTATTCTCAATGGGAAAAGCTCTTGTGACAATATGAATCTTGAAATTTTCAGCCTGGCGACAGTTGGCTTCGTCTAAATGTGATTTCATACTTTGGTGCGAAGGACGGAAGATGAGGGGAAAATATATGTAATGGTCAAATGAAAACGGACACGAATTATCAAGCAGCTTTCAGTTGTTTGGTTCGTTCAAACTCCATGGGGCTCCGATAGCCCAGCGAGGAGTGGAGCCGATAGGCATTGTAGAACGTAATATAGTCCAAGGACTCTCTTTTGGCGGCCTGCCTGGTGGCAGGTCTGCATGACAATAGGTATTCATGTTTTATGCTGCGGAAAAAGCGTTCGGTTGGAGCATTATCCCAGCAATCACCCTTTCGACTCATGCTCGGTATTGTTTGAAACTGTTCCAGTTGTTTCTGGTAACGATCACAGGCGTACTGGATACCCCTGTCAGAGTGATGGATCAGCCCTGGAGGGGGCTTACGGCGCCAGTAAGCCATCATCAAGGCATCTAAAACGAGCTCGACCTTCATGTGCTTGTCTATGGCCCAGCCAACAACTTGGCGGGAGAAAAGATCCAGAATGACCGCCAGATATGACCAACCCTCCAAAGTCCACAGGTAGGTTATGTCGGCTGTCCAGATCTTATTGGCAGCGTCTACCGTGAACTGACGGTTAACAAGGTTGGCAGCTACACGATATGTATGATTGCTGTCAGTTGTCACCTTGTAGCGTCTCGGGGTTTTGGCCACCAGTTTAAGTTTGCGCATCAAGCTGCGAACACGGTACCGTCCAATATCGTGTCCCTTGGATTTGAGGCTTTTGAGGACCCTACGAGATCCATAGGTTGCCTTGGATCCGTTGAAAATAGAGCGAATGAGAGCCTCCAACGCCATCTGTTCCGGGTCCTGAATTGGGTTCCTGTAATGACGACGATAATCATAAAAACCACTCCGGCTAAGCTTCATCACCCTGCACAGCACGGTGACGGGATAGGCCTTCGTTTGCTGCCGGATAAAGTCGAATCTCACTTCGACTCTTTCGCAAAGAAGGCCGCCGCCTTTTTTAAGATCTCACGCTCCATTTGTAGCCGCTGGTTTTCTTTCCTTAATCGTCGGTTCTCGGCTTCCAGCTCTTCGCGAGTCACCCCGCCTTCGGCAAGGTCCTCCTGGTCTCGACGATATTCACGCACCCAGCGGGAGATGTTGGATTGGTTGATTCCGAGACGTCGGCCTGCTTCGTTGGCACTGTACCCCTGGTCGATTACCAGGCTGATAGCGTCTTGTTTGAATTCCTTTGTGTATTTTACCCGGTTTCGCTTTTCGTTCATCGGACACCTCTTTTCTTCGTTGGCTGCTATTACCACGGTGTCCGTTTCTTTTGAACCACATCAGGTTGCTCTGAACGGTCCCTTGAGTGTCTCGTCAACACTGCCTTTTGCACAAAGGAGTTGACGATTGCTGAGATGATATTGAAAACGCGTTGAAGCTGTTGATATATAAGTCTATAGCCATGTTGTTTCATCTTCTGATGGGCGATTCTTTGGACACGCAGGATCTCGATCATGGGGATCCCGCGTTTGTATTGAAAGTTGGTATTGCGTATTTCTGGGCATAGAACATCCATTTTCCAAGGCTCCTTAGACAGTATAAGCTTGGGAGCTTCTTTGTGAAAGTAGGCAAGTTCACTCTCATTGAAATCGATGTCTAGGAAGGCACAAATGGATGCCATAACATCCCTATGGTTCTGGACTAAAGCTTCGTACGTGGTTCTGCAGATTCTGTGGCTGTTCTTTTTGGTGAAATCATCAATACGGGTTACGCAGTCTACCCATTCTCTAGCCAGCGAGCCAGTTGCCCTGACTTTATCTGTGAGATTGCCAAGCTTTGTCTTGGCAGAATACATGGTTTGAACAGGATTTCTTATTATACCAACAAACTGGGCTCTCGGGTAAAGGGAGGAAAGCTGGTCAAGGTGGAAAGCGTGGTGAGGCGTCTTTTCAAGCCATCTAATACTAAGCATACGCTGATCAGGGACCTGCTTGGAAAGTAGGTTATACACGACGAATTCAAAGATGATCTTGGGAGTAAGCTGTCGCATTCTGGCCTTGACGGTCAGATGCTCGATGACAGGCTGAGCAAAGTGAAGGCCAGTCATTTCCGTGATGGCATTCAGCACTTCCCGGAGGCAAGCACTCTTTACATGTCCTTCAGGGTCATGCCGAATGTGTGAAAACACTACGGGAAAGAAATGTGTTTCTGGAAATGAATATATGTTTTTCTGAGTCGCCAACAGTGCCTGAAGGAGGGTTGTTCCGGACCTCGGATAGCCAACGACAAAGATAGGGTCCTGCGAAAGCATAATTTTGTCCAAGTCACATTGCTGCGACAGGGGCATTTCAACTGATTGTTCTACGGACATAGTTCTTCAGCTTTGTTCGCAATGAGGACAGCCGGGATGGGCCCTGAACGTCCCGATTTTCGATGTGTCGCATAAAGCCGTGAACCAGCGGTTTGCCTTGGAGAAGGCCTTGCGATTCATATTGCATCAGAATGTCATGCAACTGCTTTCGGTTATAGCTATCATAGTCGTTGTAAATTGGGTTCTTCCAGCTCCTGTCATCACCAATATGAAAGGTAAGGTGCAGGTCTTCAAAAACGTGAAACTCCTGCGCATAGCAAATTAGATTAGATATTAGGACTTTGCCAATCCAATTCGCACCAATGCAAGCTTTACCCAGGTTGAAATAAGGATAGAGGGTTCTCTTGAAGACGAAACAATCATACCCAGGATGCTTCTTACCAACCTGAGAGAACATGATATGAAGATCATCAAGATCTGTATATTGTTTTGAAATGGTTCGGCGGTTGATAACGAACGCGTCGTATCCCAACTCGGCGATTCTGTTTACCGCAGAGTAGAAGTTTGGCATTAAGGCAATGTCAGCATTTGTGTATATGAGATAGTGAGCATCAGTTGCGGCTTCATAGAGGCGATCCAGCACATCGTTCAGGAGAGGAAGCCTGCGACGTTGCGCAAAAGCGGCAATGTCTAGAATAGACTGATCCAAGTCCGGAGTAATCTCAAAATCATGGGGAACAAGTCTCCGGTCTTCAGGAAACTGAGCAGAAAGGAGATGCACGTCTACAGTGGCCTTGCTGAAAGCTTTTGCAATCCTCATGCTTTCAAAGGTGATGGGCTGGGCAAGAAAAAGATCTGAGGATTCATTGACAATAACCGGATTGATGATGTGGCCAAACATGACCTTCATTTGCCGAATATCATGGTTTGAAAAACAGTGTACAGTGGATCAGATAGCCCTTTTTGAGATAAAAGGGGCATATGCTTAAGTTGCTGTGGATAAAATCAGGTGTATCATTTACTCAAGGGTGTACCCGATTAACGAAAAAGTTCTCTTTGCCTCGTTCGCAAAATAACGCAAATCTTCGGGAGAAAAATGGTTCGTCCAGTCTCCCACAACGCCCTTCCTAAAGAAGGATCTTCTGTTCTCTTGACCTGGTTGTCGTTTTGCAAGTTTCCCAAAGCTGAACAATTGCACAGCCTTCTCTATAATAACCAGAGAAACCTCAATTCCAATTTGGCTAAAGATATCACTCAATGCAAAAACAGTATTTTCTTTAAGATGCTCATATTTCACAATGACGTCGGGTTCTTTTTCAATCCATGTTGTGACATGGAAATTCCATTCAGGAACATGATTTCTGAGAAAACGGCAAAACTCTCCATCGTTTCTTCTCTTAAGTAGTTTCCTTAACGAGGTCTTGAGATTAAGTTGCCGATGCTGTGCAACGTATTTTTTATAGAAGAAGTATGAAACCATTACATCTCTGCCATCTCTCACTAAATAGACGGTTTTCTGCGCAGTTTCGTTGGGAAGAGTTAGTTTGTGTGTCTTAAGAATTCTTCCAAATACTGCTTGGTAACTTTTGTGGGGCAGCCCTCCCTTCACATACAATCTCTGGTAAGGATCCTTTGGATGAACTTGAGGGTCATCAAAATCGTCAAATTCTGAATTCAGACAATAGGCCAGGAGGTAAGCCAGCCAAGTGTTGCCAGACTTTGGATAGCCAACTACGTACATGGCCTATTCCTTATAGGTGTAAAGAGCGGTCCTCCCACATAGGATATTCTATGACTCATTTTGGGGGATAATTTTTCAACGAGGCGGTATCATGCCCTTTTTGAAAAAGAGAAAAAAACCGGGTTAGCCTTCCTGTCGCAGGCAAACGAATAGAAGTCAGTATGGACTTGATTATTCCGGAAAACAGACGGATGGCCGCCAGCCATCTGTATATGTTTACAAAATAGGGGTCGATGGCGTCATATGTTCCTTTAGGGCAGACATCGTTTTCAGAGGGATGCGACCTGCTGTTTGGTTGCTTTGAAGAGAGATTTTTCGTCTCCAACAGTTCTTTGAAAAGTGCGACATACCTCTCAGCCTGCACCTCGAGGCCATGAGCATCTTCCATTACCGCCCGGCATCTCTCGGACATCCCTTTTCTCTTAGCTTCTTGCAGAGTCAAAGCCAGTATTTTCTCAGCGAAGTTCTTGACGTCACCTGGCGTTGACAATACACCATTCTTCCCGTCTATAATTATATCCGGAACACCGCCTGCCCCAAAGGCAGCTACTGGTGTTGCACAGGCCATAGCTTCCAACATCGTGTTCGGAAGATTGTCCTCTAACGAAGGCAACAGGAAGATGTCAGCGGCCGAATATATTTCAGCAAGGCGGACCTCCTCACTTATGAATCCAGTGGAGACAACTGATAAGGGCGCCAATGCTTGGAAGGAATCTGGAGAATGTCCAAAAAGCAGTAGCTTAATCTTTAATAGACGGGCCAATTCATAAAACGGCGCATGTTTCAGGCAGAGCCTTAAGGCATTAACAAGCTCCTCTAGGCCTTTCCGACGAACCATTGTCGAGGGGGCCCCAAAAAGGAGGAGAATTGTTTCAGGTTCTATTCCCAGCCTATTCTTGGCCTCTTCTTTCGGGGTTGGCTTGAAAATGTCTATATCCAGGGAATAGGGAATGACCTCTATTCTAAGGTGCTTGAAGAGGCTGCTTCTTGCAGCACAACTAGCCATCCATTGACTTGGGCATACTACTGTCAGGTTTTTCTTTATGTTCCTCAGTTTGTTCTTAAGAACATGAAGGGGGATTTGATGACGGTTGTCTCTCAACTGTGGACAATCATAGCAGTCACTCACATATCCTTCGCAGCCAGCCGAATAATGGCAGCCACCTGTGAATGGCCACATGTCATGCAGTGTCCATACAACCGGTGCGTCCAGTTCTAGAAGTTTCGAAATGCTCTCTACAGACTGAAAATGTGAAATCCAGTGCAGGTTAACAATATCGCTGGCATGGATGAGACTGAGCCCGGATATGTCCACACCGGGATAGGGCATAGAAAATCGGGTATCAGAAAGTTTAGTTCTGTTATGGTCTATCAATCTCGTTTGAATGAGATCAACCACCTTTTCAGAGAATGGAGCCTTAGTGGATTGCACAGCAAGAACGGATTCGTCCGAGGATTTCTTCTCCCTTGAAAGGATGATGGAGTTGTGGCGAAGAAGCTGCAGGCCCTTGTGGAGGCGGTAGGAAGCTTTTGCTGCTCCGCCGATAATGTCACTCGTGCTTAGAATGGCTACGTCCATCGGTTAAGGCTTACGTTATGATACTCTATAACTTGCAGGGTTCGAAACTGCCTTGAGTTCTTGAGGCCTTCCTGCTCTGCCTAGCAAAGACCTAATTTACGGGGGATAGGGCTAGGTCACAAGTCACTTAAGACTGGAGATTCTCAAGAAGTCGAAAAGTATATGTGTGATGATAAAGACGGACCTGAGTGTACGCTTTGATATATGGCACAAAGAGACACCAAGGACCCTGGTCACTTTAAAAAGTCGAGAAACAAGACCCCCCGAGGAAGCATTTCGCCTACACAGGTACTCCACTATATATTTCAAGAAGCGGGAGTTAGGTCGACTATGTGCGTAAGCATGAAATAGGTTCATGTATAGATTGTCATTAATCTCCTGATAAAGGTGGGTAAATCGGCCGTTGAAATACTCGTCAAGATAAGAATTCATCCTGATTCGCCCGGCATACAGGGCCGGACCATTGTGCGAACGGCTTATTCCTTGGGAATGGCGTCTCCAGACGGACATTACGTCATCTAAGTACTTGATTTTACCAAATTGTGCCAACATCGTAAAGAATGCAATATCCCCACTTTCTACACTCTTGAAAAACTCGGGCAAGCGCAAAAGGCCATTCCTGAAAACGACACTAGAAGTATGATATGAGTACACATCCCTAATTTGATCCTCAATAGTCAGGACGTCTTTTGTCTGGGAGGAGTGGTCGGGTCGCATGTAAGCCACCCTAGACGGCTCTTTTTCAAAAAGTTTCTTTGTGTTGTGACAGCAAATGACAAAACCTGGATTGGCCTCCAAGAAATCAACCTGCTTCTGCAACTTACGGGGATGCGTCCAGTAATCGTCTCCTTCAAGGAGTGCTATGTACTTACCACGGCAGGCCTTGAGATTGCGAAGAAAGTTGAGACGACCGTTGCCAGTATATTGGCCGAG
>Ga0180438_10010098_pt1 | contig 11635 bp, 8 predicted proteins | sample SS_ome_12_FD_132455 | JGI IMG/M metagenome (GOLD analysis project Ga0180438, IMG submission 132455) | Hypersaline lake sediment archaeal communities from the Salton Sea, California, USA - SS_3_D_2 metaG | ecosystem: Environmental > Aquatic > Non-marine Saline and Alkaline > Hypersaline >...
CCGCCGGCTGCCCGCCGTTGGCCGCATCGCCACGCCGATCACCCGGTCACCCTCGACCACCGGGCGCGACTCCTGCGGCCGCAGCCCTTCGCAGTCGACCTGCCCAGTGAGCAGCTTCTTAGTCACGCCGATCGTCGCCAGCCCGGCCGCCACGCCGAAGTGGCTGGCAACGCCCACGTGCCGGGGGTGCAGGATCCCGCTGCCGTCGACCAGCACCGGCTCGGCCAGGCGACCGGCGCGGCGGACCGCGGCGGCGAGGTCCAAGAGCACGGGCAGCTCGCGAAACGTCAAGTAACTGCTGATATAAGGGAAGGCCACGCGGCGGCGGACCGTCGTGGACCACACGAGCCGGCCGGTCTCGACGTCGACCAGGGCGTAGGCCGCCACCGCTTCACTCGGCCCGGGATAGGAGACGTCGACGCCGCCGACCCGGCGGGGCACGCGCGTGCGGCGGCGGAGCAAGACCTTTCGGGCGACCGCCGCCTGGATCGCCCGCAGCCGCTCCAAGGGCCGCTCCGACCGGAAGCCGACGAACCCGACCCGCCCAAGATCCACGCGGCCGGCCTCGATTGCGACGCCTTCAGTCGCCAAGAGCGCCGTCTTCGCTGTTTCGTCGCCGGCGACGTAGCCGCCGAGCCTTCCGTCCGCCCGCACCACGCGATGGCAGCGGCACTGCCGCTGATGATCGTGGTGGAGCATGAAGTGTCCGACCCAGCGGGCAGCGACGGGGTTGCCCAGCGCTTCGGCCAGCGCTCCGCACGTGGCCACCTTGCCCCGCGGGATCTGCCGCACAAGCCTCGTGAGCAGATCGGCAAGGTCGGGCGGGTCGACGGGCGGCTCTGGCATTGGTTCGGCCGACGTGCCTTCGGCGGGTAGACGTTTCGGTTGTCCGCCAACCCGCGGCATCATTCCAGTGGAAGCCGTTAACTGGCAAGGGCAAACCCTCGCAGCGCAATGTATCCGACCACGACGAGCAGCGTCAAACGCGCCAGCGGCTCGATGCGTTGCGGCCAGCGGACCATCGCGAACATGGCGGCGACGAAAATCACCGAAGCGCCGACGTCGCCCCAGCGGACCATGGGAAAGACCCACTGCCGCTCGGAAAAAGGCCAGAGTAGCGGCAGGCCCCAGTCGGCGAGCCGGGCGTGGCCGGAGAAGACTAGGTCTGCCGCCAGGTGGCTCAACGAGGCGGCCGCCCCCACGGCGATCCAAATCGCCAGTTCGTTCGAGCGGAACCGCCGCCGGATGGGCGAGGCGGCCCGCGATTGCAGCCGCGGCAGCCGCCGCCGGGCGAAACTTGCCGCCCGGCAGACGAGGCTGTAGCGGTAGTCCAGCGCCGCCACCGCCGCGCCCAGCACAACGCAGACCAGCAGGTTGTGTCCCGCCGCGCGGTGCAGCAGCGCAAACAGCCGAGGGCCCAAGAGCAGCGTCACGCCGTCCCAGTCAGGCAGCACGGCGGTCACCGCGGCGATGCCCACGACCGGCCAGCCGAACCGGCGATGCAGACCCGTCGCCAGCACTCCGCACGCACCGAGCATCGCGTGTTCGTAAGTCGTCATCGAAGCAGGCGGCCGCAAGCTTCTCGATCCAGCCTCTTCAGCCGAACGTCCTTGAACTGCACCTTCATCGGCCGGCCGGCGTGTAGTTGCAGGGCGAGGATGCCGTGGCCAGCGGCGTTGCCCTTCTGGCGGTCGGTGACGTCGACCACCACGTGGCCGTTGAGCTTGTGGATCAGCCGGTCGCCGCGGGCGATGATTACAAGCTGGTTCCAGCCCCGCATGTCGATGCTCGCTTCGATTCGTGCGGGGTCACCGATTTGCCCGAGCACCATGCGGCTTCCGTCGGGGCCGATCTCGACGCGCCTGCCCACTTCGGCCAGTGCGCCGCCGCGGCCGCCCTTCATCTCTTCGAGAATGGCGGTGCGGCCGGGCTTTTTTGTCTCGATGTTGCACTGGTAGCCGGCCACCTCTTGGTCGCCCAGGTCGCGGCTGCGGTACTGCACGCCGGAGTTGCCCGAAAGGAGCCGGAACGAGAGCCGCAATTCGAAATCCTCGAACTCGCCGCCGCGCCAGATCAAGTAGGAGTGATGCGCGAGCGTCCGCTCGGCCGTGGTCTCGCCGGTGATAGCCCCGTCCTCGACCCGCCAGAACCCCGCCGCCCCGCCCCACTGGCCGAGCGTGGAGCCGTCGAACAGCGGCACGAAGCCCTCCTCCTCAGCGGCAGAGGCGGCCCATGCAGCAGCGATCAGAACCCACGCGAAGTTCATCTTCTCACCCGTCCAGTCACGGCCCGTCGCGTACGGCGCGCGGAGCCTGCCTGCTACTTCGCAAATGCGGCAGTCAAGGTTCAGCCGATCCCGACGCCAATACCCATCGAGCCGGCGTTCATGTTAGCGGGCCGTCGGCGGCTTGGCCAGCAGGACCGGCGGCGGAGCTACCGCACGGCCGGCTGCGGGTTGGCGGGGCGGATGCCGATCCGCTCGGGATTGAAGATCCAGTAGAACAGCTCGCCGAGCGGTTGCGGCCGCAGGAAGCGGCGCTGGTCGGGCGGCTTGGCTTCCCGCAGCAGGTCGACCATGTCGGCGATCACCGAACGGTTGTCGCCGTAGTAGGAGTGGCCGAGCAGGCTCGTGTCCACCGTCGACACGTCGATCGTGTCGATGCCCGGCACGACGACCAGCCCCTGGCCCGAGTCGCCCGCCCGCGGATAGCCGTGCACCTGCTTGGAAAGGATCAGCGCCTCGTCGTTGCTCGAGGCATAGAGCGTCACTCGCTCGGCCGTCCGCACGATTGCCGGGGCGATGTCGCGCTTGAAGACGTCGGCGTCGATGTCGGGGGCGGTCAGGAGCACCTCGCGGAACATGGGCGGCTCTTCCCGCATCTCATAGGCGATCGTCTGCAACGCGCTGGTCAGCGCCCGGTTGCCCATGCTGTGGGCAATCAGGTGCACCGACTCGGCGCCGGAGTTGCGGGCGATGCCGACAAGAAATTGTTTTAAGTGGGGCACGGTCCAGACCACGTTGGTCTCGTCCACCGCGTACTCCAGCAGCCCGCCCTGCGACGGCCAACTGAAGAAGATCGGCGGGCCGTCGAAGCCCAGGTCGTAGGCCAATTGCGCCGTCCGCCGCGCCGCCGACTCGAAGGTGACGTTGAACCCGTGCACGAACACGAACGCCTCTTTCCGCTGCGAGCGATCGAGGCGGACGCGAAGGCCGGCGTGGAACTCATCCGGGCTTTCGAGGTTGACCGTCAGGAGGACCACGTGGCGGCGAGGGTCTTCGTAGACTTCGCCGCGGAAGATCGAGGGACGCTCGATCTGGCCGAGCTGATGGCGCTTGGGGATGCTCACTTCGCAGGTGCCCACCTCCAGCTCGCCCCGCCCGTTGCCGTAGGTCCGCTCCAGTCCGCCGGTGCTCGACTTGGCCTGGAGGTAATCGGCCACGGTCACCGCGGCGAGGGCGAACGTGGCCATCATCCCCAGGCCGGCCAAAGCGATCACGGCACGGCTGCGGGAAACCCACAGGCCGACCACCAGCAGCAAGAGCGTGATCCCGGCGACGACCGCCGCCACGAGGAACCAGCCGCGGGCGTAGATCGGCCCCAGGGCCTCGGCGCCGGACGTGGCGCTGCGGTCGGTGCCGTAGAAGACCGTGACGAGCTCATAGTCGGCTGCGCCGGCCGGCTCTTCTGCCGCCGGCGGGGAGTCCCCGGCTCGGGGAGCTTCGACAACGTCGCCGCTCGGGGGCGAAGCAGCGGGTGCCAGCGGGTCGGGCTCACTTTCGGGCGACGTCTCTTCGGCGATCGCCCAAGGCGACTCGCCGGGCCCTTCGGCCAGCGGAGCCATCATCGGCAGCATCGCCTCGTCCGGCGGGGCCGTCGCGGGCGCCGGGGCGGTTGCCGGCTCGCGGGCGGCTGCGGCCCAAGGGCTGAACGACCTTGCCATGTCCGGAGGCCGAATCGGGTTTTCCCGGGGAATTGCGACCTCGGGGCTGGCTTCGGGAGTGCGGGCCGGGTTCGCCATCATCGGCTTCGGCGACGTCGGCTTCTCGATCGGCCGTTCCTGCCCGACTATGTCCGCCGCTGGCGGTTGCTCGCTTATTGGCTCTCCAGCTATGTCTTCCGGCGGCGGCTCGATCCAGACCTCTTCCGAGGGTTCCTCCCACACGGGTGCGTCGGTGGCGGCTGATTCGTCTGCCGGAGGGGATTCGGGAGTGGGACTTTCTGTTGCGCGATCGTCGGGGGGCGGTGCTTCGACCTCGGGGCTCGATCCGCCACCGCAGCCCGACCACAACAGCAATCCGCCGCTTACGAGCACGGCGGCCAACACGTGAGTACGCCCGGTCTTTCGCATGGCTTTACCTCCAGGACGGCCCTGATGCAGCGGGAAGGAGGTTAACAAAAAGAAGCCTCATTCCCCAATGCCAATTCCCAGGTTCTCCGTCGGGCGTGAAATGCCCCGCGGGATACTTGTGGCCCGCCAAGACCATTTTGAGAGGTTGGGTGCCATGCCCGCGTCGCGCAGCAGCGTGGGCATGCTCACGCAAGCGTGAGCATGGCACCGGCGCTAACCGGAATTATTCGTGCCGATGCAGCTAGTTTCGCAAGAATTCAGTTCGGCGCAACGAGTTCGGCTGAATCTTGCGATTCAGCTACGCGCACTACACCCCGTAGTTCACAGTCACGCATTGATCCTGGTTCCCCGCCGGCCGAGGGCATACCCCCCTGCCAGCTTCACATCCCCTCTTTCGGATGTATAATATTGGGAAGGGGTTAAGGCTGCCGGCCGCGACAGGGCGGCTGCAAATCGCCTGGCAATTTCGGCAACGTGGGGCAAATTGGCAGTCCGCACGTGTGGGTTGAGTTTTGTCCCACGGCCTCGCGGGGGAATGATGGGCATCCGGTTCTTCTGTCCGAACGGGCACAAGCTGAACGTGAAGGAGTTCCTCGCCGGCCGGCGGGGAATCTGCCCGTTCTGCGGTGTCAGCGTTCAGATCCCCACCCAGAGCGTTCCCTCCGGCTCGCAGCAAGCGCAGCCGGCGAGTGGGAAGCAGGCGGCCGAGTCGGAGGGGGATCCGCATTCCCGTGCTCAAGCCTCGGGAGCGCCGGCAGCACCGGCCCAGCCCCAATCGACCCCCGAAACCTCACCCGAGACGCCCTCCGCCGCGAGTTCCGCGTCGGTGCCGGAGCAATCGCCGCCGGTCGTTTCGCCCACGCCGACAACGCCGGTTGCCTCGCCGCCGCTTGCCGAATCCCCGCCACCCGCGCCGGCGCAACCGCCAACCACGGCAGCAAAGCAGCCGCCGGCACTTCCCCCGACGCCGTCTGCTGCGGCTGTCTCGCCGGAGCCGTCGGCCCCGAAAGGCCCGCTCGATGAAGCGCCCGACGCCGTCTGGTATGTACAGCCGGCAACGGGCGGGCAGTTTGGTCCGGCCCCCGCCGACGTGATGCGAACGTGGCTGGATGAAGGCCGCGTCGCGGCCGGCAGCCTGGTTTGGCGGGAAGGATGGCGGGACTGGCAGGAAGCCTCGACGGTCTTTGCCGAACTGGCGGCCGATCGGGAGATGGCCGCCCTCGGCGGAATCACCTCCAGCGCCGGCTCCAGTGTCCGCCACTCGGCCGCCGCCTACCGTCCGGCCGCGCGGCGGCGCAACAACGCCACCAACGTCGCGGTGATCGTCGTGTTGCTTCTGGCGGTGATCGTGCTTTTTATCGTGTTCTACTACGTGGTGATCCGCCCGCCCGGCCCGTCCTCGAGCGCCGCGGGTCATGCCCCCCGCGCGATTGCGGCGGGCGGCGTTGCATCCGGCTTTTTGACTTGGCCTGCGGCGGCGGGGCGTCCGGCAAATCCAATTCCTCGGGAGCGGTTGCGGTCTTCGCGCGGTGAGGATGCAACGGTTCCCGCCCCACCCCGACATCCGCAATGAAAATCCGCGAATTCCTCCAGCACCACGGGATCGCCGAGAACCCGTTCGCCGACGAAGACGCGCAGAGCGACCTGATCTTCAAGTCGAGCTGCATCAAGACCACCTTCCATCCGGCCTGGGACAAGGTCTACGGCAACCCCGCCGAGCCGGCCACGGCGATCGTGTTCGGCGAGAAGGGATCGGGCAAGACGGCGATGCGGCTGCAAATCGTCCGCCATCTGGCCGACTACAACGCCGACCACCTCAACAGCCGCGTGCTGGTGGTCGAATACGACGACTTCAACCCCTTCCTGGACCGTTTTCGCGAGACCTTCTCGGGCCGCCGCCGCAAAGCCGGTCGCGTCCTCGGCGAGTGGAAGCTCTGGGACCACATGGACGCCGTGCTCTCGCTGGCCGTCACGCAACTGGTCGACCGCGTCCTCCAGAACAAGCAGGCGAGCCACCCTGCGGCGATCGACGTCGAGCCGCTCAAGGTCGAGTCGCTCGCCGGCAACCAAGTTCGCGACATGATGCTCCTGGCCGCCTGCTACGACCAGTCGACCGCCGACAACGTCTTCGAGCGCTGGCGGCAGCTCCGCCGCAAACTGAGATTTCGCACTTGGCGGTCTTCCTGGGACATCGCCTTGGGCCTGCTCCTGACGATCGGCGTGGTCGCCCTCATTGGCTGGCAGGACAAGTGGTCGTTCTGGGGAACGGCTTGGCCCTACCTGGCCGTGGCGGCCGGCTGGGCCCCCCGGCTCTGGCGGATGATCCGCTGGCAGTGGAAAGCCTGGAGAATCGCCCGAAATACCCGCTCCCTGAACCGCAACGTCAACCTCATGCGGCGGATCTTCGTCCGTTTTCCTGCCGGCGAGATCACCGGGCAACCTCTGCCTGCCTACGCCCGGACCGACGACCGTTACGAGCTGTTGGGCAAGCTGCAAAACGTGCTCTCGACCCTCGGCTTTCCCGCCATGCTCGTGCTCGTCGACCGCGTCGACGAGCCCTACCTGATCGACGGTTCGAGCGAGCGGATGCGGGCGCTTCTGTGGCCGATGCTGGACAACAAGTTCCTCAAGCACCCGGGGCTCGGCGTCAAGCTGCTGTTGCCGATCGAGCTCTTGCACTTCATCGACCGCGAGGAGCGGGAGTTTCACCAGCGGGCGCGGCTCGACAAGCAGAACCTCGTCCGCTCGCTGGAATGGACCGGCCCGTCGCTCTACAGCCTTGCCGACGCCCGCGTCAAGGCCGCGGCGGCCGACTCCCGCTCGCCGCCCGACGCCTGCCCGCCCGCCTTGGCAGACCTTTTCGACCCGGCGATCGACAAGCGGCGGCTGGTGGAGGTGATGGCGTCGTTGCGGGTGCCGCGGCACTTGTTCCAGTTCCTCTACCGGCTGTTGGTCACCCACACCAACGCCCACCCCGACGAACAGCCGGCGCGGCCGATCTCGCTGGAGACGTTCGAGACGACGCTGGCCCTCTACCGCCGCGATCAGGAAGCCTACGCCCGCAGCATCGGCAGCGCGTAGATGGAATTGCCCGGACGCTGGGAAGGTCCGGGGCGTTGTCTGGTGGTAACCCAACCCGGCCCGCGTTTGGGCTTGTCTTTCCACCCTCCCCCTTTCCCCCAATTTCCGCCTTGACTCACAAGGCCGATCCTGAGACACTCCGCCACCTCGGCCGCTGCGCCGAACGGGTTATTGGTTTTCGGCAGGCGAGGGTCCCCGGCGTGGACGGCCGGGGATGCCGTGAACCCTGAAAGCAGGAGAGCGATAGGATGTGCTACAGGTACGGGATGTTCCCGATGGCGTTGGCCGCGGCACTGATGGCCGGCTGTGGCGGTTCCGGTGATTCCGGAGAGGGCACGGGCGCGGCAGCGACTCCGACCCAGACCGGGGCAGCAGTTCCCGGTGCGGTGCCCGACCCGGCCCAGGCGGTCACCGCGTTCCTCGAGGCGGTCCGCAGCGGCGACGACGCCACTGCCGCCGCCATGTTCACCGAAACCGCCCGCCAAAAGGCCGCCGAGATGAACATCGAAGTCGCTCCCAAGGGAAGCGATACGGCCCGGTTCCAGGTGGGCCAGGTCGAATATGTCGATCCCTCGTTGGCCAAAGTGCCCAGCAGTTGGTCCGATTACGATCCCCAGGGCGACCTCCGCACGGACCAAATGGCCTGGATGCTGCGGCGGGAGCCGGAAGGCTGGCGGGTAGCCGGAATGGCCGCCACGGTCTTTGAAGGCGAGCCGCCGCTGCTGTTGGACTTCGAGAATCCCGAGGAGACTCTCCGCAAGCTGGATAGCTTGCGAGAAGAGATCATCCGCCGCAGCGAGCAAGAGGCGCTGCAGGCGGCCCAGCCGGGAAGCCCAAGCGGCGAAGTCCTGCGATGAGGCGGCAACCCCACAAAGGCGGGGCGTTCTCGATGGCGGCGGCGCTACGGCCAAGCTCTCGGCGACCGCGGCTGAAGCCGAAAGGAGCGATGGTTTAAGGCGATAACGCTTTTTAAGAGAACAACTTACGTTTACTTCTCGAGGAGGGGTCCGGCTGCGGGCTCCTCCTTTGTTTTTGCCCTTGTGGCGAGGCAGCAGGGGCTGTGCTACTATTTCCAGTCGGCTCCCGCAAAATTCCCAAAGCCCCAATGGGCCCCAATGCGCATATTTTCTCGCTTTCCCCCGCTTGACAACACAATCATCCGTGCTAGCCTAACGTGCAAAGCTGTGACTGTGTTTCCACTTGGCCCAGACCTCAGAGCTTCAACAGGGCGGTGGGAAGGTCGTATGTCGGGTGGAACAGCTCTGTTTGTGGAGGCTCCCCTTTGGTAAACCGTCATGGAGGGGAGTTGGAAGGAACGACGGTTTAAGTGCGAGACCCTATCGCTACGGTACCTGTTAGTTGGAGGATTCTCGAATGAATCGCACCCTTGTTGTTTGCATCGCGCTGATCGCGGTGCTCGGCTTCGCCTTGACGGCGGACGCCGCCCGAACCTGTCGTCCGAAGACGTGCTGTGCGCCGACTTGCGAGCCGGCCACCTGCGCCCCGGCCACCTGCGCTCCGGCGGTTTGCGAGCCGGTCACCTGTGCTCCGGACACCTGCGCGCCGGCCACCACCTGCCGCAGGCGGTGCCGTGTGCCCAGGACCTGCCGTCCCAGGACCTGCGCCGCGCCGACCTGCGAGCCGGCCACTTGTGCTCCGGCGGTTTGCGAGCCGGTCACCTGTGCTCCGGAGACCTGCGCGCCGGCCACCTGCGCGCCGAGGACCTGCCGTCCGAAGCGCGCCCGGACCTGCCGGCCGAGGACCTGCGCGCCGAGGACCTGCTGCCCGCCGACCTGTGCTCCGGCCGAGGCCGCTGCGCCGCCTGAAGCCGCCCCGCCGGCTCCGGCGCCAACCACGTAGTAACTTTGCCACAGCAGCCCGAGGGGAGCCTCTCTCGGAAACCCCCGAGGGCTTTTCGGAGCCCTTTGGGGCACGACGGAAGCACTTCCGAGGGCCGGAATTCGCCCTGTTGGTTCCGGCCCGGAAGTTCGGATCGATCCGGCCGGACCTCCGCGGAGGTCCGGCCTTTTTTGTTTTCTCGCCGGCCCTCGGCCGTCTGGGGCTGAGCGGGCGCGCCCGACTGGCATTGGAGCCGCCGCTTGCCTTGTGGTATAAGTCTGCCCCGGCCGCAGCGGTTTCCCCGGCGATCGGGATCGCCGGGCCGGCCACGGCCGCCGCCCAGAACGCCTCCGCCCGAGTCAGACCATGGATGGCCTGCAAACCCAGGTGGTGACCGCCACGGTGGGCGAAACGGTCGCGGCCTGCCAGCTCTCGGTGGTGCTGCCCGCCTACAACGAGCAAGAGGCCGTCGAGCACGTCTTGACCGAGATCGTCGACGCGCTGGCCGAGGAGCCGATCCGCTACGAGATCGTGGTGGTCGACGACGCCTCGACTGACGGCACGGCGGAAGTGGCCGAAGAGTTTGCGCGGACCTGCTGGCAGTGCCCGGTCCGCGTGATCCGCTCTGCCGAGCGCCGCGGCGCCGGCGCCGCCCGCAAGGTCGGCATCCGCGCCGCCGGCGGCGAGATCGTCGTCATGCTCGACGCCGACGGCAGCTATCCGGCCGACGCGATCCCCGGGCTGCTCGCCCACTTCCCCGCCTACGACCAGGTCAACGGGGCGCGGACCAGCGAGCAAGGCACACTCCCCTGGCTCCGCGGTCCGGCCAAGTGGTTCATCCGCAAGCTCGCCTGCTACCTGACCGGGCATGAGATTGCCGACCTGAACACCGGGCTGAAGGCGTTCAAGCGGGAAGCGATGCTCGACTGGCTCTGGGTCGTGCCCGACGGCTTCAGCTGCGTGACCACCATGACCCTGGCCTTTTTGACCAACGGCTACGCGGTCAAATACGTGCCGACCGAGTATCGCCCTCGCATCGGCAAGAGCAAGTTTCGCCCCGTCAAGGACACGCTCAGCTACCTGGCCACCGTGTTGCGGATGGTGCTTTACTTCCGGCCGCTGAAGGTGTTCTTGCCGCTTTCCGGGCTGATGATCGCCGCCGGCGCGGCCAAAAGCGTGGCCAGCTTCGCGCTGACCGGCAGCATGCAGGAGTCCGACGTCGTGGTGATGACGGCCGGCTTCATGACCTGCATGCTGGGGCTCTTGGCCGAGGTGATCGTCGCCCATCACCGGCGGTAGGGTTGAGAGTTGAGGGTCGAAAACGTGTCCAGCGACGTCCGATTCCCGCGGTTTGACATCCGTCAAGAGTATTTCGTGCCGGGCACGGGTTTCGCCTGCAACCCGCACGCCTGGCCGCCAGAGCCCGCCGCCGCAGGCCGCCGCAACTCGGCCTGGCGACGCCGCTATCTCGCCCGGGCGCTGGACCAGATCCCGCGGCTGTTGAGTGCGGTCGACCGCAACCCGTTCCGCAAGACCTACGGCTGCCTCGACCGCCAGTTCTGGCATTACCGCACGGCCGCCTTCCCGTCGGAGATGTACCAGGAGGGCGTCCTGCCCTTGGCCATGGTCTACGCCGAGCAAATGCCCGGCAACCGCTGGCACGGCGACCGCCGGGTGAAGGAGCTGGCCGTGGCGGCGATGCGGTTCGCCGCCCGATCGAGCCACGCCGACGGCTCCTGCGACGACTACTACCCCTTCGAAAGAGCGCTGGGGGCCGCCGTGTTTTCGCTGGCCGCCGCCGCCAGGGCGTATCAACTGCTCGGCCTCGACGACGCAGAGCTATGGCGCTGGTTCGAGCGCCGCGGCCGATGGCTGATCGACAACGACGAGTCGGGCCGGTTGGCCAATCACCAGGCCCTGGCAGCGCTCGGTCTGGTGCACCTCGGCCAGATCACCGGCAAACCGCTTTACAAAAAGGCCGCGGCGGAGCGGGTCGAGCGGGTGCTCGCCTGGCAGAGCGACGAAGGCTGGTTCGAAGAGTACGGCGGCGCCGATCCCGGCTATCAGACGGTCACGATCGACTGCCTGGCCAAGATCCGCCGGATCAGCGGCGACGCCCGGCTCGACGAGCCGCTCCGTCGCGCGGTCGACTTCGCCGCCCTCTTCCTCCATCCCGATCACAGCTTCGGCGGGCCCTACGGCAGCCGCGGCACCTCCCACTTCTACCCGCACGGCTTTGAACTGCTGGCCCGGCACGACTCCAAGGCGGCGCGGCTGGCCGACGGCTTCCTGGCCGGTCTGGCCGACGGCAGCGTCGCCCGCTTCGACGACGACCGCATGTTCGCCCATCGGCTGGCGAATCTCA
>Ga0180438_10010101_pt1 | contig 11629 bp, 9 predicted proteins | sample SS_ome_12_FD_132455 | JGI IMG/M metagenome (GOLD analysis project Ga0180438, IMG submission 132455) | Hypersaline lake sediment archaeal communities from the Salton Sea, California, USA - SS_3_D_2 metaG | ecosystem: Environmental > Aquatic > Non-marine Saline and Alkaline > Hypersaline >...
AATGTAATCACCAGGTGCCTATTATACACACTCTCATCTACGCTGTCTATTTGGACGCAGCAATTCTCATTTTGCTCAGCTTGGATTGCCAAATCCAAGCAAAACCTCTGGATTTGGCAATCAAGAGAGAGCATTCCCAGCGAAAACCGACTGTCCGACTGCCGTAACGAGAATTGCTGATTGGGACCATTTGGAACTCAAATAAAAGTCAAGTACCATGCTGATAGTATGCATGCTCACCAGCGCGTCAGAGCACATCTATGGATACGGCGGGAGAGGCTCGCTACCTGCGGCGCCGTACCAATCGCGCCAGCAAGAGCACCAGTCCAGCTACCAGCCCCACCATCGCACCAAAAACGGCCGATTCGCGGGGACCGAAGGCGGCGTTAACCTCTCCTTCCACCCGGCTGGCCAGAAGTAGAAGCGTCCCGCAGTTCTTGGCTTCCACGTTGCGTGCGACCATTGCCACCGCACCCGACTGGTCCATGGTCACGTCCCCGCGGGCCAACACCACCCGGGCAGCAGCCTGGTCCATCGTCACGTCACCACCAGAAAGAGCAAATCCGACACGCGACGCCGTGAAATTGGCCGCCTGTGTCTGGGCTAAGGCAATGCCACCCTGGCTCAGCTCCATATGATCTGCTTGCGCCCTTAACACGCCCCCCTGGCGAATCACCAAGTTGTCAGCAATCACGGATTGTGCTCCTGCCTGGCGTAGGGTGACGTTGGTCCCCTCCACACTACGGGCGGCCCCCTGCGTAATATCGACTGACTCGGCCTTCACATCACGAGCGCGGCCCATACGCATGGAGAGGGTCTGAGCAGTCACATCGCCCACGCCGCCCGCGGTCTGATCGTCGCTTGTTCCCTCACCTTCGCGAACGTCTTCAATCTCATTATTCATTGCTCTCACCTCGTCTCTGTTATTACTCATTTTACCACAACTTTCGTGTCCTGTAATGTTATTTTCTTGTACTCCACGCCCTCAGCCTAACAGACGCGTGTTAAGCGCCTGCACAGAGGCGGTGTAGCGCGCCAAGTCATCTCGGAGTTGCGCAAGGTCGCTTCCATAGCGCAGACGTCGGGCCAGGAAGGCAAACTCCTCACTGTCGTCAGGAGGGACCGTCAGATCTTTGGCATTCCCACGCACCATACGTAGAGCATCCATCAACCATCTCAGGAAGGTATGCGCCTTGCGTAGGCGCGCGTAATCATCAGGCGCCAGTATTCCTTCGGCCGCCAGGGCGGCCATGGTGTCGCGCGTGTTGGTGAAGCGTAGGCCGAGTTTATGATACCCATGCGTGATCTGCAGGACCTGTACCAAGTATTCGACATCCACCAATCCGCCAGGGCTATATTTGGCGTTGAAAGTACCTCCAACGACCAAATGTCTGATTTGTCTCTCGCGCATAGCACGCATAGCGGTAACATCGAATGGCTCGCCATTGTAAACAAACTCGTCACGCAACGTCCCGACGAATCGGCCTAGCTCAGCATCGCCTGCAATTGGGCGCAGCTTAACCAAAGCCTGGCGCTCATAAGCCCAGGCCGGGCCATCAGGCGCGAAGTAACGCCGGAAGGCATGCAGCGACACTGCCAAATTGCTCGACTTGCCGTAAGGGCGCAACTGCAAGTCGATCTCAAAGATGCCTTCCCGCTTGGCCTGAATAGCACTGACAAATGCTTGAACTGCTTTTTCATAAAACTCAGAGGTTGTGATCACGTTGGGACCGGTGGTTGTTCCATTCCCGGCGTAGATGAACATTAACTCAATGTCTGAGGCAAAACCCAGTTCCCGCCCGCCGAATTTTCCGAGCGCGCAGACACTCATGTGAGAGGGACTTCCATCCTCAAGACAGGGAGTACCAAACTGGGTGCGTAGATCCTCATGGCACAGATGATAAGCCGCGTTGACGATGACCTCGGCCAGATCGCTGAGCTCTTGGGAGAATTCCCAGAATTCTTCGGTGTGCCCCAAAATATGCCGCATATCTACGCGAAACATCTCCCGGTCTTTGAAGGCATTCAATGTTGAGCGCCATGCGGCGTCCTCGGATGGCATTTGTGGCCCATCGTGGACGAGGCGCAGCTCGGCTTCCAGTTCCGCCTGTAGTTGTGCTCTGGATTTTGCTGTGACAAGCGCATCCACATCACGCACCACGGGGAAGAGGTTAGCATATTGCATGCGCAAGAAATCGTCCCAGAGGAAATTGCTTACACCCAGCAACCGCGCGAGCGCGTTGAGCACCTCAGGCCGTTCGAGCGAAGCAAGCTCATCTGGCCAATCAGGCTGTGTGAACAGTTGACCGATAAACTCACGGAAGTGGAGCAGAGCGGACTCGGGGTTCGGAGAGTGGGGAAGCAGATGGGTAAAGTGTTTGATCAGAACGGTTGCAGCGCGCAGTTCCCGCTGTTTGTCGGGCGCGGTGATTTTTCGCCCGTCTGCGTCGGTGACGTAGAGCGTGTCGTGCACGCGATTGCCGATCGAGTCGACCGTGACGCGTGCAATGTAAATGCGACTGAGGGCCAGTGCATTGGCGAACTCATATAAAAACCCAATGGTATCAGGCGCCTGGATGTGGAGAACCGTGTATTGACTGGAAGTGGTGTTGTCAATCTCGATATCAACGGGATAAAGCGTCGCCGTCGGGCTGCCGACGTCACGTAACGCAACCGCAACGCGCTTGGCTAATTCACCCCGTGCCTCACGTCGCTGTCCGATGTGCATTAGATTCAACAGGCCAGCCAGATCTTCTGCATAACGCGACCAAGTGTCTGGTGTGACTTCTTCCTGCACCGGCCTCACGGTAAAAACATCCACGATTTTGCGACGTGAGTCCGCCTGAGTGGATTTGCGTGGTACTTCTCGGCGCGGCTGTGATGGACGAAGCGACTGGTCAGATCGGGCCGGCTGACTGGCCAGCGGCTCATAGGTAAAGACGTGCCCATCGTAGATGGTAAAGCCGTAGACGAACAGCAACCCACAGATCAGGGAGAGCTCACCAGGGTAGTCATAGGCGACAATCGTAACACGCCAGCACCCATCGTCAATGGGGACAGCATCCACCTCAACCAAGTGAGCGTCGTCGAGATGTTCCGCCAGGGTCGCGTGGCGCCTGATTTCCTGCTCACCGAAGGTGGTCGCGTATGAAGAATCCATACGCTCCACATGGTGACGGATATTGGGGGCCACCGGTGAAGCGGATGAGATAGTTGATTCTTCCATATTGTCGCTCCCTAAGTGCCGTAGGTAGACAGCGCGAATGGCTGCGCCATGTTGCTGATAACGAGCCAGGAACTGGTCGCCTGCCGCCTGGCCTGTGTAACCCAGCCGTCGTGCCAGGTGCGCAAGAGCGTCCAGTTTAACGGGTAAGGTGTTAGTTTGGCGATAATGCATCATCTGTAAATGATGCTCAACCGTGCGCAGAAAGACATAACCATCGCCCAGAACCCGACCATCATCCCTGGAGACAAGCCCGGATGCCGACAGACGTGCCAGCGCGTCAAGGGTGTTGGGGCTGCGGATTTCGGGATGATGCTTGCCATGCACCAATTGCAGATACTGGGTAACGAACTCGGCGTCTCGAATCGAGCCGGCGCCCAATTTGACCTCGCCCCACTCGCGGCCACGCTGGCGCAAATGTGACTCAGTAAGCTGTTTCATAGCATGCACTTCGGCACGGATATCTGTCTGGGTCGAGTCAAATAGCAACGGCTCCACACGATGCAGCAACTCATACCCGACGGTCTCATCGCCAGCAATCAAGCGTGCCTTCAGCAATGCCTGTTTCTCCCACAATCGCGCGTGTTGCTTCAGGTAGTTCTGATAACCATCAAGTGAAGACACAAGGGCGCCGGACTGTCCCCACGGACGCAGACGCATATCCACACGATAGAGAAACCCTTCGCCCGTGGTGCACGTCAGCGCGTCGATCAACTGCTCGCCAAGTCGCCTGTAGACGGTAGCATCAGATCTGGCCAGGAACAGGAGATCAATATCAGAGCTGTAGTTCAGTTCCCGACCACCCAGCTTGCCCAGTCCGATCACGACAAAGCCATCTGTCGCAGTGTTTGTTTTGGCGCCAGCAAACATCAGGCTGGCCTGTACCAAGCTATCAGCGAGATTGGAGAGCTGCATCGTTACGGTGGACAGATCAAACAGGTCAAGCAAATCGCAGGCGCCGATGCGCAGCAACTCCCAGCGTTGGAAGCGACGCAGGGCATCGAGTTGATCGGCGGCAAGACCTGACAGGTTCGATATCTCTCGATAGAGCTGCTTCACACTTTTGGGCTGCGCCAGACGCTTGTGTTCCATGAGCCGCTCGAAGTACTCAGGGTTACGTAGCAAGATCTCGGCCAGAAACTGGCTTCCGGCAAACAGGGTGACCAAGATCTCAAGCGCACGGGGGTTATTGGCCAGATAGCGAAACAAGGCCAGTTTATCAGGAACGCTATGCAGAAAGCGGTCAAGGCAAATCAGCACACGGTCGGGGTTCGCTGCACTGGCTAAGGTTATCAAAAAATGTGGAAGTAATGCAGCAAACGCCCGCCTCGTCTGGGGATCATCGGCTATTCGCCCCAAGCAACCGTGCGCAGCGCGCCAATCGGAAAACCCAACCGATGACAGCAACTCGTGTATCGCTTGTTCATCCAACTGCTCAGATAAGAGCAGACCAGAATTATAATCGTAATCCATAAGAGCCATTCTGCACATCCAAGGTTTGAGCCAAACCATTATAGAAGGTCAGCCTTACGGTGTCAATATGAATGAAAAATGACCCATTTGGGTACTAGACGACAGGGGACAGGCTAACCTATAATGATAATGTGCTGTTATCTCAGCATTTTCGATGCTGCGCAATATCAACTGCAATAAAGGAGGTTGATCGTAATGTCAAAGACAGTCGCAGACGTAGTGAAAATGGGCAAAGAGGTGGAGATGGTAGATTTCAGATTTACCGACTTGCCCGGTACGTGGCAGCATTTCAGTATGCCGGCCCGGGAGCTCACCGAGGAACTATTCGAGGAAGGCATGGGCTTTGATGGTTCGTCTATTCGCGGTTTTCAGGAGATTCACGAGTCGGATATGATCTTGATCCCGGACCCTGACACCGCCTTCTTGGACCAGTTGCTAGAGGTTCCCACCCTGGTCATCTCGTGTGACATCTACGACCCGGTGACCCGGCAACCATATTCGCGCGATACCCGTTACGTGGCGAAGAAGGCGGAAGCGTATCTGAAGCAGACCGGCATTGCCGACGTGAGTTACTGGGGGCCAGAAGCCGAGTTTTTCCTGTTTAACGACGTGCGCTATGGTGGAAGTGCCAACTCATCCTTCTACTACGTGGACAGCCGGGAGGGCTGGTGGCAGAGCGGGAAAGATCTCGGACCTAACCTCGGCGCTCAAATTCCTCCCAAGCGCGGTTATTTCCCCGTACCGCCGACAGATACCATGCAGGACGTCCGCAGCAAGATTGTGCTGGCACTGGAAGCGGCAGGTGTACCGGTTGAGGTACATCACCACGAAGTAGCGACTGCCGGACAGGCCGAGATTGACTTGCGCTTTGACACCCTAACCCGTATGGCTGACAACTTGATGATCTACAAGTATATCGTCAAGAACGTGGCGCGCCAGAACGGGTTAACTGCCACATTCATGCCCAAGCCGCTCTTTGAAGATAATGGAAGCGGAATGCACGTCCACACAAGCTTGTGGAAGGGGGAGGGTAACGTCTTTTATGACGAGGCTGGTTACGCCCAACTCTCGGATACTGCTAAGTTCTACATCGGCGGCCTGCTGAAGCACGCATCGGCCTTACTGGCGCTGGCAGCACCAACGACCAACTCTTATCGTCGCCTGGTGCCCGGCTTTGAAGCCCCGGTCAACCTGGCCTATTCGCAGCGCAACCGCTCGGCGATTTGCCGAATCCCGGTGTATTCGAAGAGCCCGCGCGCCAAGCGAATTGAGTTCCGCGCGCCAGACCCCTCCTGTAACACCTATCTGTGCTTTGCCGCGCTGTTGATGGCCGGGCTGGATGGAGTTCAGAATCGGATCGATCCAGGAGAGCCAATGGATAAAGACCTGTACGAATTGCCCCCTGAAGAGGCCGGACAGGTTAAGCAAGTACCGGGCTCGCTTGGGGACGTTCTCGACGCCCTGGAGGCAGACCATGAGTTCCTGCTCAAAGGGGATGTATTCACAATGGACCTGCTCGAGGCGTATATCGCCTACAAGCGCCAAGTTGAGGTAGACCCGGTCCGGATGCGCCCGCATCCGCACGAGTTCACGCTCTATTACGACGTGTAAGGGGCGCTGACGACGAAGCCGGGGAATACCCCGGCCTCGTTGTCAGCCTATAGTTACTTCTGGTAGTGAAATCGAGTTATGGTCCTGTAGCGTCCCCATTGAGGAAGTCTGGTGAATCCCGCGGATGTTCGTGCCTTGGTCGTCGAAGATGATCACTCCTGGCAGCAGATTCTATCCGAAATCCTGACAGACGCTGGCCTCACAGTGGACGTCGCCGAAAGCCTGGAAGTGGCAGTGGCCAGACTGAGTGCAGCGTCCTACCGCCTGGCCGTGGTAGACCTGTCCTTGGACAGAAATGACCATCACAACCAGGACGGGCTGCGCGTGCTCGATGCCGTGCGTCACCACACCCCCGCCTGTGTGTCTTTGCTCCTCACCGGCTTTGCTACCTCGGAGATCATCAAAGATGCGGTGACGCAGCACGGCGCTCTAGCCTGTCTGCGCAAGGAGGATTTTCAGCGTACCAAGTTCCGCGGGTTGGTCAACCAGGTATTGGCCGGGTAAAAGGAGATCGATCATTAGGCTTGCACGACTTACCTGAGCATGTTACAATTGTAGCCAGTCTGCACTCAGTATCGGCACAGGCGCACGGCAAGGAAGCTTCTTCCCTTATCGTGCGCCTGTGTGTGATGAATGCTTTTTACAATGCGAGCAATGCCAAACGAATCCGATACTCACCCGCGTCTGCTAGATGCACTAGCCAGCCTCAACCAGATCAGCGCCAGCATCAATCGAATCAGCCCGGGGGACCAGGTCAACGTTGAAGCAACGCTGCGCCTTATTGCTGGGAGCGCAATTAAGGTGGTGCCTGGAGCCTCGGCCGTGATCTATACCTACGACCAAATCCAGCGTGTCTTTGATCCCACTTCGCGGGTCTCGGCTGGGGAGCAGACTGATCCTGTCCCCGGCGATGAGCCCCGTCCCGACGGGATGGGAACGCGCGCTATCAGCCAGCGCCGCCGCATCCTCTCTTACGAAGAGCGTGATCTGAGCGTACATCCCATAAAAGTGGATGCTGGCGCCCAGGTTGTGGCTTGCTTCCCACTGGTGTAGCTGAACAGGCCGTGGGCGCACTGTACGTTTACCTTCACGAGGATCGGCAGTTTAGCCAGCTCGAACTGCTGATGTTGGACAATTTCGTCAATCAGGCTGCCATGGCTATCTATCAGACGCGCCGTCTGGCCAGCGTGCAACGGAATCTGGCGCGAAAAGAAGACGAGTTGATCCGCCTGCGCCGTGCCAATCTGCTCATTTCGTCCCGACTGCGTCTGGAAGAGACTCTGGAAGCCATCTTGCAGATGGCATTGGAAGTAATCAACGCGCAATATGGCATATTCCGGCTGGTGGACAAGAGCGGCCAAAATTTGATCACCCGTGCTGTTGCTGGCGAGCACCTGGACCAGCCATTGGTAGAGGCTTTGCCGATCAACGCAACCAGTGTTATGGGTTGGGTTGCCAAGCACTGCGAGCCAGTGTGTATCCCCGATCTGCGCGCGGAGCCGTGGGCTCGCATTTACTATCCGTTGGATGCTGACCTGGAAATGCGATCCGAGTTGGCTGTGCCGTTGATCGGTGCAGGAGGCCGCCTGGAAGGGATACTTAACCTGGAGAGTCCCAAGACAGGAGCCTTTGGCGAGCAAGACAGCCATCTTCTCCAGGCTTTGGCCACACAAGCGGTCATTGCCATTCAGGAGGTGCGCCTGTTGGATGCCCTGCAGGAGATTGCCGGGCTTCTGCTTGCTCAGCCTTGCGAGCAGGTCTTGAATCGTCTCGCCGTACTGGCTTGTGATCTCCTCAACGCAACCGCCAGCACAATATGGACCTTGGCGGACGACCACTTGGTCTTGCGGGCTGCTAGCAGTGATCATCAGCCTCACCAGGTCATTCCAATCCACGGCAGTCTGACCGGACAGGCGATCGTCAGCAGGGCTCCAGTGACGATCAATGACCTACACATCGACTCGGAACCTGACTGGCCTGAGCTAGCCGGCGATCAAGGCTGGACCCAGGCACTGATTGTGCCTTTGCTGTCCAGTGAAGAGCGCAAGCCCGTCGGCGCACTGAGCGTGTTCAGCACTGGCTCAAATGTGGGATATTTCGCCGAGTCCGAATGGGACAAGAAGGTCCTAACCTGTTTGGCCCACTATGCTGCGTTAGCCGTGCACAATGCTGCCCGCCAGGAAGCCCTACGTGCGGTACAGGAGCAGCGGGCCATTGCCGAAACGTTTGCCGCGGTGGGTGATATTGCCGCCAACCTGCTACATCACTTGAATAACAAGGTGGGCACCATCCCCGTACGCGTACAGGGGATTCAGGACAAATGTCAGCCGGCCCTCTCGGCCGATCCGTACCTGGACACTAACTTGGTGGAGATCGAACGCAGTGCAACGGAAGCGATGGAAGCAGTACGCGAGAACCTATACCACCTACGCCCTATCCACCTGGCAGCGGTGGATGTGGCAGCCTGTGTGGATACCGCTATCCACGCCACGGTCCTGCCATCAACCGTAAACGTAGAAGTCAACAACCTTAAAGACTTGCCAGCCGTAGTAGCCGGAGAGCGCAGTCTCACTCTCGTATTCGCCAACCTGCTAGAGAACGCGAGTGACGCGATGAGGGGCGACGGCGTCATCGTCATCCAGGGAAAGGCTCACGATGGCTGGGTGGAAATCGCTATTAGTGACAGCGGGCCTGGTATCGCACCCGACCTACACGAACGCATCTTTGAGTTCAACTTCTCCGGTCAAAAGGGACCCCCTGGTAGCAAACTGGGGTTCGGCCTTTGGTGGGTGAAAACGCTGATGGTCCGTCTCGGTGGCTCGGTCAGTGTGGAAAGTGATGGTCGTCGTGGGACCAAGTTCAGTCTCAAGCTACCGTGCGCGGAGCGAGCCTCTTGAAAGCAACTGATGTTCGTGCTCTAATCGTCGAGGATGACCGCTCGTGGCAGCAAATCCTAAACGAAATCCTGACCGAGGCCGGCCTGACGGTTGACGTCGCCAATGATATGGAGACAGCACTGGCCAGGCTGCGGGCGACACCCCACCGCTTAGCCGTGATAGACCTGGCCTTGGGCGGTGATGACTATCACAACCAAGACGGATTGCGCGTGCTTGACGCCGTACGCCGCCACGATCCCGGCTGTGTGCCTCTACTCCTCACGGGCTTTGCCACTGTAGAGTTGGCTGTCAGCGCGTTGACTGAGCACGGCGCATACACCTGCCTGCGCAAAGAATCCTTCCGCCGCGCTGATTTCCGCGATTTGGTCGGCCGGGTGCTGGCCGAGGCGCCTCCTCTGGCAGCCGCGCTGCGTGAACAGGACGCAGCCCACGATGATGCTTCAGGCAGCGACACCACGGCTGCTAAGGTGCCAAATCGAGTTGGAGCGGTGTTGGTCGTCGAAGATGATGCTGGCTGGCGGGGCATCCTGTCTGAACTGCTGGACGAGGCCGGCTATCTGCCACACCCGTGTAGTAGCTTTGGCGAAGCTCGAGGCTATCTGCGCCGCGAGAAGATTGATCTGGCAGTGGTAGATCTATCGCTGAAAGGATCAGTCGCGCCGGATGCCGATTTGGACGGCTACCAATTGCTTGCCAGCACCCAGGCACTCGGAATACCTACCATCGTGGTCAGCGGGGTCGCCACGACGGATGACATTGAACGCGCTTACACGGAACGCGGGATCTTCGCCTGCTTTGAGAAGCAAACCTTCGACCGTCAGGCGTTTCTACGCACCGTGAACGAGGCCCGAGACGCCGCCAAAGTCAGCGACGTACTCGCCCAACTGACCAGACGCGAACGAGAAGTGCTTGAATTGGTGGCTCAGGGGTTTTCCAACAAAGAAATCGCGAAGGCGTTGGTGATCACCACCAACACGGTCAAACGCCATCTCAAGTCTATATTTGAGAAGCTAGAGGTTCACACCCGGGCCGGAGCAGCGGCAAAAGCGATTAGCGTTGGCCTTCCAGTCGAATGACCGGAGTCGGTGGTCAATCCTTCGGTTGGTGTGCTCAGGATCATTTCCAATGCCGGAAATGGGGGAAAGTAAGTCACATCGTGGGGGAAAGTCATTTGTCATCGCTCCAAGCGTGGACTCCGGATCACGAGTTCTCGTTCTGGGCCGGCGACGACCTGCTTGAGTAAAATTGGGGTCCGTCCGTACTTCTCGTACACACGCAAATGAAGCGTTCTGAGGTCAGGATCATGATCTATCACTTCACCGTTATGCACAGCCACGTATTCCCCAGGATACTTCAACAACAGGTCGGCCTTCATCGTGTCAAATGCACGAGACTCCGCTTGAATTTTACGCTGCCTGATCTGAGCCAGATACTGGCTGACTGCCGAGTTGATCAACTCATCCACATCCATATCTTCCTGTCTGGCCGTCTGATCTAACGCCTCTAACAAGTCGGGGCGCAATGAAATTGCCATCATCTTTGCCTCCTGTGGCTATTGCGTATTATCCGCCATCCGATACTTTTTCGCAATCGACAATCTTCTATCCTTTCCAAAAGGCTTTCACATTTCCCCGTCCGTTTGATACTTATTGGTGATCGGCAATCTCCGATCTTTGCCGAAGGCCCGAGCAGTGATGCGCACGCCAGGTGGCGACTGACGTCGTTTGTATTCGTTGCGGTCGACCATACGAATCACCTGGCGCACCGTTGCTTCATCAAAGCCCATAGCCACCATCTCACGAAACCCCCGATCCTCCTCCACATAAGCGTGGAGGATAGGATCCAGATCGGCATATTCAGGCAATGAGTCACTGTCTTTCTGATTGGGACGCAACTCGGCCGACGGGGCCTTGGTCAGCACACGCTCCGGTATCACCGCTCCCAACGTTTGGTTTCGATACGCTGCCAGTTCGTATACGAGGATCTTGGGCACGTCCTTGATGACGGCGAACCCCCCTGCCATGTCACCGTACAGAGTAGCATAGCCGACGGCCATTTCACTCTTGTTGCCGGTAGTCAGCACCAACCAGCCGAATTTGTTGCTGAGAGCCATCAGCACATTGCCCCGCGTGCGAGCTTGCAAGTTCTCCTCGGCTACGCCAGGCTGGGTATCGGCAAATGCTTCGCTGAGCATCTCCAAGTAGGCCTGAAACGCAGGCTCGATGTCAACGCATAAGTATCGGATGCCCAACGCCTCAGTTAACGCCTCAGCGTCTTCCAGGCTGTGGTCGGACGAATAGCGGGAAGGCATCGATACGCCCACCACGTTCTCGGGTCCCAAGGCATCGGCGGCAATGGTCGCCACCAATGATGAGTCGATGCCCCCTGATAGGCCAACAACTACCGTCCTGAATCCGTTCTTCTG
>Ga0180438_10010102_pt1 | contig 11629 bp, 11 predicted proteins | sample SS_ome_12_FD_132455 | JGI IMG/M metagenome (GOLD analysis project Ga0180438, IMG submission 132455) | Hypersaline lake sediment archaeal communities from the Salton Sea, California, USA - SS_3_D_2 metaG | ecosystem: Environmental > Aquatic > Non-marine Saline and Alkaline > Hypersaline >...
CCAATCAAATGAGCAAGTAGGCAGCTCCCCATCCGTCCGATCTCATTGAGGCGTCGCTGGTGCGGGGCCGCGTCGGCGAGAGGCGGGTCTTGACGTCGAGGGTGCCTATTGGGCTAACCGCGCACTGGCGCGTTCAACGCGGCGCAACCATTGGCGCCGGTCGGAAGTCCTTGTGACGGGGTTGCGGCATGACGGCGCCGGAAACGATGAAGCGGCGTATGCCGCGCGGTCGGGGCAAGACATCATCGGGGGAAGGCATTTCTTCACGCAATCAGAAATAATCAGACAGATGCATTTTGTGCTTGAAATTTGTCTTTACTTGTGCTTTAATAGAGCTACGGTGTATGCGGAGCTGATATTCTCGAATTACACGTTGGTTTGCAGGACGCTAACGGAAACGGGAGGGCGCCAGTCGGCGAGGAGGAACCAGAGGAACCTATTGCGTGCTCGCTTCGGCGAGTAATGCGTGGAATCAGAGTTGCTTTGAGACTTGTTTGGCATTCTCATGTGTCAACCAGGGGCGCCGCAACGTCAACCGGTTTTGCATGGTTGCGGCCAACGCCAAAACATAGTGAGCGACGGCGGTTACTGGCCCCCACCGCCGCTCGTGTTGATGACCCGCTGCGGCGCCCCCCTCCCTTGTAGTGCCGGCCTATGCGAGTTTGCCACGCCAAGATGGCGGGAATCGATGGCTCCGTTGTGATCTTTCACAATTCGAGCCGCTGGCGGCTCGATCTGACAACGCGCAGGGGTATATGCTATCCGATATGAAAGCCCAGGGATTCAGGTATGTGTTTGGCCCCGTTGCATCGCGCCGCCTGGGGCGCTCGCTCGGTGTGGACCTTGTACCTTTCAAAACGTGCACGTATGACTGTGTGTATTGCCAATTGGGGCGCACAACGGCAAGGACCCTCGAGCGCCGGGAATACGTTCCGCTTGCGGACGTACTTGGCGAAGTGGCTCGGAAGCTCGAGACGGAGGCCCCCCCTGACTATGTCACGCTTGCGGGATCCGGGGAACCGACGCTCTACTCGCGTCTTGGCGAGTTGATCGCGGCGGTTAAGGACATGACAACGATCCCGGTAGCGGTGTTGACCAATGGGTCTCTTTTGTCGCAGTCGTCGGTTCGGGAAGCGTTGCTCGAGGCGGACAATGTGGCGCCGTCGCTGGACGCGGGCACGGCGGAATGGTTTCAGCGGGTGAATCGTCCGCATCCGGCGATTGGGTTTGACGAACTAATAGAGGGGCTGGTAGCGTTTCGGCAAGGCTTCAAGAACCTCCTTTGGCTGGAGGTGTTTCTCGTGGGAAGGGCGCCCGCGCTCGATGACGAGGTGCGCCGGCTGGCGGGTCATATCGAGCGCATCCGCCCGGATCGCGTTCAGCTCAACACGGTGGCCCGTCCGCCTGCGGAGCCATGGGCAACGCCGACACCCCGCGAAGACCTGCTGCGGTATGCTCGAATGCTCGGCGAGCACGTCGACATCATCACGGACTTCGCGCCCGGCAAGGATGAACCGCGGGGCATAGGTGGGGCGGATGAGGTATTGGCGCTGTTGCAGCGGCGGCCGTGTACGCTGGAGGATCTCGCTGAGGGGCTTTCCGTTTCGCGCCTCGAGGTGCTGAAACACCTCGAAGACCTCCGAGGCCGCAACCTAATCGAACTGGAACTGCGCGGCGGCCATGCTTTTTTCAAAGCGCGGCGCAACTAGCCGTTGCCGCAGCTCTTAGGCTCTCAGAACGGGCCTTAAGATAAGCTTCGTTTACCGAGCGCTTCCGCACGTTGGCCGGACAGGGTGAACCGGCGGTGGCAAACGCGTTGTTCTACGGGGCCGCATCAAGGTTCTTGGCCACCTGTTCCCAGTCAACCAAATTCCACCATGCTGCAATAAAATCTGCGCGGCGGTTTTGGTATTTCAGATAGTATGCGTGCTCCCAGACGTCAATGCATAAGACGGGCGTTGCGTCCCAGGGCGAGAGTTTCTGGTGATTCTCGGCTTGAAGGACTATAAGTCGGCGGTCCTCCGGCCGGTAGGCCAGCACTCCCCAGCCGCTGCCTTCGACGGTCTCGGCCACACTGGTGAACTGCGCCTTGAATGCCGGGATGTTTCCGAAATCGTTGACCAGTTTGGCTGCGAGCGCGCCTCGGGGCTCTCTTTCGGCGCTGGCGGGCGGGGCCATGCACGACCAGTAGAGGGCGTGAAGGAAGGCGCCGCCGCCCATGAATGCAGCTTTGCGCGACCAGTGCTGGATCATACGGAAGTCATTGGCGTCGCGGGCTTTAGCGAGTTCCGCTTCAGCGGCGTTCAGTCCGTTCACGTAGCCGGCGTGATGTTTGGTATAGTGGAGTTCGACGGTTCGTGCATCCATATAGGGTTCGAGGGCGTCGTAGGTGTAGGGTAGGGGCGGCTGCTTATGGGGCGTCAAAGCGGCGGTTTTCTCGCTTTCGTCCTTTGTCTTGCTCCCCGCTGCAGCGTGGGCCTGTACCACGGCCCCTGCCGCGACAATTCCGCCGACTCTGGTCATGAAATCTCTTCGTGTTCTTTCCATCGCGTCTGTCCCCCTTTCTCCGGTTTGAGCACACCTCGCATATCGTTGCGCGTGAACGTTGGGCTTTGCCGGGGACCTCAACCGGCGACTTCGCGGAGGGCGGCCAAGGCGGCTTCGTAGTCGGGCTGATCGGTCAGCTCGGGTACGTATTCGGCGTACTGGATGATGCCTTGGGCGTCCACGACAAATACGGCGCGCTGCTCGAGTCGGAGTTCTTTGATATGCACGCCGTACGCGTCGCCGAAGGCCATGTCCCGGTGGTCGGAAAGCGTGCGAATCCGCTGGATGCCTGCCGCGCCGCACCACCGCTTCTGCGCAAACGGCAGGTCGGCGCTGACTACGTAGCCGACAACATGGTCGCCGAACTTGGCGGTCTCCTCGTTGAACCGGCGCGCCTGGGTGTCGCATACCGGCGTGTCAAGCGAGGGCACTGCACTGATCAGGCGCGTTTTGCCGGCGCTGTCCTCGAGTGTCACGACGGACAAGTCGGTGTCCAACAATGAGAAGCCCGGCGCTTTGTGGCCGGGTTTCAGTTTTGCGCCCATGACAGTGAGTGGTTTTTTCTGGAACGTCAGTTCTCCTGTGCGCTCGATCATGTGGACCTCCTGCCCCTGCCGGGTGATTTTTGGTGGAGAATGGGGGCGCCCCGTCTCGGTCACCAAAGTAGACAACTGCCGCTCGGGGATTTATTCCCGTGCGGGGTTGGGCGGGCGGGTTGCGTGGTCATTCCTCCGGGCGGATGCTCGGGAAGGTCATGGCGTTGACGAATTCGGCCTGGAACGCCGGATCCAGGGATAGATCGATGCGCTTGATGCGGCGGGCGAGTTGTTCGGCGCACGCCCGGGCCGTCTGCGAGATGGCCGCCATTCTCGCGCCGGCCAGTGAGGTGTTGCCGACGAAGGCCAGGCGGTGGTGGTCGAGCCCGCTGGGCAGCAACCCGATGCACTGGGCATTGCTGCGCCGGATGAAGTTGCCGAAGCCTCCGGCAATAAGGACACGGCCCAATTGTTCGACTTTCAGTCCCGCGCGCCGCAGCAAAATGGACATACCGGCGCGAACGGCCCCGGCGGCGAGCTGCAGCTCGCGCACGTCGCCTTGGGTTAGGACGATGGGCGCTTGTGTCCCGGATTCGTTTGCGGATGCCAAAAGGAACGCGACGCCATTATCCGTTTTTGTGACACGCTTGCGGATGGCTTCGGGGAGGTCCGCCGGCAAGTGTTCGGGGGCCAGCAAAAGCCCTTCACGCATGAGCATTCCGTGCCGCCGCAGCTCCGCGGCCACATCGATAAGGGCGGATCCGCACAAGCCTATCGGGGACACGTTGCCGATGATGTTGACGCGCGCGTCGCCGTCGAAAATGACCTTTTCGATGGCGCCCTCGACGGCGCGCATTCCGTGCGTGATCCGGGCGCCTTCGAAGGCGGGGCCGGCCGCGGTGGAGGCGGCCAGCATTTGGCCGTCGTACGACAAAACGATTTCACCGTTGGTTCCGATATCGACGAAGACGGTTGGTGTGGGGCAGTTCTCGAGGTCTGTCGCAAGAATGCCGGCTACGGTGTCGCCGCCCAGGAATCCCCCGATTACGGGGAACACATAGACGCGCCCTCGAGGATGGATGGCGACGCCGACGGCGGCGGCGGCAAGGAGTTGCCCGCGCGCGGTCACGGGCACAAAGGGGACCTCGCCGAGGGCGGCGGTGTCCAATCCGAGGAGCAGTTGCTGCATAGTTGTGTTGCCAGCGAAAACCGCCTCGTAAACCCGTTCTTTCGGTACGCCGGCCTGGTCGAGGAGTTCGAGGATCATTTCGTTGACCTCGGCGACGATGACTTCCCGGAGATCCGCGGCGCCGTCGTCCTGCTCGCGGGCGCGCAGAATGCGCGAGAGGACATCGTCGCCGAAACGGGTTTGGGGATTCATGCGGGACGTGTTGGCGCACTCGCGGCCGGACTCGAGGTCAAGTAACGAGCCGACTACGGAAGTCGTGCCGATGTCGAATGCTACACAGTACCGTTGGCGCTCGGTGTTGCCTTGCTCGAAGTCAATGAGTTGATGATCGGCCCGCACGGCCGTGCCGCGGAAGTCCCAGGTTCGCAGTCTAGCGGGCAGGGCTCGCGCCAGGGCGAGGTCGGCCGTAAATACCCCCAAGGCGCCGTAGAGCCGCTCGAGATCGGCGGCCGGGTCGTCTCGACTCGGCTTCGGGAGTTCCACGTACTGTTTGCGCACGGCCGGATTCACGTCGCCGACAATGCCGCCGTCTACTGCAGAAAGAACCTGGTACGACGACGCCAACAAAGACGTCTCGGGTATATCGATGGTCGTGGAAGCGCAGATGCAGGATTGGCACGCCAGCCGGACGCCGCTGTCAAGTTCTTCTCGGTCGAGGGTCTTTCGTTCGGTGTCGGTGGGGTCGCAGGGATTGTCCACGACGCGCACTTTGCACTTGCCACACGTGCCTTGGCCGCCGCAGGGCAGGTTCAGTGCCGCGCCCGCGAGTGCGGCCGCTTCGATGATTTTCGTGCCGCTCAGTACGAATACTTTCTTGCCCTGGGGTTCGAAAGTGACGGCTATCTCTGGCTCGCGCATTCGGTGTTCCTGCACTCCTTCGGTTCTTGTTTGGCCGCGTCCGCGGCGTTGGTTGGTCCCTTCTACCACTAGTGGCTCGCTCCGTTCAACCGGGTGCAGGGCGCAAGACACAGTCTTCGGTTACGGTTGTTTGCTTTTCTCGCATCAATTATGCGAAAAGGTCTCGATACTGGATGGAAGAGGCCGGGTGCGTTTGGTGTGGGAAATGGGTCGGCGGAAAGGAGAAGATTGTGCGAGTTATTGCTCCGATCACTATGCTTGGGTTGGCCACGGCCGTGTGTTTTGCGGCGTCCGCTCGTGCGGCGGAAGAGGCCGAGGAAGCGAAGGTTCAAAGAGAGCCCAGCGCGGTCGAACTGAAAACCGATGCCGAGAAACTGGGTTACGCGATTGGGATTCGAACCGGCAGGAGTCTCAAAACGATGGCGGCCGACGGTGTCGAGTTCAGCATCGAGTCCTATTTCCTGGGTATTCAGGACGCTCTCGACGATCGAGAACCTGCCCTGCCGGAGGACGAGGCGCGCGCACTGTTGCAGGAACTCCGGGAGGCCGCCAGAGCCCGCTCTCGAGAATTCATGATGAAGCATCGGATGGAGGTGGGAGAAAAGAACAGAGCGGAAGGCGAGGCGTTTCTGGCCGAAAACGCCAAGAAAGAGGGCGTCGTCGTGCTCGATAGCGGCCTCCAGTACGAGGTCATAGAGGAAGGCACGGGACGCAAGCCCACGGACACCGACAAAGTGCGCGTGCATTATCGCGCGACGTTGCTTGACGGCACGGAATTCGACAGCTCGAGCAAACACGGCCCGGCGCCGGCCGAGTTCGCGGTTAGCGGCAGCATCATTGCCGGTTGGAAAGAGGCCCTGAAACTCATGAAAGAAGGGGCCAAGTGGCGGATTTACATTCCGCCGCAATTGGCTTACGGCGCCCGCGCCCAAGGCCCGATTATGCCGCATGCGACGCTCATATTTGACTTGGAATTGATCGAGATAGTGAAGTAGGCTCACGCTGGCCTGTTAATGCATTTCCGGCGTGGTGTGTCCGGCGGTTTTTTGCTATCATATATCCTCGTCTCGGAGGCTGGGGCAACGCGGAAAGGAGAAGGATCATGGCACGGAAGTATGTACTCGGATTGGATTTCGGGACGGAGTCGGGGCGCGCGGTGCTTGTGGCCGTGGACAACGGCGAGGAAGTGGCCACGGCGGTCGAACCGTATCCCGACGGGGTGATTGACGTTGCGTTGCCGGGCTCGGGCAAGAAACTCGAGCCGGATTGGGCGCTGCAGAATCCGAGAGACTACCTGTATGTGATCGAGCAGACGGTTCCGAAGGTGCTCGAGGCGTCGGGCGTCAGCGGCAAGGACGTGATCGGCATCGGGACGGATTTCACGGCGTGCACGATGATGCCCATCGACGAAGACGGCGTGCCTTTGTGTGTTAAGCCTGAGTTTTCCGATAACCCCAACGCCTGGGTGAAGCTCTGGAAACATCATGCCGCCCAGCCCGAGGCGGACAGAATCAACGCGGTCGCTGCGGAACGGGGCGAGGATTTCCTGGCGCGGTACGGCGGGAAAATATCGAGCGAATGGTTCTTCCCGAAGGCGCTTCAGATTCTGGACGAAGCGCCGGAGGTCTACCAGGCCGCCGACCGCCTCATTGAAGGCAGCGACTGGATCGTGTTGCAGCTTTGCGGCGAGGAAAAACGCAACGCCTGTGTGGCCGGATACAAGGCCATCTGGGATGAAGGCTACCCGAGCACGGAGTTCTTTAAAGCCCTCGATCCGCGGTTCGAGGACATTGTCGCCGAGAAACTGAGCGAAGACATCTATCCGGCGGGCGTGAAAGCGGGCGGGTTGTTGCCGGGTATGGCCCAAAGACTCGGGCTTGAACCGGGGACGGCGGTGGCCACGGGGGGCGTCGATGCGCACGTGGCCGTGCCGGCCTGCGGCGTTACGGATGAAGGCAAGATGGTGATGATCATGGGCACGAGCGTCTGCCACATGGTGTGCGGCACCGAGAAAAAGGTCATCGACGGCATGTGCGGCGTGGTCAAGGAAGGCATCCTGCCCAATTACTACGGGTTCGAGGCCGGCCAGACGGCCGTCGGCGATATCTATGCCTGGTTCATCGAGAATTGCGTTACGGCCTCCGTCGCTGACGAGGCCAAGAAATGCGGACTCGACATTCACGGCTACCTGAGCCAAGAGGCTGCGAAGTTGAGGGTCGGGGAATCCGGTCTGCTCTGCCTGGATTGGTGGAACGGCAACCGCTCGATCCTCGTCAATGCCGACCTGATGGGGCTCATGGTGGGTATGACGCTTACGACCACGCCGGCCGAGATGTACCGCGCCATCATCGAGAGCACGGCGTACGGCACCTACAAGATCATCGAGCAACTCGAACAGGGCGGCGTCCCCATTGACGAGCTATACGCCTGTGGCGGGCTCGCGAGCAAGAATCCCGTGCTGATGCAGATCTTCGCCGACGTGACCAACCGCGAGATGAAGATCAGCGCCAGCGACCAGACCGTCGCGCTCGGCTCCGCCATGTGGGGCGCGGTCGCGGCGGGCGCCAAGGCCGGCGGTTACGACGACATCACCCACGCCGCCGAAAAGATGGCCCGGCTCAGGGAGGAGAGCTATAGGCCCAATCCCGAAAACCACGCAATGTACCAAAAGCTCTTCGCCGAGTACGAACGCCTCCACGACCTCTTCGGCCGCGGCGCCGACCCCTTGATGAAGAATCTGAAAGACATCAAGCTTTCCGTGCGGGGCAATATGGGGTAGTCAAGCCTAGCCCTTGCAAAGAGCGCCGAATAGTGCCAGACTATGGGTGTGAGTGAAAGCGTTTACATCGAAAACGTCTATTCTCAGTTTCTACCATGATGCCCGGACTTCCGCGGCGGTAACCGCAGTGTGCCAACATGACTGAGGATGAAAGGATTATCGAAGAGATACGCCGAAGTCGGTGGCGCATGTCGGAAGAGTGCGGCCACGATGTGCACCGGTATATCGAGCACGTGAAAAGGTTCAATGACCGATATGCTGCCGAAGTCGATGCGTTCCGCCAGTTACGGGGCGCGTCCGCTCGAAATTCGGTGACGCATTAGGTCAATTCGCTTCTACGCCGTGAAGGCGCCAAAGCTGCGTAGAGCGTTTGTCCGACTTTCCTGCCTGGCAATTAGGGTAGGAATGTTGCTGCTTCCGAAACACTGCCCTGCTATACTGAATGCCAAGGACAGGCGGCCCATCTAGTTAGGGCTCGTGACAACTACGGGGCTACGCGGCCGCGGTGTCGCATGTTGGCACTGCGCGGGCGCACTGGGAGGGCTTGGACGATCAAGACCAACCGAGTTACTGCGGTTCACCTAATCTCGCTAGAGCGGAAGAAAGTCATGAGCAGATACAGGTTCCCGGCTTCACTCCCACGCAAGATGTACTGGTCGGATGAAGTCAACGGGTGCGCCGTATGTCCGGATTGCGGCGCACCGCTCGAGTCCGAGCACCACACGTACGTTATTGCGACTCGAACTGACGGCTACACGGATTCCTACCTGATAGGCAACGACGGCGGCCATTTCTGCGGCGAGTGTCCCGTGGTAGTCCTCGATCACGATCAGTTCGAACGGTTTGCCGCAATGGCCGCGGGTACAGCAAAAGGAGTCGACTACATCGTGATGGGGTTAGTCGATCTCGGTGCCGTGCCCGAGGACAAGCGAAAGGTCCCCCTCGGCGACGACGCGAACCCGCTCCCGCTAGTCAAGTTCGCTAATTTTGGCGAGAAGAAGCCACAGGCCAAATCCACAAGCAAGAACGCAAACAAACGGAAACGTAAGAACCGAAAACGGAAAAGACGCTGAGTGCAGGCCTGATCACGGCGCAGCAAACACCCGGCTCAAACAGCAGGGTCCGTCGGCGGAGGTGCCCAGGACATGCCAGTCAACGCCATAATGTTTTCGGCGGGCACGTGGTTGCGTTGCGCGCCACGGGGTATATAACACGCTCAGTGGTGCCGACAACGCGCAACCAGATTATTCCGCATAGGAAGACGCGACTGTAGATAGCATTGAATTGAGTATCGTGTCCCCTGAATTCTCTGAATTCTCCGCGACATTTCCCTTCTGACACGATCCGAGCAACATGAATTGAAGAAAGTGGCAGAGGCGCTGTTTGAGGGGAAATGAAACGGATGCCCAAACCGAGAGCCATCGTCCGCATCGGGACAGTCAGCAGCGGATTCTGCGTATTCGTGGGTAGAAAGCCGTCGTCGACGCCGATCTTGCGGAGTTCTGCGGAGTGCCTACGCGGCGCGTGAATAAACAGGTCAAGCGTAACTATCGGCGTTTCCCTTGTCGGCGTGAAAGCAAAGATTGGTCCATGGGCCTTAAACCATTGGTGGACCACCCCGCTAACCCGGGCGGCTGGTCCGCAAACAATTAGACAACGGCCCCGTGGCGCGCATTGGTGAAGTCGGGTATGCGTCGAGCCAAGGACTGTGCTAGGCCTACCCGTTGTGGGGCCGTTCGGCGGCGAATTAACTGGACATCCGCCCTCCTGTTATATACGATCATAGCGCCCATAGCTGGCAGAAGGGTCGGGAGATACGAAGGATGGGAATAACACACGTTACGGTGACGATTCGAAACCCGGCCGAACCGGATAGATCTTGGGATGGTCTCTTCCTGGTCGACACTGGCGCGGTCGACTGCCTCGTGCCGCGAAAGGAACTCGTAGGAATCGGGTTAGCTCCGAAGGGCCAGCGGACTTACGAACTGGCGGACGGCAGCGAGGTGAGAATGGATATTACAACTGGGGACGTGGAGTTTATGGGAGAGATTGTGGGTGCAACCATCATTCTTGGTGCGGATGATGCCGAGCCGATTTTGGGTGTGACGGCACTGGAGTCTGTTGGTATCGAGGTGGACCCTCAGAATCAACGCCTTAAGCGCCTTCCCGCCACGCGACTGAAATGAGAACCGTCGAATATGCCGCCCCTGCGACTCCCTGATCGCCTGCGGCGACTTCTCTGCTCTGGGGCATAAGCATGCATTCACCGAGAGAGACAATCCCACCTAGGAGCACGGCGGCGGTTCTTGAGCTGCTTCCGCCGTTTCCGATTGTGTTGGTGACGACGCGGACGAATGTCATCACGATAGGGCAGATCGAGTATTTCACGTTTTCGCCTTTGCGGATTGGGATTGCGGTGGCGCATAGTCGCCATACGTACTCGCTTCTGAAGGCGGAGCGGGAATTCGTGGTGAATGTGGCGACTGCGGAGTTGCTACCCGCCGTCAGAACCTGCGGGTCGGTTTCTGGCAGGGATTGTGATAAGTTCGACGCGGCCGGGCTTACTCGGGAACCGTCCACGGTGGTCAGCGCGGTGAGTGTTGGCGAATGCGGCGCCCATATCGAGTGTATAGTCAAAAAGGAGATCGCATTCGAGGAACGGACGTGGTTTGTGGGCGAGGTCGTGGCCGCGCGGATGGTTCCCGGGCACCGAGGATCGGATGCGCTGCTATGCGGTCGAAACCATTACGTATTGCCCGGGGGCATTGTGGGCTCCCGCTAACGACGTTTGGGGCTCGGCTCTTCGATCCGCCGCGGGCCGTTTGCTGGTTTGCTGGAGGCAAAGGGAGTAGAATAGTCGTGATACGATCAAAAACAACGGGAGTTACCGATGCCTGAGATATCTTTAGACGAGGGACGCATCAAACAGCTTCTTAAAGAGGCTGTACTTGAAGTATTCGAGGAGCGGCGGGATCTCATTTACGACGTTTTGGCGCGAGCGATGGAGGATTTTGCGCTTGCTAACGCCATCCAAGAAGGTGAATCCTCGGAGGCTGTGACTCGAGATCAGGTTCTTCAGACCCTCTCAGGTGCAAGTTGAAAGTTGATTTCAAGAAGAGCTTCCTGAGAGATCTGAAACGCATCAAGGAGGCACGTGTCAAAGAGCGGTTGCGGGAGATCGTCGAGACAATCGAGAATGCCAAATGTCTTCAGGACATAGGCAACCTAGACAAGCTCAAATACGGCGACCATTACTATCGCATCAGAATTGGAGATTATAGACTGGGTCTGATTCTGGAAGATGATACGGTTATCCTGGTTCGGTTTCTCCATCGCAAAGACCTTTACCGGTATTTCCCTTAGTTCCCCAAAGTAACGCCGTCCGATCTACCGCGGGGCCGTGCAGCTCGAGAGAATCCGCTGGAGAACCTCAGAATAGAAGAACAAGACCGACTGCGCTTGCAGCAGGAGTATCGGCAACTCGGCGATGATGCATTGCTGGACGCCGCTGAACTGGGTCGCGAGGACTTTCAAAAAGCTGTTAACAGCACTATCCTTGCAGAGGTCGAGGAACGAGGCCTATAGGGATCAGCTGCAAGCGGGACGGCGTCGGATAGAGCGGCAAAAGGATGCGAGTGAGCGACCAGTGGGCTAGGACAAACACCGCGTTTCGCTTCGTTATACTGCGCGAAAGACGGCGTCAGTTTCTTTTGGCGCGCC
>Ga0180438_10010103_pt1 | contig 11629 bp, 11 predicted proteins | sample SS_ome_12_FD_132455 | JGI IMG/M metagenome (GOLD analysis project Ga0180438, IMG submission 132455) | Hypersaline lake sediment archaeal communities from the Salton Sea, California, USA - SS_3_D_2 metaG | ecosystem: Environmental > Aquatic > Non-marine Saline and Alkaline > Hypersaline >...
AAGTACCATATCCTTCCCATCCGCAGGCCAGACAATGGTAGACATCGCCGTGTCGTCGGACAAAACCGGGAGATTCTGCTTCATATTCCGCACCTCGTGGCCAATCTAAAGACCAAAATCCTCTGCCCCTCCTGCTTTATGTCACACTTCGATATCGTAAGCCAACACACACCCTCCCAACCAGATATGATCACCTGGTTTGAGAGAGGCAGACTGACCTATGAACAACGTCCGTCCATTGAGTCGAGTTCCAAAGCCACTACCGAGATCTTCCAGATAAGGAACATCATCACGCCAGGTGATTATCGCGTGGCGGCGCGAGACACGGACTGCTATTTCCCCTTCGCGGCTGAGATCGACATCAGGCACAAAGTCAACGTAGCGATCGGAACGACCGATCAGGACATCGTTGGGCGGAGAAATGGTTAGCCTGCGTCCTGTGGGTGTAATGGCAAGGATATGCCTGATGCCGTCGGCAGGAGAAAAATCCAGCACGTAAGCAGGCATCCTATCATAAACAAGTTCAACCCTAACACCTAGTTCGATACAATCACCCAGTTGAAGTTGGCGGGGCGGTCCCGGTCTCACCTGCTCCGTATTAACGAACAGACCGTGACGACTGCCGAGATCTTCAATCGTGTGGCGACCAGCCACCCCAGCGATTCTAGCATGCTGGCGCGAAACAGCGTATGCCCCTTGATCTTCATAGGTCAGATCGATATCGGGTGGAACACCGAAATTAGGGTCGAAACGGCCCAGTACCAATTCCCTGTCAGATGGCAACGCAATGTGTCGCCCACTGATAACCACAGTGAGCCAGCGGGGCACTAAATGATCATTGGCAGCGATTCGCTCAGGCGCAGCAACCCCTGGACGGTCCGCGCGTATCTCGGCGACATCGGAGGGTACTTTCTTCGGCTGGGAGGGAACCGAGGAGACAGGCTGAAGATAATCCGGCTTCCGGCCGGTCGACGTGGAAAAAGCTTTGGCTGTTTGCTCTCTGGTCTCGCGCGCCTGGCGCAGCCGACGGCTGAGCATCGACTCGCGCGGCGCCGTCCGCATGCGTTCCTCCTCGGCTTTCAGGAGTAAGCAGCGGGGCTGTAATGATCCCCATGTCTCCAGCGTGTCGGTACGTGCAACAAAGGCGTGCCGAATGGCCTCCTTAACACTAGGAGCGTTGGCACTCTCATCAATGCAGCGGTTTCGGATGGGGCATTTGCGGCAATTATACTTGTACATTGCCCTTCGGCTTCCCTATCCCATGACAGTTACACACACCATAGCTTGCGTAGCCCTATTGTGCAAACCTGGCGAGGATTCCAGTGCCGCAAATCCTTTCTGTAAAAGTTCCAAGCTAAGATACTTCCAGTATAACACCCGGCTGACGGCCTGTCAATGGTAATAAAGGCCACCTTTTGCAAACAAATTGACCTTTATGTAAGCCCGTAGTATAATCGGCATCGGAATGTCGAAACACACGACGCTGGTGTAATCAATGTGCGCCGCTTGGGGCATCAGGCTCTGTACTCCACAGGGCATTTGCCCCTTATTTTGTGTTTCTGGAACGGCCCAACTCCATTATGTTTGCGGTAGACGTTTTATGAAAACTGTTGTGGTCATCCCCACCTATAACGAAGCCGACAATCTGCCAGAGATAACTACTGAAATTCTGGCGCTTGGCATCGAGGGACTGGAGATTCTTGTTGTGGACGATGCGTCCCCAGACGGCACAGGCCAAATCGCCAATGACCTTGTGCAACGCTACCCTGGAAAACTCCACGCGATGCATCGCGAAGGTAAACTGGGGCTGGGTACGGCCTACGTACAGGGTTTCACTTGGGCATTGGAGCACGACGCCGATTTCATCATCCAGATGGACGCTGATTTCTCTCACTCGCCCTCCTACATCCCCAAGCTCCTCGAAAACATCAAGGACTATGACGTGGTAGTTGGTTCCCGGTATGTGCGAGGGGGACAGCTTGACGAGCGGTGGGGTCTGGGACGTTGGTTCTTGAGTTGGTGGGCGAACTCTATCTGGACACACCTCATCCTGGGAGTACATACCAAAGATGCAACCGCTGGCTTCAAGTGCTGGAGACGTAGCGCCCTGGAACAGATCGGCCTGGATCGTATTCAGTCCAATGGATACGTCTTCCAGGTAGAAATGGCCTACGTCTCCGAGAAAATCGGCTTGCACATCCTGGAAACCCCTATCTATTTTGAGGATCGACGCATCGGCCAGAGCAAGATGACGGTACCGGTGAAATTTGAAGCAGCGGTACGTGTCTTCGAGATTCGCTGGCGTCATCGCCGCGTCCAACCTGCTTCCCGCGCAATTGAGGCCAACGCTTAGGAGTGTGTGAATTGCGCGCGCGCATAAACAGGCGGGATATTCTAGTTGCCCTCGTACTCTTTATCCTGCCGCTTCTGTTATTTGGGCCAGTTACGCTGGGGAGCCGCACTCTCCTTCCCCTGGATAACCTATTTGTCGGCGAGCCCTGGGCCTCGTTTGCCGACGAGTTGGGCGTAAGCCGCCCGCATAATGCTCTTCTCTCGGACCTGATCTTGGAGAACTACGTCTGGAAGCGTTTCATCGTGCAAAACGTCCAGGCTCGGTCCATACCCTTATGGGACCCCTACATCCTCGCCGGGCACCCGTTTCTGGCGAACGGCCAACATTCGGCCTTGTATCCCCTAAGCCTGCTGTTTTACGTGATGCCGCTGGCCAAAGCCTATGGTTGGTTTACCGTGCTTCAGTTTTGGCTGGCAGGGCTGTTTACCTACATTTTCTTAAGAGTTTTGGGCGCCAACCGGGCAGGTAGCCTTATTGCAGGTATCACCTATCAGTTGAGCGGGTTTTTCGTGGTCAGTGTTGTCTTCACGATGATCATTGCGGCCGCCGTCTGGCTTCCCTTGGTTCTGGCGATGATCGAAATCGTGATCCGCAAGCAGGAGCAAAAAGGGCCGGTTGCCTACTCCCCTATCCCCTACATCGTGCTTGGCGCCTTTGTGCTGGGCATCCAGATTCTGGCCGGGCATGTCGAGATTACTTACTACGTGCTACTGGTCAGTGCATTTTATGCGCTGTGCCGATTGACCGTTCTTCAACGACGCCAGCGCGTTTGGGGGCCAACGTTGCGTATGGGAGGCTGGCTGCTGGTGATGGTACTGCTGGGGCTGGGGCTGGGAGCCATCCAGTTCATACCGCTCTACGAGGTGGCCAGTCGCAACTTTCGCGTAGGGTCGGTCACTTATGCCGACGTGGCCGGCTGGGCTCTCCCCTATCGACGGATCATTTCTTTCCTGATCCCCGATTTCTTCGGCAATCCCAGCCATCATACGTACTTTGACCTGATCACCCGCCGCTGGCTGCCGGTCGGCCTCAACGCTTATGGGCAGACCAACCCGCTGTGTCCTTATTGCACCGGCTGGGATATCAAGACCAGTGTGGAAGCGAGCGCCTACGTGGGGATTTTGCCATTGTTGCTGTCGGTAATAGCGGTTTGGGCAGCAGCAGCGGATGTAATAGCGGATAAGCGAATGAGGCGGCAGCGAGGGCATCGCTTGTCTCGCGAACCGGCAAGTCACGAGGCAACGCAGCAGGACGCAACGGATATTCAATTCTTGGCTCAAGCGGGCTCTCCTGAGCCCGCATCAAACGCTCAGGAGTTGTCACCTTCATCCGACCATCCGCGGTCGCATCCGCTGCCTCAAGTTTGGATTTTTGCACTACTGACGGTTATATCGCTGCTATTTGCCTTTGGCACGCCCCTTTACGCGCTGCTGTACTATGGGCTACCCTTTTGGAACCAACTGCATTCCCCTTTCCGCTGGGTGTACCCCTTCACGTTGAGCATCGCTGTGCTGGCCGGGTTGGGCGCGACCTACCTATCGCGGTATGTCAGCCCGCGAGACCGGTCAGATGCCGAGGCGAAACGGGCCAGTGCTTCTCGTTTTTCACTCTACAAGTTCAGTCTGACCATCGGCTGGATAGCTTTTTGGGGTGGCCTGGCCGGCCTGATCGTCATGATAGCTATGCTGGTTTTCCCCGCCCCATTCATCCGCATAGCCCAAATGGTTGTGGATCGCTCTGAACTCGCCCAGCACGCGTTTGCCGACGGACGGCAGTTCCTGGGATATCAATGGCCCAACTTTTTCAAGTTCTTCTTGTTTGTTATGGCGTCTGGGGTTGTCTTGCGCATCAGCCGCTGTCCCATCTACCTGCCCCGTCGGCTGGGGGGAGTGGCTGTCTGGAAACCTCTGGCGGTGGTGGTCGTCGCCCTGGACCTGCTGGTGGCAGGCTACGGATTCAACCCGGCGGCCGATGCGTCGCTGCTCGATTTTCGACCGCCGGTGGTTGATTGGCTGCTTGAACGCCAAGCGGAGGACCCGCATTTTCGCATCACCAGCTTCAACGCGCCGGGTGAACCGCGTACCTTCATCGCCAACACCGGTATGTATTGGAACTTGGAAGACGTGCGCGGCTATGACTCCATCATCCCAGCCCAATACGCCCACTATATGAACCTTATCCAGGAACAAGGCGATTTGCTCTACAACCGCGTCGCGCCCATTTATGCGCCCGGCTACCACGCCCTCGATTCGGCGTTGTTGGACCTGTTGGGCGTCCGCTACGTGTTGACTACGCAGGAGATCCCGAACCAGAATTACCGGCTGGTCTACGACGACGAAATACGAGTATATGAGAATCTGGATGTCTTGCCTCGAGCTTTCGTAGTCCCCTGCGCCGAGGAAGTGCCACCAGAAGAGATGGATTACGCCTTACGCAGCCTAAACCCACGCCACAAGGTTCTCCTGGAGCAAGCACAACCAGAAACAACTGGCGAACCACCTGCTACCTGTAACCTGCTGTCTGCCACCATCACCAGCTACACGCCTAACGAGGTTTTCGTCCAGGCCTCTCTAGACGAGCCGGGATGGTTGGTGCTGGCGGATAGTTATTTCCCGGGCTGGAAAGCGTATGGACAAATATCAAATGGTAAATACCAAGTATCAAATCAGCCATCAGCCACCAGCGACCAGCCTCCAGAAACTGAACTGACTATTTACCGGGCCAATGGAAACTTCCGGGCGGTGTATCTGGAGCCGGGGGATTGGATCATCCGTTTTAAGTATACGCCGATGAGCTTCAAGCTGGGGCTTTATGTCAGCTTTTTGGCCGTGGTCATCTCGTTGCTGTTGCTCGGCTGGTGGGCGTGGGGAAGGATCTACCGCGAATCGGTGGCAGACTCCCCGGTGAAGCGCATCGCCAAGAACAGTCTGGCCCCAATGACACTGGCACTGACCAACCGCTTGATCGACTTTGCCTTCGCCATGTTGATGCTGCGCATCCTGGCGCCGGAAGGAGCAGGGCGTTATCAATTTGCGGTGGTATTCATCGGCTATATGGAGATCCTAACCCGCTTTGGCCTGGGCACGCTCTTGACGCGCGAGGTAGCACGCGACCACGCCCAGGGCAACAAATATCTGTCAAACGTGAGTACTTTGCGGGTACTGCTGTGGCTGGCCTCATTGCCGCTGATGGGGATAGTGCTGTGGCTATACGCCGTCTTTGGCGGCCTGGCGTTGGAGACAGTGATCGCGGTCGGCATCTTCGCCATCGGCCTATTTTTCAGCAACATCTCCGATGCGCTGACGGCCCTCTTCTACGCCTACGAAAAGGCGGAATATCCGGCTGCAATCTCAGCGGTGACCACCGTCACGCGCGTCAGCCTGGGGGCATTGGTCTTGCTTCTTGGGGCTGGGGTCATTGGGCTGGCGGCGGTATCGGTGGTGGCCAACATCACTGCGGTGACGGTGCTGGGCTATCTGCTGCTTAGCAAGATTCTCCGTCCTCACTACGACAGCGAGCCCGGATCGTGGCGAGGTATGTTGGATGAGTCGCTGCCTCTGATGATCAACCACCTGCTACAGACCCTGTTCTTCCGCATCGACATACTCATCCTCCAGCCAACTTGGGGCGACCGGGCAGTGGGCCTCTACGGTGCGGCCTATAAGTACATCGACGGCATCAACATCATCCCCTCTTACTTCACCCTGGCCATCTTCCCCCTGATGAGCCGCTATGCACAGACGGCTCGCGACTCGTTGGCCCGGGCCTACATCCTGTCGCTGCGTCTGCTGCTTATGATCGCCTTGCCGCTGGCGGTGGGCACCCCGTTCATCGCCCGCGATTTGATCCTTATCTTGGGCGGTAGACAGTATCTGCCCGATTCGATGATCGCCTTGCAGTTGCTGATTTGGTTCTTGCCCTTTAGCTTTGTGAACCAAATAACTCACTACGTGTTGATCGCCGTTGACCAGCAACGCTTTTTGACCAAGGCTTTCATCATCGGCGTAACCTTTAATGTCGTCGCGAATCTCATACTGATCCCCCGCTATGGCTTCCGGGCGGCGGCAATCACCACCATCTTCAGCGAGTGGGCGCTGCTCATCCCCTTTTACTACGCCGTGCGCAAACATTTATGCCATGTGCCTTGGGTGAGCGTGACCTGGCGGCCGGCACTGGCCTCAGCGATGATGGGTGCGGTCTTGTGGTTGGTGCGGGACGCCCATGCGCTGATCCTGGTGGGGGTCGCCGGCGTGGTGTACCTCGTGGCCTTAGTTCTGGTCGGCGGTTTCAGCCAGCCTGATATGGCGCTGGTGTGGGGTCTCATTCCGATGGACCGGCTGCGGGCACGGCTGCGCCCTGGCGCGGCAGGGCAGTGATATCTCCAGTCGGCAATCACACCCCACGCTGCTTCGCGCTGTTCGAGGACCGACGGCAGATTTCTGAGTGATGGCAACATTGCAACCGAATTTGCTCGTGAGGGGGGCTACTTGGGCTGCAATGAGGAAGTGTATTGATCAGGAAGCCAGTTGGTAGATCACTGGTCGATATTGCGGAAGTGGAATAGGTTTGTCCTCGGCACGCGCAGTTTCCAGCCACGCCTCCCTGGCCAACTCCACCTCCGCCAAGGCTTGAGCCGGAGTATTACCAAATGCTGAGCAATTCGGCAAGTCAGGGATATCGGCGATGTATCCACCATCCTCTTCGCTGTAAAAGATGTTGATATGATAATCTCGCATCACTGATCTCCTAGCTCAAGATTGTAGCGCTCCACCAACTTCAGAAACTGACGAACCTGATACGGCTTTGCCTGACCGCTCACGTCCTGGATGTTGATTAATTCTCGCACTTCAGGATTCACGAAAATATGATGACTCCCCTTGACCCGCGACAAGCGAAACCCAAATGCTTCAACGAGGGCCACCATTTCCTTAAACCGCAAATTTTGTGGACTGCTCAGAGCTTTTTGCAGCAGTTTGCGTTTTTTCATCGCGTTGACACCGTGAAGATACCGCCAAAAGTGTACCACAGAACGGACAGGTAGTAAAGAGGAGGCCGAAGTGACGTCGGGGGAGGATGATATCGGGCCGCGCGTCGTCGGACTCGGTTTGAAGGAAAAAAGGAGTGATTGGTCTACCACCATATTTGTGGTAAAATTCAGATAGCGACGGAGACAGCAAATCAGGTTAGGAGGCATCATCTTGACCCAGATCATCCACATCGAAGACATCTCCGACCACGTCGGTGAAGAGGTGACAGTCCAGGGCTGGCTGTATGCCAAGACGGGCAAAGGCAAGCTACAGTTCTTGCAAGTACGTGACGGAACAGGGGTTGTCCAGGCTGTGATGTTTAAGCCCAACCTGCCTGAGGCAGTTTTTGAGGCGGCCAAGGGCCTCACTCAGGAGTCGTCCATCGCCGTCACCGGCCAGGTCAAGGCCGACGAACGCGCGCCCGGTGTGCCCGGCGGCCATGAATTAGAGGTTTCGGGGCTAGAAGTGGTGCAAGTGGCAGGCGAGTACCCCATCACGCCCAAGGAGCACGGCGTCGAGTTCTTGATGGATCATCGCCACTTATGGGTGCGCAGTAGCAAACAATGGGCGCTGCTGCGCATCCGGGCGACTGTGATGCGCGCCATCCGCGAGTGGCTCGACTCCAACGGCTACGTGGAAATGAGCACGCCCATCCTCACACCGGCCGCCGGCGAGGGGACGACCACCCTCTTCGAGGTGGATTACTTCGGCCAGCCAGTCTATCTGGCTCAGACCGGCCAACTGTACAATGAAGCCAACATTTACGCCTTTGGCAAGGTGTACTGCTTTGGTCCCACCTTCCGGGCCGAGAAGAGCAAGACCCGCCGTCACCTGACCGAATTCTGGATGGTCGAACCCGAGATCGCCTATTGTGATCTGGACCAATTGATGGAAATGGAGGAACAGTTTGTCAGTTACGTCGTACAGACAACGCTGCGTGAACGGACTCATGAATTGAAGGTCCTGGAGCGCGACGTCAGCGCATTGGAACGGATAGAGCCGCCTTTTCCGCGTATCAGCTACGACGAGGCGCTGGAACAACTGGTGGCCATCCGCGAGGCAACCGACGACCCTGAGTTGAAAAAAGCGCTTGACATCGAATGGGGCACCGACTTCGGCAGTCCCCACGAAACCGAACTGACCAAGCAATTCGACAGGCCGCTCTTCGTCTATGGCTTCCCCACCGCTTGCAAGGCCTTTTACATGGAACCGTGGCCCGGCCGGCCCGAAGTATCCAAGAGCGTGGATATGCTGGCCCCGGAAGGTTACGGCGAGATCACCGGCGGCAGCGAGCGTATCTCTGACCCCGACCTGTTGCTAGAACGCATCCACCACGACCAGTTGCCAGAAGAAGCCTTCCGCTGGTACATCGATCTGCGCCGTTACGGCAGCGTGCCCCACAGCGGTTTTGGCCTGGGCGTCGAGCGGACGGTGGCATGGATCGCTGGTATCCATCACGTCCGCGAAACAGAACCCTTCCCCCGGACGTTGGGACGCGTGTATCCATAAAGCACACGCTGATCGCACCGACAAATACATCACCATCTAATGCAAAGACGCATAACCACCTGCTCTCTCACCAACGGCGAACAGGGTAAGCTAAACCTGATGCCCCCCATCCTGGACGCAGTCCACACCTACGCCACGCTGGGTGAGATAATGGGTGTGTTGCGACGCGTCTTCGGCGAATATCGCGAACCGGCGACTGTATAACAGATAGAATTCATTGACGCTCTGTCTACCTGATTGTATAATACACACCAGAGGAGATAACTTCCGTGAGTGCCCATCATCCCAACACACAGCAGAAGATCCGTGTTCTGGTTGCCAAACCTGGTCTGGACGGCCACGACCGGGGAGCCAAAGTCGTCGCCCGTGCTCTACGAGATGCAGGCATGGAGGTCATTTACACCGGCCTGCGCCAGACACCCGAGATGATCGCCGAAGCTGCCCTGCAAGAAGACGTGGACGTGATCGGCTTATCCGTCCTGAGCGGCGCCCACATGGCGCTTTTGCCCCGCGTCGTCGAACTCTTGCGCGACAACAATATGGACGACGTACTGATCATCGCTGGAGGGATCATCCCCGATGAAGATATCGCTCCGCTCAAAGAGGCCGGCGTACAGGGAGTCTTCGGGCCGGGCACGCTTACTGAGGACATTGTCACGTTCATACGAGAAAACGTTAGGAAGTAGGAAACACGAGTAAGGAGGAGGGAGTGGGGAGTAGAGAGTGACAGCCCAGCATATGTTCCGCGTTAGCCGTTGCCTTTTACCCCTTGTGTTTGCCATTTGATATTTGCCATGGAGTTAGTCGAAGCAGTTCTATCAGGTGATCGTCGGGCCATGGCGCGGCTGATCACCCACATCGAAAACGGCGCGGACGACGCCCACGCCAGCCTGGCGAAGATTTACCCTCACACCGGCCAGGCACACATCATCGGCGTAACGGGGTCACCCGGCACCGGTAAGAGCACTCTGGTCAATGAATTGGCCAAAGCTTATCGGGCGTCTGACCAGCGGGTTGGCGTCGTTGCGGTGGACGCCACCAGCCCCTTCTCCGGCGGCGCCATCCTGGGCGACCGCATCCGCATGCGTGATCTGGCCGGAGACCCGGGCGTGTTTGTACGCAGCATGGCCACCCGAGGTAGCCTGGGTGGGCTGGCCCGGGCCACCGGCGACGCCATCAAGGTACTGGATGCGGCCGGATTTGAGCTCGTCATCGTCGAAACCGTCGGCGCCGGGCAAAGCGAGGTGGGAATTGCAGAGACGGCTCACACGGTCGTCGTGGTCGAGGCGCCGGGTATGGGCGACGAGGTGCAAGCCATCAAGGCCGGCATCCTCGAAATCGCCGACGTATTCGCCGTCAATAAGGCCGACCGGGAGGGCGCCGACCGCACCGCGTCCGCCCTGGAGATGATGCTCGACCTGGGAGGGTCCGCCTCAGGGAGACGGAATGACCCCAGTGTGGTGTCCCACCACGGCCGGCTGATGGAGGTCACCCAGGCATCTTCCCAATTCCCGGACCAAGAGGCGGCTGCGCCAGATGACGACGTTCTGGAAAGCAACGGCTGGCGGCCGCCTATCATAAAAACCATCGCCCTGCGCGGTGAGGGCATCCCCGACCTGATGAAGGCCATCGCCGACCATCGCCGGTACCTGGAGACAAGCGACGAACTGGCCCACCGCAACCGAGTCCGCCTGGCCAACGAATTGGAGCATATCCTGCGCGACGAGTTGACAAACCGTCTGCTGGACAAGATCGACCAGGCGGCCTTGGCTGATCTGATGGCGCAAGTCACCGACCGCCAACTGGACCCTTACACCGCAGCTCAGCGTTTGATGGCAGGTGATGACTATGACTGATCACATCCTGGAACGCTCCCACGCACTACGCGCTGAGTTTTTTGAAAAACAGCGTGAGTTATTGGACACTCTGGCTCAGACAGGTCAGTCCCCGGACGCGATGTTCATCGGTTGCAGCGATTCACGGGTGGTGTCCGAGCTACTGACCGGTGCTCGCCCAGGGGCTTTGTTCGTGGCCCGGGTGGTGGCCAACATCGTGCCGCCCTACGGTACCGGGCAAAACGCCGTCGGCGCTGCTGTGGAATACGCTGTACTGCACCTGAAGGTCAAGGACCTCATCGTCTGCGGGCACACCGACTGTGGCGGCATCAAGGCATTGGACCATCCGGTCGACATGGCTGCCGAGCCGGCCATCGCCAATTGGATCGAGTTCGCCCGCCCCGCACAAAGCCAGATAGACGCGCGAGGGCTGACAGGTGACGCCCGTCACCGGGCCATCGTAGAGGCCAACGTGCTGCTGCAATTGGAAAATCTAAAAAGCTACGAGGCGGTGCGGCATGCCTTGGACAAAGATCAGTTAGAACTCCATGCCTGGGTCTACGACCTGGCCGAACTTCAAATCCGCTATTACGATAAAGACGAGGGCTGCTTCGTGATCTTCTCTCCGTCACCCTCCCAGGCGAGTGAATGAACAAATACATCTGGCTGATTCGACACGGCGAATCGTTGGGCAATCTTGAGCGACGCATCCAGGGCTGGGCCGATTATCCGCTGACCGAGTTGGGGCGCCAGCAGGCAGTGCGGCTGGCCGAGCACTTGGCAGAATTGACAGGCCCCAATCCCCCGACGGGGACCTATCCGCCGCTGGGATGGGGCAGGCACGCCCGGGGAGAAGCAACCATCCACAAGTTGATCGCCAGCCCGTTGCGGCGCGCAGCCGAGAC
>Ga0180438_10010105_pt1 | contig 11628 bp, 5 predicted proteins | sample SS_ome_12_FD_132455 | JGI IMG/M metagenome (GOLD analysis project Ga0180438, IMG submission 132455) | Hypersaline lake sediment archaeal communities from the Salton Sea, California, USA - SS_3_D_2 metaG | ecosystem: Environmental > Aquatic > Non-marine Saline and Alkaline > Hypersaline >...
ATAAATCGTCGAAGCAGCCCAAAGACCGTCCCGCACCTCCCGAAGATGCGCTGAGCAGCGCACAACCTCAAATACCACCATGACACAGCGCGAGGATGGCTCTTGACACGGTCATTCCATATCGGGGCGGGCAGTCTAAGGGATTCCCCCGCCGCTCAGTAGCGGCTTTCGATGACGTTCCTGCCCGCAGGCCAGTCGACGGCTGGCAACCCGCCCTTGCAGATTGAGGCTCTTCCCAAGCCCAAGAGTTCTTGTCGAAGATCCGCCCGTACGTCCGGCAGGGAGGCGGGGAAAGGTTGCGGTGGAACACTCGCCGGGGAGAGGGATAAAGAAAATGGGGACTGACACAAGCGCAGCGAGGTACGCGCGGAGACGTGTCTGTACCCTTTTTCTGAGGATAGGGGAGCGGGCGCCAGCCAACCCATCCCCTCATCTCTTTGGGAACACCACCCTACACCTATTTCCGCGAATCAGATGGACACCTGGTTCCTGCCGCAGATTAGGCGGCCGTCGCGACGTACAGAAGAGCTGCCACGGCTTGGTTCACTGGAAATTCACCCTCCGAAGCGTACCGAATGAACTCCACGTGCCCGTCCATGTAAAGTACATTGCAACCACCCGGCACGTGGTTGTAGGACGTGCCACCGAAATTCGGGCTCACGTTGATCGTGTCGAACATTATGGCCACCTCCGACTGGGCCTGTGCGCTGGATGCCGGATTGTTGATGTCGGTAATCAGGAACCGTTCTATACCCTCGCGCAGTCGGTAAACAGTACTGCCGTCACCATTCCCCATCCCGGGAGTTCCCAGGTCAAGGTCCTGGTCCAACATCGCGCATACGCTGGGATCCGGCATCGGTCCGGAAGAGCTGCCGAAAGGCCATACAACACCTCTAGCCGCGAGGATCATGAAGGCGGCACCAAGCTGCGCAGGAACCTCCGGCAGGCCCGTCATGCCCAACGCCCCACCCAGGTCCGCCGTGGGGTCAGTGCCGTCCCCTTTGTCAATCAACCAGCCGAAGTAGATGTAGCTGTCGGACGGGTTGTCAGGCAACCCTGCAAAAGGACACGGGTTGCCGGAGTTGTCGGTGTCTCTGATCACAGCCAGATGTGCTTCGAGGCCGTCACCGTAGTCCGGCGCGGAAGGACACCTCAACACGTTCAGGTCGGTCAGGTACTCCGGATAGATTGCCTGCGGGTCCGGATTCGCCTCGAACTCGTCCTGCATGTTGCATTCGCCGTAATTGTAAGTGTAGGTGCCCCGGTAGTAGTACGCAGGACCGTACATGTGCGGGAAGCGGCCATCCCACTCGTTCGCGTACATCTTGAACACGGTGCCCATCTGTTTCAGGTTGTTGGCGCAGCTAGATCTCCTTGCCGCCTCTCTCGCACGCGCCAGCGCCGGCAGTAGAATTGCCGCCAGTATGCCGATGATCGCTATGACCACCAGCAGCTCGATCAGTGTAAATCCTTTTCTCTTTCTCATCGTCTATACCCCCTCTCTCGGAAATCAAGTAGTTCCCCGCTTCAGACAACACTTCATCTTCTGCATCGCGTGGAGACTGAGCATCACCTCCTCGGAAGGACTTTGACTTATACTGCTGGACGGTGTAAAAAAACCCGACTTTTCAGCCATGTCAGAAGTTATCACGAATCTTATGCCTTGTCAAGAGGACATTTCTAAAGAGTCTTGACAGGCCAAAAGTTTTTGTCGAGGACTCTTCCATCACGCTGCGCGTTTGACCGTAGGGGCGGTTCGCGAACCGCCCGCACTACCTGATTGCTCTATGGATCTGAAGCCACATCAAGTCAGAACGGCAACGGCACCGCAGGCGGCGGTGTTTTTAGCCATGCCAGGTTGAACGTGTAGTGGTTCTTACTGCTGATGAGATGGATGATCCCGTCGGGCGTCTGGCAGACGGACAGATACCCCCACTGTTCCGCGCTGCTTGCGCTCATGGTGAACCTGTACCGGTCGGTTGATTCCAGTTTGCGGCCGGGTCCGTCGTCGCTGATCAGACGTCGTGTGGGCCAGGTTTCGCCGTCGTCGAACGATAGCGCTGAATAGATACCCGATACCGGCCGCTGTGTACCCGATATGTCGGTGATGATCATATCTTCTTTCCCCGGCTGCGTCCGTTTCCCGCAGAACGATACCAACAATAGAGGTCCTTCGTTGAGACGCAACAGAATATGCCGCTGCATACCTCGGACAGGTTGGAAGGGGGTTGGACTGTACGTCCATGTCTTGCCCATGTCGGTGGAGACGCTCTTGGGCATTTTACCGTCGATATTGTTCCCGCGTCCGAGCGCCATGAGCCGGCCGTCCTCGAGTTGAACGACGCCGGCGTGTATACCGGCGATCCTACCGCCGGGATCTTCCCAGGTCTTGCCGTTGTCCTTGCTGACGATAACGGTCGACCCGTTGCTGATGTCTGAGACCATCACGATGTACCCTTCGATCGTCCGGAACACGGATTCGACCGGCATGTGACGGTCTGTGTGGCCCGGCCCGATGATCTTCGCCTTCGACCAGGTAGCACCGCTGTCTTTCGACGTCCGCATGACAAGCGCCAGGTTGCTGCTGTACGTTGCTGCGGCCGAAAGACCGGAGAAGTGGTAGATCGTGTCTTTCCCGTCGAACCACAATGCAGGTGCGTGGTCGTTCCTGTCGGGAGCGTCCCAGAACGGCGACGCCTCGTCCCATTCGTCCTGACCATACCGCAACCGGCTTGCCAGGAGGCACAGTTCGCGGCCCGGCTCATCGACGCAGCTGTACCATATGGCCAACAGATCGCCGTTCGGACATTCGACTATGGCGGGATCGTGGTTGTGATGGTCGAACATCGGACCGTAAGAGTCCTCCGGGATCTTGACGTAATGGCGCGGACCGGAAAAGTAAGGTTTGCTGGGATCAGGGCCGTCGGCAATGTCGGGTGGCACTTCCTGTTTGACGTTCTGCTGGTTCAACGTAGGAGGGGGCATAGGCAGCGGGTCGCTATCCGGCATCTCACCGCACACGACGCGGAACCCGATCAGACCGTGTTTGTCCTCCGGCAGCGTCCCGCTGCGGTTCTCCGATCGCAGATAGAACGACTGGGTGGAATGGCTGCCGCCCCGCGTGACTCGGAAATCGCCGTCCACGCGCCCGACAGGATCGAGCTGATGACCCGGCTCGTACGGCCCGTACCAATCGTAACACCATTCCTCGACGTTGCCGTGCATGTCGTAGAGACCCCATGCGTTTGCTGGAGTCTTGCCGACGACCGTCGACGGCATGTCCGGAGGCGGGTAGCGGCTCTGCGTTGCGTTCTTGAGATAGACTTCCGGGATCGTATCCCCTGTGTGAAAGTGCGTAGTGGTTCCCGCACGACACGCATACTCCCATTCCGCCTCCGTCGGCAGCCGGTAGGGTCGTCCCTCCTTCTCCGACAACCACCGGCAGAACCGGGTCGCCTCGTGCCAGTCGACGAACACTGCCGCTTCGTCATCGCCGACGGAAAAACCGAGCTTGCCGCGCAGTTTGCGATGATCCGGATCGAACTGTTCGTACTGCGCGTTCGTCACCTCGAACATGCCGATGTAGAACGGTTTGCTGATGGTCACGCTATGTGCCGGCCGTTCGTCAAAGTCGAGGTTCTGTCGCCAACGCCGTCCTGCCACCTCCTTGGGCAGAGGTGTTTCCCCTTTACCCATCGAGAACGTGCCTGGTTCGATCTGGACCATGCGCATCCCGATAGAGTTGGTGAACTCATCGCTTGCCGCCGGGCGACCGAGATAGAATGAGCAAATGCCTGCAATAGCCGCGAGTACAACCACGATCTTTGTTGATTTCATCTGTCTTCTCCCAGGTTTTTCGGAAGTGGAAGGTATTCCGTTTCCCCTTTGTTGCCGCCAGCATGGATAGTATCAGTCGAGTCCCCCCCTACGCTGATTCTTATAGCACAACCGTGCCGCGGTATCAAGTTGATGCTTGCGGCCGCTCGCACGCCCCCTGACGTCATCCCCGTGCAGGCGGGGACCCACTCTAATCTGACAGGGCAATGATATGCCGCTGCCCCTGGATTCCCGCCGCCGCGGGAATGACGAGAATTACAGATTTCTAACAAGAAGGGGGCGGAAAACAAGCATCGTCTTGCTCGAAAACTCGGGATCACTGAGTTGAGGACGACGCTTGTTGCGCCGGTCAGGAACAGGTCGATCACGTATCCGGGTGCTGCGCGTCCCTTACCGGTTAACGCTGCAGGGCGATCTCGTAACGGCCTTCTGTATACTGCGAGGTCTTTACCCAGAGGCGGTTGTCGGTCGAGTCGTAACGCCAGTCCGTGCCTTCCGCGAGCGGACGTCCATCCAGCGTGACAGCGGCGGGCTTCGCATCCAGAAGAACGCGTAAGATGTGTGGCTTCGCGGTACCGCTGAGCTGTACCGTAAGTCCATTCTCGGCAACGACGGCAACCGTGGTGTCACCTGTGCCGTCGCTATGGTGTACGGTGAACTCGGTGCTGCCCAGAGGATAGATGTTGAGCGTCAGGAACCCTTCCGACTCGCGGTTTCCCAGACCAGTGTACGGGCGACTGACGTTCATTGGTATGATTGCGCCGTCGCGGATGTAGACGGGACACTCCGTCAGCGGGAACTCGCGCGTGAGTGTCGTGGGCCCTTCTATAACTTCCCTGTCGTTGAAGAGATAGCGCCACCGCCCTGGCGGCAGCATCACTGTGCGTTCAAGTTCGTCCCGGTAGATGGGCGCCACCAGGAGATCGTCGCCGAAACGGTATTGGTAGTCACCTATTTCGGATCGCATGAGTGGCAAACCGCCATCGTGGCAGTCGGCGACGTGTGTGTATATGTAAGGTATCAGTTCGGTATGGAGCCATGCGAACCTGCGAATGATATCGAGCTCCTCGTCGCTGCGTTTCCAGAGGGCGCGTTCGCCGTGTCCGCCGTTGAGAAACAGACCGCAGAACGCCGAGAACTGCGCCCATCGAATATAGAGGGTAGGGGGGATGGTCCGTCCCCCGTATCCGCCTACATCCGAACCGATAACGCAGTAACCCAGCTGCGCGCTTCTCAAAATGTAGCTGAGAGCTTCTTCGATACCCTCTTCCTCCAGAGACCAGGTATGATCCTGGTCACCGACCCATACCACAGGCGCGGCGTCCAACGGAGCGAACCCCTCCGGATGCCAGAACCCATCGATGGCCCGCGCGAGCGTGATGAATTCCGGATTCTGTTCGAGACCGTGCCGGTACTCATCTCGGTAATAATGGTCCATGTACTGCCGGGTGGATAACCATCCTCCGTCTGTCCTCTGGTAGGGAAGGGGTACAGGACGTAACCTCGAGGTGAAATATGTGGCCGTGCCGTCGAGCTTCCAACCGTCGATTCCCCAGTCAAAGAGCTGTTGCTGAAGCCCCCGCCACCATTTCATCGCGTCAGGATTAGCGTAATCGACAAAAGCGCCTCTCCCTTTCCACCACTTCACCTGGCGCCCTTCACCGGCAAGGTAACCTTTGTCGCGTGCCTGCTGATACCAGTCGGTTGTTTCCCTTATGGCCGTGTCGTCGTTCCTGCTGTTCACCATGCAGGTCATCCAGAGCACCACTCGATAGCCCCGATCTTGAAGGCCGGTGAAAAATGCTGCCGGATCCGGATAGCGTTCCTCGTCCACGATAAAGTCGTTATAACGGGTGCTCCAAGGACTATCGATAAGGATGGTCCGGACGGGGAAATCGTGTTTTTCGTAACCTTCGACGAGGTCCAGTACCGCCTGCGCGGTATTGACATCGTCCTCCCACAACCAGCATTCGAGCGCCCATGCCGGGGTGAGCGGGACTGCCGTGTGCCGTGATGCATTGAGAGGGATGCCCCAGAACGGCAGGAGCCAGTAAAGCCAGCCGGCCAGAAGAATGATCACGAGCAACATTGCGCCTAATATGCCGATCTTGAAAAGAAACCTATACTTTCTCTTCTTCATTTCATCCCCTCCGACCATAATATGTTGGGCCGACATCAGTGGTTCGTCAGGCGCGCAAGCCGCTGCGCCATCATTTCTCTATTTCATCGAGACTGTCTTTGCGGCGTGTGCGGAAACGCGTCGTGAGCGTCAGTCCGGCGAACAATCGTCGAACCCATTCTAACAGAGCGTTGACAGGAACCACAACAGCCGCTATCATATCGCTAAACCAGACTGGGGAGTCTCGAACAGGTTCATCTCGGGAAATCCTGCGTCGGGATTCAGCAAACAGGGAGAAGAACCGGCCTATGGAGGACAAGTTCATGGAAACTAGAAGATCGATAGGGGATGGTTATGCTCGACTGAGAGGGAATTGCTGGCTAGTCTCAATTCTTCTTGTTCTATCTGTTGTGTGGGCAGCCACAGGAGTCCAAGCAGTTGCGGACGACATGATAGATCTAGGTCAGGCCGTGGTAGTCAGCCCGCAGGATATGACGGGACCTGAGAGCAACGCGGTAGAAATGCTGGTTGAGGAGGTGGAGAAACGGACTCTGGCGCGGTGGGATGTGGTTCATACCTGGCCGGCGGATACTGTTCCGGTCGTTGCCGTTGGGCAGGTATCGTCGCTGCAGAAGTCTGCCGGGTCTCTTGCGGAGCGGCTTTCGACCGGTCCTGCAGGAAAGGGCCCCGAGGGCTACCGAATCGTTGTTCTCAAGGACGTTCGCCCGGCTCCGACAGTGTTTGTCATTGGCAACGACGCGCGAGGGGTCCTGTTCGGTTGCGGCCGGCTGCTCCGGGAGTTGCGCATGTCCCGGGCGAGTGTCACCCTTCCCGGCACCGTCAACATAAGCACCGCACCTAAGTACCCTTTGCGGGGTCATCAACTCGGCTACCGTCCGAAAGTGAACACCTACGACGGATGGACAATCCCGTTCTGGGAACAATACATCCGCGACCGGGCTGTTTTCGGCAATAACGCCATCGAAATGATCCCGCCGCGCAGTGACGATGCGCCCGACAGCCCCCATTTTCCGCGCCCACAGATCGACATGATGGCCGGGATATCCAAGCTCGCGGATGAATATGGGATAGACGTTTGGATCTGGTACCCCGCGATGGATCGCAACTACGCTGACCCGAAGACCGTTCAGTTCGCCTTGAATGAATGGGGCGAAGTGTTCAAGAAACTACCGCGCATCGACACGATTTTCGTTCCCGGCGGCGACCCGGGCCACACTCAACCGAAATACCTGATGCCGTTGTTGGAGAAGCAGACCGAGGTTCTTCATCGCTACCATCCAAACGCCCAGATGTGGATATCCACACAGAGTTTCGGCAAGGAATGGCTTGATGAGTTCTTGGAAATCCTGCGTACCCAGGAGCCCGCATGGCTCGGCGGCATCGTTTTCGGACCGCAGAACCGAATCAGCCTGCCCGCTTTGCGAGCGGCCGTCCCCAAGAGATACCCGATTCGACGGTACCCTGACATCACTCACAGTATCCGGTGCCAGTACGTGGTGCCGGACTGGGACGTTGCTTACGCTGTGACCGAGGAACGCGAGGTAATCAACCCGCGTCCCACGGACGAAGCGCGCATATTCCGCTTGTGGGATGACAGTGCCGTCGGGTTCATAACTTACTCCGAGGGAGTCAATGACGACCTCAACAAGATCGTCTGGAGCGGCCTTGGCTGGGATCCCGAGGCGGACGTCGTCGACATCCTCCGGGAGTATTCGCGCTACTTCATCGGCGAGCAATACGCGGACGATTGGGCGCAAGGGCTGATCGCTCTCGAGCGCAACTGGCGAGGACCGTTGCTGACGAACAAAGCCGTTTTCAACACATTAAGACAGTTCCAGGAGATGGAACGAGGGGCTAGTCCACAGGTACTCCTCAACTGGCGGTTCCAACAGGGTCTGTACCGCGCGTACTATGACGCATACACCGCCCGGCGGTTGTCTTACGAGACCGAGCTCGAGCAGCTTGCCATGGATCAACTTCGGCATGCAAGAGAACTCGGGTCGTTGCTCGCGCTCGACCGTGCGGAGGCCATTTTGGACCGCGCGGTGACCGACCGCCAGGCCGCTGACTTGCGGGCACGAGTTTTTGAGTTGGCCGAGGCGCTCTATCAAAGCATTCGCATGCAATTGAGCGTTCCTCGATACAAAGCTATCAGCGTAGGCCGGGGAGCTAACCTGGATCTCATTGACATCCCGCTGAACGATCGGAACTGGTTGAAGGAGCGGTTCGCGCAGTTGCGCGACGTTTCCTCAGAGCGTCAGAGGCTGCGCGGTATTGATGAGATCGTCAACTGGACGGATCCCGGCCCGGGCGGGTTCTACGACGACCTGGGCAACCTCACTCAGCAACCCCACCTGGTTCGGGGGCTCGGATCTGAATTAGATCCCGAATTCAGGGAGAGTTCGCGTGTCGGGTTCGCATATTCTCCAGACCATCGCATGTCCTGGGTGCGCTTTGCCGAGTCGCGGTATGATGCTCCGCTCAAGATGCATTATCCAAACCTGGACCCCAACGCCCGGTATAAGGTCCGGGTAGTGTACGGCGGTGATAATTTCCGGACGCGGATTCGCCTTTCCGCCGACGATCAACTCGAGATCCATCCTTTAATCAGGAAGGAACGCCAGCTGCAACCAGTCGAGTTCGATGTTCCAGAAAAGGCGACTCAAGACGGAGACCTCACTTTAACCTGGCACCAGGAACCCGGCCGTGGCGGGTCCGGAAGAGGATGCCAGGTGGCCGAGGTCTGGCTGATCAAGGTCGATTAGAGAGCTCGATAGGAATACTCGGCTGCGTTCGATTGCGAACCACCTGTCTCAAAGGTCAACGGGAGAGGAGGATGCTGGACATGAGCCGAGCAACTACTCGCACTGAAACCGGACCGCCGTTCAGAACGTTAGCGTTGTGTCTCTTTTGCGGCGTGGCCATGGCCTACGGTTGGGGGTGGCGCGGCAGTTACGGCCATGGCGCCGGCGCAATGCTGCCCGGGGCGCTTATAGCGATGGCCGCGTGTCTCGGATCTGTCCGCCAAGACTGGTACCGTCGGTGCGCAGTGGCAGGATTGTTCGGCGCGGTAGGTTGGTCCATCGGTGGGTCGCTCAGCAACATGGAGCACACCTTCTACGTTATGTCCGACTCGTTGCCGGACGTGGCGTACGGGTTCGCGTGTATCGGGCTGATTGGTACGCTCTGGGCCGGCGTAGGCGGGGCAATTCTGTCCTTGGCATTCACGCGCTCGCGTTCTGAACTGCAGCGTTTTGTGGGCCCGTTGAGCGCTGTGGCCGCGGTCTGGTTTTTGCTCTCGTTGTACGCGATTATCAACCGGGAGCAGGCGGGCGCAGTGTACCGATTCAGCCAACAGCATCTTCCTCCCGGCGATTGGTTTGCACCGCTCACTGCGCTAATCGTCTCCGGCATCTACTGGTTGGTCCACCCGAAAGATCGCGCTGCGGCGGGCCTGTTCGTTGTCTGCACGGCGGCATGGTGGGTAGGCTTTCTGGCACTGCCGACGTTCGGAGGTCTTCGACTTGCGCCTCCGTATCGTGCTGAGACCTGGGCGGGCCTTCTCGGCGTGCTGGTCGCGCTACTGTGCTACCTCGTTCGCCAGAAGAACCGCGCAGGCGTCATGCTCACCCTCTACTCAATGCTCGCGGGATGCGTCGGCTTTATTCTCGCCGTGTTCATGTTCGTGCTTGTCTGCGCGCCATGGGGACGGATTCCACCGATTGCCCCATGGAAAATCGCCGAGGAAAGCTTTGGACTCTTCATGGGTTTCGGTGTGGCACTGGGTATCGCACGGCTGCTCCGGGGCGGCCTCGCCGCACCGGTCGAGGACAAAGATAGAGCGCCGCTGGATCTCTTTGCGGCATTCGTGCTCCTTATCGTGATGATGTGGACAAACCTGTACAAGAACGTGAGGGACTGGGGGCCATATCGCTACGACGTACTGCCAAAGGGAACCATGACTATGTACGGCCTATCGGCGGCGCAGTGGTTCTTCGTGATAGGTATCCTGTGGACGATGCTCGCCGTTTATTGTCTCGTCCAGTACCGCCGCAGACGTATCATGCTGATACCCGGCACGACTTTTGAGAAGGCGGCACTGCTGTTCATCGTCGTGCTTGCGCTCAGCCTTGTAGGCGTCGTGTTCCATCGATTCCCCGATTGGCGGATCAAGAGCAATGTGGTGTTTTCGGAGGCTAGTTACTGGATACTGGGTCTCGTGATCCTGTGGCTGCTGCTGGCACGATCGAGCGAAGGCACGAAGGCCCCGGGACCGCCCACCCCCGGCATACCAATGGACGACCGACGCTGGAGAGTGGGCTGGCGCTACTGGGTGCTCTGGATCTGCGTGCCGGTTCTGATCGCCGTCGTCACGGTCCTATCCGTGGCTGTTGTAAAGGAAGGACACCCGAGAGGCCGCAAACGTTTCGGCCCGGAGGCATACTGGCGACAGGAACTGGCGCAAGCGAAGCGGTAGATCCCCCTTCAATACGTTACGTCTGCACGAGAGACCGGGACATGTCAGACCAAAGAAGTGGAGTCCCTTGACTCATGCCCAAGAAGAACGATGAGGTATACTTTGGTACCCTGCAAGAATCACATCGAAATATGCTGTTCAGCATTGAACTTTAGAAGGAGCACCACACGATGCATGACTTTCTCGTCGGATGCGATATAGGAACCGGCGGCACGAAGGCGGTAGTGATGGCCGAGGACGGCACCGTGCTCGGGGCGCATTCAGTTCAATACCCGCTGGACACAACCAAGAACCCTGAAGACAGATATCCCGGCGCAAAGGCCGAACACGATCCGGAAACCTATTGGGACGCCGCAGCCTGTACCATCTCAGAATCGATCCGGCAGGCCAAGGTAGATCCGCAAGCTGTCAAGGGTGTGTCCATCAGTGCGCTGGCGCCGGCGTGTATTCTGGTCGACAAGAATCTTCGTCCCTTACAACGGGCGCACATCTGGATGGACAGGCGCGCTACCGCTGAGTGTGAATGGCTGAAGAACACAATCGGTGATGAACGTATCATCAAGCTGAGCGCAAACCCCGTTGACCCATACTACGCGACGACCAAACTGATGTGGGAGAAGAACAATCGTCCTGATCTCTACCGTGCGACCTACAAGCTCCAGACCGCCGCCGACTATGCGAGTATGAAACTCACTGGAAAGGCGGTCACGGACTACTCCAACGCCTCTCTCATAGGTATCGCTTTCGACATAGTCAACCGCAAATGGGATTTGGGCCTAATCGAGGAGATAGGTCTCGATCCCGAGAAGTTTCCCGATCTCCATGCGTGCGACGAGGTCGTAGGTGAAGTTACCGGTGAGGCAGCTGAAGCAACGGGTCTCGCCCGAGGGACGCCGGTCGTTGCGGGAACAGTAGACACCAATGCGGCGTGGGTGGCGGCGGGTGCTGTGGATGCCGGGGCGGCACAACTCAATATCGGCACAGCCGGCGTGCTCGGTGTGGTTCACGAGATGCCCTCTTTCACAGAGAACATGGTCACCGTCGTGCATGCCGCGGATTCCCCCAAACTCTATACCACACAGGCACCTTTGGTATCGTCGGGTGCGTTGATCCGTTACTTCCGCGACAATTATGGGCACGTCGAGATGGCTGCGGAAGCAATGGCCGGGGTGGA
>Ga0180438_10010107_pt1 | contig 11623 bp, 2 predicted proteins | sample SS_ome_12_FD_132455 | JGI IMG/M metagenome (GOLD analysis project Ga0180438, IMG submission 132455) | Hypersaline lake sediment archaeal communities from the Salton Sea, California, USA - SS_3_D_2 metaG | ecosystem: Environmental > Aquatic > Non-marine Saline and Alkaline > Hypersaline >...
CGCGCATTTGTGCGACGGCGTCGCTACGCGCCTTCGCACTTTCCGTAAGGCGCTCGGCGACCTTTTCACGCATGTCTTCAGGATTGTCGAAGCCCGCTTGCCTGGCAAACGTGTCGTTCAGTTCGGGCAGATTCCGACGCTTGACGTCCTTTATCCTAATAGCGAAATGTGCCGTCTTGCCGCGGAGTTTCTCGTTGTAGTAATCATCCGAGAATGTGACGTTGCAGGCCACTTCGTCGCCGGCACAGCCGCCGCGAAGCGCTTCCTCAAACTCCGGAAAGAACCGTCGCGTGCCCAGCATGTACGGGTAATCGACCGCCGAGCCCCCATCGAACTCCTCGCCGTCGACTGTTCCCCTGAAGTCGATCTCGACCTGGTCGCCCTCGGCGGCAACGCCGCCTTCGAGTGTCTCGAAAACGGCGAACCGGGAGCGGATTTCATCTATTGCGGCATCAATCTGTTCCTGTTCAGGCACCATGATCGGGCGTTCGACTTTCACGTCCCGATAAGCCCCAAGTTCAACCCGGGGCGCCACCTCGAACCTGAGAGTGAACACGAGATTCTCGCCTTCCTCGCGTTTCTCGTCGCCGTCGAGTCCGTCGATATCCAACGCGCCGATGGGTTTCAGGTCGCTGTCCTTGACGAGTTTTTTGAACGCGGCATTGACCAACTTTGCCTCGACGTCGCTCTTGACGGCCTTCAGGAATTTCCGCTCGATGAGCTTTCTCGGCGCGCGCCCTTTGCGAAATCCCGGGACCTCGGCCTCCCGGGCAAGCTCGTCGAACATCTCCTCGGCCTGTTTCGCCTCGTTTGCGGACGGCACTTCCACCTTGACCTCGTACGAACAGTCGCCTTTGTAGTCAATCTGGAATACCGGATCCTGGACAAAAACGTCTTCTTCCTCGGCCTCCCGATCGACCGCCTCGGCGGAAGCGGCCTCCTTTTCCTCCACGTCCTTGTCCGGTTCGGGCACTATTTTGTCCTTCTTGTCGGGCATGTCTGTCTACACTCTCGGTTGGTGGGCGAGGCGGGACTCGAACCCGCACACCTTACGGCACTGGATCCTAAATCCAGCGCGTCTGCCAATTCCGCCACTCGCCCAAGCCTAGGAAACGACTGCAACGAACACAGCAAAGGCAAACGAGCCCCGCTTGATAACCCCGTAAACCAATGCCGGCAATCACATGGTGGGCCGCGAGGGGATCGAACCCCCGACCTTGTGATTAAGAGTCACCTGCTCTACCGACTGAGCTAGCGGCCCGCAAAACAAAAAAAATGGAGCGGGAGACGGGATTTGAACCCGCGACGTCAACCTTGGCAAGGTTGCACTCTACCACTGAGTTACTCCCGCTCAATGACGAGTGAATGGTACCATACGGTTGCCCCCGTGTGTCAAGCATCGGAAAACGCCGCATACGCGATTGCCGCCACGCGCGCGCCCGAGTTGACGCTCTTAGCGCGACCGACGCGACGCCCGCGCGTCAATCATCGCCGGCGTCCAGACTCAGACACCGGCCCATAAAGTCCGAGAAAAGTCGTCGCGAACGGAGTCTTAGCCGACAGGCTGGTCCGCGCCGCCGGCTTGTGCCCCTTGCCGCATCACGCGCTCGGCCATAAGGGGGGGACACGCGGTGCATGATTTTTGGCCGTTGTGTGGTACGTCGGCGGGCACGTGGCGAGGAAGCGAATCGTCTTCGACGACTGCATGGAGGGGTTTCTCGAACACGTTGCCTAGATTGAACTCCTCGTTGCCCAGGACAAGGCCGCAGGTGTATAGATTACCTTCGGCGCCGACGCAGATGATGTCCTCGGGCATCGAGCAGGGGGGCGCGTGTTCCTCGTGATCCACGTCTGCGGAGCAAACGGCGATCCCTTCGTGCGCCACCGCCTTTTTCACCGTCTTCACGTATTTCTTGTCCACAAAAAGACACAAGCGCGACAAGTCCAGCAGCTTAATGGCTTCGATGTCGACGTCCTCGAACGTTGTGCCGCCGCTATAAAGGCCAACCATCATGTCATGGGGGGTCTGCGCCCACTGACAGAGCCGCCACAGGTCGGGATACTGTCCCAAGGGCGCTTGAACGCATACGATCACGCAGTGCGCGCCGAGCGAGGCCGCCTCGTCGACCACGTTAAGCCAGTCGTCCAGTTGGAGCGCTCTGGCGTTGGCCCGTTTGTCGTCCGAGGCCCGCGACGCGTTTTCCACGTATAGCCACAGGTACTTCACACAGCTTGGGGCTCGCCGGTCTTGGCTTGAATAAGCGTCGAAACACTTCTTAAGATGCTTGCCGATGTTTCGGGGCAGGTGGAAAGGGTCTTGGCGGTCGGGGCGCGTCGGACTGTCCTTTTCTGTCTTCACCGCTTCAGTGTACCCATGGTTGCCACGGTCGCACAGGAAGTGCCCTCAATATCTTCAAGCATATAACAATTCTCGGCGGAATTCCATTTCCTTTTTTCGACCTTTCTTAGAAAATGTCTCGGAAAGCCGGGGTATGAGGCAAACGGCGCAAACACCCTCCTTGCGGGAAGTATTCGGCAAAGGGAAACGCGACGGGGACATCCTTCGGGGGAACGCCGCGGGAACCGGGAATGGCGCCTTCCTGCTCCGGCGCTCAGCTACTGCTGACTCTTGGCCAACGACAGGGCGAGCGAAAAGGCCGCGTCAGTCCCTCATCTGCCTGAAACGTTCGAGGACTGGTCGCCAAGCGGCCGTGTTTGTTGGCTGGTAGGTAGTCAGTTGCGTAGATTGGGCGACGAGCCGACGCGCGGCGGACAAGTCGGCGATGCGCCCTGTGGCCATGGCTTGCGCGATCAGGTTTCCCATGGCCGTAGCTTCGACGGGCCCGGCGATGACGGGGCGCCCGGTTGCGTCGCTGGCCAGTTGGCACAAGAGTTCGTTTTGGGTCCCGCCCCCGACCATGTGGATGCGTTCTGGGGCAATGCCGATCGTGTCTTCGAGTTCCTCAAGGGTGAGGGCGTAGCATAGGGCAAGCCCCTCGAGCACGGCGCGCACGGCGCCCCCGACCGTCCGGGGCGCGCGCTGCCCGGTGGCTCTGCAGTATTCGGCAATCGCGTCGAGCATGTCGTCGGGGTTGAGAAACAGGGGGGCGTCGACATCGAGCAGCGTCTCGAACGGTTCTGCGCCCCGAGCCCTATCAGTGAGTTCTGCATAGTCGTAAGTTTCCCCGCGTTTGGCCCATGCCGCGCGGCATTCCTGAAGCACCCACAGTCCCATGATGTTCTTGAGAAACCGAATGGTTCCGCGGATGCCGCCTTCGTTTGTGAAGTTGTATTTGAGCGCCTTTTCCGACGTAATCGGCTCGGGGAGTTCGGCCCCCATAAGCGACCAAGTACCGCACGAGATATAGATCCATTGGCGGTCTTCGGCGGGTACTGCCGCGACAGCGGAAGCGGTGTCGTGGGCACACGGGGCAATGACGCGGGTAGCGGGATCGAGGCCCGCCTCCTGGGCCAGGGCAGCGTCCAGCGGCCCTATGACGGTGCAAGGCTCGATAATGCGCGGGGCAATATTCATTGGAATGCCGAACGCGTGAAACAACGAAGCACTCCATTGGCGCCGGTGAACATCGAGCATTTGGGTGGTGCTGGCGATGGTGTATTCGGAACAAGGGATGCCGGTGAGAAAATAATGAAACAGATCGGGCATGAGTAGGAAGACCCGCGCTTCGCGAAGCAGCTCGGGCGTCGTTCTACGCGCGGCCCAAAATTGGTAAAGCGAATTGAGCGGCATAAACTGGATGCCGGTGCGTTGGTAAAGCGTCTCGCGCGGCACGACCTCGAACGCTTCGTCTAGAATGCCGTCGGTGCGGTGGTCCCGGTAGTGAACGGGATTACTCAAGAGTTGGCCGCTCGGGCCGATCAGGCCGAAGTCTACGCCCCATGTGTCAACGCCGATTCCTTCGACATTGGGGCCGTATTTAGCGGCGTATTTGAGCAGGGCTTCCTTAAACTCGGCAAAGAAATAGAGGATGTCCCAATAGCGTGTGTTGCCTACCAGTACGCTTTTGGACGGGAACCGGTGGAGTTCCTCGAGGACGACCTCGCCTGGGCCGAAAGTCCCCACGATGGCGCGGGAACTCTCTGCGCCCAGGTCAAAGGCCAAGTACCGAGGCGGCGCTGCACTCTCACGGTCACCCATGGTCATGAATCTCCCCACGAAGCGGGTTCCTTTTCACAATGCTCCCCCGGGCAGTTGGCGGCGCTCCGTTCGCGGCCTTGCTTTTTACGCCGTATTGTGAAGTATCCGGGGCGGTTTTGGCAAGGTGGCGAGGAAAGGCCCCGCAAAGCCTTTTCGGGCTTCGCGGGGCCGGAAGGGACCTCGCGTCTCGCCTTCTTAATAGGGCGAAGCCATATCCTTGCGTCCGCGTGGGGCCATCGATGCGGCCAGCAGCGCCGCAATCACTGCGGCCATGACCAGCATATCGCCGCCAACGCCGCCGAACGGCCGGCCCGGGGGCAAGCTCTTCGCTACGCCGCCCCCGCAGAACCTTGGCGGGGGTGGGCCTTCGCCTTCACCCTCGCCTTCGCCTTCACCCTCGCCTTCGCCTTCACCTTCACCTTCAGCGCCGGCAAGCACGGTCACCTCGCCGTCTTCGGTTGTGGTCTTGGCATACCAGTTGAAGCTGTCGCCGTACTGGCCTTTGAGGTCAACGTCGCTCAGCCTCACGGGCACGTTGCCCGCGTCCGCATCCTCGTCGACCTGGAACTTCAGCACGGCGATCGTGCCGCCGGTTCCCTCGGCATCTTCGAGCGCTTCGACGGAGGACATGCTGATCTTGGCCACGCCTTCCTCGAGGTTCACCTCGGAATCGAAGGCATCCGTCAAGTCGCCCGCCTCGATGCCCAGCAGCTCAAGCACGGGGCCATACGTGATGGTGAGGTCTTGCCCGCTCACGCCATCGGCGTCGTCGATGGTTACTGGGACATCGACCGTACCACCGGCCGTGGCGTCGGCCGCGGTGATCTCGACCTTTCTGCCAATGCCTTGCTTAAGCAGCTTGCACAGCACTTTGCTGGCCTCGCCCTCCTTCGTCTCGCCGTCCTGCGGCGGGTTGATGTCAAGCCCGACGGCCAGACGCTGAATCAGGATTGCGTCGGCGCTGTCGATGACGCCGTCACCGTTAATATCGCCGGCCTGAAGCATGCAGTCGTAGTCGGCCGGATCGATCAGATCAACGGCCACGCGTTGCGCGATGATGACGTCGGCGCTGTCCACGTCGCCGTCGCCGTTCAGGTCGCCTTCTGTGCAGGTGTACGACATGCACAAAAGACCCGTGTCTGCATAGTCGACATCCATCCGCTGCGGCATCGGGAACGAATCGTCATAGAACTTGACCTCTTGGTTCAACGTCTCGCCGCACTCCTCGGCCAATTCCGACACGAGATTGAGGAAGACATCGAACAAGTGGCCTTCGCCGCGCAGTGTGTCTGCGGAACCCACCGACGTTATTCTGACACGCCCCGGCTCGCCGACGTTGACCAGGAATTGGACCTTGGCCGTTATGGCGGTGCGCTCGACTTCGACCGAACTCACGCTAATGAGGTCGGCCGGGTACCGGAAGTCGATATCCATGCCATAGGGGTCAATGCCGGAAGCGTTCTCGATGTTGATGGGTATGCGCACGGTTTGCCCGGGCTTACCATAGACGTCGGGCAGCCAGACGGTAATTGTGCCCATTGTCACCTCGACAACGTCGGACGGCTCGCTCACCAAACCGGTAGCCCCTACGGCCTCGAGGTAGTAGTAATACGTGCCGGTGCTTTCGAGCGTTTCGTCGGCGTCGTCGTAGCGCGTGCCCGTAATCAACTCGGCCGCGTTGACCAACGTGAACTCGCCGTCGACCGACTCGCCGCGGTAGAGGTTGTAGCCGGCCAAATCGGGTTCGATATTAGGCTCCCACGTGAGCCGGACTTCGTTGGCCCCGGGCACAGCATCCAGACCCGTCGGGGCCGCAGGCGGACCGCCGAGCATGGTCAGCTCGACGTCGACCAAGGCCGGAGCGTAGAACTGGCGCACGATCTTGGTGGCGTAATCGGCCGCCGTGAATACCATCCTTAGCAGCGTATTCGTGTCTGGCGCCGTCACGCTGTATTGGCCGCTTACGTCCGTCACGGCGCTGTCGATCAGCGAACCGTCTCCGGCATCGAGCAACTCGACCAGCACGCCTTGGATGGGCAGTCCCGTTCTCGCGCCGCTGACGGTGCCGCGTACCACGGCCTCAACGGCGGTGTTGTCGATCTCGAATGCATCCGTTACTGCCGGATCGCTATCGCCGGCGGGCACGGACGCTACCATCTGAATGTAGACCGTGCTTTCGAGCGCGGCCCCGAGGTCGACGACGCTGTCCCACTGGAACACGTACAGTGCGCCTGCCGGGGTCGTGGGCAACCCGATGGGCGCTCTGCCACCCATGCCCAACGTGGCCAAGTCGAACGTGCTACCGTCGATGCTGTACGTGACCTCGACGTCAACTCGTGCGAAGTCGTTGTGGGCAACGACGAATGTGACGGGGATCACGCCGCTGGCGCCCGTTCCAGGGGTCGTGACCGAAATGGCGGGCAGCGCGCCTACGGGCACGACCACGCCTGCACCGGCTGCGTACTCGAGCACGTACGCCGCGCTTCCAAACGCGCCGACACGGAGATAATAATCGCCGTCGACGGCCGGCACGTAGTTCAGGCTGAACTGGAGGTTGCCGCCGGAGTCGTCGTCCCACGCAATGGGCACAACGAGATTCGCGAGCGCCTGGACGCAGACGCCCTCGATATCTTCTGCCGCGTACAATTCGGCGAATACGTCGCCGGTGCTACCGATGGTGTTGAAGTTGTACCCGACGCCCCCGGTGAGAGTCATGACGAACCAGTCGAACCGATCCGAACTCACCGAGACTTTGTGCGGCGCTTCCGCGGTTCCATGCGTCTGGGCAGTCTCGCCGGGGACAAGCACGGAGGCGCCTGCGGGCACATTGTCGCCGGGATCCCAGTCGTCGTCCGTGGCAAGTTCACCCGCGATCCGGTAGTCAAGGTTGTATCTCGCCGTGACGTTCGGGTCGAACTGCACCACGACCAACAGGAAGTCCCCGGTGCAGGCCGGGGTGAAGTTGAGGCTGAACTGCGTGCCTTCCCCGCTGTCGTCGTCTTCGGTGATGTAATTGCCGTCCACATCGAACAAGATGCCGACGGTGTCCCCAGAACCCGCAGAGCGGAAGTTGTATCGCGTGCCGGCCTGGAGCTTGACGACGAACCAGTCTTCGAAGTCAATACCGCCACACAGGGTGTGCGGTCCGTGCGATTGCTCGGAGCCGGTCGGGGCGCTCAACCGCGTCGCCTTAAGCGGATCCGGATGGTCGTCGCGCGGGTCCCACTCGTCGGGCTCGCACTGAAGGTCACCGGTGATGTACGTGAACCCGGGCGGGAATATGGCGTGCACCGTCGGATCGGGCACCGCGACTACTTTGACCGGCACCCAGTTCATGGCGGTGCTGACCCGCGCCGGCACGACGACGAACAATTGTGACTCCGTGGAGTCGATGGTTGTGTCAAAGGCCGCTAGCTGTGTCCCGAAATACACTTCGTATTCCGTTGTCACGTCAACCGAAGGGTCTGGTACGGGGAACTGTCCCCAGATCTCGACTACGCGGCCTGCGGGCGCTTGCCTTGGGAATAGGTCGTAGATGGCAAGTACGCCCGTGGCGCCGGGATAAATCTCGGGGTCGCTCGGGCTGGTGCCGTGTTCGAGCTCTTCGCGGTCCCACCAACCGTCGCCGTCGGTGTCGGGATTGGTCGGGTCGGTGCCGAGTTCGTCCTCGAACCAGTCGGGCAAACCGTCAAAGTCGGTATCGACGCCGTCAGCCGGTGCGCTGCCCGGGTCAAGCGGGTCGGTGCCCCACCAGTGTTCGTCGCCGTCCCACCAGCCGTCATCGTCCGTGTCCTCATCCCATGGGTCAGTACCGACCTCGACCTCAAGCCAATCCGCCAGGCCATCCCAGTCGCTGTCAATGCCGAAATCGGCCGGGAAACTAGCGGGATCGAGCGGGTCAGTGCCCCAATCCAACTCTTCGCCGTCCCACCACCCGTCCCCATCGGTGTCGGGGTTGAACGGATCGGTGCCAACAAGTTCCTCTTCCTCGTTGCTGAGCCAGTCGCCGTCGCTGTCCCGCCACGTGACATCCGTCGGGTAAATGGCAGGATCCAGCGGATCCGTCATAAACAGGTCCTCTTCACCGTCCGTCCATCCGTCGCCATCGGTATCGGGGTCGAACGGGTCGGTGCCGATCTCATTTTCGTGGTCGTCCGACAACCAGTCGCCGTCCGAATCACGCCAGCCGGTGTCCTCGGGGAAGCTGTCGGGATCGAGCGGGTTTGTGCCCCAATCGAGTTCCTCGCCGTCCCACCAGTAGTCGCCGTCAGTGTCGGGATGGGTCGGGTCAAGGCCAAGGAACACTTCCTGCCAATCCGCGACCCAGTCGCCGTCGTCATCCGCGACACCGAGGTCGGGATTGCTGTTCGGGTCAAGCGGGTTGCTCGGCAGGCCGTACATCACCGTTGCCGGATCCCGGATGATCTCTTCGCCGTCCGAGAATCCGTCGTCATCGGTGTCGGCGTCCGCCGGATCGGTGCCGAGCACCCCCTCGAGCCAATCGGGCAGCATGTCGGCATCGGCATCGTCCTCGCGCGGCACACCGGCAGGAGGATGGATCTCGACCGTATCAGGATTGCTCGTTGGGTCAAGCGGGTCGGTTCGGGCCCAATCGACCTCATCGCCGTCCCACCAACCGTCGCCGTCCGGGTCGGGATCAACCGTATACGTGCCCCAGAGGGTGGTTTCGAGCCAGTCAGGCAACCAGTCGCCGTCGGCATCCCAGGGCGAACCGAAGATGGGGAAGCTCTCGGGGTCGAGCGGGTCGGTTCCCATCCACCATTCTTCGCCGTCCCACCAGCCGTCGCCGTCGGTGTCGGGATCGTCCGGGTCGGTGCCCAACGTGCCCTCGAGGTCATCGGGAAGCCCGTCGTAATCGCGGTCTTCGCCAACGCCCTCCTCGGGATAACTGCTTGCGTCGAGCGGGTCGGTGCCGAACCACCAGATCCACTCTTCGCCGTCGAGCCAGCCGTCCCCGTCAGAGTCGGGATTGTGCGGATCGGTACCGACAAAGGCCTCGACCCAGTCGGCCAGCCAGTCACCGTCGCTGTCGGCGGGGCCACCTGTGCCCCAATTCGAATCCGGGTCAAGCGGGTCGGTGCCGTTCCACCACTCCCACTCTTCGCCATCCATAAAGCCGTCGCCGTCGGTGTCATGGCCGTCCGCGACGCCGTCGCTGTCCAGGTCCTCGGCGCTCGAACTTGTGCCAAGGATGGCTTCGAGCCAGTCGGGCAGCATGTCGTAATCGCCGTCGATCGGCGGGGTACTGGCCGGGTCGAGCGGGTCAGAACCCCAATGGTTCAGCTCTTCACCGTCGGGGAATCCGTCACCGTCGGTATCGGGATTCTCGGGATCGGTACCGAACAGCGCCAGCTCGAAATAGTCGAGCAACATGTCGCCGTCGTTGTCGCCCGGCATAACGAAGTCGGGCATCTGCTCGGGGTCGAGCGGGTCGGTGCCCCAGTCAATTTCTTCCCCGTCGCTGAAACCGTCGCCGTCAGTATCGGGACGCATTGGGTCGGTCCCAATCCACGCTTCAAACCAATCGGGCAACCAGTCGCCGTCTTGATCCCAGATCTCCTCATCGAAGTTCGAGTAGGGGTCGAGCGGGTCGCTGCCCCAGCCCCACCAACTGAACTCGTCGCCGTCGATGAAACCGTCACCGTCGGTATCCTCGAGGAAGGGATCGGTGCCGACCACGGCCTCGAGCCAGTCGGGCAACCAGTCGCCGTCGGCGTCCGGCGCTTCGCCGGCATCGGGTTTGCTGGTCGGGTCAAGGGGATCGGTCCAATACCAGTCGACTTCGTCGCCGTCGCCGCAGCCGTCGCCGTCGGAGTCGCGGTTATGGGGATCGGTTCCGAGGATACCCTCGCGCCAATCTTCGAGCCAGTCACCGTCCGCGTCACCAGGAATATAAGGATAGTCGGCGGGGTCGAGCGCGTCGGTGCCCCAATCGACTTCGTCGATGTCCCACCAGCCATCGCCGTCGGTGTCGGGGACAAGCGGGTCGGTACCCATCAGCGACTCGGCGTAATCCGTGATCCAGTCGCCGTCGGTGTCATTGGGCATACTGGCATCGGGCGTATCGGCCGGATCGTTTGGATCGGTCCCCCAGTCCAACTCGTCAATGTCCCACCAACCGTCTGCGTCAGTGTCACGGTCGAGCGGGTCGGTGCCGATGAATTCCTCGAACCAGTCGGCCAACCAGTCGCCGTCGGAGTCGGGAATGTCTCCCAGCGGATCGGACGTCGCGTCGAGCGGGTCGCTGCCCCAGCCCCACCAATCCCATTCCTCGCCGTCGTACCAGCCGTCGCCATCAGTATCCGCGAGGCCAGAATCGGTGCCAATCACGTCTTCGAGCCAATCGGGCAGCCAGTCGAAGTCGGTGTCCACGGGGGGGCCTGCGTCAACGTTGTCCAACGGATCGCGAGGGTCGGTCATATCCCCGTCGACTTCGTCGCCGTCCGGCACACCGTCACCGTCGGTGTCGGGATCGAGCGGATCAGTACCGATGACGGCCTCGCGCCAGTCCTCAAGCCAGTCGCCGTCCGCGTCGCCGGGAATCTTCGGGAAACTGGTCGGATCATTCGGGTCAGTACTGCAGAAGAAGCAATACGGGTCGAATTCCTCGCTGTCCAACCAACCGTCGCCGTCCGAGTCTTCGAGCAACGGGTCGCTGCCGATCACGGCCTCGAACCAGTTGGGCAGCATATCCCCGTCGGTGTCTTCGGGATAACCCGTATCGGGATTGTCCGTGGGGTCGGTGGGGTCGTTGAACCAGTCAAACTCCTCGCCGTCGGACCACCCGTCGCCGTCGGTGTCGGGGTTAAGCGGGTCGCTCCCGATCATGGCTTCCAACCAGTCCTGAACCCAGTCGCCGTCCGAGTCGCCGGGGATGTCCCCGCTCGGGTTCGAGGTCTCGTCCGTCGGGTCCGTGCCCCAATAAATCTCGTCGGCATCCCACCACCCGTCGCCGTCGGTATCGTCGCTGTCCGGGTTCGTGCCGAAGAAGACTTCGAGCCAGTCGAGCAGGCCGTCGTGGTCGGAGTCAGCGGCCGCGGCGCTTGTGGCATCCGTCGGGTCGCTCCCGCACCAGACATCCCATTCCTCGCCGTCCGTTAGGGCGTCGCCGTCGCTGTCGCGCACCGCGGGGTCCGTCCCGATCAATAGCTCAAACCAGTCGGGCAGCCAGTCGTTGTCCGCGTCCATGACGCCGACGTCCCGATTCGAGTTAAGATCGAGCGGGTCGCTGCCGCCCCAGGGATCCCACTCTTCGCCGTCCCACCAGCCGTCGTCGTCGGTATCTCTATCGTACGGGTCGGTACCGAGGAAATCGGTCTCGAACCAGTCGGCCAGCCAGTCGTTGTCGCTGTCGAGCACACCCGCGGCCCAGTTCGAGCTGGCGTCAAGCGGGTTGCTGCCGAAACCCCACCAGTCCCACTCTTCGCCGTCCCACCACCCGTC
>Ga0180438_10010108_pt1 | contig 11622 bp, 7 predicted proteins | sample SS_ome_12_FD_132455 | JGI IMG/M metagenome (GOLD analysis project Ga0180438, IMG submission 132455) | Hypersaline lake sediment archaeal communities from the Salton Sea, California, USA - SS_3_D_2 metaG | ecosystem: Environmental > Aquatic > Non-marine Saline and Alkaline > Hypersaline >...
GCCCTCTCCGGTCATGTCAGTGTACCAATAAAAAACGGCCCCCATGATGGTCGCAATGCCCATGTAAATAAGTCGTTCCCCGTGTTCGGCCCAAAATTTAGTCAACCACGGACTTAGTTCTTTTTTTTCCATCTTTTTTTCCTCTCGGCCTCATAATCCTGCCCAGCACCCAAACTAAGGGCATGAGCAGGATGAGTTTTCTGCCGGATATCATGCTTTCTTTTTCTTCAATCCAGTTCCCCTGGGCGGAACCTTGGAATTAGGCCCGTATATTTTTTTATGCCGCGCCTGTCTCTCTGGCTCTGTCCGAGGCCTTCCAGCCCGTCTCTTACCTGCTGCCATGCTATCACCTCCTCTGTTTTAAAATCCCGGCCCCAGTGTCTCGCTTGCAATCCACTGACGACCGGGAACCCTTGAAGCCGAAGCGACAAGGGGATTATGTTTTCATTCCTTCCAAAAACGCCATCACGATCCGTCGCGCCCGTGCGTATTTCTCCGGCACTGTCCACTCCATCCTGACCACATCCATGAGCAACCGGGATGCCTCCGTGATGATGCCGGCGTATTTGCCTATTCGGGGATGGTCGGATAATGCCTGCACCGCGGCCATCACATTACCGATAGCCGGACCGAGATCGATAGAATTGTCCTGCAGGGCGCTGATTGTCATATCCCGCACTCTTTCGATTTCGGGGACGTATTCCGGCGCCTTGGCCGCAGCCAATGCCATCACCAGCCGTCCGGTATTGCTGGCTATCGGTATCAAAGGGTCTTGGTTGACTGTGACAGTAAGGCAGCCTGCCACGAATAGACACAGGATGACACAGATTGACATGATTTGACATTTACGTTTCATAACTTTGTTCCTTTCCGACTAAATTCATCAAATTTTTCGAATCACATTCTTTAAATTGGAAATAGACAGATTCCTTCGGCACTTGGATAAGTTTGTCACACCAGCGGCACCATCTATCTGCTTTATCACCACCACCATATCCCCATTCGGTTTTCGAAAGCTCATGGCCGCCTAAAATGCCACATAAAACCTGAAGGAGTTTTCTCAATCTTGGAAAATTTTTTGATTTTGGCATATAGTACCACGTCTGGACATAGCTTTTGCCATCATTCTTTTTCCAATTCTTTGAAAGCCAGATGAGAAACCTACGCTTCATCGGCCTCCTCCCCATAGCCTTCATCATTGGTTTTAAGGCCGTGGACATTGAGATATTCAATCAGGCCGTCCATCTCGGAATCCCCGACATACCATTCCAAACCGTCACTGTTGTTGATTTTGACTGTATTTCCCGGCATTTTCTCCTCCTGTTTTTAAACGGGCACCCTCGCAGCGACATCTCTCATATCAATTGATTGATTTTGGCTTAGATGCGTGTTGTGCCAGGGTGCCCGAGTTTTTCTCTTCCTCAAGCTCCATCAGGGCCGGTTGCTCAAGGTCCAAAATTATCGAATTCAGATATTGCAGGGCGGTTTTGATATCTATTTTTTCTTTATCCACCAGATCCCGCCATGCCAGCACGTATTCCCGGTTTATTTTCGCCTTTGCGTATTTTTTATAGATAACCCCATGGTCTTTACCCCTTAATAAATGCCCCCAAGGTTGATTTCATTTCAATTTAACTGAATACATCCATAATGTCAGAAATAAGCTTGAAACGGCACAGATAAACAGGCCCCTCCAAAGATTAAAATCCCCCCCGCTATATCGTACTGTTTCTGCCGATATGCTAATAATTGCAGATATAAACAGAAACCAACCAAACCATTTAAGAACAAATTTCAAGAGTTCTGATTTCATTGAATTACCCATCGTATAAATGCCCCGAACGGTTCAACGATCTCAACAATAGATTCATTGACCATCGCCGCCGCGAGAAACGCCCCGAAGGCCAGGGACCAGAGGGCGATCGTGATGTAGTGTTTCACCGGATCTCGTCAAGCAGGCCCCATTCCTTGGCTTCGCGTGCCGTGAACCAAGTTGTTTTTTCACACCTATCGGCCCATTCTTTTTTTGAAAGATTGGTGTGTTTTTCAAGAATCGTGTTATAACGGTCTTCCTCAAGGCTCATCATCATGTGTTGGGCTTTCAGGTCGGCTTTATCCTCCTGAGAAAACAACTTGAACAGCTTACCCTGGTGAACCATAAACATTGTCCCATGGGTAGAAATCCTATATTGACCAACGGCAAAAATGGGCACTGCGGCACTTGCAATCAAGCCTGACGCCTCTGTATTGATTTCAACGCCCTCTTTGATGGATTTCTCCATCATGTCGGCAACCGCCATACCGTCAAAGGCATTCCCGCCCCCGGAATTGATGAATAATTTCATTTTTTTGATGCCTTTATGTCGCATGACTTCAAGAGTTTTCTTGAAATTCAAGGGCTCAATAGATGAAATATGCCCCCAAATGGAATAAAAAACCATATCCCCGATCTGTATGGCATCCCCGGAAAATTCAGGCTCCTTGTAGGGAACATTCATTACCTTGCGGATTTTGTCCGGTTCGTCTTTTTTCGCCTCAACTTTTGCATCGGTCCCGTTCTCTACCTTGACCACGATCTCCTGTGGGGGTAGCTTGTGGACGGTCGCCGTCACGCACCCGCTGAAGGCGATTGCCAGTAATACGATAAGTATTTTTTTCATCTTCCTGCTCCTTTGATTTTTTTGGTCGGCTGTACCGATTTCAAAGGCATTTCAGATTCATTTCCTCAGACTCCTGAATTCCTCCGCACACACCTCAGACCAGCACAACGAAGCAAAATCCAGGGATTTTTGATGCCCTTTTTTCCAGACTTCTTTTATCGGCAACCCTGATTTGAGCACGGCCTCCAGGTCCAGGGCGAATGTCCGGAATTGGTGCTTCGCTTTCTCCAAAGGCTCCGCCGCCTCATGATTGTTGTGGAGCTTCATAACGTCCTGATAAGGATAAAAATGACACCCAACAAGTTAAAGCAGAGTGCTATAAAGATGCCTGTTACCATTTTTTGCATGCTGTCCCATTTTTCCCATAATTTTGATACGTTATCCTTTACCGTCTCCATATCGGAGCATAAACCGCTGTGTTCCCGGCAAATGTTGTTACTAGTTCCGTCAGACATCGATTTTCACCCTCTTTTTGACTTCGTTCAACCGTATCCGCCACATATCCATATCGTATTTGTTGCCCCGCCGTGTCATTTCGTCGGTCCCGGCTTTCGTGGCCTTTTCCGGGTCGTCAAAGACGCCCAACAGGTAGCTGTGGGCCTCCGGGTCTCCCCACCGGCGCATGATTACTACATAAAGTTCAGGCATCGATTACTCCACAAAAAAAGGGCTTCCACGCTTGACAAGCAGGATGCCCTTTGGCAAAGTCTGAGGTTGAACTTTATGGTTCAACACAAGGCGCATATAGCGTCTTTCTCAGGCTTACTATCTTCATGGCAGGTGCTTCACGGCTTAAATGGGGGGCGCATCCCCGGCCTGTCACCCTATATTGTTGTATCTAATTATACAACATCAAGATATGGTAGTCAAGTTTTATTCGTTCGCGGCCCTCAGCCGTTCCCTTCGTGGAGGCCGGAAAGCCCTCCTGATACCCGTCTGAATCCACCTTTTCGTAATAAACGGGATGTTCTTCCGGTGCAAATCCCTGGACCGTACCCGCTCGTTATACTCGGTGATTTTGTCCAGTATTTTCGGCCAGTCGTCTTTACTGCGGTCTTTATCCATGTAGTATTTCTTAACTTTTTCCAGTATTTGGTTCCGCATATCCCGGTATTTTGCGATAACCTTCTTTTCGTGCCACTGGATTTCCCGCTTCCTGGCCATACGGACGGGGTTGAACGACAGGGATCTTAGGATAGCGGTCGCTAAATCGGCCTTCAGGGGTTCGTTGCCGAAAAACACGGGCGAACCCGTCCGGGTCGTGACACCTTCCGTGCCTTCCCGGATACCCTTTGAAATGTTACTGGCGGCCAGCGGCACAATGGGGAGCTTTTCAGCGCCCTTCCAAACCCTACCCTTCGCAATATCCGCAACAGACCAATAGGCATCCGCTATCATGCTCCCCGGTGCCCCCAATAAATCCGTGATGGACGTGGGGATATCCGTTATGCCGATCTCAAGGGACCCCTTGAGATTAACACCGGTCAATGCCCCGATTGCGCCATATCGAACGAAATTTTCACCTGTTTGGCCGAAATTTTCCATAGTCCACTTGTAGAAATCTTCTTCCGGGTCGTCACTATCGGTGAACGCCTCGATGAGCTTGACAAGGATCTCCTTCCCGACAAGCGCCCCGGTCCCGGCCAGAACAGCCGGTGAAACGGTCAACCATGCCAAAGCCGCCTTGTGTTCCGGGGTCAACCTGGACCCCCAGGCGTCTTTCATGAGCAGTAAATAATTGTGCGAGAATGACTTGAACACATAAGCGGCCTGCAACAGATTCCCGCCGAATCCACCCCCGCGGGTAAGGTGAGGACGGTTGGCCTTGTGGTAAATCGAATGGGCATTGTCGCTGATAAACTTGGCCTTCTCCATCAACTGATCATGGTGCATGGCAGGGTGGCGTTTCCGGAGAGCCTTGTAGGCCGCCGTGATGGTCGCCACACGGTTCAACTGCTCCGACTTCCCGAACACATACATCGACCACTCTATAAGGTCCGTGTACGCCTTGCCCAACTTGCTCTCAAGGGCAACAAGGGCCTCACGGTTGAACTGCGCCTTATCCCATCCCCGCTTTGAAATATCCTCGAATAACGCCCGATCCTGCTCCGACACCCCGCCGGGCTTGAGGATGTAATTTACGTATAGCTTTATCGCCTTCGGCAATTCCCTCAAGGCGGTCCTCATGGGGATTTCCCCGTGTATCTTGAAACTGGCCGGAACGCTCGTCCCCAGGGCGGTCAGGTTGACCAGAGGGGCACTGAAAACCCTGAAACCCAAATATTTCAAGACGGCCAGCCCCTTGAGGCTCCCGATAACCCTGTCCATGGATTCATCGTTGCGGAGCAGATCGTTCATGAAGGTCTTGGCATCGTGGAAGGCATTTTCCTGTTTTGCCGCATCCACCCGTCTGTTTTTCACAAACCCTGAATATTCGTTCCAGAGCCAGTCGCGGGCATCCGCGTAGGCCTCTGCCGCTTCCTCCATGCGCCCCGTGTCCCCGCTCTTACGGGCTTCGTCAAGGGCTTCCTTGGCCTCCTTTATGGCATCCTGCTTTTCCTCATACCCGGTCGGATCGTTGATTTTCTCGAATTCTTCTCTTGCCGGGGCGGGCATGATGATAGGTATCCCTTCCCGGTCGCTCTCTTTTTGATTCCAGTGTTCGACATATTTATCGTAATCGCTTTTATACTGCTTGATTTCCTTGTAATTGTCCCATGAAACGTCCGTGCCGGTCATGTACCGGACAAGCTCGCCCCCCATCTGCCGCTTTGATTCCAGCCCGGCCAGGCCCGCTATGTATTTCGTGATGGCGACTGCGGGGTCTTCCTCGTATCCGGTCCACACATCCGCTCCCCTGCTCTGGTTTCTCCGTATCATGTGCTGGCGACCGCCCCGGGCCTTGTCGATATTGGCAAGTTCCTCAAGGAAATGGTGGGCCATAAGGTCGGTCGTTTCCTTGTCCACCAGGGGGCGTACGTTGGCTAGGGCCCGGATAATCTGGCGTTCGATGTTTTTTCCGGCATGGGGGAAGTGGTAGCCCTTCGGTTCACCCTCAAATGCGGAATACCAATGACCGCCTATATCTTTCAAGGCCTGCCCCTGCTCTTTGTTGAGGGGCCCGTATACAGCGAAATCCCGCATCATCCCAACCCCGCCTTTAGCCTGAACGCGCCTGTCAGTGAAGGATAAATCAAAATCCTCAAGGGACAGGGTGTTCGGGTCCATCTTCTCAAGGGCTTTCATGATTTTCTCGTTCATGGCGACTATGGATCCGGCCATCTGGTACACGTCCTCCGGGAGCTTGTCGGACCGTTTAAAGGACACCCTGTAGCCCTGTTTTTCCAGTTCCTTGGCCCTGCGGCCTATCGGGAGCTTTTTTGTAATCCAGTCCCGCCATTCGTTTTTTTCAATGTTGCCCTCCTCATCAACTCTCGGCTCCACGGCAAGATCGAAAAATTCAAGTATCGGGTTGGCCCCTTTTTTCTCGCCAACAAGCGCATACTTGCCGTCCCTTCGGATACGGGGAAAGTAAAATCCCCTCAAATCGCCCATTTCGTCAAGATAATCCTGCAACGTTAGGTTGACCTTCACGCCCTCTATGGTTTCGCTTATGCTCGGTTCGGCTGCGCCGACGTTGCGGTAATATGCCTGCATCTTCCGGGTGTTCCTGATCCGCACCTGAAACGATCGGTCCAGCATTTGCTTGAAAACGGCATGAATTTTTACCATGCCCTCACTGTACCCTTCCGCCCGGAGATCATCCAGTTCCCTCTGCCGGGCTTCCGTCCATGCGGCATCGTCGGTCGCGTATACTCCGAGGGACTTCATCTTCTTGGGGAGCGAAATAACCCACTTCCCGGTTGCCTTGTCTTTCGTGAGGGAAAACAGCCGTTCGTTATCGATTCCCCGCTTGAATGATTCTTCCGTGCGGATTCTCCGGGCTTCCCGGTAGCTGTCGGCTTCGGCTATTTTTCTGAATTCGGACGGACCATAGAGGTTCCATTTTCCGGTAGATGGTGAATATTTGACCTTGTACCCCCTCTGGTCGCGGTCGTTCGTGACAAGGCGCTTCATCCACTTGGCGTACTCGACGGGGTTTTGTTTTTTGGCAAGATGGACTATTTTTGTCATCCAGTTGCCTTGTGCGTCCTGAGCAAGATAGGACTGCATGAGGGATTGGTTCTCCTGCTTCCTCTCTGCCGATCGGAACATCCGCCATGTAGCGCCTATTTTCTTGAAATAGTGGAGGGGGGTCGAGAGGGCGCGTTCAATCTTTTTGGTATCCGGTTTTTCAAGGTTCCACGTGAAACCGGACTTTATCATTTTATCGCCCGCATCAAGGGTGGATTCGGAGAGTTCCCTTTCTGTGGCTTCTGCGGTTTTACGGAGCTTCTTGGTGTCCACCCCCGCCCGGCGCAAAATATCATCCGCCCACTGGTCGGAGGTCATGGTTTCAGGGGATGGTTTTTCAATCGAAAAGCTGGTCCCCTTATCGCTGTCCCTCACAATCCACTGGTCCCTCGGTATGCCCTGGAAGTCGGGGTACTGCTGCCGCCTCTGCTCTGCGGTCAGGGCTGCGCGGTCGGCGGTGTCGCGGGCTTCGATTTCGCCGTAGAGACGGTTGTATATTTCACCGCTATAACTCTCTCCATACTTAGCCTTTAGCATGGTTTTGATATAATCATCTCGACTCTTGCGTACCGCTTTCATTTCTGGGGAATCCCAGTCCTTGCCTTCCCATGACAGATCATCCATGGTTTTAGTGTATGACTGGTAAAATTCATCATCTTTGAAAAGGGCTCCTGCATCTATCGTTTCCGGACTCCCCCCCCTCGGGAAGCCCTCTATTTCCTGGACGGCGTGCTGAATTTCGTGCAAAATTTGAGATTCGTCAAGGTTGTCATTTATACGTATTGTGTTTGATATATTATCATAAGAAGCACCAGAGGATGAATTATCAACCAGTACATTCACATCTTTCAATTGAGGATAAGCATCATACAATTTTTTATGTGTTATAATATCTGAAAGTTTTAACTCAGTGCCATCAGGAAAAACTGAAGCAACAAACCTCGCCCCCGAATCATCGATCTCGAACTCCCACTGCCCTTTCGGCCCCTTGCGCCATCCGGTCTCCTTCCAGACCTCGGCTTCCGGCTTCCCGGCATCCAGCATCTTCTGGGCGCGGGTGATGTTGGTTTCAAGGTGAGATGAAAAGGCTATCTGGTCAGGTGAAAAGGCTATGTAAGAAAGGCTTCCTTTATCCTCAAATTGATTAGTGTAAATTATGCCATCGTAGCCTTCCTTTTTGGCTTTTGTAATTGCATCGGTCCAGTCCGCCCCTTGGTCAGATACTTTCTTCGGGTTTTTGAGGGAAAGATAGACACTGGTTATTTCTTCATCTTCAACATCAAACCGTTCAGTGGATGCCGCCATTTCTTCAGCTTCAATAGATGCCTCATCTTCTGTGGCAAATTCACCGCCATAGTCCATTCCTTCAATTTCATAACCCCATGTACCATCATCATTTTCATAGACTTCAATTTCAGAAATGGCATCATCAACAGCTTTCCCGCCTATTCGGGCATTAGCGGCATCTTCTGTGCCGAAGTGAATCCCGCCATCTTCTTCGATTACGAATTGTTCGTCTTCCTCATAGCGAAAAGAACCGGAATGGAAAAGTTCTTCCTCATCCCCCGGCTTCTGCCACGGCTTGCCCGTCTTGGTCACTACGGACCCCTTCATCTTCGCCTTGAACTCGTCCGTGTAGATGGGCGCGGTCGCGGCCTTCTTCCCTCCCATCATGGCAAACTCACCACCCGCAACAGGCCCGACACCCTGAGATACCGCTGTGGACTCCGAAACGGGCAACAGAACATCCCCGAACAGCGCATTGCGTACCCTGTCTATCCATGCCTGAATCTTCTCCCAGAAAGACCTCGTGAAGCCTTCCCGCCGGCGGAAAGCCTCTGCCGCCCTCTCCTGGGTCTTGTACCGGTGCATGATACGGTTCTGCTGCCGGGCGGTCAATGCCAAATCGAACAGGGCGTGAAATTTCTCATGGGACAGGGTTGACGGGTCCGATGTCTGTAAAAGTTCGATAAGGCCCTGGTCGGGGGGGAAGGAGCGATATTTCCCCTTCGCGACACCTAACTTATCTTTCGGGATGCCCCATTCTTTTGAAATGGCGTCCGGGTCGAATACAATGAAATTGCGGGAGTTGTCTATTACGATTGTGCGGCCATTGGGTAGGGTGACTACGAAACCGCCGGTTCTTTCACCGTCCTCGCATATAATGCTCTCTGTGGCCTTGACCTCAGACCCCGAAAACGCCCTCCTGACGTCCTTGAGGGTGACGGAGGACAGCTTTTCTTGGGCGGGGGCGATGGAATAAAGTTCAACGCCTTTCTCAGTCTCTTTTGTTTCAAGGGTTTCAAAGAGGTTGTCGAAGGCACTTTCAACCGGCGCAAGTTCTTCTTCTAAGAGATATGGGTATCGTCCGGGATCTCTTGCAAATGACTTAATGGAAACCACATTAGCAAGGTAATCATTATCATATCCCCGCTTTTGCATTTTTGCGATAATGTAGTTTTCAAAAGACCTTGCCGCCCTTTCAATTATGCGACTCCAATAACCGGATGATTGTCCTTTGGAAATAAGTTTCGACCTTTTAGCCATCGGAGAATCATTAAGGGCCTTAACCAATTCAGTGAATGATTCTTCGACTTCGGGCCTTACCCCTTCAACTTTTTTCCAATCGTCTGGATTTTTTACTCCTCCCCGTTTTTCAACTTCGTTAAATCTTGTGACACTCAATTTATATGTGCCATCTTTATGTTGGTAATAAGTTTCTGGATTCTGAGTAATGTAACCGCCTGCGTCTCTCTTGCGCTGGAAATAGTTGTCCAGAGCATGAAACCACTCATGAGCTAATGCCCCTGCCCCTCTGGTTTTTGTGAGATTAATTACAAGGGCGTCCGGTTCATAATGTGCAGAAGCCCACCCGCTACCTCTTGAGCCAAATCCAAGACCAAGAGTGCCATTCAATGAAATGGCCTTTGTGGGTATCCCCAAAATGTCGGCAAGGTCATAAAGAGCATCATATGCCGCATTCAACATACCTTGCCGTTCTCGAACGTTCTTTCCTTGAGACACCCAATTACCGAATTCAACACCCCTGAAACCAAAGGCGTCCATGAACATTTCAGGTGTGGCATCTTTCCCCTTCCTGTGATCCGCCCCGACTCTTGGCCTGTTTTCCTTGCGCCTTACATCAGTCTCTTTTACATTTTCCTTTTCCTTTATATTCTCCCATGCCTTAACTAGTTCATCATAATTTTCCCGCTTGAATTTTCGTGCATCCTCAACGGCATCAAAGGTTTTCAACTTTCTGTAAAGTGGGTCGCCCTTCTTATTGATAAAAAATTCGTTCCTTGACCCCCTTATTTCAAACTGCATTTCAGGCCCGGTTTTTGCTTCGCCAAGATAGCCCAAGACCTTCGATTTTAAATCTTCAAGGTTTTCTGCGGAGACATACTTTTTGTCCACATAGGAAAGAGCGAACGGAGAATCAACCTTCTTTCCGTCCTTGTCGTATTTGTAGGCGTTTGGAGCATTTTCAACTTTCCCTATCCTGCCCCAATGCTCTCTTGGGATTTCCTGCAAGAAATTAATTTTATCGACAAGTTTACGAAGGAGTTGGCTGGAATCGGCCATCTTGTCGAGAAATTGACCAGCCCCCATCTCATCAACGTGTTTCATCAATTCACGGACGGTTTTAATCTGCTCAACCCAACGATTCAGTTTATATCGCACTCTTGGTTTTGATGGTATTTCGTCCCTGATTGCGGTGGCGATTGCCGCCTTTTCAATGTCCTCTATTCCGTCAATATCGGATTTCGGCCATATCTTACTCAAAGGAAGGGATGCTATATCATCATCGGATATTTCACGGGTAATGCTCTGGGCGGTATCCTTCCTTGCCCCACCTAACTTTTCTCCGAAGTCCTCAATCTTTTCGGTCGAGACAACGGTTTCCCCTGCCGTTTCCTCGGCCTTGATTTCTTCTTTGATTTCGGCGGGTTTTTGTTTGGCCTGATAATCCTCAAGGGCATCGATAATGCTCTTGTGTTTATCGGCTAATTCAGTCTTTTCCTTTTTCTGCAATTCAACCCATTCACCAAAATGCCTTTTCCCCAATGTCTGCTGTAAGAACCTGTCCCAATAGCTTCTATCAACATCGTTTAATTGTGATTCGTCTGTAGGGGCAAAAGTTTCAGCTTTTTTTCTGACGATACTTTCAGTTTCTTTAAGCTCTGCAATGGCATCTGAAAGGGGTTTTTTGAGCAAATAAGAATAATTATGTTTTATCTGCCATGCGGCTTCTTTAAGTTTCTTTAATCTTGGTTTTTCAATAACCTCTGAAATTAAAGGTTCCTCACCCTTGATTTCGGGCTCGGCGGCGGGTTGCTCGGGCAAGGCCTTTGCTTGCTCTTTCGGAATTAGAGATGCTTCTCCTTTTTGATGACCCGTTAGGATTTCAACCTCGTAGGCAGGTAAGTCTTTTTTGCCAAATTTTACTGAGCCTTCCCCCGTAATTTTCCCGTTAACAATGCCATCTGTGATAATATCGCCTTTTTTAAAGCCCTCTGGTTCTGGTGCTTCCTCCGGCAGCTTCACCTTATCCTTATCGAGATAATACTTGCGCCCCCGGTACTTGACTTCGATTTTGTCCTTGTTCTTGCCCCGCTTGACCTCCCGCCATTCGGTAACGGGAACGCTCTTGTTCAGCTTGGGGATTCGGACCATGAAGGGTTGGGGCTTGCCCTTTTCCGCCTCAGAAGGCACCAAATCGGGAGCTGGTGCCAACTCCTCCACCTGCCGCAATACATCGGCCCGCTCGTCCTCAAGGGCCTTCTTCCACCCCTCCAGGCGGTCCTTAATCTCGTCTTTCCGGTCC
>Ga0180438_10010109_pt1 | contig 11621 bp, 5 predicted proteins | sample SS_ome_12_FD_132455 | JGI IMG/M metagenome (GOLD analysis project Ga0180438, IMG submission 132455) | Hypersaline lake sediment archaeal communities from the Salton Sea, California, USA - SS_3_D_2 metaG | ecosystem: Environmental > Aquatic > Non-marine Saline and Alkaline > Hypersaline >...
CCATTTACAAAACTCAACCGCATCATACCAGCTTACACCTCCCACATACGGCTCCAGCTCTACCGTACCACTGAATTCTTTTCGGAATTGGCGGAAGTGCTCTGAAGTCACCTCCGTTTCAGAGAAATAGGACGGATAAGTTATTGTCACCTTATGTACCGGCTGCTCGTCCCAGTTGGCCCCGGCCGCATTACTTCCCATCATAAAAGAACCCGGCTCCATCCGAACAAACTTCATGCCGATGGAGTTGGTATACTTCTTCCCCCTCGGCATCTCGACACCGGCCGCAGTGGCGGCGATTACCACTGCTATCACGACAATCCCCGACTTAATTGATCTGTCCATACCTTCGGGTCCTCTGATACTCATTCTATTCGACTACGGACCTGATTTCAAAATGATCCACATCCACTCGACCGTTGCTCATCAGCAGATATATTGTTGTCGACTCAGCAAACGCCTCCGCGAAACGGATGCCCGTCTTACTCAATGGTATCTCGTTCACAAAACCGACGCTGTTGAATCCGTATAGAATTCTCAATCGCTTGTCGGCTTCGTTCCAGATGATTTTGACACTCGCAGCCGCGGGCGGCTGAGCGAAACTCGCCTGACGTGATTCGTGTATCCAGCCCCTGTCGCCCCGGAAGTGCGAATCAGCCATCAGAGGCTTCGAAGTCTCGGCGTCTCTAACCTCGATTTTGATGTGATCTTCCTTGATTCCAAACTCGACGAACTTGGCTCGGTCGTCTTTCAGCCAGATGACAAGGCCTTCAGAGACGCCGTCGCCAGCCGGATAGTAGTGAATGTTCTTAAAGTCAGCAATCGCTTCGAAAGAACCCTTACCGACGATACGATTTATTCCATTGTGATGCGCGAGCGAGTTAATGGTGTATTGACCTTTGCCGTTAAATCCACCGAGATATCCATGGTAATCAGCCCATCCTTCGGCGTCGAATTCGGCCGGTCCGGCGAATGTCTCGGTTACCGGCTTGACGCACACCGGCTTGTATCGGATCGGCGGAGGCGCCTGTCTAAGCCACTCCAGATTGAAAGCATAGTGAACGCGGCTGCTGATAAGGTGAATTGTTCCGTCCAGGCCTTGACACGCCGACAGATAACCCCGGTACTCGGCATTTCGCTCGCTCATGACAAAAAGCCCGCCCCCTGTGCACTCAACCGCTCTACCCGGCCCATCATCACTCACCAGCCGAACATAAGGCCAGGTCTGGCCCTCGTCCACAGACATCGCCGCATAAAGACCCCGCACTTTCCGACGTCCCCCGGAACTATCAGTAATCATAATTCCCGTCGGCGCGAAAGACGCCAGAAGAAGCGGCCCTTCGCGAAGTCGCATGAGCACCAGACGCTGGCCGCCGCTTATTCCAGGAAACCTGCTCTCATGCCAAGTGTAGGATTTACCTCCGTCGGACGAAATACTCATCGGAAGCGAATTGATGGCGTACTTCCCGCCGTCCTTGAAGAATTCCCCCTCCCTGCCGAAACCTAAGATTCTCCCATCCTTCAACTGCACAGCACCGGCATGTATCCCCGAAATGTGACCGCCGGGATTTGTCCACGTCAGACCCTCGTCCCGGCTTACCAGCAGGTCTGAGCCGTTGCCCCACGGCCCGCTGTGGTCCACCGCAAGAGCGATGGCGCCATCGCGCATCCGAAAGGCCGGTTCGCTTGGCATATGCGCCGCTTCATATTCAGGAAGCACGAGTCTTGCCTTGGACCATGTCGCGCCGCTGTCTCTTGAAGTACGCATCACAAGGGCCAGCCGGGAATGTCCGTACGCCGGCGCGATGCCGGAAAAGTGATAAATTGTGTCTTTGCCGTCATACCACAGAGCCGGCGCATGGTCATTTCTGTCCGGAACATCCCAGAACGGCGACGCAGGCGCCCAGTCATCGGCGCCAAATCGCAGCCGGCTCGCCGCCTGGGCCATTTCACGGTCCTTTTCCGACACACATGTATACCAGATAGCCAGTATGTCTCCGTTGGGACACTCTACCACAGCCGGGTCATGATTATGGTTCGCAAACAACGGACCATTCGCATACGTTGGGATATTCACATACCTCCGCGGCCCCTTGAAGTAGGGCTTGTCGCGGCTCGGCCCTTCCATTACCTCAGCGCGACTGCGACGCTTGACGTTGTGTTGATTGAGAGGCGCAGGCGGCTTCGACAGCCGTTTTGTGCCTGGCATCTCGCCGCAAACCAACCTGAATCCTATCAGCCAGTGTTTGTCTTGCGGCAGTGTCGCCATCCGATTCGCCGACCGAAGATAATAAACTGGCGTGCTGTGACTGCCACCGCGGGTTACCCGAAAATCCCCGTCGACGTATCCCACCGGATCGACTGCAAACGCCGCCTGGTAAGGCCCGTACCAGTCATAGCACCACTCCTCGACGTTACCGTGCATGTCATAAATCCCCCAAGAATTAGGCGCCTGCTGCCCGACTTGCAGAGAGCCCCCTCTTTTCTGAAAGGTTTCCGGCAGAATGTCCCCATAGTGGTAGTTCGTCGTCGTCCGCGCCCGGCAAGCGTATTCCCATTCAGCCTCCGTCGGCAGGCGGTATGGCATTTTCTCTTTCTCACTCAGCCAGCGGCAAAAGGCATCGGCATCGTACCAGGTTATGTAGACAACCGCCTCATCGTCTTTCTTGGAAAGCCCGTTCTTGCCGCGAAGGGACCTGTGCTCCGGTGCAAACAGTTCGTACTGTTTGTTTGTGACCTCGGTGGCGGCCATGTAAAATGTCCGGCTGATCTTGACCTGATGAACCGGCATTTCATCGAAATCCCCATCTCTCAAGCAGTCGAACCGTCCCCTGCCCCGATACAGAGGCAGAATCTCCGACGGCAGCGGACGCTTCAACTGACCCATCTCGAAAACACCGGGCTCGATACGCACAAATTTCATCCCAATCGAATTGATAAACTCTTTCGATCCCCGAATATCCCCTCCGCTTAAGGGCGCGGCCTGTACCGCAATCATAACAAGGCCAAGCAGCCAAAACACTAAGAATTTCGCTCGAGTCATAACGCCTCCCTGAAGGCAATTTGGCTGAATCGTTTCGTCTCCTTCCCGAATGACAATCCGGTAAGCTCCTCTCAGGCAATCTGAGAGTTCTTCGGCAGAAAATTATACCCGTGAATGACACCCCAGTCAAACCACATATGCAATCGGGGCCTGCGCCGAACCAATCGGCGCAGGCCCCGCTCTTTTACTAAACACAACCGGCTTCTGGCTTGCCCGCCTTCGGAGGGCCACAGCCTGTAGCGGCGACTCTCAAGGCCACATCTTCTTAATCAGCCAGTCCTCAACAAGCAACGCAAGGTCCATGAAGTTGACCTCTTCGTCCTCGCGCAGATTCGAAAGCGCCCTAACAGGCACATACAGACTCTCGCCGTTCGATGCCGCGCCGACAACCTCGGCATCAGTAAGGGCCTTTTTATAAACCTTCAGGTCGTCCATCTTACCGACGAAGTCGTTGTTGTGCGTAAGCTGCGCGCCGATCCTGAACGTCGCATTGGAAATCCCGATCGGCATCGCCTGGCCTATACCGGTTTGCTCGGCCACCAGGCGGCCGTTCGCATAAATTCGCAGCGCTTTCGGACCGGAATCCTTCACAAACGCGTAGTGGTTCCAAAGATCCAGCCACTCGGCCGTCCTGACGTCATCCCACACAAGCACATTGTTGGCATCGCCAACCTGGAACGGCACATCGCCCCGGACATCCGGAATATCGATACTCAGGTATCTTGCCTCACCGATACCGATGTCTACAACCGTGTTGTCGCGCCCGACCGTCCCGACCCCACCGGCAATCCATACACAGATAGTCAGGTCTTCCCCCGCACCGGCAAACACGTCGTTCGGTGCATACACAGCCGTATCATCGTCAAACACAAGGGCGCCATCGTGATAGCCGCCCGTGGGATCCCAGGCCGGAGTAACCAGACCGCCTCCCAGTCTGAACGTGCCCGTATGCCCATTGCCCGAAGAATCCATAGCGTTGGCATCGGCGGTCTCATCGAATTTGTACCACAACAGCAGGTCGCTGGTTCCCGGATCCGTACCTGTGAGCGTGTAGCTGCTTGCCAGCCACTCGTCGCTCATCACTCCGAAGTCCTCAAGGTTCACAACACAGTCATCGTTCAAGTCACCGGCAGGGGCAAGCTCCGGATCACATATCGGCGGATAAAGTCTGATGTCATCAAAGTACACATACCCCATAGCACCGCTGATCTTCGAACCGGTGCTGTCACCAACACCCAGAACAAGCTTCTTCACTGCGCCAAGATTAACGCCCTGGGCGCCGAACTTGGACAGTTCAATTCGCCATTGATGCCATTCCGCAATCTTCAGGTTGTTCAGGTCTCCGTCATACTCAACCGTCCGGCTGTGGCCGCTTGAATCCTCCAGCGTCACATACAGCGGGTCTAAGTCATTCATAGCATCGCCGTAGAAATACAGTTGGATGAATTTTATATCGCCGGCCGTCCAGTCCCGCGGGCTGTCGAAAGTCCTCGCCGCCGCAGAATATGCGTACTGCTGGACATTGTAATAACTATTCTCTAACGACTGCGAGCCTCCCCGCGATATCGTTGTCGAAATGTTTACCCATGCACCCTCAAGGGCTTCCCATTCGGTCAGCACCCCGGCGCTGTCATAAGTCTCGAAGTTGTCCACAAGCAGATACTCACTAACGCCAAAACGCCATATATCACCCCTGATGATCTTGCCGCCGCTTCTGACCTCATCTATACGCCAGTAGTAAGTCTTGTCAAACTCGAGCGCCGGTGTATAAGTCGTACCAGCCTGGTTGCCTTTGTACACGCTGCTGCCCACCGGAAGCGAGTTGTCCGCATCGTTCACGTCCGCAAGACTGGTGCCGATGTATACGTCATGCGACGTGGCGCCTACTCCCGCTGTCCAATTCAGCTTAACATCAACGTTCACGTCACGAGCATAGTTCGACGGCTCGGGATCATAAGCCCTTCCCACTACCGTAAAGGCCCACACACGTCCGACCCACGGACTGTCGGGCTCGGAGGGATTGATCTCGTCGATACGCCAGTAATACTTGCCACCCAGTGCTAGATCGCCGGGAGGATCGTAGCTGGTAGACCCAAGCGCCTGGCTGCCTTTGTACTCCGCTGATCCCTTCGTCGCGTTCGCCACGGCATCGGCGCTTGTTCCGAAGTAAACGTCGTGCGAGGTCGCCAGACTGCCTGCTTCCCAACTGAGAACCGCGTTCACCGGTATGTTGTAAGAATTGCTGCCCGGATAAGGGTTCCTGGCCAGTTCCGGAGGGCTTATAAGAAAATCGCTCGGACTCAGGACACCGGAGGAAATCCTCACTTCGTCGATAAGTCCGTCGTAGAACTGACCGGAGTCGCCGGGCGGCGCAAGATTATCGCGAACAATACTCCCGATACCCAGGCTCCACTCGCTGTCAAAAACCATGTCCTTGAAAACCGCCGTGCCTGCCAGTTCGCCGTTAAGATATATCTTCATCGGCGCAACAGGGTCGCCCGCGTCGAACACACCCGCAATATGATACCACGTGTTGGGAAGGATTGTGCCCACACCCGTACCCACGAAATTGGCGTCGTCGTTAATCACGAATCGCGATTCACCGTCGGTCCTCAATTCGAGGTAGTAGCGGCCTGCCCCTCCCCACTTCCTTACTATCACACACTGCCGGAGCGTACGCGGATAGACAAATGCCTCGATCGTAAACGACTGAAGCGTGCTCAAATCCATCGGCATATCTTCACCCGGGTCATTGGCGTAAAGCCCCGCACCCGGATCGTTACCCGTCGGATTGTTTTGAAAGTCGGCGCTTGCACCCGTCGTATTGCACCAGGGATTCGGCTCGCCGTACACCACCGTTTCAGTGCCTATTGCGCTGACATCCGTGTACATGGTCATGGTCACACCGCCAACAAGGTCCACATCGGAAATTACGGTCTGGCCGATCGGGCCGTCCAGACTCCAGTGGAATAGCGCCTCCGCACGCGCAAATCCGACTACCACCGACAACACAACACAAACCAAAACCAACTCTCTTCTAAACATGATCATCCTCCTAAAAGCTAAATGTTTGTTATGATTTGTTTGTCCTCGTTCCTGAAAAATGCGAAGGGGGAGATATCGAAGGCGGTTCACCTATTACCACTCTTCTCTTCAACCTCACTCCTTCATTTCACGAAAATCCCTTAACTCGGCGCAGTACCCACACAACCCCTGCACCCAAAAAGGCACTTTACCAGATTCTCCCTCCAAAGTCAACACCCAATCTCAGAGAAATTTTAAATTTCTTTCGTTCAAATGATGTTTTTTCGGACCACCTTCGTATGTACACGTCCCCCAGCCCGATCAGCGAGCGCCCCGACGCGTACGTAAGACCTTTTACCGCAATAAGATACAATCTAATGCTCATCCTGCCCGCCAGCTGCAAAATCGCCCTCCAAAAAGCTTTCCAAATACAAAAGGTCACCGCAAAAACGATAAATTTGATTGTAACCTGATTGTGCCGAGATATAATTAGCGACACCCAGCTAACCTAAAGGACAAACGCCATATGCCTGCAATATCGTTGGATTTGACCGGAAAATGGCAGTTTAAGGAGTATCCAATCTCCGCCAGGCGTATGCGCGACCTTGATTCCGGCCAGTGGCTTCAGACCTCCGTTCCGTCCTCCGTCTTCAACGGTCTCATAAATGCAGGCCGCATCACTCAGTCAGAAATCGACGCCTTTCCGGAAAGATTCGAATGGGTCAGCGAAAAACCGTGGGTTTACAGGAAAATCTTTGACGCGCCCCACCCACTGCTCAAATGCGACCGGATTGATCTGCTCTTCGAAGGACTCGATACAATCTCCAGCATCTGGCTCAACGGAAAACTCATCGGCAAAACCGACAACATGTTTATCCCGTTTCGTTTCGACGTAACATCGTTCCTGAAGCCCAAAAGCAATTCGCTGCTCGTAAGACTTGAGTCCCCTGTCCAGCACGCAAAAAGACTGATGAACAGATATACATCTTTCAAGGAATCAGACTTTCGAAATCCATGTCGCGTCTACATAAGAAAAGCCCAGTACCAGTTTGGGTGGGATTTTTGTCCGGCCCTGCCTGGTTGTGGAATCTGGAGGCCCGTTCGCATCGAAGGAATCAGAAAAGCCGCCATCGAGGACATAAGAATCCGAACCGTTGATTGCAATCCACATTTCGCCGACATCAATGTCGCTGTTACAATCGATACCGTCACAAACCGGGAGCTTCTTTGCAAACTCATCTTGTCCGGTGATGATCGCATCATTGAGCATAACCTGACCTTCAGCCCTGGTGAAAACGTTCACTCAAGGATAATCCGAATCGAACAGCCGATTCTTTGGTTCCCTGCCGGTTACGGAAAACCGCACCTCTACAAGATAAACGCCCAGTTGTTAAGCGCCGACGAAATTCTCGACGAAACACAAAAAAGATTCGGCCTCCGAATTATCAAGCTTGGCCGCTCCTCCGAAGACCAAAAAGACAGATTCCAATTTGAAGTAAACGACCAGTCCATATTTGTAAAAGGGGCAAACTGGGTGCCGCCGTCCATATTCCCGGGCTCTGTCACCGACGAAGATTACGAAAAACTTCTAAACGCCGCCACAGAATCGAACATAAATATGCTTCGCGTCTGGGGCGGCGGATACTACGAATCCGACCGATTCTATGACCTCTGCGATCAATTGGGAATACTTATCTGGCAGGATTTTATGTTCGCAAGCGCGTACTATCCGGACCGTGACTGGTTCACCGACCAGGTCTGCAAAGAAGCCGCTGCAACAATAAAAAGATTGCGAACACATCCGGCTCTGGCCCTGTGGTGCGGCAATACCGATATAGACCACAGGCACGCCGCCGGACGCCTCGGAAAAAACAAGAAGTTCTACGGAATGGTCATTTATCACAAGCTCCTTCCCCGTCTCATCGACGAGCTTGACCCCGGCGCAGAATACATCCCCACAACACCGCTGAAGAAGAAAACCAAATCCAATACCGGCCAAATGCTGACCGTGCATGGATTCGGTGTCTGGTCCGAACACCTGCCTGTTCACAGTTATCTCTGCACTCCAGGCAAAATCCCACCGTTTGTAACAGAATTCGGTCTCCAGTCATTACCCGAAATCGAATCACTCAAGACTTTCTGCCCGCCGGACCAGTTAAGAATTGCAAGTGAGGGCCTCGAAAAACACAACTATTACCTGGACGGCAACAGCCGCCTCTACCGCTACGCCGGTGACCTCTTCGGCTCAGCCCACGACCTCGAACTGTTTGCATATCTTTCTCAACTCGTACAGGCACGCGCCGCAAAAACTCTCGTCGAGTATCTCCGCGCTCACAAAAACATCAACAGTGGCGCCCTGTTCTGGCAGTTCAACGACTGCTGTCCTGCAATAAGCTTCTCCGCGCTCGACCACAAAAAAAGACCCAAAGCACTCTACTATTATGCAAAACGCTTCTTCGCAAACTTGTTGATTACCGCCGTACCACAATTGCAGCAAGCAAAAGCCGATTCACCCCCCATCCTTCAATCACTCAGTATCATCGCAATAAACCAAACCGACCAGCCGATGACCGCCACTTTGAGTTGTCGGCTCATAGACCTGTTCGGACGCGTCATCGACCAACTCACCTTCCCTGTTGCAATCGGCCCCTTCGATACCTCACCGGCTTTGAAGCTCCCTCAGGCGCTGGTTAGCCCCGAAGAACCGCAAAAATCCTGCCTCCACCTGCTAATGGAAAGAGACCAGAAGAAAATCGCCGAGAACCTGTTTTTCTATTTGCCCGACAAATACATCCGCTGGCCCCATCCCGAAATTGAAACCAAGCTTCGTCAGACAAGCAACGACCAATGGACGCTTGAACTCACCTCGAACGCTCTTGCAAAAGACGTGCAAATCAAAACTTCTATACCCGCCAGGCTCAGCAACAATCTCCTCGACCTGTTGCCGGGAGAACGCTACGAAATAACGATCCACTGCCCGGAGCAGACCCCTCCCTTGCAGCCCCGGATTCATCTGCGATCGGTCGACTCGGCGTTTCCCTCCGACACACCTCCTTGATGTCCCTACTCACCGCCCCCGAACAACCTTTCCATAAGATACTCTCGTCCCCCATCCTCCGACCCCGGAGCGGAACGTCTCCCGCGCCTCCGGCCGCCGCGCTTGCTCGTCGCCCATCCCTGGAAGGGTTGTTTCTCATCTTTCACCGACTTGTTTAGTTGGTTGAAGCGGGAACGTTCTTCGTCCGCCCAGTACGGCGCCTTTATCGCCATGCTCTCAATATTCGCCGTATCCATGCTGTAAAGCATTTCGTAATAATTCCTCGGCTGCATATGTCTGCCACCAGACCAGTCCGTCACCGGCCCGCTCACATCCACCATTACCGCACCAACTGAAAAATCAATCTTCTCCGGCAAAGTAAGGTTCTGCCTCGTGTCGGCTTCCTCCCCCTCGTAATCGACCACTTCCCCTACCACCTCCCCGGGCTGAACCGTGAACTTCTTGCTGTGCCAGTAGCCGAGAACGTATTTGAAAATCTCCACTTTAACGGATTTCGCAACCTCCTGAAGATCGTAAGCAAAAAACCGTACGCGCGAAGGTATCTGCACTGTTTCCGTCGCTGGCGAGAATCCGCTCCAGAGAATCGCCTGCTCCCTGAGGTAAGCATCCTCCTCGCTAAAACCGTTTGTACCCGCCAAAGGATTGAAAACACCGAACCGTATCCTGTACCGGTAGGTACAGCCCGGCCCGACGGTATCGTCATGAGCCCAGAACAGCAGCGGCTCACGCATCTTGGAAAGATCGCTTTGATCTGTAAGCAGAACTTTTTCATAATCCTTATAATCGCCGTCTATCAAGTCCTGTATCGAACTCTTGTCCGTCCCCCTGCGCTTCTCGTCCGTCCTCGACCGACCGCCCGCGCCGGGTGTCATGCGCAATCCCAGCCTTTCACTAATGTTGTATCTTCCGGATCCAGCTCCGCCGACCCTGTCAAACATGCCGCCGCCGACACCTCTACCGTCCGTTCTTATACCTGATGCCCCCTCTCTCTCAGACGTCCTCGCCCTGCGCTGCTGCTGCTTCGCCTCCCGCCGCCGGGCTTCCGCCAAATCAGCCTGGTGTTTCGAAAACCTCTTGTGAATAGAAGGAGGAAACCACTCCTCTTCCGCAGAGGCAATCACATAAGGTGTCGGTTGAAGCAAATCCGCACGCACACGCTCATCGTTGAATCTAAGCAAACGAACCTTCACGCCCCCGGCGGGAAGCCGCGACACTTCTTCTATTATTTCAAAAAGCTCACGCCTCTCGTCAACCGCAGTTCGAGGAATGTCCTGCCACCTCCCCCACCTGTCTCCCGACTCAAGCTCCTGCCTCTGCAAATGAACCGCCGCAAAAACAGGTTCTGCAAGGCACGGATCACGCCAGTCTTCTCGTACGTCTTCGCCCGCAAAACTCTCGAAGAAACTCTCATACAACAACCCGACATCAATCTTCGCTTCAACCGTCACCAAATCTATATCGTTCGGTTCACTGTTCGAAGATTCATAAGTATTTTCACCGTTGATTTCCACCGTAGGTACATACGCTGCCGCCCTCAGACGCTCGACCTGAACGTCGTTGACACCCGGAATCGCAGGAAGTGCGTAAACCGACCGAATACCTGAGTCTTCCGGATTGCGAAAGGGTATAGGAGGATTAAAGTCGACGTCAATCTTACTCAGAGGAGACTTGAACAACACCTCAAACTTGCCGAACTGCTCCTCGTACGGGTCTTTCGCTGAAGCCCCTACGTTCAACTCCTGCTCCAGACGCTTGCCATATCTCTCCAATATATAGTTGTCTATCTTACCGGCGCCCACGTTCTTATTGTCAAATTTCACACGCGTCGGACTAATAGCAACACGTGTTATCAGAAGCCACAAAGACAGAACAACCGCAATACCCAGAACCATCTTCTCAACGTGCTGCTCGAAAAAGTTGTCGCCTTTCTTAACCATGTTTTCTGCCCGTATCCATATTTATTAAACCTTATCATCGCCTGCCAAGGTCCCTACGGCACTTCTTTGACGATCAGTCCTTCTACTCGTCTATGTCAAATCTCCGGGGAGACCGGCTTGCCCCGCTTCCTGTTCGTCCTCTGCCGCCAACCGCTCCCGTGCCTCGCCCTGCAGCTCCGCCCCGTCTTGCTCCCGCACCGCGGCGCCTCGACGTTTGCTGGACTGCTTTCTCTTTCGCCTCGGCTACGGCGTCCTTCACCACCTGAGGCTTGATCTCATCGTACGCCGCTTTCCTGAATATGTATTCACACGTCAGGTCCAGTTTTACCACCGCCTCATCGCCATAACGGTAAAGTTCGTGCTCCGGATCCTCCATGTCGACCGGCTCCATTGTGCTTTCAAGTATCGTTATCTGGTTATGCCAGAACTTCTCGGATCCGGCCTCGCCCGAAAAGCCCCTGAACTCATGCTCCTTCGCGCTGCACAGCTCACGCATGAACGGCAATACCATCTTCGAACTGACGACTACCGAAAGGTTAAAGTGCACCACGTCTATCTC
>Ga0180438_10010110_pt1 | contig 11620 bp, 14 predicted proteins | sample SS_ome_12_FD_132455 | JGI IMG/M metagenome (GOLD analysis project Ga0180438, IMG submission 132455) | Hypersaline lake sediment archaeal communities from the Salton Sea, California, USA - SS_3_D_2 metaG | ecosystem: Environmental > Aquatic > Non-marine Saline and Alkaline > Hypersaline >...
ATTCTGGCAAGTCGTCATTTCGGGCAAAGAGGTGCCCCCTGGTGTTGGTAAGCCTGCGCTCAAGAAGGGGCTGAAAAAAAATGCCTCTAGCGAGATGATCCTAGAGCTCATCGGGTGGCTGAACGGCGACGTCTCACTTTTCGTTCCGTATCGACCGAACGATTCGACGCTCTCGATGACGCAGATGCGCGCTCGAGTCGCGAAGATGTGGACCGAGTCGTTTGTCGAATGGGTGATGAGAGAACCGGCGTGGGGCGAGAGCATCGCGGCTCGGTACAACCGCGAGCGAAAGGGCTTCCTCACGCGCGACTCCTACGCGCAGTCCATGCCGCCGCTGCCTCGCTGGACCGGCCCCATCACGCTGTACCCGCACCAAGCTGAAGGCGCTAACCGGGTTGTCTCTGAGCGTGGCGGGTTGCTCGCGTTCGACGTTGGCGTCGGCAAGAGTTACACCGGAGTCGGCGCGATTGCGACACTCCGAGCTCTTCACGGCGCGCGACGCCCGGTGGTCATTGTCCCGAAGACGCTCACCCTAAAATGGGTGCGCGACTTCGAGCGATGCGTGCCCGACTATCGCGTCGCCGTCATTGGTATTCATGTCTACATCGGCAGGGCCGGAAACCTAACGTCGCGGACCGACAAGCCTGCGGAAATCGCCTCGAAATGGGCGCAGTTTGCGTCTGGTTTCTTCGACGTTGCGGTCATTACGAAAGAAACGGCCGCGCGCATTGGTGTGGCCAAAGAGACCGCTGACGACTACATCATCGCGTCGGTCGAGCAGCAGGTAGGACGCAAGCAACGCGAAGCCGCCCAAGCCGAAGTTGCGAAGCTCGAGACACGCTTTCGCGAATACGTCGACTCGCTCGATCTTGACCAGCGCCCAAAAGACGAAAAGGAGCGAGACGCGCTGTTCAAAAAATTCGGTGCATCTGCCGCCGGCCAGAAAGCGGCAGAGATGACGCCTCGGGACTTCCAGAAGACTGTATCGAAGGCCCGCGAAGGAGCGGCCGAGCGCATCGCCGTTCCGAAGAAGAGGTTGGTGCGAGGAGTGCGGTGGGACGACGCGCGCGTGGATGTCATTCTAGCGGACGAAGCTCATGCGTACAAATCGCTCTACGTGCCGGATCACACAGATTACGGCTCGGCGCGAGGCATCGGCGTGGGCACCCCATCGAGCATCGCGACGCAGTTCGATGCGCGATGCTTTGCATGTCGCAATATCGGAGGGATGGTTGTCCTGCTGACGGCTACCCCGGCAAAGAACAGCCCGCTCGAGCTCTACAACCTCATTCAGTTCATCGACCGAGACTGGTTCGCCTCTCGCAACATTCAAACCCCGCTCGACTTCTGCGAGCAGTTCTTGCAGATCGGCGTCCAGTTGCTACCGAAAACGGACGGGCGCGTCGACAAGGTGCCGGTCATCGAAGGGTTCAAGGCGCTTCCTGATTTGCGGCGGCTTCTGCTGCGTTGGTCGGTGTTCATCACCGCCGAGGACGTGAACCTGAGTGTCCCGCAGGAGCGAAGTGAGTTGATCGAGCTCGACCTTGATCAAACCCAGCAAAAATTGGTGTCGAATTGGCGCCGCTGGACGGGTTGGATCAAAGAGGCTGCGGAGCTCCAAGAAGCCGACGAATCCGACGAAAACCTTGCGAAAGCGGCGGGTGTCGTGACGCTTGGGCGGCAACGCCAGGCGTCGGTGCATCCAGCAATCGCGCCCGAGCCTGAATTCGAGCTTGGCGCGGTGTACGAATCGCCAGACTACGAGGAGATCGAACGGCTCGTCGAATCCAATGAACTCCACCCGCAAAGCTCGCCAAAGATCGAAGCCTGCGCGAAATACGTGTCGGAACATCGAGCCGGCGGGCACATCGTCTTCTGTGATTTGGTGCCGGCGCATCCGATTATCGTAGCGGCGCTAGTGAGGCACGGCATCCCCCGCGACCGAATTGCCGTCGTAAATGCGATCACGGCTGACAAAAGCCAAGAGAAAGAAAACATCGTGCTCGGATTCAACGGCGACGACGACACGCCTGCCATTTACGACGTGTTGGTGGCAAACCGTGTCGCCGAGGAGGGCATGGACCTTCAGCGGCGCACAATTGCCATTCACCATCTCGACCTCCCGTGGACTCCTGCGAGCCTCCAGCAACGGAATGGTCGTGGTGTACGGCACGGCAACCAATTTTCGGAAGTGCAGTTGCGCTATTACGTTAGCCGCAAAAGCGCCGACGGATATTGGATGCAAATGCTGGACATCAAAGCGAATTGGCTCGGCGAAGTGCTCGAAGGAACGAACACGAGTACTGGCAATCCGGCTGTCGCTGGCGACGTGCGACAAGACCCGCTCGCGCTCCTGGTGCTGACTGCCGAAAACGAGCAAGAGGCTCGCGCGATCTACGCATCATTCCTTGAGGAGAAGGATCGGCAAATACTGCTCGAAAAGCAGACATCGGCACAACTTTTGCTATCACGGGCAGCGGCGGCCGCCGAAGGCGCGAGGCTCGCAACGAACTCGGATCTTGCGGAAGCATCCCGACGTAATGCGAGAGAAATACTCGCCGATTTAGAGTCGTTGCCGGCGTCGGTCGTCCCCTATCGGCAGCGCCTTGCTCGAGTTATCGACGAGCCTTGCATTGTGAGTAAGACTCCTGGCGCCCCGCCAATATTTGCAGGCGACGTGGTGCAGGTGCATATCGAAAGCGCGGCCGAGATCGCCGCTGCTCGAGAAGTCGAATACAAGCCGCCGATGCTATGCATCGGACAACTTGAGGATGGGCGCCCCGAAAGTCATGTCGCGCGATTTGTCGGTGCCGACATCGGTTATCGGAGCCCGCTATATTCGCATCTCAGCGCAATTGCCGACGACCTCAACGCCCCGTCTGGGCGTAAACCCCTTGATCGGCTGGTGGGCGCTACGGCGAGCAACATGCTCGTGCAGGACGTGAACACCGCGTTGACCTTCACCCCTAGTACTCTTCCGTACAATTGGCCCGTCGGCGTCGCGTTCGCGCCTCCTGCTATCGCCTCCATCGCAATGACGGCGTGGGTTGAATCCGTGCAAGCGCAGTCGGCACGGGTGCCACCAACAATTGTCGCGATCACTGATTCCGGCGAGTCGTTGCTGAAAGACAACCATGTATGGAAGTCAATAACGACGGGTAATTATGTCGGAAGGCAATCGGCGGAGTCGCTGAAGACGATGCGTTACGTTCGACCCGATTTGCTGGGGTTCGCGTGGTGGCTCGAAAGTCTGCGAGACCAAGAGTATGATGACGCGCTGATGCGGCAAGCAGGGCGCAACTATTTCTTGCGGCCTATCTCGGGTTCGCCAAAAGAGTCGGGTGCGCGCGTCCTCCGCGTCATGCCCTCTTCGGTCGCCCCTCCTCTCGGCGTCGGCGCGGAACGCGCCGCGAATCCAGGATGGATTGTGCCGCTATCACAGGCGATTGTCTCGCTCACCGGGCTGCATCGCGGCGTGCAGGGACTTCACCGTCATTTCACCGGAAAAGCGGTCGGAGACGGCGATGGTGTGCTCCTTGACGCAGCGCGCGAAACGAACCCTCGCCGTCAAAGGTTGACGCCTGAGCAGACTCAGATCGTGGCGGATTTCCGTCAGGCCGTCAACATGAGCGCTCGCGAGCTCGAGCAGTGGGCGCGGACGCCGTGCTCGCAATTGGCGAGCGGCAAAACAGGCCAACGCTCCCTGCGAAATTTGCCGGCGGTTATCCGCACCGATCCTACCGAATGGTCGGCCGCGCAGTGGGATCTCGCGAAACGGGCTGCGGCCTTCATTGCGCGGCACTCGGCAAGCCGTGACCTATTCGGCGCCCCCCGCGGCAACAGTGGCATGTCGGGACGGCAGATTGCCTTGCGCAATTGGGGACACGATGTCAGGGTTCGGAGTAGTCCGTTGCACTCCGAATGGCTGCGCTGGAAGGCTGCGCAATGAATCTGCTCTTTCCCGTCCCGACCGAAGATTACAACCGTCGTGCGACGTTCGATTCTCCCGTTTATGGCAGAGTTCGCGTCGACTCGCGTCCTGGCGCCTTTGCGGCAGCGCACATCGCGGGACAGTACCGTGATCGAGTCAACGCTGCGCATCATCGCTGGCTCGTTATGCGTCGCGAAGGCGCCCCGAGCGACGTGCTCGACGAGATGCGTGCTTACACCCTCGGGCTAACGCAGCGCTTCGGCGCGGCGCTCGAGGGTGCGGGCAAAATCTATGAATCGCAACGCATGGACATTCGCGATACCGGGCGCAGCCTCGACGCTCGTCCATTACGCGGGATCGCGGACTTCACGATCGTCGATGGGGTCGCGAGGCAAGTCGGCTGGCGTGAGCTTTGGAGCACTCCGCAAGACTGGATTCGGGCGGGTCGGCGACTGCACGATCAGGCAACCGCTGAGCTCGAGCAGCGATACCCAGAGTCGGCGGTGGGAATGCCGTCCCAGGTCGACGACACGATGGGGTTTTTGCCTGCTCTGCCGGTGGGTGCGACCGTCGCGATTTACGGCATCGGCATCATCGCCGGCGCAATCGCGATTGTAGCCATTGCGCGATACACTCTGCGAGGCTTGTTCGCGTATTTGGGCGTCGACCTTCGAGCGCAAGACTTGGCGCTCAACATGATCGAGCGCACGACGCAGCACGCACTTGAGGCGTGCTCTGAAATACAAGACCCAGCGGCCCGTGCGGCGTGTTATCGCACAACGCAGGAAACGGCGCTTGAGGCGATTAGCGAAGCGTCAGAGATTGCGGCAAAACGGCCTATTCTGCCCGTGGTGGTTTTCGCCGGCGTCGCACTCGGCGGCCTGTGGCTGTTTCTTCGATCTCGCGACGACGACTAGACGGTCACGTGATCGCGGTTCAGCGCAGGGAGGGCGGTGATGGCGACGATGCGTGTCGAGCCGTCACTGAGCCGGAAGCTGGTGCCTCGCGTTTTGATCGGCGTGGTCGGCAAATACTCACCCGACAGGATTTTCGGCACGTCGACAGACCGAACGCGCCACGCCGTGCCGATGCGAATTGCGGGCAGGATGCCATGTTCGCACGCTCTGCGCTGCGTTCGGTTGGCCGTGACGTCCATCTGCTCGAGCACCGATGCGGCGTCGACATCAAAGGCTTCGGCCTGGACGTGCGCGGCGCTGATCTGCCACTGCCCCGACGTCTGACAGCGGAACGATTCGAGGTCGCCAGTTCGCCGCTGCCACCGGAACTTTAGCCCTTGCGAGCGGCGGTGGGGCGTGTCATGGTGATCTGACCTGTATTTTGGAGAAGTCGTCATGAATCCTCTACTCTTGGTTGCCGCGGCCGGCGCGCTCATTGCGTATGCGATGCGCTCCGATGACTATATCGACGAGGCTGACAGTGCACAACCGGTCGGGCCAACTTCGACCGCAGCGCCGAACCAGCCGCAAGTCGCAATCAACGACATCCCCGACGGGGTTGTCGTGGCTTCAGAGACCGGGCAGGTGCCCATTCAAATCAAGGGCGTCGACGCCTCATATCTCTACATGCAGGTCGGGGATGGATATGGGCGGCTGCCGAATGGTGAGCCCTTCGGGGGGGCGTCCCATGATCAAGCGGTCGACGCGCTGCGGCGCTACGCTCGAGCTCGCGGCGCGCAAAATCTGATGTTGGATCTGCGCAACGGTCTCATGCGGTGGGATGGCGGAAGTGTTGGCGCGACGGTTCACTCGTCGGGGCCATACCAAGCGTTGCATGACGCCTGGACTCATGTGATGGAGCAGGCGCGTGAACTCGAGGAGCCGCTGCGAACGCAATGGATCGCGCAGCTCCAGCAGATCGCTGAAAGTCTACGGGTGGCCGCCCGAACTAACGATCTTCGGCGGATGCAGGCGTTAGCGGATCGACTTCGCGAAATTTCGGCGACGATCGCGCGAACGGTCGGTGGGGACGTGAGCACCGAGGCACTGTCGCAGGCTCGGCTCGTCAAAAGTCCGCTCGTTCCGATCATTGCGGACAATCGCACCGCGCACATCGAGCTCCAGCGATACTACTGTCGTCTCCCAAAAAGCGAGCGGCGCGGTTTTTCCCAGAGCGAGCAATCGTTCCGGCAGCAATTCGGTGTCGCGCTCCAGAACGGGGACGCCACAGCGATGGCTCGCATCAACGGGCGCGTTCGACAACTCGCGGCCATTGCCAAAGCGCGCGCATCTCAATTGGGCGTGGCGAAATGAACAAGGCGCTTCCAATATTGGGGCTGGTCGGCGCTGCGGTCATGTACTCGGGAATTCGCGATATGGGTCGTCGCACAGGGCCACAGCGGTTGGGGGCGGGGCGCTTGCGGTCTGGGAGCGTGCGACATGACGCCGTTACGACGCCTCGGGCTCGCGCTGCACAAGTGCGGACGATTCAAGAGGCTTTGAACGAACTGCGGTCGGCCGTGCGCGCGCGGATACCCGATGCCACGCCGTTTCCTCCGCTTGCGGAAGACGGGCAGTGGGGAGATGCCACGTCCTATGCTTTTGTCGTGATGGCAAACTCGCTCGCTCGGCTCGACCAAATGCTACCAGCAGTGTCGGGCCTTACCGTAACGGTGCCAGCCCACCTTCCCCCTTCCGATTCGGATCTTGCGAACATTAGCCCTGAGCGGTTCGCTGCGATTGCCGCCCGAGTCGCGGCCGCTCCTGCAACGCTCGGCTGGGGGCTCGCAAACTTGCTCCACCACCAGTAGACAGATAGAGGCCGAAATGAAGTCTTGGACTCGCAATCTTGTTGGCGCCGCGCTTGCCGTCGCCGTCGTTTTCGGTGCTCGGTTTGTCGGCATCGAACTCTCCGAAGAAATTGAGCGCAGCGTACTGCTCGGCGTGCTGGGATACATCGTCGGCCGCGAAGGCGTCTCTGGAGTGGAACGGCAGAGCCGAAACCAGGCGCTCGGCGTCGCTCTGATTCCGATCGCTCTACTGAGCGGGGGGTGTGCAGCTCAAGGCGCCTCGAGTGCTTGGCATTCGTGTCTGTTCGGCGCCGCAGTCCTTGCTTCGGCCGCCGGCGCGTTTGTGGCCGGCCGCGTAGCAGTCGTTGGCCTGTTGCTTTGTCTGCGTAAGGTGAGACTGGTATTTGTCGCCGCGCTCGCGCTGATCGTGGGCGCAGGGTGCGGTCATGTGTCTGCCATTTCGCCGCCAACGGTCGAAGACGCAGAAGTACACGGATCGTTCCGATTCGTCCTTTCGTTCGGGGGCTTCGAGCTCCCGGTTGAAGGGAGTGGAAGCGCCGAGCTCGATGGGGAGTCGTTTGGCACGGTGTGCGTCGATCCACCGCTATTCTCTCGGTATTGCGTCGATGCCGAGTAGATTCACGCGAATTGCAGACAGTCAGGTCCGACGAGGGGTTCGCGAAACGATGTGGACCGTCCGCGCGATTCGATTTCTCGTAACGCAGCGATCAGCGCCTCAGTGCGGCTCGGTGCCCCGCACAAAGGGTTGAGGCCGTCAAGCACATGCCAGCCGGTTGCAGTTCGTTGCAGCGTGAATCCTGCCGGCCACAAGGCTTTCGCGGTGACAGCGCCGGCGATGTGAAGATAGCGTATATCAGGACCGCACACTCCGCCCATCATCACGACGCGCTCGTTCGGCGACATGCACGACTTGATCGCGGGGCCTAAGGGGCCTTCCAATAGCAGAAAATACGCACGCCAGTTGGGCGGCCGGATGTTCGTTTCGATCATGCGGCACCTGCTTCGAGTTCGTCGGCGGCGCGAGCGATTGCGAGCGCCGAATAATGAAAGTCTTGGGCGCGGGCGATGTTTTCAACGCTACGGTCGCCGTCGAGGAAGATCTCTTCAGCTTTCTTCATTTCCGCCTCGGCTATCGAGCGGAGTTCGTATAGGAGATCGCAGCGTGTATCCTTTACGGCGCGCGAGAGCTCATCTTCGAGGTCTGCGCGTGTGCGCTGCTCGACGCCCAGGTCATGCAAGGCAGATTGCAGGTCGAACTCGAGCTTTTGGACGGCGGTAGATGACCGCTCGTGTTGCTTTCTCCAATAACACGCCTGCGCCTTCAGAAACACGAGGTCTTTTGGATCAACTTCTGTGGCGTGTAGAAGCTCATTCACCCGCGCGCGCAAAGCCTCGGTTTCGTCGTAGTGCTTCACCAAATCTTGGGCGTATTCAATCGGGCCGTCCCAATCGCGGTAGTCGAAGAATTTCCGAGCGCCCAAGTGAATCACCTCCCATTTCGGATCTTCGTCGTAGTGATACCTGACGCTAATATCGAGGGTCGGGTGATCGTAATACGTGAAGCCTTGTACCTCGACTTCTTTCCAGCCTCGCAGGCGAGCACGAAGCCACGCATCTGGAGACGGCGGGTCGGCTGGCATCCAACGAACGTCGCGGTATCGACAAAGGGGCCTTACCCCGTAGACAACGATTTCGGTGCCCACTTTTCGCGCGATTTCGGTGCCGTCTCGGTCGGTCCGCACCCACGCGCCGTCTTCGGGCTGGTCGGAATTGAAATCACGCCAATTTTCAGTCGTTTTTGAGTTCATTTTTCTGATGTTTTCGGGCTGGGAAAATTTGTCGTAGCGCGTGCCTCGTCTTCGCAATTGGCGGCGGCGCCTGCTTTCGTTGCGAGGTCAGCGAGAAGTTTCTCAACGCGGTCCCACTCTTCGGCCTCGGCTCGGTCGACCAGGGCTTCAGCCTTTGCAAGCCGTTCAAGAACCTCTGCGGGGACGTTCGAGTAGCTGGCGAGCGGCGGCGGAGGCGAAGGATAAACGCCCTCGAATGGCGGAAGCAGGGCAGGCACGACATGGCCATGTGCCTTTAGCCACTCGACGCACATGAACTCGTCAGGCAGCGCGCAGGGACCGCCTTGGATGTAGTATTTGCATCGCGTTGAGCCTGTCTTCGGCTCGTAGCGCGAGCAGGAAATCAGTGCGGTGGTCATTGCGTCGCTCCGAGCTTGCGGCACAGGTGGTGCACGTTACGAGGCTCACCCGAACGGTCGGCGTCCTCCATCACGTCGATTCGCAACGGCGTCCATTCATCCCACAGCGCCGTAACCAGACCCGTCGGCGGCGGAGCAGACCCTCGTGTCCAAGGAATCAGTCCGCCGAGGATTGCCCCACAGAAGGCGAGAAAAGATGCATACTTGCCAAAAATCATTCGGTGACTCCTGCGGCTCCCGAGAGAGCTTGCGCGGGCTGGGCGTGAGGCTCGACCCTCGAGGCGTTCAAGGGAAGAGTGTCGGAAGGCGCCGACGGCGGCGGCGGCGAGCCCTCGAACGAACTGTCGCCGGTGACAACTCGGCGCTTGATGGCGTGCACCAAGCGCACGGCGCCGCGAAGAGCGCCAGGGGCAAACTCTACCGGAATCCAAATCGGAGGGTGGTTCCCGTCGTGGGCGCGACTAAGGATATAGACTTGCCCGAGGCCGGCTCGAGCACGCGCGGCTTCTTCGTCCGCGACCCGCATAGCGCCTGGAAACAACTGAGCCATTTCGTCGTCGTCTGCCGGCTCCGCACCCGGTGCGGTGGCGATTGACGGACCAGTAAGCAGTGTCGGGCGGCTCATTTTCATAATGAGCTGATCCCACCGGACGACTGCCCATGCGTCGATCACATGATGGCTCACGTCCGACTTCTCTTCGGTGTCACGAATCGGATTTCGGGTTGGCATGATTCACCTCGTCATGTTAGTGGTTGCGTGGACGGGAGTCGTGTGTACCTTAATTGCGCCTTACCTGTCAACTTTAATGTAGAGGTTTCCATGCAAGTATATCTGAAGGCTTCCGTTGTTGCCGCGTTACGAAAACGATGCGAAGAGATAGGGGTGCCGTATGTCGATGGTGTAGCCGACGTACTGGAACTCTGGGAAGAAGCCCGTATCGATGCCGTGGCTAGACTGGTCCAAGAGCCTTTCTTTGCCTCTGTGCAGCGCGAGGCGCTGAGTCGCGAGCTGCCGACGAACAACGGGATGATTGGCGGGATCGCGCGAGTGAATATCCGCATCCGAAACGGCTGCGACCCTGAGACAGCAGGGTGGTGGTCGGCGCTTCCGCTGGCGATGCAATTAGCCGTGGTCGAGACATGGATGCGGGGATGTGAACTCAACGCCGAGGAGATCGGCGAGGCGGGCTGTGATGCAGAAGCGGCGGAGATGATGTGATGACTTCAGCGATTTCTGATTCAGTCATTGAGGGGCTTCTCGCGCGCGTCTCCATCCGTGACGTGATCGCGCCATACGTTAAACTTCAACAGCGTGGGTCTCGATTCGTCGGCTTGTGCCCGTTTCACGATGAAACGACGCCGTCTTTTTCGGTCAACGAGGCCAAGGGCGTGTACCATTGCTTCGCATGTAAGGCGAGCGGCAACGCCCTGCGTTTCATCATGCAAAAAGAAGCAGTCAGCTTCGACGAAGCGGTGCAAAAGCTCGCCGAGCTGTCAGGCGAGCCGAGCGGCTAGATCGACAATGACCAATCCGGTGACGTTGCGTCACGGCGTCGACCGCATACAGGCAATGTAGTCGTCGATGTCTCCGATGACGCTGGACACCAGCTTCTCGATTCGCTTCACGTCAGCAAGTATCGAGGAGCGAGAAACGCCGTCGCACTCAATATACCCCACACTGTTGACGGCTGCGTTCCGCAACTTTGCGAAGAAGACCGGAGCTGCATCTTTGAGCTCGGCGACGGGACGGCTCACCGAATCTGGCAGTGGTCGCAACGGGACTGGCGGATTCGGCGAGCGGGCTTCGCGCGCTCGAGACGGCTCTGCGTAGAACTCGGCGGGGTCCGCATCGAGCGCGTTCCAGGTTGCGTCGGCGAGAGCGTTCGCAATCGCTTCGTCTGGAGAAGACCCTTCGTACAGGCCGAGATAGGGTCCGTTGTATTCGTAGACTTCCCAGAGCTCGGCGCCGGCATCGAGCAGAGCTCGTTCGCGGGCCGAAAGGACGAATTGCCCATCCTGATGCGTAATGTGGATTCCGAGGTCCACGAATACATCAAGTGCTTGACGGTCGTCAGTGATCAATGGCGCCCACTGACGTAGTGCCTCTATGGATGGATCGTCGTGCCCGGTGTTCACAGCGTCGATCCACGACTTTGCCGTGCGGTCGGAAATGAAGAACGCGCCGCTTGACGGCGGAGAGACGATGATGTCGTCTCCATATGCTTCGATCCAGTCGCATGGCTCTGTGTCGGAACACAGAATCTTCGCTAGACGATCGACGGTTGGGAAACTGCGGGGATTGAGGGAGGGCATCATTGGTGGTCCGGTGAGTGGGTCGGGTTTTTGGATTGCTCTTCTTCTTTTACTATCATTGCGACGATAGGTCGAACGTCGTACCCGGCGCGGTGCGCGGCGAGTATGCGGCGATGCTCGTCAATGCGGCGTCGGATGGCTGCGGTGCGGGTGCCAGGCTCGGCGTCCAGTTCGGCGATAATCGCTTCGTCGAGGCGGATGACAACGTTTTGACGGGGCATCAGTTCGCCATCCAGATCGCGCGGTACAGGCTCGGGTCGTCGGCGCTGCCTGCGTCGTCGGTGCCGGAGCCGTAGCCGTCGCCGGAGCCGGAGCCGGAGCCGTAGCCGGATCCGAAGCCGAAGCCGTAGCCGTCGCCGGAGCCGTCGCCGGAGCCGGAGCCGTAGCCGCAGCCGTAGCCGAA
>Ga0180438_10010112_pt1 | contig 11619 bp, 13 predicted proteins | sample SS_ome_12_FD_132455 | JGI IMG/M metagenome (GOLD analysis project Ga0180438, IMG submission 132455) | Hypersaline lake sediment archaeal communities from the Salton Sea, California, USA - SS_3_D_2 metaG | ecosystem: Environmental > Aquatic > Non-marine Saline and Alkaline > Hypersaline >...
CAAGCAATTAAAGATGATCTAGTGGTGAATCCTCGGGGTATGGAGCCTGCAGGTGCCAAAGGGCTGTTTGAGGCAGTTACCGATTCCTTACGTGGTCAGCTGCAAGAGACCACTGTGAGTAGAACCCCGTGGACGAGGCAGCTTTATGAGAGAGCTACTACCGGGCCGAGAGGAGAAAGCATAACCGATTTAGTGTCCTGGACCAGAGACAACTGGGATCGGCTGGTGCTGAAGCCGGTGCAGGGCTATTCAGGGGAAGGAATCTATATTGGGTTCAAAAGCGAAGATCCTGATACGGACTTGAATGAGGCGCTCAAGGCCGGAAATTACATTGTCCAAGATTTGGTGCCTCTCCAACTGTGGGCAGAGGAGTCACCTTGGCTTTTCCCCGAAGATCAAAGAGTTGGTTTGCAGTCGTGGCAAACAGATTTTCGTTGTCTTATCACTGATGCAGGGCTAATAGGCTTCCTCGGACGCTTCGGGGGTATTCCAACTAATGTGGGAGCCGGTGGAGGAACGCAGGCCCTTGCAATACTACCGGGAGCCGCACCCCCAGCAGAGGTGGTTGACCAGCTCAACACGGCTATTTGTAAAGTGCCTTACAGCATACTAGAAGAAATACGGGAGGAAGTGAATTCGCAAGCAGTGGCAATGGGGCACACCTACTTGTTGGGCCCTATCAAGACTGCCTGGCGGCCTCGCTTATTAAACGAAGCTCAGGTAGAGCAGCTGCGGCTCTATTGTGTGAACCTGTGGGCTGATGCGGTGCAACTGACAAGCTGGTGGCGCGCCGGGCAATTGGATGATTTCGTCCACCTAAAGGCGGAAGAAGAGGCCATTGCCAGAACAGCTCCCTGGACCGGACAACCGGCTTTAATGGCAAGTGATGGACTTTTCTCCTTCGGTTGTCATCCGAAGGAGTAAGAGCCAGGTGGTCAGGCCCACCTGGCCGATGCTGGATACTAGCCGCTCGATACTGGATCCTGGAAGGGGAATATACATGAGGTTATGATTCATTTATCCAGTATCCAGCATCTAGTAACTAGCATCCAGAATCTAGCATCAAGAAACGGGGAAAAGCGATCGGAATGGATAGGGAATGCTACGATACTAATTGGTGGCAGTACATCTTTGATGAGACCTATCTTGTTACTGATGCCCGCAGTGTGTGCTGCCCCTTAACAACTGCCGCCGAAGTTGATATGGTTGAGGCCACCCTTGGGCTCAACTCTGATGATCGAATCCTTGACCTATGCGGCGGGCAAGGCCGTCATGCCATAGAGTTGCATAAACGGGGTTACAAGAATGTAACGGTAGTAGACTACTCGCAGGTACTTTTGCGAGTTGGCCTTAAAGATGCAGCCCAAAAAGGCTGCTCTATCTATTTCTGTCGGGGTGATGCCTGCGAGCTGGGAATGGCAGACTCCATCTTTGATGTGGCTCTCCTCATGGGAAATTCCTTCGGTTACTTCGAGGACGACAGCCAGAACCAGAAAATACTCCAGGAGGTCTGCCGTTTGCTGAAACCGGGCGGCACTCTCCTTCTTGATTTAGTGCACAATGACTATGCTCGCCAGCAATTCAAACCTAGCAGTTGGCATGAGGCCACCAGAGACGTAGTAGTCTGTCGACAGCGAAAACTGCTCGACGAAGGTGTTTTGGTCCGGGAAATGGTCATAAGCAAGCGCAGCGGGCTTATCAGGGACGTCACTTACTTCGCTCGCCTTTTTCGCCGCAAAGAGTTGGAAGAGTTACTTGCCGGCAGTGGTTTCAAGCAGATTAGCTGCGTCGGTACATTGGTCTCCCACCCTAAACCGGACGATTATGGGCTTCTCAGCAAACGGATGCTGGTGACGGCCCAAAAGCCGTAGTTTATAAAATATAATGGATTGTTAACCGGTATCCTGCAAGACTGTCATGCAGAGGCCCATTGACAGCGGTTTTCACAGCTCGCTATAATCCTTACAGAATAGGCAAACCATGCTTTGCCCGGGATGAACAAGGTAGGAGGTGCGGCCATGCCTACTTACGAGTATAGATGTATGAACTGCAAGAAGCCTTTTGAAGTAATAATTTCCATAAGCGAATATGAGAAAGGTAAAGTAAAGTGCCCCAAATGTGGGAAAAGACGGGTGAAGCAGCAGATAAGCGAATTTATGGTTCAGACTTCCAAAAAGAGTTAGGGTGGGCAACTTTTGGTCATCTGCTGCCAATTGCAGGCAAAGGGTTTGGTGTTTTGAGTAATTGGGTACTTTGAGTTAGCGACACTACGCTACCCTGTCATCCGCAGTCACTAGGCCACTAAGGTGGCCGTCATAACAAGCAAAGAAATGAGAGATTGAAATATGAGCCTCCCGTTGCTCATGGCCAGTATTTTTATCGGTATCTTGGTAACTTGCGTTGGTATCTACCGTGCTTACAACCAAGGTGAGTTCATGCTTATGATTCTGGGCATGCTCATCTTGATGAGCTGTGCTGCAAACTACCTCAAACGGAAAAGGAAGGAGGGAGAGGGGCAGGATAATGAATCTTCGAGCAATGGAAAATAGCTACTTTTGCAAGTAATCGTTCAAATTTTCAGGTGGTTCATTGTCTCGAAAAAGGATTTTTCCGCTTTCATCCACTAAAATAACGGTTGGAATAGCATGAACGGAATAGGTCTCTACCGTCTTATTGTCTGAGTCAATCAATAAGGGGTAGGTGACTTTATAGCGTTTACTGTATTTTTTGACAGCCTTCAACGAATCCACTCCTCCCACATTTATTCCAAGAACGGTGATCCGATCCTTGTACTCCTCGGCAAGGGTGGAAACCTGAGGCGTAATCAGTCGACAAGGCTTACACCAGCTTGCCCAGAAATAAAGTAATAGCGGTTTATCCTCAGCCAAGTCAAAAAGGTGCACCTTATTGCCACTCATATCCAACAGGCTGAAATCCTTTGCATTACCGCATTCGAGGCGAGGGATAAAAGGTGAGGAGAGCGCAAGGGTCGCTACAAAGACCAGAATCAACCGAGAAAACTTCTTCCTGGAGCAAATTTGCCACAACATTTGTACCCCCTTAAAAATTATGACCGTCCGAATAGTATAGGTAAGGAATGAAAAAATCAAATCTTTCTAACTTTTTTGTCTAATGCACCCCAGATAGAAAAGCAACAAGAAGTGATAAACTATCGGATAAGATACATTGGAGATAGAAAAAGGGCTGCAATGGCGATACAATAATTATTTATATGATAGATTCATTAACAAGACATTACGGTGAGGAGATTATGGCAATGTCGGCCCAAGTGATGCCACTGCATTATGTCACGGTTGAGTTTCGGTTACATGACAAGGACCAGAAGGATGGAGTCATTGAAAAATCAGGGCAGCATCGTTTTCTCTATGGAGTAGAGCCCTGGATTGATGGGGTTGATCAAAGACTAGAGAACCTCAGAGAAGGTGACCACCTGGAATTAAATCTAGATTCTGATGCAGCGGAGTTTGTAGCATCCCGGTTATTGCCCCAAGCTGAGTGGTCTAAGGTGGAGAGAGGGTTGACCCTTGAGCTGAAAGTTGTCGAAATTGCAAAGGCTGAACCCAAAGAGGTTGTCAAGGCCTTGGCGGCGACAGTTAACTGCTGCGATCATTGTGGCGGTCACTAAGTGAGCCTAGGGCATAGAGCATCCTTCGACAAGCTTAGGACAAGTAGGGAATGGCGCAAAAAAAGAGTAAACAGTAAATGGTAAGGGTCAACGATTGCGTAGTCAGCGCATTATCGGTTTACCGTTAACCGTTTACTGTTTACCAAGGGCTCTGCGCTATGAGCTCTGCTGAGAAACGTTGTTTTAGCCTCCCCACCGCAACGATCAGTTGGACATCTCCCAAAAAATAAGATAGTCCATCTTCAAGTCTTGCCATTTGGGCTGGACTATAATATGTTAGCAGGCCGAAATCTTTCTGCAAGGAGAGTCGGGTATGGCTACGGTGGGTCTAAGAGTCGTGAGTGGCAATAGCAATCCAAAGTTGGCACAAAAGATCTGTGATCACCTTGGAATTTCTCTGGGTCGGGCCAAGATAGATAGATTCAGTGATGGAGAGACTTTGGTAGAGCTCGGAGAAAGTGTCAGAGGCACAGACGCTTTCGTTATCCAGTCCCTTGCCCATCCTGTGAACGACAATCTTATGGAACTTTTGGTTATAATCGACGCTTTGAGAAGAGCATCGGCACGGAGAATCACCGCTGTCATGCCATACTACGGATACGCCCGCCAGGATCGTAAGAACAAACCCCGTGTTCCCATTACTGCAAGATTGGTAGCCGACCTCCTTACGGCGGTGGGTGCTGATAGGGTGCTCACCATGGATTTGCATGCAGGGCAGATCCAGGGCTTTTTCAATATCCCTGTGGATAACCTCTATGCCTCTCCCATTCTTCTGCCTCACCTCCGAGAGAAGTTTCGAGAAGTTGTCATAGTCGCTCCCGACGCTGGAGGGGTGCCCCGGGCCCGCGCTTACGCCAGTAGATTGCACGCTGGGCTTGCACTCATCGATAAGCGGAGAGCAGATGCAAACAAGGCAGAGGCTATGCATCTAATCGGAGAGGTAAAAGCCAAGACTGCGGTTATTCTTGATGATATGGTGGACACCGCTGGAACTCTGGTAGAAGCGGCTCGTACTCTTCTGGAAAATGGCGCCAGTTCGGTGCATGCCTGCTGTACCCATGCCATTCTCTCCGGGCCAGCTGTAGAACGACTGAGCCAGAGTCCTTTTGGCTCGGTAGTAGTTACAGACACGCTGCCTGAGAGACCAGAAAGAAAAAGTATACCCAGCCTTAAAGTGCTCTCATCGGCTCGACTTTTTGCTGAAGCCATAAAAAGTATCCACAACGAAGATTCCATCAGTCTATTATTCGAAATTCAACATTAAAGACCGACCCTTTCGCAGAGCTTAGTCCATTGGGCGTCATCAATTAAAGCTCCATTGCTCCGACCTTAAAGACCGCCGAAGGAGTGTTGGAGTATTGGAGTGTTGGAGTATTGGAAAGACTCTCGAGACATCAGTTCCTAAAATTCCCATTACTCCATTACTCCACTACTCCAGTACTCCAAAATCTTACTTTCAGCTTAAAATCCAGAGTGCTGCAGGAAAACCATAGTTCTGCTTTTAGCACGGAGGGATAGTGCAACATGCATGACCAGCGGTTCTATTACAGCCTGAACCAGCGTCCCCCTTTTTGGCGCAATCTCTTATATGGAGCACAGTGGGCCCTGATTATGTTCCCCGCTTTGGTAATAGTAGCCTCCATTTCTGCTAAAGCACTCAACATGCCACCGGAGGAGGAGGTGGCATTTTTTCAAAAAATTCTCTTACTTGCAGGAACTTTTACCACATGGCAAACTCTGGCCGGCCACAAATATCCCCTGCAAGAGGGACCAGCCACCGCACTACTCCTCACCTTTGTAACCCTGGCGCCCAGCGGGTTGGCGGCAATTAAAGGGGGTTTCTTATTTGGTGGTCTGATTCTTTTCTTAATTGGGCGGCTTCGTTGGATGAACTACATCACAGGCTATTTCACTCCAAACGTAGTTGGAGTGATACTTCTGCTAATTGCTTTCACCCTTTTGCCCCATCTGTTACCGTTACTAATTGGCGTTGATCCGGCCCATCCAAACGGTGACGGCGCAGTATTTGCCGCGTCTTTGGCTTTAATAATGCTTATTGCCATTTTATCCCATTGGCTAAAAGGATTTTGGCAGACGACAGCTATGATAGCGGGACTAGTGGTGGGGACATTCATCTTCTGGTTCTGGGGCCTGATGGATCTTCAACCGGTAAAGGAGGCATCCTGGTTTTCTCTTCCCAGCCAACTTTGGACTGGAATGCCCCGCTTCTATCTGCCGGCCGTTATTTCATGTTTCTTTGCCTATCTGGCCGTGGTAGTTAATTCAGTGGGAAGCATTCATGGAGTTGGGGAGATCGTGGGCAAGGAGGATCTAGCGGGGCGGGTCGACCGAGGAATCGGGGTCACCGGTTTGGCTGGAGTGGCGGCTGCAGGGCTAGGTGTGGTGGGCACGGTTAGTTATTCCAGCAGTCCCGGGGTTATCCTGGTTACCAGAGTAGCGAGCAGATATGCTCAGGCCATGTGCGGCATAATCTTACTCCTCGCAGCCTTCATGCCACGACTGAATGCTTTGTTGAGTGCCATACCTGCAACGGTAGTCGGTGCTGCCCTGTGTGTTGCCTTGGGCTCCCAAGTGGGAGCAGGGATCTCGGTGATTACCACAGGGGGAAGGTCAATGGCGGGCCGGGATTACCTGGTTGTGGGGCTGCCTGTAATTATAGGAACATTGGTTGCAGCGTTGCCATCATCCTTCTATGCAATCCTCCCTGCATCATTAGGAGTGATCGTGGGCAATGGCCTGGTTGTGGGCATCGTGCTGGTGCTCATCTTGGAGCATCTATTGTTGCGCAATCGGTGAGCGGCTGCCTGACGGCAGGGCTCGTATTTTTACCACAAAGATCACCAAGGGCACAAAGAAATCTCTAGAAGTAGGAATCCAGCCATTGTGTTCTTGGTGATCTCTGTGGTTAATTCCAGCGTCAAGGCGCGAGCATGAACGGGGAGAAAACAGGGGAGGTCACGGTGAAGGAAGGAATTTACTGTCCAAATTGTGGTAGCTTGGTGCACAGATACAAGAACCCCATACCCACGGTGGACATCATAATTGAACTAGAAGACAAAGGAATCATCTTGATCAAGCGGGCTAAGAAGCCCTTTGGCTGGGCTATACCTGGCGGTTTTGTGGATTGCGGCGAGTCGCTTGAGGATGCAGCCCGGCGTGAGGCCCAGGAAGAGACCTCCCTCAAAGTAGAACTCCTAGGGCAGTTCGGTGCTTACTCTGACCCTAAGCGGGATCCACGCCACCACACGATCTCGGTAGTTTTCTTGGCTCGTGCCCGAGGTAGGCCAGAGGCCAGAGATGATGCCCTTGAGGTGGGAGTTTTTACCAAAGAGGACCTGCCATCACCGTTGGCGTTCGATCATGCTCAAATTCTGGCAGACTACTTCGCCCGCAGCGGCAGTTCTTAAATTAGACAGGCTTTAATCCTCACCAAAACGTTCGACCATTCTTTGTCGGCAAGGCATGCAAAATTGTTGCTTTTCAATCTGCTCGGCCTGAGTGAGAGGAACTCCAAGCTGAGCGCCTAAGAGTTTAAAAGCCTTCTCCTCGAAACCCAGGGGACGCAACCCCTCAATCCTAGAAAGCTTCCAGCCATTTGGGGATTTATCCAAGATCAGCTGGATACTATTGGGGCTGTCCTCGTCACCAAGTAGGTAATTGCGACGACCCTGGTAGATGACGCTCAACCTGATTGTTGTTTTAACTTCAGCTTCGCTACCTTTGATTTGGATCACCAGGTCGTCGGCTATTTCCATATGAGGTTTGTCAAACTCATCGTAGGCCCGCTCAAGCAACTGTCTGATAAAGGTGTAGTTAAAGCCCATATTGTCCCTATACTTCGGCGAGACAAAGCGAACACTCTCGTCCAGGTCTTCAGCCGTGGCAGCAGTCATGCCGGCTTCTATGGTAAGGCGAATCAAACGCTCGTCATTTACGCCAGTTGTTATAGCTACAGCTTGCCCCGCCTCCAGCCCCTCAGGCCTAAATATTAAAAGATCGCCTGTCTTAAGATCATTGCTCAGCAGCTCGAGACGGCCGTCAGTTTCGGCAGCAACCTCGACGGTCAAAGGCTCCACCCGAAGGTTGTTAAGTCGCAAAACACACTGGGTTGATACCCCAAATTGTCCAACAGTAACGTCCTTGGGAACCGACCATAGTCCTTCACCCGGAGGATCAATCTCGACGACGCTTACCGGGATTTCAACGAGATGCTGCTCTGTAGGAAGGAAAAAGGAGCCAATGGTAACCCCTAATCCGCCAAATCCCAAGGCAATCATAAAAATCAAGAGTGATTTTTTAGAAATATTCTTCATAAAGCCCGCCTATGATCTCAACATATCAGGTCAAGGGCGATCTGTTCATGAAACCTTGGGAAATTCACCAGCAATCAAATCTCGGGGAGTCAAGAAATCACTCGAGATGGTTAAGAGGCAAAGATTAACAGGCGAGAACAAAGCCGAGCCACTTGGGTCAGTGTGCGCTTCCATTAAGACCGTATTTGTCGAATGAAGTTGAGGTTAAGTATTTTAGGTTAGCTTGGACTTCCAAATCTAACTGCTTTCGCCCAAGATCTTTTCCCGCAGCTTTTTTTCAACAGCCTCTGGTACCAATCCGGTAACACTGCCTCCCGCTTGGACTACCTCTTTGATTATTCTAGATGAGATATAAATCCAACGTGCACCGGTCATCAGATAGAGAGTTTCCGGTCTTCGATTCAACTTCCGGTTCATAAGGGCCATCTGAAACTCGTACTCGAAGTCGCTTACGGCTCGCAAACCTCTAAGTATGGCCATAGCGCCGCACCTCTCAACGTAATCCACCAGCAGCCCGTTGAAGCTGTCAACCTTTATACGATGGGGCTCCGCGTGATTGGCCAGACTGGCGCGAATGAGTTCTAGCCTTTCCTCAAGGGTAAAGAGTGGTTCTTTTGCCGGGTTCTCAGCCACGGCAATGATGATGTTGTCGAACATTTTTAAAGCTCGCTCCAATAAATCAATATGCCCGTTGGTGATAGGGTCAAAGGAGCCAGCATAGACAGTCAGTCTGCCATCTTTCATTTTTTCTATTCTCCCCGTGAGAAAAAGCTCACTACGGTAGTCCCATAAACCCGCATGGTCTGGCGGTGAAGACAACCATAGATTGAAGTGAGATTCTCGTCAATGGCATGCTCGCTAACTACGGTAGCAGCCTCGTTTAGGAGCATGCCGGTTCCGAGTTGCTCTAGGCATAGCTGGGTCAACCCCCGTCCGTATGGGGGATCCAGAAATACCAAGTCAAAGCTGTAATCCTGGTTGGTTAATTTCTTAGGGCCACGGCGCAAATCCAGCTTGTAGACCCTGGCGTTCTCGGGGTTGCCACAGGCAGCCAAGTTGCGGCCAATGAGCCGTATGGCAGCAGGGTGCTGATCCACCATGACCACAAAGCCTGCGCCGCGACTGAGTGCCTCTAATCCCATGGCACCGGTGCCGGCGAAAAGGTCAAGAACCCAGAGCTCACATAGATCATAACCGAGAATATTGAAGATGGCCTCCCTCACCCGGTCGGCCGTGGGTCGTAGACCCTTGCCCTTTGGGGTGGCCAAGCGTAGCCCCTTATACTCGCCGGCGATAATTCGCAATTTGGACCTCAGCCGCGGAAGAGCCAAAAAAGCGTGACACACCAAGAAACAATCAATACCAGGCTCCAACGGTCTCCCCTGGACATACGCATACTTTTGAGGGTCTGCTTTTCTACGGCATGACCATAGCCGCGCACTGCCATAGCAGTGGCCAATTCCTCGGCCCGTGCCAGGACATTATAGAGTAGGGAGGTAAAAATACCATGGAATTTTTCCAGACGGTTGCGCCACGTTCCAGATTTGAGATCTATGCCCCGCGCCGTTTGGGCTTCAATAATTCTTTCCGCCTCTTGTCCCAGAATGGGAAGAAAGCGAATGCAAAGGAGCATGGCCAGACATAGATCTGCCACTGGAATACGGACTCGTTTGAGAGGGCTGCCAAACTTTTCCAAGGCTCGCAGCAGTTCCATGGGTGAAGTGGTCAGGGTAAGAATGGAGGAAAACAATATAAAAAGAGCGAGTTGACCCCCGATGCGTACTGCTTGATGAACCCCTTCTCGAGTAACATGCAGCGGTCCCAAATCAAAGGGAAGAATTGGTTGCCCTGAAGTGAAAAACAGCTGCAAGCAAACGGTCAAAAGGAAAAGCCAGCCGAAGGGGCGCAATCCCCTGAGAACATTAGACAGCGGCAGATGAGAACAGCGTATGAGCCAGAGGGCTGCGAGAAGAAAGATGGCCAATCCCCAAAGTCTGTTAAGGGAGAAGAGGGTAATTCCGCTCAGAAACAAACCTAAAAGCTTTACCCGCGGATCGAGGGAGTGAATTGCCGACTCAGTGGGGTAGTAGTGGCCAAGTGTGAGATCTTGAAGGAATTTCATTAAGAGAAGTGCCTAAAATGCCTAAAGTGCCTAAAGTAGCATAGAGCATAAGTGAAGGATTTTGAGTTTGCTCCATGCCCCATGCCCTATGCGAATTAAGCAACGGACGACTGACGCTACCTTAATGGTGGCTACTTTAGTTTAGGCGGTAGCTACCTTAGCAACTAGTCGCGCCTTTGGCTAGAGGTACTCTTTCGCCAGGAGCTCTGCAATCTGTACTGTGTTTAGGGCAGCACCCTTGCGTATGTTGTCAGCCACTATCCAAAGGTCAAGCCCATTTTCAATAGAAAGGTCCTCTCGGATTCTGCCCACCAAAGTCTCATTGATACCGGCCGCATCCAATGGCATTGGATAAATTCGTTCATCTGGATTGTCCATCACTCTTACCCCTGGAGCTTGAACAAGGATAACTCTGGCTTCTTTGGCTGTAAGCTTCCTTTTGGTTTGGATGTTCACGGCCTCCGAGTGACCATAGAATACCGGGATGCGCACCGTGGTTGCGCTGACCCGGATGGTATTATCTTCCATTATTTTCTGGGTCTCATGGACCATTTTCATTTCTTCTTCAGTATAGCCATTTTCCAGAAAACCGCCTATGTGGGGAAAACAGTTGAAAGCGATTCGGTATGGATAGACCTCAGGTTTAGCCTCCTGAAAATTGAGTAGATTTCTGGTTTGGTTTGTCAATTCTTCCATTGCCCGTTTGCCGGTGCCTGAAACCGCCTGGTAGGTGGAAACCACCACCCGCTCGATCCCGGCAACCTCGTAAATGGGTTTGAAAACTACCACCATTTGAATGGTAGAGCAGTTGGGGTTGGCTATGATTCCTTTTTTTTGGTAGTCGGCTACGGCGTGAGGATTTACCTCTGGCACCACCAGAGGTACATCGGGATCCATACGCCAGGCACTGGAATTGTCAATTATTACACAGCCAGAGTTGGCGGCTGCCGGGGCAAATTCTCGACTCGGTCCTCCGCCTGCCGAGAAAAGAGCTATATCCAGTCCTGCAAAAGAATCCTCACGGAGTTCCTCAACGGGCAAGTCCTCACCACGAAACTCTAAGGTCTTTCCGGCAGAGCGGGAAGATGCCAGGAGCTTGAGGGAGGCTAGGGGAAACTCCAGCTCCTCAAGGATATTGATCATCTCGTTCCCCACCGCGCCCGTGGCGCCAGCTACTGCTACATGATACTCTTTCGCCATTAGTCTGAACCTCTCATGGGGTGAAAATCCGCATGGCGCATAGCGCCAAGCGCAGAGCGTTTGGTAAACAGTAAAGGGTGAACGGTAAACCGATCATGCACTGGGGTCACAACTGTTCACCTTTTACCATTTACCGTTTACTCTCTTTTTTTGCTATGCGCTATGCTCTTTGCGCTCTGCGATCTCTTCCCCTTAAATCCCCCCCACCGTTGGAGGGGAAAAGGGTTGCTGTAGTTGGACACTCCTTAGACTTCAGCAATATATTTTGCTACCAAGTCACCAACCTCCTGGGTGGTGTGACCCATGCGCCCAGCATC
>Ga0180438_10010113_pt1 | contig 11619 bp, 17 predicted proteins | sample SS_ome_12_FD_132455 | JGI IMG/M metagenome (GOLD analysis project Ga0180438, IMG submission 132455) | Hypersaline lake sediment archaeal communities from the Salton Sea, California, USA - SS_3_D_2 metaG | ecosystem: Environmental > Aquatic > Non-marine Saline and Alkaline > Hypersaline >...
CATACGCTTTTAAAGAAGCAGTTTTTACATGTATTTGTAGATAGTTCGTTCTTACGGATATTTTCAAAATCACTAAAATGGTAAGTTTGCTCCGAATGTTCGGAGATGGTTCTAAGAAATATTTCTTTTTGCTTGAATGGTATGAACTTTTTTGTGTATCCTATTAGTGCATGAGAACTTACGTGCATTAATAGGAGTTACACAGATGTCTCAGATACTTCAAAAACTTACACAAGAAGGTCAGATTGAAAATATACCATCTGGTCGTCGAGTTAGAATATATCCACAACTACGAGCCCCCAATGGAGAGGTCTATAAGCCGGATTCAATCACGGTAGGATCTGGTTTCTTACTTGTTGGAAAAGATAATGGTGACGGTACGTTTGATGCTCAGAATGTTACAACAGAGGCTGCAACTTTGCAGTGGACCGCTACCAAATATTTTACAACTCAGTATCAAGAGGAGGACTTACAATCTACTGTAGGACCTCCTCCTGGAGCCGACCCCTCACCAGAAGACCCAGTAGCTCTTCTTTTCTATCCAGAGAGCTTTTTTCCAACTGCTCAACAAGGCGAAATTCTTTATAAAGGTGAGACTGAATGGGAATTACTGCCTGTTGGAACCGATGGTCAATTTTTAAGGACCAGAGGAGCCGATAATGACCCTATTTGGGATGCTCCTCTGCCAGCAGGAGAGCAAGGTGATGTTCTTTACCATGATGGTAATGACTGGACACCATTAGCTCATGGAGTGGATGGCCAATGTCTTACAACCAAGGGGGCTGGTGCTGACCCAATCTGGGATGATCCTTTGCCAACAGGAAATAAAGGTGATTTGTTCTATTATGATGGCAATAACTGGACTCCCTTTGTGCCTGGGGTAGCTGGTCGCATACTTCAAACAAATGGCCCAGGAAATGATCCTACCTGGGTTGTGCCTGGTGGTGGTGGTGGCAAAAATTTAGCTCCTGTTGTTGTAATTGGTTCAGCAAACAGCGCACCAACAGCAGATACGCTAGCCGATTGCGACTACTTACATGATAATACCAATTTGCCAGCAGATGACGCTTTTGCCGCAGCTATCGCATTCTTAAATGGTTTTGGTGGTGGTACGATCTATGTTCGACGCGGCTGGTATGCTCTTCCAAATAACGTAGACTATATTCTTGATAATATTGTGATTATCGGTGAAGGAAAGAGCCCTGGTCTTGGTACGACAATTTACCCTGAATGGTGTGTACATGGCGACACTCCATATCTCAAACTAACAGGGTATGGTTCTGGCTTGCAGAACTTAGATCTAATTATCCCGAACACATTCCCTTTTCCCTATTCAACTGGTGCAGTGTGGATTGATGGTGAATCATGTTGGATGGAGAATGTTGTCATGCGTCCATGTGATGGACTGGACGCAGATCTACAGTGGGGGGCTGTTTACGTTACAGGAACAAATACTCGGATTGAAAATTGTGATATTCTTGGTCTGTATGGTGTGTCAAAAGTTTGGGGTGCCTGTATTGCTCTCGATAATGCTGATGGTGTAATAATAGAGAACTGTTATCTCCTTAATGACTACGGCGTTGCTGGCGCTGTTGATATTGGTGGAAGCCAAACTTATACAGGATCAAAGAGGGTTTCCATCAAGAATTGTTACATTTATCAAAACCAAAGTAGTGGTATTGGGATTATTGCACGAGGCGTGACCAATCCACTAGAAGATATTCAAATCATAGGAAATGTGATCCAAGGAAAGATGAGCTTGAGTTCAACCCATTTGCATGGGTTGAACAATTCTATAGTAGAACAAAATCGTATTTTTGCTTCAGGTGGAGGAATGGGACTTTCTGTTGGTGGGTATATATTCAATTGTTCCTTTTCCAACAACATTATCAAGGCTGACGGCGCTGGTGGGCAAGGAATTGTTTTTGAAGGAGATAATGGTAACTTAGACAACAAGATTTGTGGTAATGAGATACAGTTCTACTCTGCTTATGGAATAAGAGTCAAAACGCCTAACCAGATGCAAATACAAGGAAACATCATCAGAAGTGATCAGTGGAATTCAGTAGGAATTTATGTTTATGAAACACCCTTTGATGTGAATATTACAGGAAACATCATAAGACAATTGGGTGAAGGTGGAACTTTGCAATCTGGTGGGATACGAGTTGAAGACAATGCCGCAGAAATTGTATGCAATGACAATAATATTTATTCCATACAGAATTCTCCATGCAATGGAATCAGATTTGCAAACACCGTGATAGATTCAACTATTAACGGAAACAAAGTTGTGATCGCCTCTGCGCCAGGAGCACAACTATATGGTATCTTCGTTAACAATACTTGTAATAAAATTACTTGTGTTGGCAATAGAGTCAAAATGAGCAATGGAACTTCCATTTTCATGGATGGTGGTGGTGCTGCTACAAACGGTACTTGTGTTGGAAACAGTGTAACGAATGCAATGAGTCTTGGTGCTGGAATTCAGGCATCAAGTAACGACACAGCATAATAAAGAAGGTCAAAACATGCAAATAAATAATTACTATTGCTTATTTTATTCGGAAGGTAATTTTACCCATGCCGAATGCATCGATTTTCCCGGTTTTCGTTTCTCTTATCCGAGAATGAAAAAATCTACAGAAGTTGTACAAGAAGCATCTGAAGCTTTGAACAAACATGCCAAATCTCTCAAGGAATTGCCTGCTCCAACAAAGGACGCAGAAAAAATCAACAACTGGGTGAAAGAAAAAGGAATTAAGCAAAAGGAGCTTAAAATAAAAGACAATCAAGGAAAAGAAGATCCTTCAATCCCAATTGTTGATCGTGTTATCTTCATCGAAGTAAAAATCAATTAAACCTTTTTTAATATTTTTCCCTCTCAAGGGATTAGCCCCCCAAAGACAAAAGAAATGTGGCTATTTACCTCGTATATTCCAGGATGGTTCAACGAGGATGGTTCTCGTACTCCGTAACGTTTACCTAAAAGCATAGGTTCACCCCGTGCGTGCGGGGATGGTTCGTGGTGTATTTCGGTACATATTGCGATGGAGAACGTTTACCCCCGTATGCGCGGAGATGGTCCGTAGCGAAAAATTCCGCCCGACTTTTCTTTGCCCCTGATTACGCAGGGATGGTTCCACATGGCCTTTCGCTATTTGAAGTGCAATCTTGGTTTGCCCCGTCTTTACTGGGATGGTTCAGGCAAATCGCCGGTACGAGATGATGTAGTAATGTTTACCCCGCGCACGCGGGGATAATTCGGCCTCTTTACCCGTCTGTTTTCGAGAATTTTCATTTTCCCCTATACACATCTATTTGTTTGGGGATTAGTCTGATCGTGGCTCTTGTTAAGACATGTTAAAAAGATTTCGATTTCTCTGTTCCTTGGAGATTGTTCTCAATGCGATGCTTGGCTTGCTAACACCCCACAATTCCACATTGATATGTGGATATTCTTTCTTCGCTACTTGGCATTACTTAAAAAATACAATACCTCAATCTATATAGGCATTTTTTTTTGAGGATACTTCTAAGGTAAAAGATTGGAATATCAAGTAAAGTTAAATTACCGTATTTTATGTGGATTATCCGAAGATAACACATAACTTGGTTGATATAATTTACCCCAACATACGTAGGGATGTTTCATGCAGGAGTAGAGCAAAAATTGCCAGCGGTTTTGTTTGCCCCCGCGCACATGGGGATTCGTCGTGTTCTGCATTGCGGAAATCTTTGGAAGTAGAGGTTACCCCGCGCACGCGGGGATGTTTCTTTTCGTTGCCAAGTACTTGCACCGTTAACTCCATTTCCCCTTTTTTAGGGATTTGCCTATAACGATCACTTATTTGCTTGATAATCAATATTTCGGACCATTCTCTCCGAATATAAAAGTTGACTGGAGAGATCTTCTGGCCTAGTTAAATACGATAATCACTATTCTCTAATTTTCCCTATAGTCGGGATAGTTCGTCTCGGGATGTAGCCATTTCAGGTTGTTGTTTGATTGCCCTGTACGCGCAGGGATGATTCGAGATATCTCTTATTTGAGTGATGCAGAAATGTTTACCCCACGCACTAGGGGATGGTTCTTCGTCTACTCGGGACTGACGCGGAATATTTGATTGCCCTGCACGCACGCGGGGATGGTTCGGTCTGCGGGGTCCTCAAGCAACGGAGCAGGATGTTTACCCCGCGCACGCGGGGGTGGTTCGGTAGCCCTACACAATAACGCTGTTATCCTAACGTTTACCCCGCGTATTCGGAGATGATTCGGACATATGCAAAAAAATGAGAGGTATTTATAGTTTGCCCTGTGTATGCAGGGATGATTCTACACCAGAGCTATCATGGTAGCCTCCCTGAGCGTTTGCCCTGTGTATGCGGGGATGATTCTGGAGGACGACGATATCCCTTTTTAGGACACAAGTTTGCCCCGCGTACTCGGGGATGGTTCGAGGCCCGATCGTACTCCATTCGATCTTGCAATGTTTATCCCGCACGCGCAGGGATGGTTCTTCTGTGATAGCCGTTGGTATCTCCGATCTATAATTGATTACCTTGCACATGCGAGGATATTTCTTTGTTGACAATCGACTATCTTTGAAAGATACCTGATTACCCATATATAGGGAATATTTTTTTTAGTAGTTTTTGGCGGGATCGGTCAGTTTTTTGATTAGCTTTTTTTAGCTTGCCACACAATCATGCCTACAACCGCCAATGCCGCAGTCCCACCAAGAATCCACCCCCAGGGAAATTTTTCTGGACACATTTTTACTTTAGATGCGGATTCAATAAGTGCCATTTGATCTGATGCTGCATAAGGTCTTATTGCTTCAATAAAAAATTTTCGACATGATTCTGAAGGAATACAATCTAATTGTTTGCCTTCGGGTGTAAAAAAGCATTCTTTTCGTTCTGCAACCTTATTAAATAATTGAGTCATCGCTTCCGTGCTCATAGGCGGAAGCGTAATGCTGATCCCTAAATTGTCACCATACAGACCACCCATCGAATCGGCAATGAAAGGATTATAGCTTCTAAATGTCATTATTTTTTCTCCAATTCTTTATATAAAATGTTAGCACATACAAAAACGTCTGCACTTATATTTTTAACTGTATTTTACTATGGTTGTCAATCAAGAAAAAACAAGAACGTAAAAAAAAAGGAACAGAAAATGAAACGTGCAAAGCAAAAAAAGAAAATTTTACGACTTGATCCAATCACTCTATTCCATACTTTATTTGCGTGTTATAAAGAATCTTTGGAGCAATACACACAACTTTCTAACCAACAAATAGCAGATAAAATATTCAGTTTTATCTGCAAAATCGAAACTCAGAAACAAATAGACAGTTTATTTTTTATCTCAAATCCTCTTTATATCGGGAATTATCTCTATATTGTATCACATAAATCAGAGACATATATCACAGAAACCTTAGAAGCTGCCGTGATATTAGCTAAGAAAACACACGATATACAGACTGTTATTCAGTTAAAACAAAGTGGGATAGATGTTTAGCCACAGTTTTTGTTTTTGTCTATTAGTGCTGACGAAAACAGGTGTTTTTATAGAACGCATTTTACTAAAAAAAAGACTTGACTTTTTTTGGTCAAATATAGTATATAAAAACTCAGGCGAAAGGATTTTGTAAGCAATGACCCAAAACCAGCTTTTACGATGCATCAAATACCATCATTTATCACATTCTATCACTTTTGTGTGCGATTTACCATCAAAATACCTTTTTGCATGTGATATGCACCTTGATACCTTCAAACAGTATGGAATACAGAGTAAGTGTGAGACTTCACATCAAACCGATCAGTTTGATGCGATCTGGTGTAACTTGACAAATCTGAGTGCCGAATCTTTTCTACATAGTAATTAAACTATACTAAAATAGTAGCATATAGTCCTCTCTTGGGGTCATTTAATGTACCTGAACGAGCTTGCACATCACATCAGAACAACAGAACCTGACCTGCAACAGGTCGTTCGTTGTCACGATATACCGCCATCTATCGTCATGCACTTTCTCTGTAACGTTGCTGAAAAAGAGCTACAACTGACAAAATTAGAACGTGGTTGGTTAACATCAGACCACTATCAATCAGCACTAAATATAAAAAGAGCCTGGATTGAAGGAAAATGTAACCATGTTACGTTGGTTGATGCTAGCCTGGAAGTTAGATATCGTCTCACTGGTGCTTGGAGTTCCAGTTTTTACTCGGCTGGGCGCTGTGTGATGTGGGCCGTAACAGTACCAACCGACTTTCCTTTACACGAATATGTTCGACTCACTCTTTCCTTTTCCAGCGCTAAAGTTGCGCTCGCTGACTATGTTCGAGCAAACGTGCATTGGTTGCAATGTAAACATCTTGCCGAACTCATCGAAGAATATCAACAACAACGGTCTCAGCTACTCGGCGCTATATTGGATTTAGGTAGAAAAAGCTCTATAGCAACTCCACTCTGGCAACAGGAAACATTCGATGCTCTCTATAGCTAAGAAATTACGCAAACACAAAATCCAGATCTATGATGGAAGCGAAAATCCGATTTTTGTCGATGCGTTTTTTGAAGCAATTCATTCAGATAATATACCAGATTCCATCCTGCACCACTTTGCTTGTGACTGTGCCGAACGAGTTTTAACCAAAGAATACAATAACGGTCGGGTACCCAATGGAGGCTTTTACTCAGTACTACGTATCAAACGATATTGGATAGAAAAAAGAACTGGAGATCAGTTTTTACAATCAGCTATCGATTGGTGCCAAAGACAGGTAAAAACTGCACATCGACAGTCTTTACAAACTGTAATAGATCTCTCACAAAGTTGGCAAGGACTTCGCAAAATAGAGGCAAGTCGTGCGGTAGAAGCAGCGGCAATAGTAGTCCTGGCTTGTGCTCAACCTGATGCAAAGCTTGCCGCACAAACGACGGCTAATGAAGCCGCATTACACGAAAATCACGTTGTTGCCGGAGAAGAATTAATAGAGATAGCCTGGCAAAACAATCATCTTGCTGACCTCATCGAACAATACCAGCAAAGCAGGGTAGATTTGCTCTCGACCATTACTAAAAGAGCCAATCATCTTGCTTTCATAATCCCCAGTTGGCAGAGAGAAACAAACGACGCTCTCTACAGCTAAATAACCCTGTTAAAGGAGAAACCGAAATGTCGAAAATCACGAAGAAAGAGTTGGTAGAAAAAATTTCCAATGTAACTGGCGAACCTAAGACGAAAACACAAAATTTCCTGACGGCGTTTGTAGAAGTAGTAACCGAGGAATTTTTAAAGGGCAATGATATTGCCCTCCCCGGTCTGGGAACATTCAAGGTAAAGCATCGAGAGGCGCGAAGAGGACGCAACCCGCAAACAGGCAAAGCCATCCAAATTCCTGCCAAAACGGTGGTTACCTTTAAACCATCACCAAATCTTACCATAGAAGAATAACCTGCATGTATCTGCCCTGCTAAACCCAAAGAGGGGGGAATTCCCCATGATAGCAATCGCACAACAACTAAGAATGGGTACAATGGAGGTTGAAGCTGCCGCTGATTCTGAGAAAATACCCCATTCCATACTGCATACTTTTGCTATCGATTGTGCTGGTCGATGTTTGCAGTATCAGGGAATGGTCAATGAGAGCTATACTCCATCTTTCTGGAGAGAGTCTCTTGAGGCAAAACAGAAATGGATTGAGGAAAAACTCTCTGGTGAAGAGATGGAAGAGTGGGCAATTCGGGTTTGGATTGGCTTTCAACAATTACCCATGCGAGATATTATTGGCGAAAATTATTCGGACTCATCTCGTCATTTAGCCTTTAGGTCCGTTACCTTTGCAGTACATCCAGATCCACACGTTGCAGCAAAAAGCGCTATCCTTTCCGCCGCTAAAAGTATAGCAACCTACCAGGCTGGTAGAGATGCAGAAGAATCCAATTACGATTATCCTACTGCTTATGGTCTGAGCTTACGTTACGAGGAGAAGATTTATCGAGACTATTTAGCATTTCTTATTGAAGAGTATGTCCAACAACGCCGGTTTCTGCTCTCAGTTTTGCTCGATAGGAAAAGGCGGATAGAGCTAGCAATACCCCGTTGGCAACAGGAGAGTGAAGATGCTCTCTATAGCTGAAAAATTGTACAAGGATTTGTCAGGCCGCCCTACGTAAAATAGGAATCAGTTTGCCTACGGAACCTGACAACAAAACCTGAAAGAAAAATACGATGGATACAAAAAGACAACATCTAAAAAATATCGATGAGCTTATTCACAAACATGCAAGACCCTCTGTTCATCGAACACCAGATAAAGAATACACTCGATTCAGTTATACAACAACAAAAGAGTATGCTCTCGCTCTTATCGAAGATTTAGAATATCAACCTGGTTTTTTATCTGCTGAAATTACCTATAATCCATCCATTGAAGATAAATGGCAGGTAACCATCATCGAAGATTTTGGCCGTGGCCTGACAAAAAAAACGATCTCCATTCATACCAGTTTCTGTTTGGCTGTCTGCTCAGCCATACTTAGCCGTAAAAATATTACTATACCTGAAGAAAGCAAATAACCAGAAAAAAAACAATGAACAAACCACAAAAGAAAATATTTGCTAACACTTTTGCAGTCGAAGCCCATCACGATCCTCAAATTGAAGACGACGAAGAGAAAGGCATCGCACACGGCTGCATTTGGCGCAATAAAGAAAAAAAACGGCGCTGGATCTATACTGGCTTTGATTATCTTTTGGATGGTCCTAGATGGATATCCATCCCCTGGGAAGAAAAAGAAGATGCAGAATTACCCCAAAAGGTTGGTGCTGACCTTTGTGTATTCCGAGGTAAAGGCAAAGACCCCTTCGCCATCATTAAGATTGATGGACACGTTGTAGCCCATCTCACACTTTTTGGCTACGAAGAGCCTGATGGCAAGGGGCTACTTGATAACCTTGTTGGTGCAGTGGTAGGGCATCATTTTTCATCGTAGGAAAGGTTCAAAGCAGGTATGCGGTTTTCAGATATTACCAAGATAAGCCGTGCTAACTATCGATGCGATGTTCCTTTTCGTCATCTAAGAAGGCATTTTAATAGCTGGACGGAAGCTTGTGGAACGGTAGATTTCGATCCACCATACCAACGCGGATATGTCTGGACGCAAGAGCAGCAGATAGCTTATCTAGAATTTGTTCTGAAAGGTGGTATGGGAGGCAGAGATATTTTTTTCAACTGTACTACCTGGAACTCTACTTTTGATACCCCGGTAGAACTTGTTGACGGAAAACAACGCCTACAAAGTGTCCTCGATTTTCTTGATAACAAAATCCCTGTTTTCGGCTATACCTACAAAAAATTTGAAGACAAGCTCGATTTGATGCTTTGTTTCTCTGTTCACGTCAACGATCTAACAAATCCTTACGATGTTGTACGATGGTATCTCGATATGAACACAGGGGGTTCTATCCATACAGAGAAAGACTTAGAACCAGCTTATCAATATCTTAATCAACTGGGGGTATTAAATGGCTAAACAGAAAAAATTGACTCTCCAACTTGACCAACTTCAGGGAAAATTTTTGATAACCGCTTGTGCGATGCTTTATCAAATGACCGGTGGTAGATTACGAGTAAATCAACACCTTCACTTTCCCATTGATAATGCATTTCAGAATTTTACGATGGCTTCAGATCTATATAGATCCATTCGTAAACAATACGAAGAGACTTTTGAGGAAAGTTTTAAAGGGGATTACACAGAACTATATGACATAAAGTTAAAAAAATAAAATAAGGCAAAAACAAATGAGTAAATTATGGAAAATTCTTCAAAATATAGGGAATTTTGCAATAAATATCCTGGTACAAACACAACAATCCCAGCCTCCCCGAGAAGAACGCAGAAGATCTCGCAGACGAGAACGCTGGTTGTTGACCTGCAACTGTGGCCGCCACGTTGACCAGGACGAAGTTTTACGCAAGGTTGGTGGTCTGATGGAGTTACACGAAATTTATCTCAGCGGCCCAAAGGGATTCATCGGGCTCTGTAACATATGCAATCCTGAACGAGGGTTTGAGCCAATCATTTTTGACAAAGAATCGACAGAATAATGTCTAAAACAATAGCGTATTTGCGTATTTCAACAGACAAACAGGATATGGGTGCTCAACGCCTGGCCTGTTTGGAATATGCTAACCAACAAGGATTTCAAATTGACCAGTTTGTTGAAGTACAAATGTCCAGCCGGAAAAGTATTAAAGCCAGACAGTTGGATACCCTCCTGGACGACTTGGATAAAGGAGACCGGCTCCTGGTTGCTGAACTCTCTCGTTTGGGCCGATCGATTGGACAGATTGTACAACTGGTCGATCAGCTTGTCAAAAAAAGTGTCACTTTGGTAGCTATCAAAGAAAGCATCATCCTGGATGGAAAACCAACCATCAATACCAAGGTTATGTACACTCTTTTTGGCCTCTTTGCCGAGATTGAAAGAGACCTGATCAGCGAAAGAGTTAAAGAAGGAGTTGCGGCGGCTAGGGCCAAAGGCAAACTGGTTGGTCGCCCCAAAGGCAGAATTGGCAAATCCAGACTTGATGGCAAAGAAGATGAAATCAAAGAATATTTAGCAAAGGATATCCCCAAAACTACGATAGGAAAACTACTTGGAGTTTCGCGTGGAACCATCGATTCATTTATTAAATCTCGTAAGCTGGAAGAATAATCATTAATACGAACGGAGCGAGCCCTTGATTAAACAACGAACTTTAGCCTGGATCATTTTTCTATCTAGTACGCTGGTTTGTATCAACCATCTTTTTAAAAACGAGGTCGATCAGCTTTTTCTACCCATAATGCTCTTTTTGATTTCGCTATTCGTCTTGATGCTTACTCCTAAAGGTAAAAAAAAAAACAATGACTAATCATAACCAAGATAATTATGAGATAGCCGCGCCGATTTCTTCTATTCGTCAAAAAGAGAATACGAAAAAGCCTAAAACAACAACCACACCCCCAAACGATTTTTGGTGGCAAGGCTACTTTAATTTTTTAATGGTGCTTTTTATTGGTAGTAGCTTTGTTTCCAGTGCATTCTATAACAAACAAACACTGGAAGCCTTTAAAGATGGGTCCTGGGTTGTTTTTCTCTTCATCTGCTTTTCATTTGTGTTTGTCTATGCCATAGAAAATAGTCGGAGCTAAAATAATGAATACGCAATGGAAATTATACGTTGGTGAGAAACTTGGAGAGAAAGAATTTACGAATCTGATCGACGAACACCGAGGCGACATCCTGATACACACACTAGATGCCTCCTGGCCCTATCCAGAATATGCCACACTAATGGCCGAGTTTCTTGTACGTGTTGAAACAACGATTGGGGACCGCAGAGGCACGACCATCGGAGAAGTGCTTAGACCATCTTCCATCTTTGATGGTGAATCAGCCGTCGATGCCTTTCTGCGCATGATGGGTTCCTGGATTATTGGCTGGCAAAGCAATATTGACCATCGCAAAGGACACATTGATCCTGACACTTATTGTGTGGAATATCTGCGCAGTCACCGACACCATATCGAAATTCAAAAGCTCCCAG
>Ga0180438_10010114_pt1 | contig 11616 bp, 7 predicted proteins | sample SS_ome_12_FD_132455 | JGI IMG/M metagenome (GOLD analysis project Ga0180438, IMG submission 132455) | Hypersaline lake sediment archaeal communities from the Salton Sea, California, USA - SS_3_D_2 metaG | ecosystem: Environmental > Aquatic > Non-marine Saline and Alkaline > Hypersaline >...
GAATCTTCGGAACTTGATCTCAAACTGACCGACAGCACAAGCGCGCACCAAAGCAACTCGTGGACGCCAATGCTCTATGGTAGTTGATCGTACATATGCCGGGCACATCACCCGACGAACATCGGCATCTTGCATCCCGAGACCCTTAATCATCCTCAAATCCAACCATCGGGCCCCAAGGCGCGAGCGCGCAGGTGAAGTAGGGGCTGCCGACATAATCGCTTTCCTTGGCGGCGAACTTCCACATCCGTCGCACTAGGTCGAGCTTGATCTCCTGGTAGGCTTGACACTCCGCCAGATTCTTCGTTTCGTGAGGGTCGACGTCCAAATCATAGAGCTCGTCGAAATCGAAAGGATTGAACACATATTTGTGGTGCTTTGTCTGGGAAATGCGCTGAGAGTAATAATACTCGACGCCGTTGAATTGGGTGTGAAACTCCTGTGTCCACCCTTCCACGATACTTGACTTGAAGAAAGGCGTCAGCGAGGTCCCGCTCGAGGGATTTGGCTGCGCGTCGGCCACATCGAGAAACGTCGGGGCGAAATCGCACAAAGTCACGAATTCGTCAATGATGCGTCCCGGTGCTTCAATTCCGTCCGGCCAGCGAATGACCAGCGGCACCCGGTGGGCTTCGTCGAAACAAGGTAGTCCCTTGCAGTACAAGCCGTGCGCACCAACGTAATCGCCGTGGTCGGAGGTGAATATGAGGATCGTGTTGTCGCGCAAACCCAATCGGTCGATGGCCTCGTAGACCAAGCCGCGATAATCGTCCATCAGCGAGCAATAGCCGTAATAGTGAGCAATCGACTCGCGCACTTCGCCCTCGCTAAGCTGGTCCCAGAGCATCTGGCGCTGGCGCTGATAGATGCGGGGTTTGTCGCTCAGGTCGTCATGGTAATTCGGCGGGAGATCGATTTCAGACGGGTCGTACATCTGGGCGTATTTTCGCGGGATGACGTAGGGGTCGTGCGGCCCCACCGGGCCGCAGTATATACACCAGGGATCGTCTTTCTTGGAATAACGCTCCATGGCTTGGATTGCAGAAGCGACGACCTCGTAGTCCCGGAAAGTCTCCAATTCCCGATCGAGCGAACCATAAAGCGGAAGCCGGTTGTAGCCAGGCATGACGATCTCGCCCCGTTTGCGGGGCTCAGCGCTCAACCCTTGTTTCGCCTTTTTCCGCCACTGATCCCAGCTGAGGCCATGGGAATCGCGCTTCGTCGCGGTAGAGCGGACCTCTTCCCATCCGCGATCTTTCGGATCCTCGACATTGGAGATGTGCCACTTGCCCGTGTGGCCGAGATTGTATCCGGCTTCTCGCAAGTTTTCGCCGAATGTCTTGAGCGAAGGTTCGAACGTCCCATGGAGGGCTGCGGAGTTGAGCACGTTGTTGAACACTCCGTGGCGGCTGGGATAGACCCCTGTGAAGAAGCTGGCGCGCGCGGGGCAGCTATGCGCAGCAGGAGTGCAACAGCGGGCGAACAAAAGGCCTTCCTCGGCAAGTCTCTGTGCATAAGGCGTTCGGCAGGGATGGTCTTTCATCACTACCTGGGCCTGCTCTTGGTCGGTCATGAAAATGAAAATATCAGGGGGACGTTTCTTCATAGGACGCAGTGTCCGCAAGGATGGGTTTCCGTGGAATTTACTCTGCTCATGACTCTCATATTGACCTCCGGCTCTTCATTCCTCCGCGCGACGAGCTTGAGATTTCCTTGCCGGCAACGTCAGCAACGCCTCCTGCTTCCCCGGCATCTCCACTCGTGCTCAGCCAGAGACAACCGTTGACGTGTCCCCGATCCTTCTATCACATCCCGCCTCACGCTTCCATGTGCTGCTCTGCCTAAAGTTGTGGGGGTGGCCCCGATGGCAGATGGGATGCGAGTGTGCCCCCCAGCAAGCATGTCCCTACTAGGCTTGCTGGGTAATTTCCCGCCTTACGGCTTTCGAGGACTAAGGGCGGCGCTTGTGCTTCTGAGGATCGGGAAACCCGTGCTCTCGCAGGTACTTGTCCACCTCTTCCGAATCCTTGAACGTGCGATCGAAGTCGAGTTCGTAGTATCTCTTGTACTTGTTGAACATTTCATCCGTCACAAAGCCTAAGATCGCGGTATTCCGGTGCAAGTCGTCCCACGGCCCCAAGTAGATGAAGCCGCGAGCGATTTTGGAAAAGGGGACCTCCGGAGCGTCCGTGAAATAGGCAGGGCTCAGCACTTCAGCGAACGGCGAGTTGTACAGGTCGAAACCGATCGCCCTGTGGCCCGTTCGCTCCATCACGTCCTCCATGACACGAAGCATGGCGGCATGTGGCCACACTTGGAAGACACGGTCTCCATACTTCTTGTGGAGCAAGTGACCCATGATCCCACTTCTCAAATCCACATTCGATGGGAACGCGTAGTGCGTGAAGTCGGGACATCGCCCCACGAACACTAGCCCCTTCTCACCTTTCTCTATGATCTCCTTTTCGACCTGCTCGGCCATCACCCGGTCACGCTGACGGACCTTAGCCGCTTCCTCCTGAAATTCGGGCGAATCAGGAGGCATAGTCTTGCTGACAATGAGAAACTTCACAAAGTCAACATCAGCGTCCAAGCCGATCATCCGCATCTTCTCTTGCCCGGGCTCGAGGCCGTTGTTCAGCCGCCACACCGCCTCGATGATGCCCCAGTGCTCCTTCGAACTCCATTCGTGACCACACTGGTCTCTAGCGAACTCGATCGCGGCCTCCCGGTCGTACTCTGGGGAGATGACGAGTCTCTTTAGCTTCTCGTTATCCGTGTGTCTTGAGAACTCCCACCCGATGCAGCGCACTCCCGCCTCGTGATAGAGCCTGGGAATAAGCTCAATGATGAAGTCCTTATGCTCCTTGATGTTGTGCGACTCGCCGAAGATGACCACCTGGTGACGCTTGAAAAGGTCAACGAAGTAGTCCTCCGCAGGCTTGGCGTTCTCATCCAGCCACTTGGCAAGGTAAGGATAGTCCGTTTCGGGGATGTCCGACTGCTTGATCGGTTTCCCTGCAGCCACCCATTCTGGAACTTGGTTCATATCAGCTTTCTTTTCCGCGGTCACCGAGAAGCAGAACACCGAACTCATGGCAAGCATCCACGCGCAACGATGAATGGATCTCATTGCCCCCCCTCGTCGCATGCTCGACTCACGGACACGTTTATGGGCAAGCGCTTGGCGTACACGCCCCCTCTCACCAGAGACACTTCGTAATTGCATCTCTCATTGCCCGCTTCGCTCGAACCAGCCTCGTCCCGACCCCCTCCTCCGAGATCCTCAGCACGCTCGCGATCTCGCTGTAGCTCATTCCTCTGCCATACCGAAGCAAGAGGACCCGCCTGTACCGCTTTGGCAACGAAGCCACGGCCTTGCGCACCTGCGCCCGAGCGTCCATACGCTCATAGAGCTCAGCGGGTGTTTCGTCGGCGCTTTCTACATCATTTTGACCAAAGGTGGACTCGTGGCGCCGCCCTCTTCGCAACCTATCGATGCAGACGTTTCTTGCTATCCTGTGGATCCATGGCCCGAATCGCCTTCTCTGGTCGAATCGGGCGTGAGCTTGGAGAGCGCGCAGGAAGGTCTCCTGCGCGGCATCTTCAGCGTCATCCCGCGTACCCAGCATCGCGTACGCGTACGCGCATACTCTCTTCCAGTAACGTTCGACAAGGCGTTCGAACATCCACACTCTCCGGTCCAGATCAGCTTACTGGTACCACAATTCAATACCGAGGCACGTCGGTTAAGACACCTGTGGCCGGTTCTCTTCACCAGCGCTCCCCACCGCCTACATTACCTCCGGCCGCTTCGGAAGGAGCCTGTCGGTACGGTCCGCTTCGGCTGGAGAGCCGGTGCTGCCTTCTCGGGGAGTATCTTGTGAGCAACGTTATTGAACGTTGTTATCTCGTCCTTAATCTCATCATCGGGGTCCAGGACAACGTAGATGTCGTGCAACGGTTTCGCGGGAGCCCACTCCACGCCGACGGCCACAGTCTGTGGCTCCAGGTCGTTGGGCGCGTCGATGTTCGAGACGAGGGACGTGCCAACAGGGATACCTCCGGCTTCTGGGTCGCCATCGTAGAAGGCCACTCTGACGTTCTCAACCGACTTGGACCCTGCATTGTGCACCGTGGCAAGAAGACGTTCCCCGTCCCAACCGATGTCTCTCGCAGATAGTCCTGGGTCCGGTGCGAGCCCCGGTTTCTTGCCTCGCTCGAGTTGGTCCACTTCAATGACGTATGTCACGCGAGGCCTTACCATCACGTGGATAGGAGCCCCCAACTGCGGGAAAAAGAACTCGCGCTGCTCAACCAATGAATCGATCACTTCGTCATCGTTCGTGTCCAGGCCGTACCGCAGCATATATTTCCCAGCCGGTTCCAGGTGCCAGGGGACGATGCCAATCTCACGAGTCTCTGGTGCCATGCTGTAGTAGATGATGCGGAATCCCTGCCGGTCGGACCCCAGAACGGCTGCGGCGAAGTTCTTCGTCGTGTTCTCGTAGGTAACAGCCGCCTCCAGTAGCGGACCGCCCATCCTACCACCCGTGTAGAAGAAGAACGGATTGCATATCCCGCCGAAGCCCACGCGGTCGGTCGCGGAGGCCTCTGTCGTCATCTGCGGCCAGCGAAGCTTCATCATGGCGTTAACGTAAATGCTGTGGTCGATGATGTCGTCCTTGGTGATGTCGTTCTCGAGCTTCCCTTCTCTGCCCTTCAGCATGCGCTGAGCAACAAACCAGTTCTCCGTACCCTCAAGGCTTTCGGCCACCCATTGCTCGCTGCCCGCTTCAGCAGTGGAGCCTGCAGAAGTCACGTCCACAGCAGGCGACCCCTGGTCTCGGGAGAGTCTCTGCTCCCTCTGCCGCAACCGCGGCTCTCTCTCAAGCACCGAGTTCCAGCCAAAGGAGTTGTGCCTCATCATCTTTTGGAGCCGCGCTCCCGTCTGTGCCGCCGGCTTATTGCCGTAGCTCGCAGCAAGTTCGTACTCCAGCTGCAACGGCTGAAGGTACCTGGGATCCCGGGTCTGCTCGAATGCCTTCAGGAGCAGATCAACGATGTATTCCTTGTAGCGCTGCCCCTGTGGGCTGGTCCAGTCGTAGTTGACTGTCCTGGACGGATGACTTGCCGTATACCAGTTGGGAGAATTGATTCCGCCAATGATGCCGTCGGGAAATGAGACTTGCGCGGGGATCACCCCTCTCGGCTTTCCCCTTTCTGTGGACATGGTCGCTGTCAGCCATCCGTCAGCGAGTTCTACAAACAGCTTGGATATGGTCGGGTTCTGGTTATATGCGAGGACAGCGGCCGCAGGGCGCACGGCGCGGTAGTTGATCCAGGAATCGTTGGCGCGATCCCCGACGCCGACTTCCTTCGCGCCCAGGAAGTTCGATCGGAAGTGCCGACGCCCCTTCTTGTTGTATGCGGTCCACAGGTCTCGCATGAGCTTTCCCGTCTTCATGCTGCGCTCGATCCAGACGGGATTGCCGTAGTCAATTTGCACCATCATGCCCAGAGTGTTGCCGGTCCATTCCGCCGAGTGTTCGGCGTCGGCCATCGGCAGACAGTAGCCAAGTTCAGGGTCTATCTCTGAGGAGTTCCACATGCCCTCGACGAGATTGCGTGCTCCCCGAACCGCGAGTTCGGAGACTCCCCGTCCTGTGTATCCCATGTATCCGAAGAGCCCGACTATCTCGACATCGTCTCCCCAACCGCCACCTATAGAGCCATCAGGGCGCTGTTTGAACCGGATCCACCATTCCGACACATCCACGAGGCTCGCCCAGGCCGGGAAAAGCTGCCTCACCCACTCCGGTGCACCTGCTACGGCATCAGAGTAGTCCGGCATGCGCCAGTCCTCGGGATGGCTTCCGTCGCCGTACTGTTCCCACTCCCAATGCAGCAAGTACCTCACATGTCGGTTGTCGGGAAACTTCTTTTCCAGCTCCTTGAGGATTGAGCACTCAACGCCGAGGGTGGGCATGTAGGGAAGAAGCATGTGCGCCGCCCGCGCGCTGTAGAGCTGCGCCTTGTACCAAAGCGGGGAGTCTTCACTAACCAACCACCACAAGGCGATTGACTTGTTGATCTCGACGAAGTGATTCTCGCCGGTTTCGCCGCGGGTCGCGTACGTGGAGTATGCCTTCTGAAATATCTCCGCATCCTCCACCAACTCCGCAGCCCACGGCTCCTCCGGATGAGACTCGGAGTACTTCGCGAGAGTCCCTAGCGCAGCGGGCACCAGTTGCTTGTCCTCTTCAATTTCGAGCCGGCCAGCAAGCCATAACTGCACTATCGCTTTCGCGACCTGCGCCTCCGGCTCGACCACATTCTCGAGTGCTTTTGCCGCACCCGCGAAGTCGCCGTCGTTGTACTTCGAGATGGCCTCACCGAGGGAACCCGATTCGATGTCCCCACTCACTTTCAGTCGATCCTTCTCGCTGACCACTGGCGCAGGAACATCCGGGACAATCTCTATTCCCATGACGGCATTGTGAACAAACGGCCAACCGATGTAGTAGTAGGGCGGAGCGCTGATTACAGGATTCTTGTGGTGCCACTCGGTGTACGGGTTCTCCTCTGCTCTCTGCTCTTCTAGCTGCTGGTCGTAATAGCTCTGGTTCTTCGTCAATCTGATGCGAACAGTGCCGTCCGTGACCGGCACCGTCGCACGAACGTACCGGAGCGAACCCCCAGGAGTCTTCATCAGCCCCCGATAACTACCCGGCCCCCACGGCGTCACTCGCTCCGCCACCAGCTTTCCATTCATCCATACATCAATCGAGCCAAGGGCGCGGGTCAGATCGCCGACGACGACGGCCACGCGGTATGTTCCATCGGGAACGTCAGCCCGGAAAACGAGCTCGTCGCTGCTCATCACCCCGTCGCGACTCAGATCGTTGACGTTCTCTCCCAGGTATCCCCCATATCCGTACGGGACATCTCTGGGAACCACCCCTTCCCATCCAAATCCCCTGCCTCGGCCGTAGATGTCATTTCCTGTCAATCGCTCGCATCCATCCATCACAGGTGAACCAGGAGGGCCACAATCGAGTCGAAGGCCTTCCCATGCAGCCGCCTGACAACATAGCAGCGCAGCCAAGACAGCGACCACAGAAGCACCAAAAGCTCTCTCGCGCCAGACTTTATTACTCATGCCTCTCCTCCGGTGTGGGCGTATGCATTTCCGCCGCTTACCTGCGGCCCGCGCAGATCATAGCTCACGGTCCATGACAATCTAGCTTATAATGAACCTCCCTCTTTTCGGGTTATTCACGACAGTCACCGTCCGATCTCGGACCATCACGCCAGCCGTCACGATCCGCCTAGGCGTGAAGCCGTCCGCCACCGCGCACGATAACCTAGCCACTGTCTGATACACTGCCCTTACCAGAATCATCATCGAGGGGATCCGCCCCGCCTCCTTATGCTCATCCCCGTCATTCAATCCACCGACGTCAGAGTCAGGTCCGTCGGCTTTTGAGACCGTTCGCCGACTTTCACTTGTCCCCCAATTGATCTCGATCATAAAGGTAATCATAACTCACTTTAGCGCCTCGGGCCTGAAGAGCGGGTATCTGGAAATGACAGGCTTCGAAGCTCAAGGGATTACCCCTCACCATTACACGGTCACCATCTGCCAGCCCCCGGTTGTCCACCAGCGGCCGAAGGTCAGCGATCAGGTTGTCGTCAAGGTAGACGGAATCAAGCGCGGCCAAACCCGCAAGGGGTGTAATGTCACTAATCTGGTTACCATCAAGGTACAAAAGCCTCATGGGAGACAATTCGGAGAGGGGGTTGATGTTCCGGACCTCGTTATTACTGAGCTGGAGGCGTTCGAGTGCGGTCAGTCCTGCAAGCGCGCTGATGTCGCGGATCTGGTTCTCACTGAGCATGAGGCGTTTGAGACCGGTTAATTCTGCAAGTGGGCTGATGTCGCGGATCTGGTTGTCAGTGAGGCCGATGAGGGTCAAGTTGGTCAATCCTGAAAGAGGACCGATGTCGCTTATCTGGTTGCCGTTGAGGATAAGACTCCTCAGGTTGGTCAACTCTGAAAGCGCACTGATGTCGCTTATCTGGTTGGACTCAAGATAGAGGTACGTGAGGTGTGTTAATCCTGAGAGCGGGCTGATGTCGCCGATCGGGTTGTCCGAGACGCTAAGCCCCGTCAGGTTGGGAAATCCTGAAAGCGCGCTGATGTCGCTTATCTTGTTGTCGGTGAGGCCAATGCGCGTCAAGTTGGAGAACCCCAAAAGTAGATTGAGATCGCGCATCTGATAGGCCTCGAGGTGGAGTTCCGTCAAGCCGGTCAATCCGAAAACGGGACCGATGTCACCTATCGCGGTATCTCCTATGCTGAGGCTCGTCAGGCTGGTCAGTCCCGAGAGCACGCCGAAATCCCGTATCTGGTTGCGGCGAAGGTCAAGATTCGTCAGGTTGATCAATCCTTCGAGCGGGCTGATGTCGGTTATCTGGTTGTGGTAAAGGTCGAGCATCCTGAGGCTTGTCAATGCTGAAAGCGGCGCGATATCCGTGATCTGATTATACCCGAGCTCCAGCGAACTGAGGTCAATGCACCATTCGATGCCGGAAAGACTCTTGATCCCTCCATCACTTGCGCGCAGGCTCGTGAGCCCGACCAGATCAGTGCTGTATATCTCCCCGCCAGATTTCCCAATGGCTTTGCGGATGGCCTCTTCAAGCCCTGGATCCGCAAAGGTGACAGCCTTCGCAGCACCCGATAGCCCGCTCGATTCTTCCGGCCCTTCCTTCTTCGCGGAACTCGTCGACGCGGTCCTCTCAGCTGCGCCTTCCCCTCCGACGAACAGCACAATAAGCAAGACACCTGCCGCAACGCATGCGAGCCCCAACGCAACCAACCACCAAGTGCCGGATTGTCGAATCATCACCACTCCTTTGGATCAGGAAAGACTGCGTTTACGAGACCTGCCACTGCGGATGATCCGATTGCGGGTGGACTAGCCTTCGCCTGCCGATTCAAGGCGCTGTCTGGCGTGGTCGGCGTAGAGCGAATCGGGGTATTCGTTGACGACGACTTCGTACAGTTCGTAGGCCACCTCGGGCTGTCCCAGGTCTTCCCTATGGATTTCGCCCATGAGGTACACGGCCCTTGGGGCAGAGACGCTGTCAGGGTACTGCTCCACAATCTGCTCATAGCCCGCCAATGCCTCTTCGTAGTAGCCACCGAGCCGCAGGTACTCGGGCACTTGTATCGCATATTCCGCTTCAGTGGGCATGCCCGGGGTCTGTGCCAGTGCATTCCGGATGCACTCTGCGGCCTGCTGGTACTCTCCTCTCGCCGCCCTTGCCCTCGCGATTAGTTCAGTTGCCCTGAAGTAGTCCACGCCTTGCGCCTCCTCTAGACAGCAGATCCCGACCGCCTCCGCCAGATCGTAGTTCCCGCTCACTAGAAGCGCCCCTCCCGTGGACAGAAGCGTCGAGGAGTCGCCGTCGAAAAGCCCGTCCATTTCCCACGGTGACGTCACGATAGGCAAGAGCCGCAGGGCCTCTGAAGCTGCCGCCCCTTCCTTAGTGGAGAGATCAACCAGCCAGGAGCTGAGCGCCTCTCCATCGCCAACCGATGCTCCCCTCATGCCCATATTGAGCATGTAGCCGAGCAGCTCATCGCTCCAGCCATCAGACATCATCTGCCCGAACATCGCCTGCGCCTGTTCCACATTCCCCTGGGCCATGTAAGCGTAAAACATCCATCGTCTGGCCTGCTTTTTCATGGCCTCATCAGCTTCCGAAGCCAGCACCTCCTCACCGAGCCGTATTCCCTCGACAGGGTCCCACGTGGCGAACCTGTCGAGCAGCTCAACCTTCGCGTTGGCGGCGATCGTCGGATCGGGACAATTGCGAGCAATCTCCTGCAGCATCTGGAACATCTTGCCCCTGTCGACCATCACCATGGACTTCGCGAGCGCAAGCGCGGCATCGTATGCCTTGGCCGGGATCGACGACACCTTCATCGCCGCCATGCATATCTCCCACCGGCGCTCCAACTCTTCCTTCGAAACGAATCTGGCCTCCTGCGAACTCATCAGCCTCCAGAGCGCCAGGCTCGCACCCATGTTGTTCGGGTCCTCCTCCAAAAGAGCCATCGCCCACTCCAGCCCTTCAAGAGTACTTCCCAGGCGGAAGCTACAGCTCGCGAGCATGTGCGCTGCTTCCAGCACTGCCGCCGACCGCGGGTAGTCCTCGATGATGAGCTTGAATTCCGCCAGGGCTCCCGCCCGATCCTCTTTCGCCATCATCGCTATCCCAATCATCAAATGCGCCAGCGACGCCACATCTTCGTCGGGCCCGTCCGCGATTATTTCTCTCAGCATCGCTATCGCTTCATCGTAGTGGCCCTCTCCGAGCATGTTCTTTGCCAGCAGAATCCGTTCGTCCTTGTGCGCCAGCGCGTGAGCGAGAGCTTCCCATGAATAATCCTCCAGACTCAATTCCTCATCCACCTCTGCTCCCACCAACTTCCTCAGGTGAGCAAGCATCTCCTGCTCCATGGCGGTTTCGGCCGCAACCTCGACAGGATCTACAGGCGGCTCCCCAGTCTCCTCCCCGTATGTCTCACCCTCTGTAGCTTCACCGAGTTCAGCCTTAGCCTGTCCGTCTGCAGTCACGGCGCTCAACTCGGCCTCCTTGGACTCTGTTGTGGTCTCTATCGCGGCTTCCTCCGACGCAGTGGCGACCGGGCTCCCGGCCGGGGTGTCCGTTTCCCGGAGCAACAAGTATCCTGTTCCGCCAGCTGCCAGCAAGACGAACCCCACAGCCGCTACCACTCCCTTCTTCGCCATTACTACTCCTCCTCCGCTCAATACTGTCGATGTATGTTGCACCGCAGCCCCCACCAACTCGCTCAATGCCGTCCCTATCCCCACCCTCGCCACATTCAGCCCGAGCTGCCCGCAGATTGAGCCGAGCGGCACCGCAGCTATTGCGCGCTTGGCAAAATCCTTCTGCGGCGCTGCATCTCGCAGCTTCCGCTCCAGCTCCGAGGTCAGATGCTCCCTCACGCGGCTCCTGGCCCGTACGAGCCGCTTCTTTAGCGCGGCGTAGCTAATTCCAAGGCTCCTAGCGGCTTCTTCGTTCGACTGCCCCTCGAAGTAATGCAGAACAAGGGCCTCACGAAGGCTCTGGGGGAGCCTCTCCACCGCATTTCTCAGTATTGCACCGTTCTCTCTTGCGTCCATCTCGTCCAGTGGACCCCCTAGTCGCGCCGATTGCACCCGCTGCTGCAGCCTTTCGTTCAAAGCCCGTCTGTATGCTTCTGACCGCTGCCATCTGTTGCACAGCCGGTGTGTTATCTTTCTGAGCCAAGAGCCAAACTTCGCACCCGACCGCAGCGACGGCAGGTTCTCCAGACTGACCAGAAACGCTTCCTGCGCGACGTCTTGGGCATTCTCCGCATTCCCCAGTCGGCTATACGCTATCGCGCACACGACGTTCTGGTACCGCTCCACGAGCGTCCCGAAGGCCGCTCGCTCGCCCTTCCTGGCCTGAGAGACCAAGACAGCGTCGGATTCCACGGCTGAACTGCCCATTCTCTAACCCAGCCCCACTATCTACATCTATAGAGACATGATA
>Ga0180438_10010115_pt1 | contig 11615 bp, 11 predicted proteins | sample SS_ome_12_FD_132455 | JGI IMG/M metagenome (GOLD analysis project Ga0180438, IMG submission 132455) | Hypersaline lake sediment archaeal communities from the Salton Sea, California, USA - SS_3_D_2 metaG | ecosystem: Environmental > Aquatic > Non-marine Saline and Alkaline > Hypersaline >...
GATAGATTCGATGGGGAGAGAGGCCCTATAGCCCTCTCCCCATCTCTCTTTTGAGAACGCTGGCGAGGACATATTGTCATCGGAGGAGAACAATGCCCAAGTATATCTTTGTGACCGGGGGGGTGGTCAGTTCCGTGGGCAAGGGCGTGACTTGCGCCTCTATTGGGCGAATATTGAAGAGCCGGGGGGTGGCCGTTTCTATCCAAAAGCTCGACCCTTACATTAACTTGGACCCGGGCACCATGTCGCCCTATCAGCATGGTGAGGTCTTTGTCACCGACGATGGCGCAGAAACTGACCTGGACCTGGGGCATTATGAGCGGTTCATTGACGAGAACCTTACCCAGGCCAGTAACGTGACCACGGGCCAGGTTTACGCTGAGGTCATCACCAAGGAGCGGCGGGGCGATTACTTGGGCGGCACCATCCAGGTCATTCCTCATGTCACCGACGAGATCAAGCGGTGTATCGCCCTCGTGGGGCGGCAGAGCGGCGCTGAGGTCGTCATCGTCGAAGTGGGCGGCACGGTGGGCGACATCGAGGGGCTTCCTTTCCTCGAAGCCATACGGCAGATGCGCAAAGACGTCGGCCTGGGCAATGCGCTGTGCATTCATCTGACGCTATTGCCCTACATGACGCCCACCGGTGAGCTAAAGACCAAGCCTACCCAGCACAGCGTCAAGGAATTGCGCAGCATTGGCATTCAGCCAGATATCATTGTTGCCCGCTCCGACCATCCGGTGGACGGGGCGGTGCGAGATAAAATTGCCCTCTTTTGCGATGTGGAGCATCGGGCCGTCATCCCACTGGTCACCCGGTCCAACATTTATGAGGTCGTAGAGGTGCTGGAGGAAGCGGGCCTGGGATGTCTGCTGGCCGAGAAGCTAGGTCTTGGTGATGTAGAACCTGACCTGGCAGATTGGCGAGAGATGCTGCACAGCTTTCGACGGCCCAAGCCTCGCTTGGCAGTGGCCATCGTCGGCAAATACATCGAGTTGCAGGATGCGTATATGAGTGTGCGTGAGGCGCTGAAACACGCTGGCCTGGTCCACGATTGTGACATAGAGATTGCCTGGATCAACTCTGAGGATCTGGAACGGGGTCGGGGACTGAAGCGCCTGGAACATGTTGCTGGCATCGTGGTGCCGGGTGGGTTTGGCTACCGGGGCATTGAAGGCAAAGTGGTCGCTGCTCGTTACGCTCGGGAGAACAAGGTGCCATACCTGGGACTGTGCCTTGGGCTGCAAGTCATGATCATCGAACTGGCGCGTCACGCCCTGGACAGCGATGACCCCAATTCTACCGAGTTCAACATTGCCACCAAGTACCCGGTCATTGACCTGCTGCCGGATCAGCGAGACATCAGCGATATGGGTGGCACCATGCGCCTGGGCCTCTATCCCTGCCGACTGGTACCAGGTACCAAGGCTGCCCAGGCCTACCAGACTGATGAGGTGCAGGAGCGTCACCGCCATCGCTTTGAAGTCAACAATGCTTACCGGGATCTGCTGGCCGGAGCTGGCATGGTGTTTAGCGGCCTTTCTCCCGAAGGCCGTCTGATTGAGATTGCCGAGTTGAGTGGGCACCCCTGGATGGTGGGCAGCCAGTTTCATCCGGAGTTCAAGTCTCGGCCTAACCGGCCTCACCCGCTCTTTTTGAGTTTTGTCGCGGCGGCCAAAGACTTTGCCCAATCCAGAGGTCAGTGTCAGTCGACGACGATAGAAAAGGAGGAGTCGTGATGGAAGGTGTCAAGCAGCGCACGTTGAGCGTCGTTGTCATCCACGGTATCGGCGACCAGCCTATAGCCTTTCACCGACCGCTGGCAAATCGAGTCACGGCCGAGTTTGCGGCCCTGTCGGGCATGTCTGCCAGTGAGACGGAGCGAGCGATCAGGTTTCGGGCGGTAGACTGGTCGGGCATTGGCCGGCAAGAACAGGAGAACTTGTTGGCGCTCTTTTATCCAGCGCCGAGCCGCTGGCACACGCTCACTGACCTTTATCCTCTGCGGCAGATGTTGGTCACTGGCTTTGACGATGCCTTGCTGTACCTTTCACAACATTGGCACAATGATATCAAGAGCCGCTTGCGGCAGGCTATTCTGCAGGAGGGGCGGTATCTGCGGCAGCAATATCCTGAGGGGCCACTGTTTGTCAGCATTGTGGCCCACAGCCTGGGAGCGGTTATTGCTTACGACGTGTGTTACGATTTCTTTACCGAGATCACTCACTTCCTGGAAGAGATCAAGCCGTCACAACCCGATGCCTCGCCACCAGAGGTCCTGGCGCTTGACCTGGAACTGTCCAATCTGTTCACCATGGGCTCTCCGCTGGCCATCTGGTCTCTGACTCACGATCCGGCCAAACAGTGGTATCGCGACCGGCCGGTGGAGGTGCGGCCGGGCGGCGTGTGGTACAATTTCTACGGCTGCTGGGATCCCATCGCCCTTCCGTTGGCGCCGATCTATCCGGACCTGGCCCGAGAGGGAGTGCTGTGCGATTTCAGGGTGTGGAGTGGGTTGAATGCACACTCTGGCTACTGGACCTGTCGCCCGGTGGCGCAGCGCATCGCTGAGCGTTTGTGGGCCGACTACCAAGAGTTTGCAGAACATTCATCGGGGTAAGAATATGCAGAATGTATGGAATGTCCTGGAGAATCTCTCTGCCAATGAGTATGTGGTCAAAGGGATAGGCTTGGCTGTCACGTGGATTGCGGCCTGGATCCTGGTTCGCTATTTGTCCAGATGGATCGAAGCTTTTGACGGGCGCATCGAAGGAATGGATATTGACGCTCGCGAGTTGGGTACACTCGACCGTTTGTTGGACTATGCCGTGATCATTGTCGCTGTGATGATCAGTATATCTATTCTGGGTTGGTCTCAGGCACTGTACAGCTTGCTCACTGCCGCCGGCGTCATTGGCATCATTGTGGGCTTTGCGGTCAAAGATGTGGCAGCCAATTTCATCTCCGGTGTCTTTATCCTCGTGGACCAGCCTTTCGTCGTCGGCGATGCCATCAGCGTCAGCGACTATAGCGGCACAGTGACAGAGATCTCGCTGCGGTCTACCGGGATCACCACCTGGGATGGGCCGGTGGTCAGCATTCCTAACAGCACCATGGCCACCACGCCGGTGATCAACTATTCGGTCAATCCCACGCGACGGGTCAACGTGACTTTTTCCATTGCTTATGAGGAGGACGTTGACAACGCGCTGGATGGTGTGCGTGCCGTCATTGAGGTTGAAGAGCGCCGTGACCAGGATCAGGAACCCATTATCTATGTCTCTGACGTGCGCGAATACGCCATTGACATTACTGCTCTTTTCCACGTGCCCCAGGACGATTGGTTCGCTGTCCTCAAGAGCTTTCGTCCCAAGGTGCTGGCCGAGTTCCGACGGCGCGGCGTAGAGTTGGCCGTGCCGGTGCGCAAGAATATCTACCTTGGTCAAGTGCCTCAGCCAGAGGGGACCGGGGGGACGGCAGAATAGTGCACATGAGCAGGGGAACACAGACACTTATGGTGTGTCCAGCGCCAGGGCCAGGAGTTGGGCGGCAATAGGGGCAGCGGCTCGATTGCCTCTGCCGCCGTGCTCCACGACGACGGCGATCGAAAAACGGGGCGTTTCCGACGGGCCGGCTGGCGCAAAGCCGACGAACCAGGCGTGGGGGACGAGGCCGCCCCCGCCCTCGGCCGTGCCGACCTTGCCGGCCACTGTTGTCCCGGCTACACTTGCCTGGCGGGCTGGCCCCTCGGCCACGGCCAATACCATCGCCTGGCGTACCAACCTGCCTGACTCTGGGCTGATGACCGGTCTGGCAAACCGTGCGTGGTTCAGCAGCAGGGTGGGGCTGGGCAGCTGCCCGTCGGCCGCCACGGCGGCCGCGATCAGCGCCATCTGCAACGGCGAGACCAGGGTTTCTCCCTGCCCAGAGCCGGTCAAGGCTAGCATCTTGGATGAAAGAGGTAGCGTGCCCGCCAACTGGCCCGTTACCGTGGGCATTTCGAGGCCTGGGGCGCGATCAATTCCAAATGTCTTCGCATAGTCAGTTAATCTATAACTACCCAAGCGTAGGCTGAGCCGGGCAAAGGCCACATTACACCCATAGGCCGCAGCCTGGAGCAGATCCAGCGCCACTAGGCCGGGATGGTTGGCACAGCGCACGGCAGTTCCGCCTACGTCGGCCCGGCCGTGTTTGTCCTGGAAGACCTCGTCAGGCGTGGTCAGCCCCTCCTCCAACGCGGCTGCCACCACTACCAGGTTAAAGGTTGCACCCGGCGGGTAGAGCCCCTGTGTCGCCCGGTTGAACAGCGGCCGGCCGGGAGCTTCGCGCAGCGCCTCCCAGTCCGCGTCCAGGCGGTTGGGGTCAAAGGTGGGCTGGCTCACCAGGGCCAGTACCTCGCCCGTCTGCGCGTCGAGCAGGACGACGGCTCCCGTTCGCCCTGCCAGGGCCTGGCTGGCTGCCTGCTGCAATTTTGCGTCCAGGGCTAGAGTCACGTCCTGGCCGACCTGCGGGCGATGCAGCAGGCCGTTGCGCCAGGCTTCCCAGGCGCTGCGCTCTGCCTGTCCCCGCAGTTCTTGGTCCAGGGCCGCTTCGATACCTCCCACGCCGTGGCGCAGGCTGTAGTAGCCGATGGCATGGGCCAGCCAGTCCCCGGCGTAGTGCCGCTCGGCGTATCCGTCATCGTCCACCTCCGACCAGGCCAGCAGCGTGCCGTGGCGGTCGAGCACCCGGCCCCGCTGCACGCGCCGCTCTGCTTCGACGCGCCGTGGATTGTCCTCGCGGGCCAGCAGCTTTGGCGCCCGTGCCACCCCCCAGTAGCCCAGCCAGAGGGCGACGAGCAGAAAGAGGGCCAGCATCAGGTTCAGCGCGCGGTAGATGTTGGCCTGCACTTATCCCTCCGCCGCAAAGAGGAGGCCCACCAGCGCAAAGCTGGTCACCAGCGAGCTGCCGCCGTAGCTGACAAAGGGCAGCGTCACACCGGTGAGGGGTACCAGCTTGAGGCTGCCGGCCATGATCGTCAGTGCTTGCAGGCCAAGCATAGCTGCCAGGCCAAAGGCCAACAACTGGCGGAAGGGCGTCTGCGCCGCCAGTGAGATCCGCCCGGCGCAGGTGACGAGCAGTGCGAACAGGGCGGTCACGCCCAACGTCCCCAGCAGGCCCAATTCCTCGCCGATCGCTGAGAAGACAAAGTCCGAGTGCACGACCGGGATAAAGGTGGGCCCGCCTTGGCCGATTCCCTGGCCGAGAACGCCCCCGGCGGCAAAGGCCAGCAGCGACTGCACGATCTGGAACGCCCGACCGCTGGCCTCGGCCCAGGGGCTCCACCAGATATCGACCCGCAGCCGGACGTGGTCGAACAGGCGATAGCCGATCAGCGCGCCCAGGCCAAACAGCCCCAGCCCCAGCAGCACGTAGCGCAACTGCCCGGTGGTTACATAGAGCATCAGCAAAAAGACGGCGAAAAAGAGCCAGGCTGCACCCAGGTCCCGCTGCCAGATGAGGAGGAGCAGCGAAAAGCCCCACATCAGCAGTACCGGCCCCAGGTAGGGCAGGGGAGGCAGCCGTAGGCGGCCAACCTGGTAGGCTGTGCCGGTGAGCAGCGGGCGCTTTTCGGCCAGGTAGCTGGCCAAAAAGACCACCATAAGCAGCTTGAGCGGCTCCGACGGCTGAAAGTAGAACCCCCCCAGGCCGAGCCACAAGCGCGCGCCGGTCCCGGCCGGGTTAACGCCAAAGGCCAGTGTCAGCGCCAGCACGGCCAGCCCGCCGATGAGCCAGGTGTAGCGGTAGCGCCGCAACAGGCGCAGACCTGGCCACGTAGCCCGGCCGGCCTGTTCGCGCAGGCCGAGCGCAGCAGCCAGCATAGTGCCCAGCCCCAGCAGGCTCCAGATCGTCTGGCGGGCCAAAAAGCGGGGGGCCAGCCGGGCTACCATGACCAGGCCCATCCCCGTCAGCAGCCCAGCGGCCGGCAGGAGCAGGGGATCGTGGCCCGGCCGCCAGCGCCGCAGGGCCAGTCCCGCCCCCGCCAGCCCCGCTGCCCAGGCAAGGGCTGGCCAGGTTGCTGCCAGATTCACCCTTCCCTGCATTGCCAACCCCAGCAGGATGAACCCTACGGCCGTGAACCCCGTTGCCAGCGCCAGGAGGGTTGGTTCTAGGTTAGAAGGTTGGACGGCTGGAAGGTTGGGGGGTCGGGGAGGTTGGTGGTAGTCTAGTTGCCCGGTGCGTTTGCCTGCCATTGGTTTGCTTGCCTACCTGTTGCCTGCTCGCCGGCAACTGGTCACAGGTACTTGCTCAGGAGCAGTTTGTATTGTTCCTTTACCTCGTCGTCGATCGCCTCGGGCTGGGTCAGGATAGCCGTGGCCAGCGCCGATCCGCAGGCGCAGGAGGATTCGTCAGGCAGGTGGGCGGCCACGTATTCGATCGCCCGCTTGGCCAGGGCGGTGTTGGCCCTCAGGTTGGCGATCAGCATCTCGACGTTGACCACCCCCTCGGTCTCGTGCCACACGTCGTAATCGGTCACGTGGGCCATGGCGGCGTAGCAGATCTCTGCCTCGCGAGCCAGTTGCGCCTCCGGCACAGCGGTCATGCCGATGACGTCGCAGCCCCATTGTTGGTAGGTCTTGGACTCGGCCTTGGTGCTAAAGCGGGGCCCCTCGATGGTGATAAATGTGCCGCCCCTGTGCGCCGTGCCGCCCGAAGCCTGGGCCGCCTGGTAGAGCAGGTCGCTCAGGTGGGGGCAATAGGGCTCGTCGAAGCCGATGTGGACGACCAGCCCATCGCCGAAGAAGGTATACGGCCCCCGTGCCCGGGTGTGGTCGAAAATCTGGTCGGGGATGACCACGTGGCGGGGAGCGATCTCTTCCCGCAGCGAGCCGCAGGCGGTGACCGAGACGATCCGCTCGACGCCCAGGCTCTTGAGCGCCCAGATGTTGGCCCGCGCATTGACCTCGGTCGGCATCAAGCGGTGGCCCCGCCCGTGACGCGGCAGGAAGGCAACCCGCCGTCCGGCCAGCGTGCCGACCGTGATCGCATCGGACGGTTGGCCGAAGGGGGTGGTCACCCGCCGTTCCTCAACCTCGGTCAGCGTCTCCATGTCATAGACACCGCTGCCGCCGATGACGGCCAGTTGGATCGATTCGTTGGTTGGCATGGTTTCCTCCGTGGGTGCAAAGGTTTCAAGGTTTGAAGGTTAGAAAGTTAAAGTTCGAGTTGGGCACCGAGCTTTCTGCTCTTAAAGGCGGATCTGCAGGCGGACGCTCCCTACCCCGATGAGGTCGCCCTCGGCCACGAGGGCCGGTTCGTCAGGTTGCAGGCGCACCTCGTTGAGGAACGTGCCGTTGCGGCTGTTCAGGTCCGTGAGCCACCAGCGACCATCGCGCTGGGTCAGGCGAGCGTGTTCGGCCGAGGCAAAGCTATCGGCCAGGACGATCGTATTGGCCAGCGCGCGGCCCAGCGTCGTTACGGGCAGGAGAGGCAGCCGATCGCCAGGCAGCAGGTCGGTGTCGCCGGAGGCGACGACGACCAGTGCCGGCCGGTCGCGTGCCCGGGCCTCGCCCTTGGCCCGCGTCGCCTGCAGGTCGCGCCAGATGACCCAGAAGGCCAGGGCCAGAAAGGCGTAGAGGATGAGGCTGAGCAAGATACGAAGTACAAAGATCAGGGTTTCTTGGGACACGGCAATAGCGATCCGTGATGCGTGATGGGTGAGGTCCTTCAGGCCTGGTCAGTTAGCCTGGGTACCCGCAACTCGAAACGGATCTCGACGCCGGCCAGCGAGATGACGTCGCCAGGATGGAGGGCCGCTTCGCTGACCGGGCGATCGTTGACCGTTGTGCCGTTGGCGCTGGCCAGGTCTATCAGCCACCACTGGCCCTGGCGCTGTCGCAGTTGGGCATGGTGCCGTGAAATGCGCGGGTGCTCGACGATGACGTCGTTGTCCAGGCCACGGCCCAGGCTGACGGGTGAATCGGTCAAGGGGAAGGATCGGGCATCTACCAAAAGCTGGCAGCCCAGGGGTTGCGCCTTGGCTGCCGCTTCCCCTGCCTTTTGGGTGTCAATCTCCTGGGTGTCTGGAGGGAGCTCTGCCGTGGCCAGGTGCGCCGTCAAATGGGTTTGGATTTCCACCTGACGGCGGGGTACGCGCTCCGAGGAGGAAAGGTGGACCTGAGGTCGTCGTGTCAGCGTTGCACCGGCCTGCCGGGCCGCTGCCATCAAGTGCCGGGTCAACGCCTGTTCGAGCGCAGTGTATCCCTCTCCATCGTCCAGTCGGGCATAATCGTCGGGGTGTAGAAAAACCTGATAGTCGTCCGGAACCAGCCAAGCGCCGTTCGGTCCGGCGATTTGGCCGTCCTCCAGGGCGCGGATCAGATGCTCAGCCAGTTCGGCCCGGTGCAGGTGAGCCCGGAACAGGCGGGCAAAACCTCCTTCCAGCCAGCGCTCGGCTAGAGCCTCGAACCGGGCCAGCTTTTCCAACGGTTTCGGTGTCATGTGCGTCATTATAGCCTATCCCGGTGGAAAGGTCAATCTCGCTCGTGGCATTTGATCTGCTCGCCCTTTTGTGGGATAATAGGCGTTGTGTTCAGAACGAGAGAGGAGCCAGATTCATGGCTGAAGGTTCGCCAGGGGTTCTCAGCGAGCGGGAGATGGAGATCCTGCGCCTGGTAGCCCAGGGGCTGTCCAACAAACAGATCGGGCGGGAGTTGTTCATCAGTACCAACACGGTCAAGGTCCACCTGCGCAATGTCTTTAGCAAGTTGGAGGTGGGTTCTCGCACCGAAGCGACGATGGTCGCCGTCCGCCAGGGTTGGGTCGCCGTGGGCAAGGAGATGCCCGCCGATGAGGCCGTTGGCCAGACTGCTGCCGGTGTGGAAACAGCGGTCGAGGCACCTGCTTTCGCCATGCCGATAGCCTCGTGGCAGCGGGTTTTTTTGCTGGTTGCGCTGGTGGTGGTGGTCGTCGTCCTCGTTTTGACCTGGCCTCTGCCGACGCCAGCAGAAAGACCAGCCGAAAACCCAATGGTTGATAGCCCCCGAGCTCTGGCCCCGGCCGGGCCGCCTGACCTGCCCTCTCGCTGGCAGGAGGAGGTGCCTATTTCGATCGCCCGTGGTCGCCTGGCGGTCGTGGCCGTTGAGGGGCGCATTTATGCCATTGGAGGGGAGACGCCCGGGGGCATCACCGGCGTGGTGGAGGCGTATGACCCCCTACAGCGTACCTGGTCTTTGAGGGCCACCAAGCCTGTGCCGGTGGCAAACGTCAGTGGCGCAGCTCTGGGAGGCAAGATTTACGTGCCGGGAGGGTTCATCTCGTCCGGCCAGGTAACCGACAGTGTAGAGGTCTACGATCCGGTTGCTGATGAGTGGGGGCGGGCGGCCCCCCTGCCAGCGCCACGCGCGGCCTATGCGCTGGCCGCGTACGATGGGAAAATGTACCTCTTTGGCGGGACAGATGGAATCCGGGACGTGGACACGGTGTTGATCTATGACCCGGCGGCCGACGCATGGCAAACAGGTCCCTCGATGCCGCCAGCGCGGGCTTTTGCCGGCGCAGCCGCGCTCGAAGGCAGGATCTATCTGGTCGGGGGTTACAGCGATGGGCACGAATTGGACCTCTGCCAGGCCTATGTACCCGAGACGGCCGAGCCGGAAGCGTGTGCGCCGTTGCTGGAGGGCCGGGGGGGGCTCAGCCTGGTGGCGGTGGGCCCCAAGCTCTACGCCATCGGCGGTGGGTGGGAAAGCCACCTGGTCTACAACCAGTGGTACGACCTCAACAATGAGACCTGGCATCGCTTCGAGACGCCGGTGTCGGGCCAGTGGCGAAACGCTGCCGCTGTCGAGATGGAAGGAAAGCTGTACGTCATCGGTGGCTGGAGCGACGAGTTTCTCAGCCTCAACCTGACCTATCAGGCTACCTACAAGTCTTTTATTCCCAGCGTGGCCCGATAGCCTGGCAAAGGCCCTTTGTCCCAGGCTGCGTCAATCTGGGCTGTAGGCGTGCGTGTTCCCTGCTATTTCACAGCCCTGGGCTGGCCAGCTTTTCCAGCTTTTGAGACGTTTCCTGCCAACTGACCAGCGACAAACCCATCTTTTGGCGCAGCTTTTCGCGATCCATACCGGCTGCATAGTCTCGCACGGCGCTGGTCCAGCGCAGCATCTCGAAGGAAAGCGTCGGCAGGTTGGCGCGTTGGGCGACGTCGTGCAGCACGTATTCCAGGTTGCGCGCCGTACACTCAAAAAGCCGTTCCTGCGGTTGATATTGGGCTTGATACTGCTGAAATACCGGCGCCCAGTCGGCGGGCAGTTTCAACTTGCGTTCCTTGTGCTGGTAACGAGGGTTATCGTAGCGGATAAAGACGGTCGGGTTTTGTGGGTTGGACGAATCTATGTGTCTCAGTTCGATCCTCATGCACTCACCCTTTTTGATGCCCGTTTGCAGCAGCAAGCTCACCAGCAAATGCGGACGGGCGTCGGACTTTTCCCCCTCCATGAGGCTGCGTGTGACCTCCAGCACCTTTTCCACCTGGTTGTTGTACAGGATCTCGGCCAGGGGAGCGCTGACACTCTGCTGGATGACCGGCGCAGCGGGGTCGGCTGCCAGTACCTGGTCAGTTGTCAGCCAACCGAAAAAGACCTTGAGGGTGGTCACGCGGCGGGCGTAGGTCTTGGGGCTGCAGGGCACGCCCCGCTTGTAGAGCATCCAGGTTAGGAAATCGTTCAGCTTTTTGGTGCTGATCTCGCCCACCGCTGTGCCGGGGCCGACGTACTTGCCCAGCAGCCTCAGGTCACTCAGAAAGGCCTTGATGGTGTTTTCGGTAAAGCCCTGGCGGATCATATGGTCTTGAAACGGCCCCAGCGCGGCAACGAGCGAGGTCGCTGCCGAAACCGGGGCACCGTGGGCCACCGGTGGGCCAAATTCGCCCTGGCTGCCCCGGCCTGGCTGGCCTCTGGGAAACATCTCAATCTGTTCGGCAGGCATGGTTCGTCTCCTATCGGCGCGATCCGTCACTCAGACGTTCCATTCGCGCAGTCCGATGTCGCATCTGACTTTCGCATAGTCTTGCTTTGACATAATTCTACCACAACTTCTCAGCTTTGTCAACCCTTTATTTCCACTTGCCTGGTCAGCCAAATGAACATATAATGCCAGCCCAGGGCCGGGTGTGGAAAGGGTTTGGAAGGGAGAACGGGAGACGATGGACATGCAGGCATCTAGAGCGCGCGACCTGGCGACGAGGGCTTATGAGATGGGTGCGACCGTCTTGCGCGGCCAACTGGTGCGCCACGGCTCGGACGGCTGGGCTGTGGATGCGCAGCCAGTGGCCGAATGGCTGTCCGACTATGAAGGACGACAGGTTTACCTCATCGCCATCGCTGCCGATGCTGGGGTATCAGAAGATGCTATCAGGCGTACCTGCCGCACGTGTGGCCGGGACTATGAAGGTTCCGAGTGTCCCTATTGTCGGGAGGTTCGGCTTCGCCTGCGGGGGGAATGATTCGCCTGTCTGGAAATTCGGAGGGGGACGTTGCGTGACATAGAACGCCGCATTTTGGAAGCAATTGACGTGGATGACTTGTTGTCTACGCTGGCCGATCTGATCGCCATCCGTAGCTTGGGCGGGCAGGAGA
>Ga0180438_10010116_pt1 | contig 11614 bp, 3 predicted proteins | sample SS_ome_12_FD_132455 | JGI IMG/M metagenome (GOLD analysis project Ga0180438, IMG submission 132455) | Hypersaline lake sediment archaeal communities from the Salton Sea, California, USA - SS_3_D_2 metaG | ecosystem: Environmental > Aquatic > Non-marine Saline and Alkaline > Hypersaline >...
CGTAATCAAAGCAATATCCATAACAAAAAGAAAATGGAACTCATACAAATATTATTGTTTGCGTTGATTGCAATAAAAACGAACGAAAAACAACAAAAAGCAATCAAAGCATTTCAAAACATTCGCCAATATCCTGTGAAAGATATTGTACACATATACATAGACCAATAGTGTAGAAGAAGATATCGTTTATTCTATTTCATGGGAAGATTTGTTAAAAGCAGCAACAACATTGATAATCAATGAAGCAGATATGACAGTTGCCGGCGAAACAGTAGCTCCAAACTTGTTCATAGTAATTGCAAATAAAGGATGTAATGAGAAGTTTGTTTGGAAGTTTATAAATACGGTCCTAGTAGGATGGTCTGACCAGCAGGGATATCTTGTACATCAAATGGATCGTTTGGATTCTGAAAATATGATAGATTTAGGTGTTCTCAGTCTTTTTTAATCGGAGCAAAAACGATCTGGCTTATTTTTTTTATCTTTTTTTTAAAAGAGAGAGGCAATGGGATGACTGTGTTCACGTTAAATTAAAAAAATGAGGATTGTGAGTTATTTTTTCACTTCATAGCCTTCTTCTTCCCACTCATGTATCCCATGTTCGAGGCTTTTCACATTTCTATAACCGTATGCTTTTAGAAATATTGTTGCATGAGCACTTCTGTGACCACTCCGGCAATATGTAATAATTTCAGTATCCTTGTCCTCAGGAAGTTCTTCAATACGCTTAGGTAGTTCTTTGACAGATATGTTCTTTGCATCTTTGATGTGACCTGACTCGTACTCCGAAGGTTCACGGACATCAAGAAGTAAAGGCTTTTCTCCAGCATCTAATTCCTTTTTTAGCTCCTTAACATCTACGATATTCCATTCCTTCCAATCTTCTGGATAATCATCCAAAATATGCTCCAAGGCAACACACATCTGACCCATTAATGGTCCTGTACTAGGAGTTGGTGCCATGCTTAACGTGGTCTTCATCGCTCCACATTGCATTCCTGCGCCTTTTGGTGGTGGGAAGGTTTCTTTCATAAATTTAATAAACTCTTCAAGATCTCTTGGTTTAAGGAAAGGATTATTTACTCTCTCATAACCCATAACGCTGTTTATATTACCCTTATAGTCGTGGGCAGGATAGATCACAATATCATCACTTAAGTTAGAGATTTTTTGGAAAAGGCTGTTATACAACATTATAGTGTCTCCTCCAGGTAAATCCGAGCGACCACAGACACCTATCATCAGTGTGTCTCCAGTAAATGCTTTGCCATTCGTTAACAGGCACATCGAATCTTGAGTATGTCCAGGAGTTGCAATTGCTTTCAAAGAGAGGTTGCCTATCGTTATTTCATCGCCCTCTTTCACTTTCTTGTTGATGGTTAATGAAGCGTTTTCCCTTAAAATATCACCGATACCAATTTCATCACCTTTACCTTCACTGAGCATGCGCTGCATATCTACACTGTCATTCATTGCAATAGACCCTCCTGTCCTTTCAGACAACTTACCTGCACCTGTAACATGGTCTGCATGAGTATGTGTATCCAGTATATAAACAAGTTCTAGTCCTCTGACCTCAATTGCTTCTATGTAAGGTCCGATATCTATTGCAGGATCGATAATTGCGCATTCCTGTGTCTTATCGTCACCTATTAAATAAGATAAATGATCTCCTTCATAACGAAATTGTTGAAAAATCAAATCTTAATCCTCCATTAACATGATTACGTTTTTCAAATATTTTTGAATTTTATCGATGTGTCAGATCAGGGGTGGTGGACATCAAGTTAAATTGAGAGAGATTACATTTTTAAAAAAAAAACACATACTTAACGCAATAAATTTGAGAAAATTGCTATACAGCTAGATTAGTTTTCATATTATAAAGTTATTATTGCGATATTTTCAATTTTTTTATAATATTTTAAGATACTTATACTATTGATAATTATAAAAATGCGATATTCTTAAAAAAAGAAGTCAGTAAGAAAACCTGTAATATCCGAATTTTTCTCAAAAAAATTGGTCTTCTAATTTTTGATTCACTGCACAAGCATGAGGTAGCTTACTCTTCGAAGCTGTATGTTCTTATTTTTACTACTACGAACTCTCCTTTGTCTTTTGAAAAAATGCCGTTGAGATAGTTCTTATCAACTAGAATTTGTATTATACTCTCTGCTTCTTCTGCTGAAATTCCGAATTCTGCAGCGATTTCGCTAAATTTAACTCGTTTCTTGTCTTCGTCGCCTATATAATCTAAGATCTGATAATCAAGTTTATCTTTAATCACGTTGTTTTCATTGAGTTCTATTTTGCAGTTAGGACAACGATCATTTGCTCGAACATACCCTAAGTAAAGGTCTTTGTGACCATACACCTTGCAATAAGGACATCTGATATATTCCTCACCAGACTGGATATCGAGCCCACAAATGATGCACTTCACTCTCTTTTGACCACAATTTGGACACTCATCAGCTTCTTCAGGAATAACGAAACCGCATTTCACGCATGATGTCTGTCTCTCATACATTTTCGCCTCAGCTTCTCTTGATCGAAGATATTCAATTGGTAAAATATCTTTATAGTCTTTGGCAAGTGTCGAAAACACCATTGAAGCATCAGCATATTTGCCGGCTTCCATCGACTCATCTGCAGTAAGTAATGAAGTAATTGCAGTTAAATATCTTTCAGCCACGCTTTGCTTTTCCCTATCTTTTGCCTTTGTGAAAAGCGTAACAGCTTTACGAACATTGTTCAAGGCTTCTTTGAAGTTCTTTTTCATTAACAATTCGACAGCATAATCAAAATACATTTTACCTGCTGTTTCGTATGTTTCGGCAAGTCTATAGGCCCTTTCAGCAAGAACATAAGATTTTACCCGTCGATATTTTTCCCCTAAGTTGAACCATAGTTCAACAGCTTTTTCCAAGCTGATTTTTTCTTCAACCAGTTTTGCGAGGTCTATATACATAGACTCTGCAACAAGACATGTTTCAGCAGCCTCTTCTATTTTTCCTACTTTAATAAAGTCTCGTACTGCAGTTTCATAATCTCTTCCTTCTCTAGCTGTTTCAGCGCTTTTTAATCTGCGTCTCTTACGACTGTAAACAATACCCGCTAAACAAATGACCGCAAGCAACCCACCCATCCCGACCAATAGTTCAGTTTCTGGAAGTGCTGGTTGAATAGTTATTACAAAACTCCTACTAGCGCTCACAAAACCATTTTTCTCAGCGGTTATTATGCACAAGTAGGTTGCAGTGTCAATATTACTAGTATCAATTTCTGTTTCGTAAATTCCTCCCCCCAAATCTTCTAAAGTGACCCAAGTTTTATTCCCAATATTTATTATAACAGTAACTCCTTCAACGCCCTTTTCTGATGCATCTGTTATGTTTGTTGAAATCTTAATAATTGCACCTTGCCTGAAAACACTACTCGCTAAAGTAAGGAGAATGTATAAGCGATTTTCTGGTGTGGTATCACCATCTCCACCGCCACTACTACCGCCACTACTACCGCCACCACCATCGCCACCACCACCACCACCGCCACCAGATTTAGCAACCGTATAGGCATATGTGGCATTTGTGACGATTAGATCATTTCCAGCGCTATCGAATATATGGAAGAAATATACAACATCTGTTCCTGCATCTTGTGCGGGGATTGTTCCGCTGTATGAGTTACCGTATTGCATAAGTATTGAGGTTTGGGGTTGTCCGTCTGTTGTATAGTTAAGATAGACCGCATTAATTGAAAGATCGATAGGATCTGGGATAGTTATCGTGACATCATCGTTATCGTCTGGATTAGAAACGGATAGTTGTGGTTGAAATCCTCCAGGAAGTTCAGGATCAGTATTATCTACCCGTAGAAAAATGGTGTTAACGCTAAATTGATTAGAAGTATCATTAACCCACAATGTGATGTTGAGAATGTCGCCAGTTACCCATGGAAAAGTAGTATCGAGATTATAATTTACAGAATCAATATTACCAGTTAATGTACCTTCATCGTATTTAGTACCATTAACCAAGACCCTGTAATATGAGAGTGCGGTATCATCAGAACAGTCCCATGTCAAAGTCTTGATATTATTCACCCACGACCCATTAGCCGGCGGGGCGATGTAATTTATAACAGGGAGATAAGTTATGTAAAATCTTAGGTAAGTTGTGTTAGTGTGTCCAAGTGAATCGTTAGCATAAATTGTTAAATCGTGCCATCCTTCTGAAAGCGTAGTTTGAATATCCCAGGGATCTAAAAGCGTATTATTTGGAGTTCCATCCCAGTTGTATAATACAATTGCAAGATTTAGATCTGAAATAGTTAAATCAATTAATGTTCCTCCGCTGATCGTTGTATCATTATTAGGACTGTTAAGCACAACTTGTGGCTCATTAAGATCAAAATCATATTGTAGGTGAAGTATCGCCCAATTTCCAGCAGTGTCATTTGCATATATATATAAGTCATGTATACCCTCGGTCATTCCCGCAGTGGGAATATCATTACTTGGATCAGTTATTGTTTCATTTAATGGAGCGTTATCCCAATTGTAAAAGGCTTGGAATCCTCCTGGATGATTAGGATCAAAAATCTCTAAATTAATTTTTGTTCCTGGCTCAATTAGAGAATTATTGGCAGGATTGTTAAGAGTAATAATCGGCAGGGTTTTGTCAACTTCGAAAAATTGATACGAATAGGTTGTATGGCCTGATGTGTCGTTTACCCAGAAATCTACTCTATAGACTCCATCAGAATAGCCAGAAATATCAATTATTCTATTTATTGGATCAGTATAATTTGTGTCACCTTGAACGATTGATAAATCAGTTGAATTAACTACTCTAAACCACGCGTAATCGAAGTAAGCGTCTGAGTAATCTATGTCGACAGTTAATGAATCAGCGTTAGTACTTGTATTATTTGTAAATTGCGTCCAAGGTTCTGTTACAGCAGGGAAAAGATTATCTACAACGAAAACATATACTGTAGAATTAAAATTGCTGTTCGTGTCATTAGCAAAAATATACAAATAATTAGGACCTTCTAGAAGTGTAACTGGAATTATAATTTGCCATGGGGCTGAGAAAGTCGTATTGGTACCACCATTCCAATTATACCATGTTAAATTGAGACCACTAAAATTATCTTGAACGTCTAGATCAATGATATCGTTATGCTCAACATATGAATTGTTGACTGGTGATTCCAAAGTAATAGTTGGAGGAAGACTATCAACGCCCAGTCTAATATAAAGCGTTCTTTCATATCCTAAAGTATCATTCGCCCATAATGTGAAATTATACCACTTTCCTTCTTCTAATTCGTCCCAGATATATAAGAAGTTTATAATCGGTCCACTTGCAGAATTTTCAAGGGTATCATTACGCCATAACTCCCATCTATCAACCCCGGCTTCTTCATCTATAACTGTCCAATATAGATTGACAGCGGATGTAACCCAAGATCCATTTTGCGGTCCTGTATACGACAGGTTTGGGGGCTCATCATCATTAAAAGGGCCAAACCACCAATATAAACCAGCATTGTCGAACACGCTTGGATTAGCTGCATTTGAATCATTCGCATACCAATAGTATCTTATACTCTCATCCATGTGAACCGTAGAGACGTCTAAATCAACATACCAGGTTGTTGTAATGCCATCCTGTAGCGCTGTGTAATTGGCAAATGACCCTGTAACATTTGCACATAGGAACACCGACTCTATTCCTTCATTATCGGTTACTGTAGCATTAAATCGTACCACATTATCACTAGTCTGAGGTGTGGTGTCAGTGAGATAGTTAGAGTCATTTACGTGGACCAACTGAGGTGGCTCATCATCAATAATTGCGTTGAGCTGCCATTCGTTCCCTGCATTATCTTCCCTGATTTGATTGGGCACACTATCATTGGCATAAAAGAAGTAACTTATGATAGTGCCAGCACTGAGACCAGATATATCCAAGTCGTAATACCATACATCACCATCTTTAGTCATCGTTCGGTTGATGTAAGTACTCGTGCTGTTTTCACATAAGAACACGGAAACTACGTTCTCATTATCAGTTACTGTAGCGTTAATTCTTACAGTTGTATCAGAAGTAGTTAAAACAGAATCATTCACATCAGTACCTAGGTTATGGGCGATGACGGGGGGCTCATCATCGACGAAATAACCAAACCACCAGTATAAGCCGGTATTATCGAATCTGGTGGGGTTGACTGCGTTTGTATCATTCACGTACCAGTAGTATTGAATAATCTTTCCTGCACCAACTGAAGAAACATCTAGATCGAAATACCACGTTGTTGTAATTCCATCCTGAGTTGCTGTATAATTCGCAAAGGCTCCGGTAACATTTGCGCAGAGAAACACAGAGTCTATACCTTCATTATCTGTCACGGTAGCGTTAAATCGAACTACAGTATCACTTGTTTCTGGTGAGGTATCATTGAGATAGTTAGAATCATTTGCATGAATTAATTGTGGAGGCTCATTATCAACGAAATAACCAAACCACCAGTATAAACCGGTATTGTCGAATCTAGTGGGATTGGCTGCATTTGTATCATTCACAAACCAATAATATTGAATAATCTTTCCTGCACCAACTGAAGAAACATCCAGATCTACGTACCATGTGGTCGTAGCACCATCCTGAGATGCTGTATAATTCGCAAAGGCTCCAGTAACATTTGCGCAGAGAAACACGGAGTCTATGCCTTCATTATCGGTCACGGTAGCGTTAAATCGAACTACAGTATCACTTGTTTGAGGGTCTGTATCGTTGAGATAAGATGTATCGTTTAAGTGGACCAACTGAGGGGACTCATCATCGATTATTGCGTTGAGTTGCCATTCATTTCCACCATTATCTTCTCTGGTCTGATTTGGTACGCTGTCATTCGCAAAGAAGAAGTAGCTTATGATAGTACCTGCACTGAGACCAGATATATCCAAATCATAATACCATGTATTTCCATCTTGTATCATCGTCTGGTTGATATAGATACTCGTGCTGTTTTCACATAAGAACACGGAAACTACGTTTTCATTGTCAGATACAGTTGCATTAATCCTTACTATCGTATCCGAAGTAGTTAAAACAGAATCATTTACATCTGTAATTTGGCTATGGGTGATGATGGGTGGTTCATCGTCGGCTATTGCGTCAAATTGCCATTCAATTCCACCATTGTCTTCTCTGGTCTGATTTGGCACACTATCGTTAGCAAAGAAGAAATAACTTATAATCGTGCCAGCGCCGAGGCCGGATATATCTAAATCATAATACCAAACATCACCATCTTGAACCATCGTTCGATTGACGTAGACACTTGTGCTGTTCTCACATAAGAATGCAGCTATCACTCCTTCATTGTCAATTATCGTGGCGTTGATTCTTACTGTTGTGTCTGATGTAGTCAACAGCGAATCATTAGTGTCTGTTACGGGTGAATGGAAGATCAGAGGGGTTGTGTCATCATAAATAGGGCCAATTTGCCATTCATTTCCACCATTATCTTCTCTGGTCTGATTTGGTACGCTATCATTGGCAAAGAAGAAGTAATTTATGAAAATACCCGCACTTAGGCCAGATATATCTAAATCATAATACCATGTATTTCCGTCTTGAATCATCGTTCGGTTGATGTAAATACTCGTGCTATTCTCACATAAGAACACGGATACAACATTTTCATCGTCAGTGACTGTTGCGTTGATTCTTACTTTTGTGTCTGAGATGGTCAGAATTGAGTCGTTTACATCGGTGATTTGATCATGGGTGATGACAGGGGGCTTATCATCAACAAAATAACCAAACCACCAGTATAAACCAGTATTGTCGAATCTTGTTGGGTTAACTGAATTTGTATCATTCACATACCAGAAGTACTGAATAATTTCTCCAGCACGTACGTTAGAAACATCCAGATCAAAATACCACGTTGTCGTAGCACCATCCTGTATTGCTGTATAATTCGCAAAAACTCCGGTAACATTTGCGCAGAGAAACACGGAGTCTATACCTTCATTATCGGTCACGGTAGCATTGAACCTTACAGTTTTATCACTGGTCGTTGGCGTTGTGTCGTTGAGATAACTGGAGTCATTTACATGGACTAGCTGAGGAGGCTCATCATCAAAAATAGCGCTTAGTTGCCATTCAGTTCCACCATTATCTTCTCTGGTCTGATTTGGTACGCTATCGTTGGCATAAAAGAAGTAACTTATGATAGTCCCTGCACTGAGACCAGATATATCTAAATCATAATACCATACATTTCCATCTTGGGTCATCGTCTGGTTGATATAGATACTCGTACTGTTTTCACATAAAAATACAGAAACTACGTTACTCTCATCATCAGTCACTGTTGCATTAATTCTTACAGTTGTATCTGAGGTGGTCAAAACTGAGTCGTTTACATCTGAAACTTGGTTATGAACGATTATAGGACCTTCGTCATCTAAAATTGGTCCTAATTGCCATTCATTTCCTGTATTGTCTTCCCTACGCGGATTAAGCACACTATCGTTGGCATAGAAGTAGTAATTTATAATGGTGCCGGCACTAAGGCCTGAGATATCCAAATCGTAATACCAGATATTACCATCTTGAATCATCGTCCGGTTGAGGTAGACACTCGTGCTATTCTCACATAAGAATACCGATACTACATTTTCATCGTCAGTGACTGTTGCGTTGATTCTTACCTTTGTATCTGAAGTGGTCAAAATCGAGTCATTAACATCTGTACCCTGATTGTGAACAATAACAGGGGGTACGTTATCAACGAAATAGCCGAACCACCAGTATAAACCAGCATTATCGAATCTAGTGGGATTAGCAACATTTGTATCATTCACAAACCAGTAATATTGAATTATTTCTCCGGCTCTGACACTGGCAATATCCAAGTCGTAATACCATGTGTCGCCATCTTGTAAGGCTGTATAATTTGTGAAGGTGCCAGTCGCATTTGCACAGAGGAACACTGATTCTACACCTTCATTATCGGTAACGGTCGCATTGATTCTTATTACAGCATCACCAGTCTCGGGTGTAGTATCGTTAAGATAATTGGAGTCATTCGCATGAGTTAATTGTGGAGATTCATCATCAACAAAATAACCAAACCACCAGTACGATCCGCCATTATCATATCTGGTGGGATTGATCGCATTGGTATCATTCGCAAACCAATAATATTGAATTATTTCTCCGGCTCTGACACTGGCAATATCCAAGTCATAATACCATGTATCACCATCTTGTACCGCAGTGTAATTTGCGAATGAGCCAGTCGCATTTGCACAAAGGAATACTGATTCTACGCCGACATTATCTGAAACAGTAGCGTTAAACCTTACAATAATATCACTTGTTTGCGGAGTGGTGTCGTTAAGATAACTAGTGTCATTTGTATGGATTAAATCTGGCCCAGATAAATCGGCAATTACAATTGAATAATTGGCTCCACCATTGTCTTGTATTTGCCAAACTCCTGCAGTGTCATTTGCATAAAAGAGCCACATAAAGATGTTACCAAGACTAATTGAGGATACATCCGTTATATTGAAATAGAAATTAGTAGTACCATTCGCAGGCATTGTATAATTCTGCCATGTTCCTGTTGCATTATGCGAGATGATTATTGTATCAACACCAGAAATTCCATCAGTAGCTTGTACGCTAATATTGAGGGTACTTGTAACTCCGAAATCTATTACTGTGGAATTCATATAAGCTGATGATTGCTCAAAAACAAGGTTAGGATTCTGATTGTCCACATAAACAAAAGTACTTGAGGAATTAGAAACTGGAGTTGTATTATTAACCCATAGAGTATAATTGTAGCAGAATCCATCTAAAAGTAATGTTGTATCATCTGATATGCTTACTGAATCACTTTGGCCTCCAGAAAGAGTACCTTCGTCGATAATTGTTCCGTTTCTATAGATTATATAATAATCCAAGTCTCCAGGAGTAGAAGAGAGATCCCAGTCAAAAATCTGTAAACCAGAAACCCAACTATTGTTTTCTGGCGGCGAAATATAATCAATGTTGACTGGATCAACAATAAAGGAATAATATTGGCCAATATTATCATTAACTGCATGTACTCCGAGTGTGGTATTGTAATAGAAATAATATTCGATATATACCTTAGCGTCCTGTCCAGGAATTGTACCAGAATAGATGTTGTCTCCATAATGACTAGTCATAATTGTCGAATCATTGTGAGTTGTCCAATCTCCATTAATCGAATAGACTAAAATCACAGTATCGATATCGAGGTTATTAGAAATAGTCGCATTAATGCGGATATCTTCATCGGGGATTGGAACGTTCGGCACTCTTTGTGTAGCAGGATTATGACTAAAACTCGCCCTTAAAATATCTACAGAAAAGAATATGGCTTCTTCGTCACTTAAAGCACATGTGACTCCAGAAGTGGTATTACCAAATGCCTCAATTTGATAGAGAGAACCATCTTCCCAATTGCTAATATTTAATTCAGTAGCATATGTTGGGCTTTCAAGAATCGTATTATCTATTACAATCGACCCTTCTGCGCCTGATGTTTCGTTTATTACACGATACCAAATTGTATCTATAACAGAATCCGGATCAATGCAATCAATAGCAACCCATAAAGTATTATAATGGAAGGAATTATTTAACGGATCTGCCCACTCAAGTTCAATAGGTGTTTCTTCAACTTCATCAGCTGGATTTATTATAGATGATTGCGTATCTTGAGTGTCTTGCAAACTTTGAGAGATAAATGATGAGACATCTAGAAGCCCAGAATACAGAAGATAAGAGTTATCTGAATTTTTTATTTTTACATTTACATCGCACAAATCAGAGCGACCAAAAGTGTCTAACGTCTTCACTAGAATTTTTTGGTCACCGTCAGAAAGGCTATTAGTATTCCAAGTGAAAGCATATTTCCCGAAATAGTCGTCACCATCCTCTTGTTCCATCAAACTCCACGAAACACCTTCGTCAAAACTAACCTTGACGTAGCAAAGCGGATGTCTAGATTCTACTTCTGCTTCAATTTCTAAGGTTCCAGAGACCGATTGGTTGTTTTGCGGATTGAACACATTTATTTGGGGGGGCATTCCACTAACAACTACAAAAATCGCCATTCCACTTAGAAGCAGCACTAATGACAGAGTTACAATCCTAAGTTTTGTAAATCTCATTTTTTTCCTATGTTTTAGACGAAAACGTTGGAATGAATGATTAAATGAATGTAAAAAACCTATGGCGACAGAGGGGGCAATAATCCAACAAGCTAATGAGAGAATTGGGAAATAAGTTAACATTTTCATTATTGAAGGGCTTAAACTAAATGATGATGGCAAAAGACAAATTAAAAAATACTTTACCAGCCAATATGATCCCATCTCCAAATGTGAGGGATCCATCTGTAAAAGAGTTATCAAGTCATGCCCCCAATATAAACTAAAGCGCTTTAATTTCTTTCAGTTCGACTTTTCTCTCTTCTCAAAGACTTTATTTATATAATTATGTTTTTTATAAAAATACATCAAAAACTTGAGCCAAAAAAAAAG
>Ga0180438_10010117_pt1 | contig 11614 bp, 4 predicted proteins | sample SS_ome_12_FD_132455 | JGI IMG/M metagenome (GOLD analysis project Ga0180438, IMG submission 132455) | Hypersaline lake sediment archaeal communities from the Salton Sea, California, USA - SS_3_D_2 metaG | ecosystem: Environmental > Aquatic > Non-marine Saline and Alkaline > Hypersaline >...
CCCGCTCGGGCGTCACCAAGCCGAGTTGAGCCTCCGGCTTCTTCCCACCGGGAGAGGTCGTCGTGACGGTCTTCACGAACCCCTCGACTTGTTGCCCTTGCCAAATGGGCTCAAGGGTCGGGTTCCGCTTCTCGACCTCCTTCCCCTCACCCTCTTGCTGCACGTAGCGGACGAGCCGTTGACCCTGCATCTCAGGGTCGGGGTGGCTCGCCGAATAGTAACGGTAGGACCCCGGTTGTGACCCGTTGGAGAACGTCGCCTTCTTGTCCGAGAGCATGTCGAGGAGGTTGACGGTCGAGTCGAGGTCCGCGATGTCCGAGTTTTCGCTAATGAACTGGGAGCCGACCGCCTTGATCAAGGTGAAGAGGTGGTCCACACCCGACTTGTCCGCGTCGTCGAGCTTGGCGTCGTACTCTGCTTGGATCTTGTCGATCTGGTCGATCAAGGTGGCCCGCAAGCTCTCGAGCCCCTGCTTGGCCGGCTTCTTCCCCTCCTTCTTCCGGCCCTCGATGAGGTCCTGCAACTCCGCATATTTCTTGTTGTTTTTGTCCTTTACGGACTGCTTCGCCCCCCGGTTGGCGTTGAGCAAGTCCCGCATCTTCCGTTGGGCCGCGAGGATCTTCCGGTCGATCTTCCGGATTTGCTTCTGGACCTTCTTGATCTTCTTCGTCGCGGCCTCTTGGCGCTCCTCGTACTTCTGAGCGGCAGCCAGGATGTCCACCGGCCCGTCAGACACGTTGGTGTTGCCCTTCTTTTTCTTCACCTTCTCTTGCTCGAAGGGGTTGTTCTCGGGGAGATCCGGGTCCTGGAGGAAGAACTCGACCCATTGGGCCTCGGACTCTTGTTGGTTGGACCCCTTCCCGGTCTCGACCTTCATCCGATAGGTGCCCTTCACCGGGTCGTAGCTCACGAGCTTCATGTCGAGGGCGCGCTTCAGGAGGCTCCGGAGGATCCGCGGCTCGCCGATCTTCTCCAAGTCGGTGCCGACCACGAAGAACAGCTCGTTGATGTCGTCGGGATCGAGGGCCATGACGACGTTGGGGAATCCCGCCAAGCGGGGACGCCCTTGTGAATCGAGCACCTGGAGAGGCCGCTCGGGGAGAAGGGTGTTGGAGAGATCGATTGCCTCAATGCCCTCCGGGGCGGACGGACCCACACGCCCCGGCGCGTAGAACTTCGACCGCTTCGCGATGAGCTGGAGGGACGTCGTGCATTGGCCGCCCACCGAGAAGGAGTGCGAGAAAGAAGTGCAATAGTAGTAGCAGTCCAGGTAGGGAATGTAGACGGGGTAGCCGGGCCGCATCTCGGGACGGATCGGGATTGTCACCGACGCCGAGTTGACGGCGGCGTTCATAATGTCCATCCGGTTCACGGCCGAGAAGAACATGCTCTTCGCGTCATTGAAGTAGGCCGCCTCGTACTCGGCCGGACGCCACCCGAACTTCGCCACGAGCCGGTAGTCGATATACTGGCCCTTGTGGCCCCACTCGTTATCGACGCCGTACTCCATGTTCTTCCCGTGCGACCCCTTGACGGTCATGTACGTGACTTCGGGCTCCTTCTCCTCGAAGTTGATCGAGATGATGTCGATGTCCTCGATCCGATACACCCGCGAGTCGGCCGTATCCATGTTGTAGAACGGAGGCTTGAACACGAAGTCGCCGTCGACGTCCTGGTAGAACTCGAATCCCGTGACTTCACACACCTTTTGGGCGATATCGAGCTTCGACTCGTAGGTGGATTCGAAGAGCTGGATCTGGCCCCAGTTGGAGACGTTCGACACGAAGGCTTGCATCTCGACGAGGTTCAGCTCGAAGCGAGTCGAGTTCTTCGACGTCGGCCGCGAGGTGCCGAACCGGAGAGCCTCAAGGCGCCGGTTGTTATACATGCCGAGCGTGTCGGCTTGTTCCATGATGCCCCACAGGCCGGGCTTCGACTTGCGGGCGACGAGGGGGTCCGTGAACCGATTCTTGATCAGCTTCGTGAGCTTCGCCGAGGACGTAGAGCCGAGGAAAGCGGCTTGGGCGGTCGAGAACAACTCACCTGTGGCCCCGTGGAGTCGGAGCTTGATCATCTCGGTGTCGAACCGCCGCTTCCAGTAGCGGATGTTCAGCGAGAAGAGGGACTCGCCGGCGATCTCCGACTTAGCCGTTTGGTTAGTCTTCTGGCTCAACGCCCACCCTACACCACCGGCCGCCCCGACCATGTCGTGATGGAGCGTGTAGATGATCTGGTAGGGGTGCATGCCAGTGAAGTTGTGGCCGACCATTGAGGTCTTGAGCTTCGAGTTCCGGGGCCGGGCACCAAACACGGCCGCGTTCGTCGAGATCGTATGGTATTGCCAGAAGTGGAGCATGGAGGCGCACTGGACCGTGACCGTGTTCACCCCTCCCGACCACGCATGGGACACTTGCGTGACGACCCCGTGGAAGGTCGGGTAGTAGGGGTAGGCAATCACGTCCTCGACCCCGGAACCTTCGAGCCCATACTGGGCCAGGAGGCTCGGCCCGTCCGCCTGCATGTAAGGGGGTAGCTCCTCCGCAATCGTTTTCGGGGGCTCCTCCGACGACACCGCCGCTGCTTCCTCCGGAGTAGCCGCGTCTTCCTTCTCTTTGGCGGCTGCCTCCGCCGCCGCTTCCTGAGCTTGCTCTGCGGCTTTCTGACGCTCCGTAAGGAGTTGGTCGGCCGCTATCTCCTCCCGGTTTAGCTTGGCCCCCTCGGGGCTCAGAGGGGGGTCTCTGTCGCCGGGTTGCTCCGCCGCTTGGAGACGACCGGAAGCATAAGCCCCTCCGATCTCATTACGGCCTCGCTCCATCGCTTCGAGATAGGCGTCTCGCTCGGCCGGGGTGAGGGTCTGGTCCCGAGTCCAGAAGTCGACTACGTCCCCGTCACTCGGAGTCTCGCTCGATTGGATCCGGGAAAGCTCGTAGGCCGTGGTCCAGATCGCGTACTGGGGATCGATCATGTCGGAGTGCGACCAGTGGACCTGATTCCGAGGGGATTTCCCGCCTTGAAGCTCTTGGACCCCCTCGAATCGGTATCGGGTCATCTGACCCATGCCGAACTCAGTGCCCGTACCGACCCCCTCGGGAGAACCACCCGACTCCGCGGTAAGGATGCCCCACACCTGATCGGGCGGCACCCCCGCCTCGAGCGCCGCCGCGTATGAGATCGCCATGAGACGATCACGGTCGTAGGTGATGTCCTGAGTAGAGAGGCTTTGGTCGGCGAGAGCTTCTAGATCGGAGCGATAGGCGTTCTGCTCCGTGGCTTCCCCGTCGTCGTTCACCCCGTAGATATAGCCGTTGCGGCTCGACGTTTCCCGCGTGAGGTCAAGGTTCTCGGCCGCCGCCGCAATCTCCGCCTCGGTCGGTGGCGTGACCCGCGTATCGGTGCCCCTTTCCGTTTGGGACTCTTCGAGGGCCTCCTTCGCCCCCGTATAGTCCCCTTTCCCGAGAGCCTTAATGGCGGCGTCGGCTTCGGCCTCCTCCTGAGCCGCTCGTTCAGCCTTGAGTGCCGCTTCTTCCTGGAGAGCCAGCTCCGTGGCTTGCGACGTGGAGAGGATCCGCTCGTCGGGGACTGTGGGCTCCGCGAGGTTCTTGTAGAGCCCCTTCACCGGGAAGTAGCCCCGATGGTAGATGTGGATTTCGAGCCCCGGCCGAAGAATGAACTTCGCATCCCGAGCGAAGCTATCCGTGTGGTGGATCGGGATCGACATGGTGAAGCTCGCCGACGCCGCACCGGCGTCGGTACCCGCGTCCACCGAGACCTCCGTGATGAACTCCTGGAGGTTGATCTGGCCGGCACACTTGGGGCACCCGGGGACCGTGGTGTCCCCATTGATGTACACGAGGGCGTCCGGCGTATGTTGGACGATCTGTTGCCGGCCAAGCTGCCACGTACCGACGTAGGGGCGGTTCTCAAGTCCCACTAGGCCACCCCCCGCGAGTATGTCGGTCGTTGGTCCTCGTCACCCGGTACCCGGAATGGTTGCACGTTCCTCGGAGAGACCGCCGCTACCGCCGGCTCCTCTTCGGCCACGGGCGGTTGGAACCCTTGCGTGCCACGAGGCAACGTTTCCGGGCCTCGTGTCGGAGGCGGTGTCCGAGACGAGGTGAAGTCAGGATCATCTAAACTGGTCCCGTCCTCCGGCTTGAGCCTCGACGAGGTGCCCGTCGAGGGCGCCGTGTATGTCCCCTCGACGACGTTGATCGATGCCTCGCCCGGCCGGTTGAAAGCTCGGTTCTCGATCCCCGAGTAGCGGGAGTCGGAAGGAGAGGGGTTCGGCTTCCGCATGGGGGAGACATTGAAGCTCGGCGCCGCCGTATCGACGATCGCGGAGGCGACGAACTCCATCGAGAAGGAGATGCCCCCGTGCATCATTGCGGAATCCTCGAAGGCGAAAGAGAGCGACGCCATGTTCCCGAAGTAGATCCACTGGTCGTAGCGGATCGAGAGGGCACCAACGAGGAGGTGGGCATTCGACTTCCCGACGGTGTCGTAGATGTACCCGTTGTTCCGGTAGAACTGGAACGCCGCCTGGAGGTTCTGCCATGCACGGGAGTCACGCCTCGACGCCCATTGGACCCCGCGACCACCCGATATGAAGGCGCCGCACTTCGCCTCGATCGAGAGGGTTGGCTGGCTCTCCCCCCACGCTTGGAACACGTACCCATACCGGGTGCGGTCCTGATACGCTTGGATCTTGCTATGGGAGACCGAGAGGGTCTGCGGGTTGATCAGGAGCACGAGCGGCGGAGTCGCGAGCACCGCTTGGAGTTGCCTCGCAATATCCACCGCCGTCCGGAGGTCAGCGATCGCCGGCTCGCCGACCTTGCCCACGGCCTCTTGGCCCGTCCCGTCGGTCTTCCGCGAACCGTCACCCGAGCTATACCGCGTACCACCACTTGCTCGTGAGGCGGAGGAGCGGGCGATCACCTCTTCTGCCGTGCCGGGACCGTAGTTGCCCTGCACGTAGGTCTCCATGGCGAGAGCCGCTCTCGCCGACTTGAACCCATTGCGCTGCTTGAGAGCCGATCCGTACAAGCCCGTGACCCGCGAGCCCTTGGCAGAAGGGTCAATCCCGGCGGGCTCCGATCCGAGCACGAGCGGAGGCTCCACCTGAAGGACGAACGGCGAGAGCGTCCGGAGAAGTGAGTTTGATCCGTCGAGAGGTTGGGCCTCGTTGGGCTCTAGCTCTAGGGACAGCTCAGGGCCAACCTGCAACCCACGAAACCGCTCGGCGTCGAGTGGGACGGCGGGATCCACTCGAAGGGGTTCGGCCTCTTGGTGCGTGGGCTTCGTGATGGTCGGGTTGCTAGCCATTATAGATCGTGCTCGGTCTCGTATTCGGCAATGATGTCATTGACATCCTCGGCAATGTCGTAGTCGACGTCATCGGGGTCCGTCCCGCCAAAACCTTGTTGGATCGCAGCCACCGCCTCTGCGGCGCTCGGTGGCTTTGCCCACCCTGGAGTCTTCGATCCTTTTACCCACACCACCGGAGCCGCCTCGGCCGCCGCTTCCTCTTGCGGGGTCTCAGGCTCAGGCGGTGGCGGAGTCTCGGCGTTTGTATTTTTCGGACGACGCCGGCGCGGCTTCTTCTTCTTCGGGGGCTTCTTCACCTCCGTCGGGTCGGTGGCCTTCTCCTCCTCAGGCTCCTTCGGCACCTCGGGCTCTCTCGGGAGGACAGTCACGACGTCGGACATATCCCGGATCACGTTCACCCCGCTCTCATACCGGGAGGTGTCCTGGGCCGCTTGCTCGAAAGCGGGTTCTGGCGTGAGGTACGAACGCATGCGGAGGATCTCATGTGAGACCGTGAACTCGGCCGAGAGGTCGAACTGGTAAGGCTTCTCGGCGGCCTCGTTCACGGTGAAGGACGAGAACCACCCGAAGTAGATCCCCCCGTCGAATGTGACCTTGATCAGCCCCACGAATACGATCTGGCCGCTCGTGTCGTAGATCGCTCCGTTCGACTTGAAGAGGGCGAGCATGTCGAGATACTTGTCGTAGGCGATTGTCTCCCGCCTCGTCCCGCCGGCGTCCCACCCACCTCCGGTGATATTCGAGAGGCCCGAGTAGAGGCGCTTGAAACCCCCGGTCACCATGCTGAAGGAGATCGATCGGGTGCCGTCGCCCCAATGTTGCTCGACGTAGCCGCCCTTGGTTTGGATCCGCTCCACAATCTTCTCGTAGGAGAAGCTCATGGTGGTCGGGTTGACGTGGAGGACCATTTTGAGGTCGTCGGGGAGGATGCTCGTTTCGAGGTCAGGGGCGAGGATGTCGAAGACCACGGGACGCCCGAGGGTGTTCTCGTTGTACTCGTCGTCCGGGCCCTCGAAAGCGCTCCGGAAGATCGGTATGGCGTCACGTGTCGCTCGCACCTACTTCAACCTCCCCTATGCGTATCCCGAGTACGCCTTGCGGACTTGGGCCTCGTTGGCGGCGAAGCTCTTGGAGTCGTTGTAGTAGTGGTTGATCACGGTGGTGTCACCACTCCCACCGCCGCCCGGACGTCCCTTACGACCCGTGATCACGTCCGCGGACGACACCCGAACGGGCTTGTGCCCCGGACGCCAAATGAAGTCGTCAAGGTCCTCGTCAGCGTCCTCGGAAGTGACTCCTCTGAGATGTGCCGCGGCCCACCCGCCGGCTTGAGAAAGCGTGCCCTGGTGTTTCTTCATGAACGCGCGTTGTGAGGAAGTGAAATTACCCTCCTCACCGACCAACTCGGCCGCAAATGCGGAGGCATTTCCCTCCCACCCCAAGCCCTGAAGCATGCCGGTGAGCGTCGCCTTCTCCCGCTTCTTGTACATCTTTTCAAGGGCATCAGCAATCGCTTCCGGGCTCTTGTTCTCAAACATCTGAGTGAAGAAGCGCTGGTCCTTCTTCAGATTCTCCGCTTCCCAAGCCATCTTCTCCTTCACCATTCGGGCCTGGGTCTCCTCGTCCGCCTCGATGAACTCTCGAAGCTCCCAGATGTTGATATTCCCCTCTTCCGCACCGGCTTTCAGCTTTGCGAACCCGAGCTGGTCGGCTTCGGGTAGCCCCATTCCCACAAGTTTGCCCAACTCCTCTGTGCTCATCATACGAGCGAGCCGGGGGTCGATCTTCTCCGCGTCCGCCCCTGTCTGGAGCTTCTTCGCCATCGATGGGTCCACCCCGAGCACCTTTGCGGCAATCGCCCACTTCTCCTCTTCGGTCCCATGACCCCGGAAAACGGATTGTCCCTTCTGCAGCTCCCCCCGCGCCATGTCTTTCTTGACCAGCTTGGCGCCCTCCTGCAGCGTAGCCTTGATCGCCTCCGAACCCTCCTTAACGTCCTCCGGCTTCAGCCTCCCACCCTTGGTTCGGTATGCCTTAGTGCCGAGAAGACGCCCAACCCATGAGGTTTGTTGACCTTCGACGACCTCGGTCTTGAATTGGCTGGCCGACAAGCCCTCCCCCATAAGCTCCCTCGCGGCGCTCTTCCGAAATCTTTCCCACTCCTGTTCCTGCTTCTTCTTAGACCAACCCTCCCACACCCCTTCATCGAGTTCGTCTCTCATCTCTCGGGCCATTTCGTCGGTTGCATGGAGGAACATTTGCTGCTGCTCCTCCGGCAGGCGGTGTATGGCCTTCATCCACGGGGCCGTTTCCTCACCTCGGACCTGGCGGCCTTTTTTGACCTCGCCACGAGCCTGTTCCATGAAATCGCCCATGGCGTTCCGCAACTCGTCCGTGTTGCCCGTAAGGATAGACCCAAACCGCTCAATCCAGTTGCGGTCCATGAGCTTCGTGTTCATCTGCTTGATCTCTTTGCTCAATTCGGTCAACTCCTCCTTGTTGACCTCTTCGACCGCGATTTGCGCTTTGAGTATCCCCGCTTCTTCGGCGAGCCTCTCCTTCTCCTTCTTGGTTTTCGCGGAGGCGAGAGCCCGCTCCGTCTTTGACAGGTCCTTGTTGAGCTTCATTAGGTTCTGCTCGACCGACTCCTTCTGGGCGTCCACCATGTCGAGGGCTTGCTTCCGGATCTTCTCCTCTTTGGCGTCCTTCCCCGAGAGGAAGTAGTAGATCGACATGATCGCGTCGTAGACCTCGTTCAGGAGGGCTTCCTTCAAGATGTCGAGGCGCTTCGTTTGGTCGACGGTGTGCTGGCGGATGTCCTTCGCCACCTCGAGCTGCTCGTTCAACTCCTCTTCGACTTCCTTCTGGTGGGCGGCACCGACGTTCGTTTGGAACTCGAGGAGGTCATTCCCGATCCGGTTCTGCTCCTCGTACTCCCCTAGCATCATCTCGTCTTTGTCGAGGACAGTCGGGGTGTTGGCGATAATGCGCTCGCCATTCTTGTTGATATAGGCGCCGAATGCCTCGATTTGCTTCTTCTGCTCCTCCTTCGTGAACCGTTTGCCCTCCTCATATTGCTTCTGGAGGCCCTTCAGCTCCTTGTGCGTCGCCTTCGAATGCCGCTCAAATGCCCGTAGTTGCTTCAGTTCTTCGAGCGTCTTGCCCGTCATTTCCTGGTAGCCGATAAGCTGCTTGTCCGTCATCTTGGAGAGGTCGGTCTTGATCACCGACTTGACGGCGTTGAGGGACGCCACGATTTGCCCCTGAGGGCTCAAGTTGGCGGTGGCAATCGAAATGTCCCCGAGCTTGTCCGACATTGCCCCGCGGAAGAGGTCGAAGTTCTGCTCGAATTGCCGGATCAGCTCGTCGTTCATGCCGGACGACTTGAGCGCCCCGATCAACCCGATTTGTTCGTCCGCCGACATCTTGCCGATCGACGCCGCGAGGGTCTTCCCGGAAGAGGTGTCGATCTTGATCCCCCTCTCCGCGAGCACCTTCTGGAAGCCCTCGACCCCACCTTTAGTCTTGCCGAGACGCTCTATGATCCCCCGACCGACTTTCCCGGCCTCGGTCTTCACCAGCTCCTTAGAGAGCCCCTTGCCCCGCTTCATGGTGCCGACCATTGCGTCCTTCACGGTAGTCGGAGCACCACCTCCGGCTTCGCCGAGCATCTTCTCCGCCCGACGTTGGCCGAGAATCTTGCCGAGGTGAGAGAGGAGCCCGGCCGTCTCGTTGAGGCGCACATTGTACATCGCCATGCCGGACGTAGCTTGGAGCACCATGCCGAAGAAGCGCTTGGTGCCGAAGCCCGACTCCGTCGCCACCTGGTAGACCTGGGCGAACTTCTCGCGAACGCCGTCGAGAGACATGCCCAACTCGTCCATGTAGCCGGCCATGCTTGTGGCGATTTCGTCGGTGCTCATGCCGAGCAACGTCGCGTAGACGGTGGCGGTCTCGGTGGCCTTCCGGTACGCCTTCATACGCTCTTCGGCCGTCTTGAGACCCTTGGCCATCTCCTTCACGGTGTAGCCGGCGGCGGACCATGCACCGAGGATCTTGAGCTGCTCCTCGCCGGTCTGCATCCACTCCATGTTGCGGCCGACGTCCTTGAAGGCATCACGGACGTCCTTCAACGTCTCGAAGACGGTCTTGCCCTCAGAAGCGAGGTCCCCGAAGGCGGCACCCCCCTCCATGACCGCCTTGTTCATCTTGGCCCCGTGATTCATGACCTTCATGATTCCGGCGACCACGAGCGCGAAGACGCCGCCCATGAGCGCCATCTTGCCGATCATTTTCCCGAGCTTCTTCGTGAGGTAGCCGATCGCGACGGCCAGCTTCCCCATGGCCTTGTCCTGGCCCTTCCCCATTGTCGCGGATCCGGCCTTCGACATCTTCTCGCCGAAGCCCTTGAGCTTGCCCATGAGCCCCGAGATATTGAGGTCGAGGGCGTCTCCTACGGCACTTCCAAGCGACTCACCGAACTTGGCCGCGGTCCCGGCCAAGCCGAAATCGAGTTGCTCCTTCACCTCCTTCTGGTACTTCAACCGTCGCTTGGCGGTCTTCGCGATCGCCCGATACTCGTCCTGCCACGACTTCTCGCGGGCAAGGATCGACTTCCGTTCCTCCCTCGTCCGGGCGGCGAGGAGATCGTGTTGGATCTTGCGGGCTCGCTTCTCAAACCCCGCAAGGCGCTTCTCGTCCATCCCGGAGTCGAGCGCCTTCTTCAGAGAGTTGCCGACGTTCTTCTCGAACCTCATGGCGAGGTCGTTGAACGCGTAGTCCGCGGCCTTGACGTCGGCCTTGGTGACCTTCACCTCCATCCCGAGAACGTGACTCACCGGCATGGGCTATCTCCTCTCGGATCCGGAACGGAAGGGCACTTGTCGTTGGGCGATCTCGGCGTCTAGGGGGGAGAGGCCCCCCTCCTCATCGACGACCATTTGCTGAGGAGCCCCGGGCTCGTTCTTGAGGTACCGGTCGTAGAGGTATTGTCGGGGATCTTGGTCCGGGTAGATCCGCCGTGTCCCCCGTACTCCATGGGGTCGTTTCGCAAGGATCTGTTGGAGTTGCTCTTGCGTGTACCCGACAAGAGGCACCGGAGCGATATCCTCGGCCTGCCGTTCCTCGGAGACGCGTTGGAGAGCCGCCATGCGCTCCGCATGTTGCCGTTTTTGCTCCTCGAAACGGCCGATCACCCGCTTCTTGTACGCGGACACGACCCGGTCATGCCAGTCCTCTTCACCGGCCACCCACCGCCGCATCTCGTCCGCAAGCTCCTCTTCGGTGTGGGCGCTGTGGATCTGGGTGCCTACGCCCCCACTCGCGAGTTGCAGGCCCTTCTTATCGACCAGCCCCTTCGAGTAGTAGTAGGCATGATCCATGGTCCGTTGGCGCCGTGCCTTCTCGTCCCGGCGCCGTTGAACGTCCTTCTGGTCGATCTTCGAGACCGCCTTCGGTGCTTGAGACGAGGTGATCAGCTTCGCAGCCTCCCACACGGAGTCCATGCGAGAACGATCGTCTTCCGCTTGGTTGTACGCCACCCACGTCCCGCGAATGTCGTTCATGCCGATCTTCTCGGCCCCCGGGATCCCGATCCCCGTAGGTGGCCGGCGTCCTATCGATCTCCAGAGGTATCGAGAGGCGTTCTCGTAGCAGAACGCCTCGACGTAGAACCGAGCCCGGCCCACCCTTCGGAATAGCCCCAAGGTGACCGACCCCAATGCCTCGACCGCGGACTTCGGCATACTCCGCAACACCGACGCCACTTGCGACGACGCATGCGGTTCCAGGAGAAGGTTATGGCCATCCAAGAGCCACACGGAAGCCGCCACAGTCCACAAGTCCCACGAGCCATCAACTTTGGCCCGTTGCCGCATGAGGTAGAGATCGCCCTCACTCAATGACCGTAGAGCAAGGTGCTTCCCGTTCACCTCGACGGGGTGAGACAAGAACCCGACCATTACCAACTCCTCTACGTCCTTGTAGAGAGGTGAGCGTTGCTCGGCGGTAGTGGCCGGGAAGTCCATCTAGCGCTTGCCCCCTTGCGGACGGAAACGAGGGTTCTGGGTGCCCTTGCCTGGGTGGCTAGAGGTTGGCGGCGGAGGTTGGGGCTGGCGTGGTGTGAGATCCATGGTCTCCCCTCCCAGTGCATAGACCTCGACCCCCTCGGTCGTCGTCCCCCGTAGCTCCGCTTGACGGGCCTGTTCATCAGACTGAAGCCCGGCGGCGACGTGGGCCGCCGCAACGTGAGGTGGCATCCGCTTGGAGTCGTGAACCGCTTGGAGGA
>Ga0180438_10010118_pt1 | contig 11614 bp, 16 predicted proteins | sample SS_ome_12_FD_132455 | JGI IMG/M metagenome (GOLD analysis project Ga0180438, IMG submission 132455) | Hypersaline lake sediment archaeal communities from the Salton Sea, California, USA - SS_3_D_2 metaG | ecosystem: Environmental > Aquatic > Non-marine Saline and Alkaline > Hypersaline >...
TATTTGCCGAACAACACGTTTAGGTATGAAGTGGGCGAAGGTCCGGTTCTCGAATGTCTTGAGTCGGCATGGCAGAGTTGGAAATACGGAAACTGGCTGAAAGTGAAAAAGATGGCACAGGAGAACGCAAGCCGGTATAGCTGGGATACCGTGTGGGAAACGTACTGGAAACCGTTTTTCGAGGCTATAGAAAAGCGGTTGAAATAATGCATTCAAACAACGCTTTTAAACTTCATGAGAATCAGTATTTTAAAGAGTACTTTTTAAGGGTTAGTCCTTAAGCGGTACTCCCGCAATTATCACCCCATCTCAATCAAAGGGGAATCCTATGAAAAAGCACTCCCTAGCATTTCTCACGGCTCTAATCTTTTTTGCTCTTGCGGTTACGATTATCTGCACCTCATGCACAGGCAAGGGCAACGTTACGATAAACCCACAAAGCTTTGCTCCCGCCGATGTTATTGAAACCGTCAAGCGTCACACATGCTCGATAGCCGTCTATTATTACATCGGCGAGCAGGAATATCAGAAACGCCTCCGGGAACAGAATGCACCTGTTGTCTGGAATAATTTCGGACCGATTCAGATCCCCATCGTTTATCGGCCGAGCCTGATGTTCCCTACGGTTCAGCAAGATCAGGACGGTCAACCCAAATATGCCATTGCCTACATCGGCTCGGGAACGCTCCTCAAGCGGGGATACATCATCAGTGTCCGTCATCTTTTCGTCCATGATGACCCGGCCTACACGGGACAGGCGATCTATGTTTTCTTCGACGGCGTTGACGAAGCTATAGAGGCTGATATTGTCGCAATCTCAGAGGGTAAAGAATTTTCAGATGACTATGCGGTCATTAAGTTGCGGCGGGAACTCGCACTCCCAGGCATTAAAATCGCAAAGAACCCAGACGTGCAGTCAGGTGACAAGATCATAGCATCCGGCACGCCCGGCGGACTGCGAATCACACGTTACACAAACGTCACCCGTGTCAAGTGGTTTTTCTACCGGGGCGAGGACAATCGCCTTCACTTCGGAAAGTGGAATGCCTTCTATTACCTCTGTATCTGCGGTGGCGGGCCCGGTGACTCGGGCGGTTCTATCATCAACACAGAGGGTGAGTATATCGCGACCCTCTACTGTGGCGTATCCGTTTATGGTCAGTACGTATTTGCAAACCCGAATGTGATGCTTTGGACATTCCTTGAAAAGAAAAATCTATCCTGGATTGCACGCTAGGAAAATGAGAAGAGGAAATGCGATGCTTTGACCCACGAGGGCACAGGCCGCTTACATTATGGAAGCTTTTCCTGTGGTTTTTTATAACCATTGCTTTATTTTTTATCCTCATCTCTATCAGCGGATGTTACCGCATAGGACAGGACGACAACAAACCTAGATTTGAAACGATAAAGGAAAGGCCGCACGTTGTACGGGAGACGGTATGGATTGTCTTTAATTACGAATGTGAAGGCTTTACGGACGATGAGTTTCGGGCAACGGTTGACGAGGATGTCGCATCGCTTAAACTTTTCGGGTGGCGGATACTTCATATCCGTTATTGTTACAGACACAAGCTTGTAGGGGGCGAGACGATAGCTTTTGCCGTGATCTATATCGAGAAAATTAAATAACCCGCAATCATATATAAAATCCCAAACAATGCAAGAGGGGAATACTATGCGAAATATGATGCAAAAAAAGACATTATCGGTTACGGGTTATCTTGTAGGGCTTGCGGTGATCGCCCTGCTTATCCTGGCACTTGCGGCCTGTACGACATATCGCCTTGAGCGAGGTCTGCCCAAGGACATCAAGGAATGGTATGACACCCATTCCATTTGGATGGAGTACGGGAAAGTTCCTGAGTGGATAGATGAACACAACGACAGTGAGAGGTCACATTTTCTCAGATTGCCTGAAAAATTGCAGCGGGAGTATATCAAATATTTCTGGCGGATGAGGCGGTTGGGATGTGCCGAGGTCTATTATGAGCGCATAGAGGCCGCCGATGAACTGTTTCGTTCTGAGGGCAGGGCGGGGCGTGATACAGACAGGGGCAAGGTTATGCTCTTGTGTGGGATGCCGACCTGTGTTGACTGGTACTATGAGGGACACCGCACCATAGAGAGTAGCATGCCCCAGACAGGGTACTTCCAGGTGTGGACTTATGTCCAGTGGGGTGCGGCCTACTGTCGGTACATATTCGAGTACCGGGAGCCTAACACGTGGCGACTGTCATTCAATTCTGTTTTCGACATGGGAAACCAGTTGCAAGTAGAGAGGTACTGGCGCAAGCTGTTTGCGCCCACAGAGGACGGATGGGCTGCATGGGGAAATAGGCTGGCTACACTTTTATCAAACAAGGAATCAAGGAAAGAATCAAATAAGGAACAAAAATGAGTGACAGACAAGCATGGCAGGACTTTCAACTTTTCGTGGTGCACCTCTATAGGAGCGGCAACGAAATTCTGAGGTTTTATTCGACACTGCTTCAGATAGAACGCCAAAAGATTGAAATAATGGATAATCCCCAGCGGAAAGCACACCTGAAACAGATTGTCGATATCCATCCCGACTATTCAGTTGATGAAGTTGCAGAAAAATACGTGAAACTCATGAAGCTGAAGACATTCCTTGAGAGCAACGGGTTTGTGGAAATTCCCGAAACGCCGGGAGGACCATAGGATGGTCTTTGATGGGGTCTATCCTTTTTTTGTGGCTCACCCCACGCTTGCCTGGATTTTTGTCTTTTTGTTTTTCTCCGGGTTCGGAATACAGATCGGTTGGTGGTTGCGAGGATGGAGAGATGGGCTGAAGCACAAAGACGGGAGCAGATGACAATGATCAAGCCTTCGAAAACCTGTGGTCACTGTGGGGTCGTGACCGATAGGGTTACGCTTATCGATGTCACAACGAACATCTACCTCTGTGATGACTGTTATGCACTTATCTACGGTAAAAAAAAGCGTATCGAGCGGCCTCCGAAACATAAGATGATAGAGGATGCACCAGGGGCGAAGGGGAAGGAAAAGAGGCATTATTACGTCGGGTGATCAGACTGGTAATATCACCATACATCATAAATGTATTATATCGTCATGCGATATAACTATACATCATAACCATACGCAAAAATACGCATATTTTTTAAACCTCTTTTTACGTTGAGGAGAAGCAAATGAAAACGATTAAAAATATACGAGTTCTTTTAGCGGTGCTTGCCGTGTTAGCAATGATCAGCATTCCTCTCGGATCACAGAGCTACATCGCAAACTACCGCTTTCTCGGTTCACCGCTTAGCGTGGCTGCCAGTGGGACCGCAACGGACGGAACGGAATTTAACTCACTTGAACCACGGGTGTCTCACAACGGGTATGGGGCAGTTTGTGCTATCACGGTAACCTTTGTCCGTGATGGTGCTGGAACAACTGATACTGTTGACTTTGAGTTCCAGGCAAGTTTTGACGGCGGGACAAGCTGGAGTACGGCTTACTATGTTCGGCTGCGGGTTGCGACGAACGAGACGGCAATCTCGAGTACGGTGATCGTGACAGATCCCGTGAACATCTACGGCATTTCACACCTCAGATTGTATCGGGTAGTCAATAATGACAGCGCAACCAACCTGACATACTGTAACGCCTACGTCTCACTTGCGGTTGCGAATTGACTGATGGGATGAGCGGAGCGATAACGATGAAAAACTTTTTGCATAAATTTACATTTCTCGTGCTGTTTGTGGCGGGGCTGACGTTTATGAGCGTTGGTCAAATCCCGACGATTAAACCCGTCTCGCCCGTCACCGAGCCGATTACTTTTGAGGATAACGTAACCGTTGAGGGGACGCTTACGGCGGCGGTGTTGATTCCGACATCGTTTAAAGTGCCGGATACAAATGCGTCAAATTACTTGGTGTGGTCTTGGGATGAAAATGACACATCAGACAGAACGCTCAAGGTAAAGGTAAACGCTGGTAATAGGACTATAGATTTGTCGGGTAACCTTACGCTTGACGGCGCAAACTCGGTTGCGGCCTGGACGGTGAGCGGCGGGACTGGGTTTATTATCGGCTCATCCACACCGTTTTCGGACTCTAGCGGCACGCTGACGCTTCAGAACATTGATGCTCTTGATGCTACTACGGAAACTACTATTGAGGCGGCGATAGATACGCTTGGGAATCTTACGTCTGCATCATCTCTTGCGACTGTTGGAACAATTACCGCGGGAACATGGAACGCCGGAACGGTTACGGTAAACCAAAACTCTGATACGGTTGCAATTACGCATGACGGAACGGATGCCTACTTCAAGACGAGTGATGGTAATTTTATTTTCCAGACCGACGAAGGGACAAATACAAATACCCTAGTTGCTATTAAGCCGAAAGGCAATGCCACTATTTCTCAATTTGGATTATGGGATTCAGATTCATTGAATTTGCGTCTTCAGGTCGACAGTAATCGTTCCTATATTGATGCTCTATATGGCGACTTGGGAATAAATCAGGATGCGGGTCGAAATGTAAAACTGTTTGAAAACGCCACAGAGGGCGAAACTAAAGAACTCAAAATCTACGGCTACCGCACCTCAGACGCACTCCGTTCCCTAGAGATAGGCGTGGGGGTTGATGGGGCAGACATGGCATCTTTTGACGGAGTGAGTAATTACCTGTTTGACGGACTTGGAAATATTCGAGGCAACTTAGCCCGCAAATTCACCGTCACCCCAGACAATACCGACGGGGTTGACACCTATAGTGCGACAGAAATGTTAGGTGGGCTTATTCGCAGGGGCACGGGCGATGAGATAACGGCAAACCGGATAGACGTTACCGACACCGCCGCAAACATCGTAGCCTCAATTCCAGGTTGTGTTGTAGGCTCTGGATACGTTTTCTATGTCAATAACGAGGACTCGACCCATACCATCCAGGTTGACGGCGGAAGCGGTGTAACCATCAGTCCGAACGACCCATCGACGGCGATACCTGCCAACTCAACAGGAGAGTTTTTGGTAGAGGTTACGAACGCAACGGCATCATCTGAGGCCGTGACGGTACATTGTCTCGGGGTAAGGACGCATTAATGAGAAAACGACTTCTGATTGCGGCTCTTATCTGTTTTGCCATAGCCGCATTCTTGTCCACCGGATTCACGGAGGAGAAGGACGAAACATTCCGCGACCTACAGCACACGTTCTCGCTTGTCCACTATACCGATTTTGCCACATCCTACATCGCCGTATCCAGGGGATGGGCGGGGGAACTTCATCCTTATTTCAGGTGGGCGTTCAACTATCCGGTAATAGCGGTAGGTTCACACATCGCCATAGACCTCGGCATACGATTCGCCACAAACCGCATTTACGAATGGAACCGCACGGCAGGCTACGTGATGATAATCGCCGGAATCGTATGGCGTGGATATATATTGGCACATAATTTTAAAGTGTTGTCACGATAGCCGTCCGGTTATCGTGACAAATTAACGTATTTTTTTAGCGAGGAGGTCTCTATGCGTATTTTTGAACACGGGATTGAGGTAAATCTAAGGGTTTTTGGTATCGGGCTTCTCATCGTGGCAGTGCTATTTCTCGGGGTTCAGTATGTAAGACTCTCGGGAACAACAAAGGCCATCGCCAGGAACGCCGATCAGCTTCGGGCAAATCAGGAAGTTATCGTCCGCTCGCTCATCGAAAAGAAAATCATCCAGGTTAAGCAACCGCAGCCGCAGGTTGATGCAAGCGCTAGTCCACAATCACCGAATGAACCGGATAACCCGAAAGCGGAGAAGGGGAAAAATGACCCGCAATGAAGCTATCCGCAAGAAATGCCTTGAATGTTCAGGCGGTTCACCAAAAGAAGTAACGATCTGTCATCATTTCGACTGTCCGCTATGGTGGTATCGTTGTGGATCCCCACCAACAAGTAAAGCATACAAAGAGCGGATGAAGACAGCAAAGAAAAATTACAGTCCGGATTTTGCTGTCCTGAAAGAACTCGGGATACGCCTTAAGCAATTTGACGGCACAGCATACTCGTAGAATGCCCGTTTTTCACGCCCCAGCCGTCGTATTTGCCCGTCCAGCAAAAAACGATAGCACACATGAAGAAAACCACATACGGAGTTAAAAATGTCTGTTGGCACATATAGTCTGCTTAGCTCAGCCGATGATTTTTTTGCATACGTTGGAGGAGCAACCTACGAGGATGCGCTGTGGCTTTATTTCACAGGAACATCGGGAACGAATACTGTCCAGGTTAACGATGACAGCCTAGTCCTTGTAGATGAAGATAACGGTACAACTACAATCGACATTACTTCATCATCCTACGATACACTGACAGAGCTTGTAGCGGGTATCAATGCCGTAGCCGGCTGGGATGCGGGACTCGTAGGACATAGCTCGGAAACATCATCCAACCTGCGAATCACGGGAGCACTGAACGCCGAAGGGAAGGCAAACACTATCTATCTTGAAATTAAGCAGACATATCTTGTGGAAAAGCTCATAGACAGGGCTACGGACATTATCGAGCGTTACTGTAACCGCTTGTTCAAAACCCGTACATATACGAATGAGACATACTGGGGCACAGGCTACAAAAAACTTATCCTTGACCAGTATCCAGTCACGAGGGTTGCACGGATCGGGGAAGGCAGGACAAACTCATTCTCGATAAAAAACACGAGTACGGATGCCAACTATAGCACGGTTGAAATCACCACATCGACAATCAGGCTGATCGTTGACGGCGGTACAAACGCTGACGACACAGAGCTCACCCTTTCCGACTACACGTCGATCGATGACCTCATAACCGCTATTGAGGCTCTAGGTAAGGGTTGGTCATGTACGACAATCGCCACGGACACAAGCTACAGGGATGCCGACGAACTTCTCCCACGTCCGTCGATGTACGTTGACTCTACGAAGCAGGCATATTGTGAGACACCGGATGAACTCATAACGGATTACAAGTGGCTGAGGCCGACATCGCAGGACAGAAACGAGGGGATGCTTCACCGTGACGGCGGTTGGTCTGAGGGTACGGAGTATTTTGTCACATATACGGCAGGCTTTACGACCATCCCGGAGGCGTTGCAGATGGCATGCCTCGAGCTTGTAAATTACAAGCACAACAACCGTCAGTCCGGGAACCTTAAATCCGAGTGGCTCGGGGATTATCGCTATGAGCGGTTCGGTATAAGCGATTTGAAACTAGGCTTGCCGGCGGACATCAAATCCGAGCTCGACATGTTCAAGAAGCGGGTTATTTAATGCGTTCCCAGAAAGGAGAATCATGGTTATAGTCGATTTCCACAGTCCGGACGCACCGGATAATGCATGCTACGTCTATGCTTCAGACATAGAAGATTTACGTGGATGCATAGAATGGCTATCTGTGAAGCTCCGGGATATGGAGGAGAAGAACAGGCAGGCTATTCGCCAAATAGATTTTGTAAATAGCAACGCTAAGGATTAACGCAAGGACTAGTGCTATGTCATACCGATCAATGCTGACACAGGGGAAAAAGAACGCAACGTTTGTGAATGTGAAGCGGATTACAGACACTGATGATGGTCAGGGCGGATTCTCAGGCGGCACTCCATCCGTCCTCTATTTCCGTGTCCCCTGTCGGTTCAATGCCATGACGGAGAAAGAGATTGCGCTCATCGCTGACAAGCAGGACGTGAAGGCAGAGTACAAGGTTTTCCTGGAATATCGAAGCGGTATTCAGGAAGGCGATTTCCTCATCAAGACGGATGACAACAGGCAGTTCAACATAAAGCTCATCATGGACTGGGACGAAGATAAGCGGATGATGAGGCTTGCCGTTGCCGAAGAGGGGCGGTTCACATAATGCGTTTGCGACGCATACGCTTTGGCCTGCTTTTGCGGAGTGGTGTTGTCTATCGATTGTCGGTTATCACAATCCAGACGCTTTTCTTTTGGATGCTCACTGGAAAATTTAAATTCGCTATAAGCACCTCTCTTGCTTGGAACGCCATAAACATGACCTGGTACTACATCTATCACTACTTTTTTGCACGGCTATTCAAGATTGGGAAAGACTGATGGCAGACGAAATCACGGTAAAAGTCACCGGTACCGAAAAGGTTTCGGCAAACCTGAAGCGGTGGCAGGTTGTCAAGAAAAAAGCGATTGAGGATGTGACAAAGGAAACGGGGCTAAGGATTGAGGCAGATGCAAAGCGGGAAATCACACGAAGGCGTGCCGTCGATACCGGACGCTTACGGGCAAGTATTTCTACAAACTGGACTGGATCGGGGAGCCCATTCGGAAAAACGGGAAGCCAGGCTACTGAGAGTGATGGTGTAGGGCAGCCGTCAGCAGAAAAAGGGTTTACGGCTGCCGTTGGAACAAATGTTTTTTACGGACCATACATAGAATTCGGAACCTATAAAATGCGGGCCCGGCGCTTCCTGTGGCCTGCCTATATCGCAAACCAGGGTCAATATATCACCCGTATAAAACAGATTCTTGGGAAGGATGAATTTATTCGATGATCCTCGTCACGGGCGGTGCCGGATTCATCGGCTCACACCTCACTAAAGCGCTCGTAGAGCGAGGCTATCCGGTACGCGTGATTGACAACCTCAGCCGGAACATAAACCACGTTCAGGACTTGCACGAGTCCGGGAAGATCGAGTTTCTCAAGGGCGATATTCGTGACAAATTCCACGTCTCCCGTGCCATGCAGAACGTCGAGTACGTCTTCCACGAGGCCGCTGTGTGCATGAATCGATGCAACGCCTTTCCGACAGAGGCGATGCAGGTGAACCTCGAGGGATCTTACAACATTTTCGGGGCAGCCATAAACGAGGGCGTGAAAAAGGTTATCTATGCCTCAACATCGAGTGTCTATGGGCAACCTACATACCTCCCGATGGATGAGAATCACCCGGCAAACGCTAACACTCCGTATGGCGCAACAAAGCTCTGTGCCGACCAGTTTATGCAATACCTGTCAAAGCGGCATGGGCTGAAATACGTATGTTTCCGGTATTTTAACGTTTATGGGACATATCAGAGTACGGATGCCTACTACACGTCTGTTATCTCGATTTTCATGAAGCGGATTCTGCACGGGAAAGCACCTGTCATTAATGGTAGTGGGACACAGACGATGGACTTCACCCATGTCTCGGATGTTGTCAGGGCGAACATGGCGGCGTTGGAAGGCGATGTTCAGAATGAGGTTTTCAACGTCGGGTACGGGCGGGAAGTCTCGATACGGGAGCTTGCGGAGGCTATCTTGCGGCTTATGGGAAGCGAGCAGGAAATCGAGTATGTCGAGCGTGACGTACCCGTGACTAGGCGGCGGTGTGATGCCTCGAAGATGGAACGGATGCTGGGCATGCGTTGTGAGACTGACTTAGGAGACGGCCTTCGGGAATTGGTTGAACACGTGAGGGCTAATCCTGAGATTTATTGAATGTCGTGTATTTCTTACTGCTATTTTTAGCTTTTGCAATTGGATATTTTCCTTGATTAATATGCAGTTTATTTTTTGCGACTTCATTTGGGTCAACCATGAACCTATCGCATAGCATCAAGAAATAGATATAGATATCTCCAATTTCTTCTTTGACTTTCGTGATTTCTAATGCCGACAAAAACAATAGTTCACTATCATCGGTATCTTTCCATAGAAAAATTTCAGCAAGCTCAGCAACTTCTACAGATAATGCCATACATAGATTTTTGGGGGAATGATATTGTTCCCAATTGCGGTCTTTAGTGAATTGCCTAAGTTGCCTGATTAATTGTTTCATCTTGATCCGTTATATCAGAAAATAAATCCGGCAAAGATGTTTCGGCTTCAATGGCCCTCATGTTTTTAATGAGCTCATTGAAATATTCGGCCTTTAATTCGATCAATATAGCCTTTCTGCCAAATTTTACAGCTTGATAGCCTTCAGAGCCGATGCCGCCAAATGGAGTCAAAACGGTTTCTCTAGGATTTGACCATAATTTAATACATCTTTCTATGGTCCCAAGTTGTAGCGGGCAAATATGCTTTTCATCATCTGGGCCACGAGCCCTTGTATATTGAAGTGTATTCGTTTCAGATATTCCTGTCCATATTCCATTCGCCCAAAGAATCCATGTCTCATTATCTAATTCGCCATTCTTAACGGGCATTATAGGAACATCATTGTCTCCGGGTTTTTTAAAAAGCAAAATTTGATCGACTAATGCTGGGCGGCTTGCTGCCGAATCTTTTCTTAATTGGACAAATAACAATGCCTTGCTTTTAGTGCGAATGGCTTGTGCTTGTGGATTCTTTTGGACATAAGCCCTGCCGGAAAATATCCAGCCTTCTTTTTCGTAGGCTTGGATAACAGCACCTGGGAAATCTCGGACTCCGATATATCCATCCTTTTGTGCCATAGCAGGAATATCGCTTACGTGAACACATGTTAATCTTCCGGGTTTTGTTACATTTAACATGCCACGAATAATAAAAGCATAGTGGTCAAAAAATTCATCCCATCCCCGGCAATTTCCAAGGTCACGTTCACTATCTGTATATGTATAAAGATCAGCAAATGGTGGGGAATATACGGAAAGGTCAACAGAGTTTTTATCCATATGCTTTAAGACTTCCGATGAATCTCCGTGAATAGCTGTCCAATTTTTTCCACATACTTTGTTTTCTTGATATTCATTATTAAGCGTTTGTTTCATGCCGACTTCCTCTTTTTCGTATTCCTTAATTTGTTCAATTAATTTCTCCCGCAACCTTTTAGCGGCTACATCTTTTCTCATAACATCCCGATAGATTGATGCCTCTATATCAGATAGAATAATGTGGACATCGACAGGATGGTTCTGAAGATATCTCCACGAGCGACGGACACATTGATAAAATGCTTCCCATGAATAATTCAATCCGAAAAATGCCATATTATGGGCATTTTGAAAATTCATCCCGAACCCGCCGATACGTGGCTTTGTAATTAATATTTGATATTTTCCATCTTGAAAATCTTCAAAGGACCGTGCTTTGAAATCCGGATCGTGATCACCCCGAACTTCGACAGCGTTTTCAAATGTATCAGCAAGCAATCTACTTTCATCTGATAATCCCGTCCAAATAATCCACTGTTCTTCTGATTTCCGGACAAGGTTTTTTAATAAAGTCAATCGTTTTGGAATTGTTTGTTTGCGAATGGCCGATGCATGTTTAATGCCCTTGATATGTGTAAAAAATAGTTCGTCCTCAGGTTGATAATCTGCTTGAATATAATGTGGATTTAAATTCAATGGCGGTAAAACAAAATTACCATCATTGTATCCTAAGTCAGAAGGTTTCGTAAGTGCAAATGCCCACGATGCAAGCCACCTGAAAAATGCTTGTTCTGCATGGTGTTTTATTCGCCATTCCGTACCACCTTTATTGCTACCCTTTTTTTGATATGTTCTTTTTCCGTCATGGTAAAGATGTTGCTTGTTTGCATTGATGAAAAACATGGCTAACATCTCAGATTGCTTACAGATTCCGAGCCATTCGACTTGATTCCCAATCTCGATATAATCATTCGGTGCTGGAGTTGCTGTACAGCTTAATCGATATGGAA
>Ga0180438_10010119_pt1 | contig 11613 bp, 11 predicted proteins | sample SS_ome_12_FD_132455 | JGI IMG/M metagenome (GOLD analysis project Ga0180438, IMG submission 132455) | Hypersaline lake sediment archaeal communities from the Salton Sea, California, USA - SS_3_D_2 metaG | ecosystem: Environmental > Aquatic > Non-marine Saline and Alkaline > Hypersaline >...
ATGGACCCGCCGCGAGCACAAATCCTGATCCCCTGAGTCTACGGATCAAGGCATGCCCAGACAGTAGGAGCCTCAGCGCCAAAGTTAACCGACATCAGAATCAGGTCGAGGACGTTGACAGCACCGTCGTCATTGAGATCAGCCGCCGGATTGGATGCCGGATCACCAAAGGCCGCGCCGATGGCAACCGCATCGACGATGTCTATCACACCATCACCGTTTACATCACCAGCGACCAATTCGATGGGCATTAGCATGGTCAGCGGCGCGACAACCTCCAGGTTCTCGCACACCGCCTCCAGGTAGCCGTCGGCGTTGGCCCGGAAGGTATACGTACCGGGGGGTACGTCGAGAATTTGGAAATTGCCGTCGGGGTCGGTGGTGGCACCAAAGGCAGTGCCGTCTATGGTGACGTCCGCACCGTCCCAGCTACCGATGGTCCGTCCTTCCAACATCACCTGACCTTCCACCGTCGCCCCGGCGGCGCCGGTGATGGCCAGGGTCAGGCCCTGTAGATTATCATAGGGAATCTCGCGGGCGTACTTATCGCCCAGCAAGACGTCGCCGATGTCGATGGTGGTCGATTGTGTGGGTACCAGAGCCTCGAAGCGCACCGTGGCCAAGACGATGACCTCGCCGCTCAGTTCTTCCACGTCACCCATGCGGCTGGCGGCAAACGAAATGGAGCCAGCAACGTTGTCAATTTCGGACACACCGACAACGCTGGGCTCCATATCAGCACCGGGCTGCAAGCTTAACTCCACGGCCTGCAGATAGGTGGGATCGAAGCTTAACTGAAACTGACCGCCAAAGAGGCCGGTAACCTCCTTGACAATCACCGAGACTTCAAATTCCTCGCCTTCAGCCACTTCCGTAGGGCCGGTCACCTCGACATACCATGCTGATCCGGTTGCAAGAGGACTGGCCAACACTGCCTGCGGCAGAACCAACGCCAGCAAGAGCACCACGCATAGCGTCAGCCTGGTACCTATCCGACTTAAATTCCTGCCTTGTGATACTTGTAGGGGTTGCATCTTTACACCTCGCTTTTCTGAAAGAGTTTTGATTGGAACAGATGCTTTCTCCTGGTGTCCCACCCAATGCAGTCCGATAGCTCAGATGCGTTTACGATAGCAGTGTACCCGGCTACCATGACTGATTTGGTAGAGCACTCGTGCCTATCCAAAACCCCGACGAGCAACGGTCTTGGAAGGGCTCCAAAATCATAGGCAACTCATTGGATGGGCACCACCCCCTTTGCTTTGCGCACGCCAGCAGCAGGTCAGCGCTATAATGTTGGTAAGGTACAATCTTCCCACATTCGTCAGCGACAATCGCTGACGATGGCTCTTACCGCCAGTGCTTAGAGTCTGGGGAAAGAAACAAACACGTCAATATAAGTTTAACACAAAACCGGGGGGCATTGCAATAGGAATTTAATCCCTGAGGCTCCCTGCGACGTACAGGCGAGCAAAAAAGAACGCGGCACCACTTGGTGCCGCGCATCAAAGACATTTCAGCAACTCGTGCAAGGAGATTTCTACGGGGAAGGGATATGTTCGCGCAGGACGTCTGACAGATCGGCAGGTAAGATGGTCTTCAACACAAATCCGTCCATGCCGACCGCTTCAGCCTTGGCTTGCATTTTCTCCTCTCCGTAGGCGGTGAGAGCCAAGATAGGGATCTGGGCCGTGCGCTGATCGGCGCGCAATCTCTCTGTTGCCTCAAAGCCATCCACACCTGGCATCATCAAGTCCATCAAGATCAAATCAGGCAACCACTCCAGCGCGACAGTTACCCCCTCTTCCCCATCAGAGGCAGTCCGCACGTCGAGTCCCTGTCGCTCTAGCAAGAAGGACAGCAACAGTCGCTGGTCGTGATCGTCATCTACACACAACACCTTGGGTCTGGTATCCGTATCAGACATCGCATCCTCTTAAGTCGGCATCGCAATACACAGTCTACACGTTAGCGGTCTATCCATCACGATTCGAGGAGTGTGCACACCCGCGTCAGAAATCGTTACGCTTTACGCCTTACGTTTTACGGATTTGTCTTGCAAAGCAGGCCAACATGTCAACCAGCTTACCTGGCAGAATGAGCTACGCCAGGTAAGTATAACACAAATTGCGTCAGGCAGAAATTTTGAGAGGCTACTCAAGGGATTCCGGGTGGAGCGTACTTCGGTCTCAGAATCAACCCACCTTGCCGCGCCATGTGGCTGCCCAAGTGGTTGCGATGAGGCGTACCATGTGCGTTGTACCTTTCGGCTAAATAATCGAAGTATTGGTTTGACAAATCAAATAGCTCACATAGAATATCCGCTGGGGGCTATATGCTGTAGGCCCCCGCTTTTTGCACTTAATCACCGAACATAGTTGAGCGCACATAGCCGACAGAACAGAGAAAGGAGATAACATGGCGGGCAAGGCATACATCCAATGGGTGAGTAAGGGACAGTTTGTTGGAACCGATAGCACCAAGCATTCAGTTGTTATGTCGATGCAGAACGAGGAGAACGCCGTAGGCATGAAGCCGAGTGACATGTTGCTGGTGGCCCTCGCCGGCTGCACCAGCATCGACACGGTGAATATCCTAAAAAAGAAGCGACAGCGTCTCACCGGCCTGGAGATTGAAGTGAGCGGCGAGCAGGACCCTGATCCCCCTTGGGCTTTTCATAGCATACAAGTGATGTATACCGTCCGAGGGCGCGGTTTGTCCGAAAAGGCAATAGCCGACGCCATCAGATTGGCGGAGGAGAAATACTGCTCGGTAAAAGCTTCCCTGGACAAGGCTGTGGAAATCCAAAGCGAATACCGCATCGTTGAGGAAGAATAAGACCTGCCAGGGATCAATAGGGGTGCAGCATTACCACAACTGGGTGGCGAAGGTCGAGATAACCTCCGGGGGGCCGCCTTCAGCGACGATCACCTCTTGCTCCACACAAGCTCCCCCCAAATCCCGGATATAGATCCCTGGCTCGATGCAGAGCACCATACCCGGCTCCAGGCGCGTCTCGACGCCTGGGCGCAACTGCGGGGCTTCGACGGTCTCTAGCCCAATGCCGTGCCCGACAAAGCTGGGCAGGTGATCGCCGAAACCGGTTTCACTTAGTGCTTCACAGCCTGCTCGGTATACAGACTCTGCCGTGGCATCCGCTCGCGCGGCGTCCACCGCCCGTTCGGTGGCCACTAGCGCGGACTCAAGCAGCGATCGGGTCTCGGAATTCGGCTTACCACACACGGTAGTCCGCCGTACATCGAAACTATACCCCTGGCAAGCACCGACTACGTCTAGCGTTACGATATCACCCGATTCGAGAATCCGGTCTGTGGCCGGGGGCCAGCGGATGGGCCAGGCAGACCACGGTCCGGAGTGAACGCGCAGATAACGCACATAGTCGGCGCCTGCGGACAATGCAGCCGCATTCCCCACAGCGCACACTTGGCGTTCAGTAATGCCAGAAAGAATTGCCTCAACCGCCATCTGCAGCCCAACCTTGGCCACTTCGGCTGCCTGGCGCAAAGATGCTTGTTCGGCCGGGCTTTTCACCAGCCGCTGTCCCGCTACCAACTGTTTGTCAGGGACCAACTCCAAGTTAGGGACCTCGTCCGTCAGTTCGCCAAAGAACACTGACGGCAGGATATCTTCCCCGACCAGCGCCACCTGGCCCGAGTTCAAACCAAGTTCGTTCAAGACGGCGGCTGTCTCCAGCGTCATATCCTGTGCAACTTGCACTTCGTCGGCCACGATTAACTCGTCATGGTAAAAACCGCCGTCTAACACCAAGGTGGCCGGTCCTTCAACCGGTAGCAGGAAAACGGCGTGACCCAGGCCCGGGAGCGCCGCGTCGACCTCTGTCGCCGGGTAAGGAGGAAAATGATTGGAGAGATATGCCAACGCGCCAGGCCGGTCATAAAAGGATCGCCCGGTGACCATCACCCCGGCGTAACCGGCGCTGGCGGCCAATTCGCGGGTGCGCGCTTGGCGATCCAGAAATTCTTCGTGTGAAATTCCCCTTTTAAGCTCCAAGGCCTCACCTCCCCGTTTTGAGTGCTCCGCCGAAAAAGTCGAACGGGCTGAATGCCTTTCCCGGCCAGAACCGTGACGTAAAGGGTACTGAAAGAACAGCCACTACTAGAGTGTATCACTGGAAGACTGGAGTTTAGCAAGAAATTGATAAGAACTTAATTAGAAAGTAGATGCCAAACGCACGTCTACCGATGGCGAATACGTGGGTCCATAGCATCACGAACGGCATCTCCAAGAAAATTGAATGCCAACATAGTGAGGAAAAGCGCCAGTGCAGGGGGAAAGATGAGGTGGGGATGGCCAGGGTCCCGGCAACAATGGCCGGGCCGAGCACATTGTCGCGCGACGCTGGTTGACTCCCTCAAGCATAGGTTTGCAAGATTTGCCCTCGTTTGGTACAATCCATCGCGAGCCCATCTGTTGAAGCAAAGTTGACGGCTCATGTTCAGAACTACGGATTGCAACTCAGACGGCGGATATGACTATCCGCGATGAGTAGGCAAGATCCGTTCGCACTTGTTCAGAGCATGGGCTAGGGTGACTTGAACAGGATCACAACCGAGGAGATATCCCTTTGCTGAACGTAACAACTGACCCCCTTGAAAACTGCGAAGTCTTGATGACCGTAGAGGTTGACCAGAAGCAGACAGACAAGCTGCTAAAATCAGCCGCCGGGCGGATTTCAAGACAAGTAAGAATACCCGGCTTTCGGCCGGGCAAAGCGCCTTATCGCGTGATCGTCCAGCGCTTCGGCGAAGAGGTGATTCGCAATGAAGCACTGGAGGACTTGAGCAAGTCGGTCTTTGAGCAGGCGCTTGAACAGGCAGATGTTGAGCCCTACGCCCCTGCTTCGCTGGAAGATGTTACGTGGGACCCACTGGTGATGAAGGTCCGAGTGCCGGTCGAGCCCGTGGTCGAATTAGGTGACTATCGGGCACTGCGAATAGAAGTCGAACCTGTAGAGGTCAGCGAGGAAGAGATCGAAGAGGCCCTGGAGGATCTGCAAGACGAATACGCTACCTGGAACCCGGTGGAGCGCCCTGCGCAACTGGGAGATTTGGTCACCATGGCCATTCAGGAACGGGTCGATGACGAGGTTCTGGCTGAGAACGAAAACATAGAATACGAGCTGACCGAATTCGAGGAAGAGAACGCTGGCCCTGACCTGACCACGCCTCTCATCGGGCTCTCGGCTGGTGACGAGAAAGAGTTCAACGTGACCTTTCCCGAAACCGTCGATAACCCCCGCTACGCGGGTCAAGAAGTAACGGTCTCCGTCAAAGTTCATGGCGTCAAGGAAAAGGAAACATATCCCCTGGATGACGACTTCGCGCAGACGGTGGGCGATTTTGATACACTCGATCAGCTCAAAGAGAAGCTCACGGAAGACCTGCGCCGGAGTAAGCAACGCGAGGCCGACAATAAACTTGGCGAAGAGGCGTTCAATCAAGTCATCGAAAACGCCGAGCGCATAGAATGGCCCCGGGTGCTCGAAGAGGAGGAACTTGACCAGGCGTTGGAGGAACAAGATCGGAGACTGCAAGAAAACGGGCTGAGTCTGGAGACTTATCTAAGCATGCAGAAGAAAACACGCGAGGATTTGATCGAAGACTACCGGCCACTCGTCCAGGAAAGATTGCAGCGCTCTTTAGTGTTGAGCAAGCTGGTCGAATTGGAAGACGTTTCTATAGAAGGTCACGAGGTCACCGATCAAATTGACCGGATGAGCATATTGGCAGGCGACCAAAGCGATGATTTCCGCGAATCGCTCACTACCCCCGACGGCTTGAGGTACATCACCAGTGACATACTCACCACCAAAGTGAGGGAACGTTTGGTTCTGATCGTCAAGGGTGAGGCCGAAGAAGAGCTAGACGAAGATGCAGAGATAGACACGGAGACAGAGGAAGAAGAAACAGAGGCGGAAGCAAAGGTAGAAATAGAAGAAGAGGAAAAGGAAGAAACCGTAGAAGTGGATACGGGTGTCGAGGCATCCGTCAATGAATAGGGGAGCGCAGTTCCCCAAGTTGATCAGGCACCTACCGGGGCAGTTTCCGGAGATTGCTTAGGAGTTGTCCGAAAACAACTCTTCAGCTTTGTCCGTAAATCACAAGCACGAATGTGCGTGCGCAAGTTGCGCGCTATTTACGGACAAAGCCTTAGTGCTTTTGAAAGGAGTTTGACTGACTATGCAGTCCTTTACCCCACACGCGCTTATTCCTATGGTCATTGAGAGTACTGGCCGTGGCGAAAGAGCCTATGACATTTATTCCCTGCTTCTCAAAGAGCGCATCATTTTCCTGGGTACCGGCATCAATGACCAGGTCGCCAACCTCATCGTTGCACAAATGCTTTACCTGGACAGCCAGGACCCAGAGCGAGAGATCTCAGTTTACATCAACTCACCGGGCGGCATCATCTACCACGGTTTGGCGATATATGATACGATGCAACAAGTGCGTGCCCCGGTCAGGACGGTCGCTGTTGGTGTGACGGCCAGCATGGGTACCATGCTGCTGGCAGCCGGTACCAAAGGCCGGCGCTACACGCTACCCCATGCCACCATTCATATGCATCCGGCGGGTGGTGGCGCGCAGGGCTATGCTCCCGATGTAGAGATACAATACAAAGAGCTACAACGCATGCAAAATTTGCTGCACGAGCTTCTGGCGAAACATACTGGCCAGACGATAAAGAGGGTCGCCGACGACTTTGACCGTGATCGATGGATGAGCGCCGAAGATGCCGTGGAATATGGCATCGTGGATGAAGTGTTAGCCATTCCCGAGGAGAAGGAGGAGGATGGCGAATAGATTCCGGCCAGATACGCAGATTTGCTCCTTTTGCAAACGCACCCAGGATGAGGTCAACCGGCTGATCGCCGGCCCTGATCGCGTTTTCATCTGCGACGAGTGCGTGGATCTCTGCAAAGAGATACTGGAAGAAGAGATCGAGCCGATCATGCCGGCCGAATTCTCGATGGGACGCATCCCCTCCCCCAAGGAGATTTACGAGAAGCTTAACGAATGGGTGGTAGGTCAGAATCGCGCCAAAAAGGTGCTCTCGGTCGCCGTCTATAACCACTACAAACGCATCGCAGCAGGTACACAGGACGAGGTGGAGCTTCAAAAGAGCAACATCTTGCTCATCGGCCCCACTGGCTGCGGCAAGACGTTGTTGGCCGAAACCCTGGCCCGTATTCTCGATGTTCCTTTCTGTATTGCGGATGCTACCGCCCTAACCGAGGCAGGCTACGTCGGCGAGGACGTTGAGAATATCCTGCTGCGCCTGATCCAGAACGCCGATTACGACGTTCAGCGGGCCGAGACGGGCATCATCTACATCGACGAGATCGACAAGATCGCGCGCAAAACGGGCGACAACCCGTCGATCACACGCGACGTCTCAGGTGAAGGTGTTCAGCAAGCGCTGCTGAAAATCATCGAGGGTGCGACTGCAAATGTGCCGCCCCAAGGTGGGCGCAAGCACCCGCATCAGGACTTCATCCAGATCAACACTGCCAACATCCTTTTCATCTGCGGCGGCGCTTTTGACGAACTGGACAATATTATCGCTGAGCGGGTGGGCGCCAAGGGACACATTGGCTTCTCCGGCGGCATCACAGGCCAACGGCAGCGCGAAGCCACCGCTGCTGAGTTGTTGCGCCAGATCAATCCCGACGACCTGCTGGCGTACGGTCTGATTCCCGAATTTGTCGGTCGTTTGCCGGTGACGGTCAGCGTCGATCCGCTGGATCAGGAGACGCTGGTCAGAATTCTCACCGAGCCCAAAAACGCCATCGTCAAGCAGTTTCAGCGGCTGTTTGCTATCGACGATGTGACTCTGGAGTTTACGTCCGAGGCGCTGAACACCGCCGCCGAAGAGGCACTAAAGCATCGAACCGGCGCGCGCGGCCTGCGCACTATCATCGAGGAAACCCTACTCGACGTGATGTACGAGATTCCCTCGCGCCCTGAGATCAAGCGCAGTGTAATCACTGCCGACACAATTCAGGGCATCACCGGTCCAGAACTGTACGATGAGTACAATCAGCCTATCGGTTGGGAGTTAGACAAAGCAGCGTAAAGAAGTGTGTATCCAGTCACCCAGCAGCCCGGCTTTTTCAGACAGCCGGGTTTCTCTTTTTTGATAGGTTAATCAAGCTTAAGCGGCAGCCAGTGGTCGCCGGACCATTCAACCACAGCGACTGGCTGCCCGCCACGCCGGGCGGGACGCAGCTTGTCGGCTTGCACCAGACCGTCGGTCACCGGCTGGCCGTCGGAGGTACGCACACCCTGGATGCCTGCCGCCAACAGGGCCGATACCGGTTGCAGGCCACTCAGCTCGCGTGAGCGCCCCACCTGCACGTAACGCCCGTCCTCACCGCTGGCGGCCAGGCCTACCGCCGCCAGGGCACCGATGATGCCGCTTTCGTCGCCACCCAGCCCCAACAAGGGGATCGCATGAGCTGCCGCCAGCGCTCGTGCTTCGGCCTGAGTCAGCAATAGACGTTGAGCGCGGCGGCCAAACCCGATGACCGCGTCGGGCACCCCATGAGCCACACACAGGCCAGGATCACTGCCAACCTGATAATCTTGTAACATCATGGTTCGCACCTGCTGTAACAGCACGTTGCGATCCAGTTCCTCTCCCACATCCAAGGCGATGGCAGCACTGCTGTTATTTTTTGTGCAGGGTATCTGGGGGTGTGCCGATAGTTGATGTCGCGTCACACCTAACACCGGATAATCGGCGGCCAGCGCGCTGGCAATTTGGCGTGCCAGGCGACCGGTGCCCCTTGATTCTAGCGTGTCTGTATCGTCCAATCCAATAAAAATGCGCAATTGACAAACCTCTCTAGATGCAGTATACTGATTTTGGGTATATACCCAAAACTCTCTATCTTGTACAAGGGTGTATGAAACAGAAACTCGTTTTTTCCAGTTGAATACGGCTTCAATTCGGTAAATTGGCCCTGGTAATCATGCACTTGGCTTTAACCACCTGCCAAAAACCGAGTTTCTTGAGCTATCGCCTCGAATCTCGAACTCAGGTATCTAGGCCGTGTTGACATTTCGCCAAACACGTCATTCTGAGGAGCGGGCGCAGTTTGCGGGCGCAGTTTGCGAGCGACGAAGAATCTCCAGGTTGCTGACCAATGTAGGTTAAACAGCGCGGAGATTCTTCGCTCGTACCTCGCTCAGAATGACATAATCCGAAATCTCAACAGAACCTAGTGCAAGGGTATATGTAGAAGCACCCTATCAACAGGAGGACTCCTATGAGCAAGATTTTTGTTCGCCAGCGGCGCCACGTGGGCCGGGGAGCAGGCCGGCCTCGCTTTGCCATCGTCGCCGCTCAAGGCACAGACTTGGCTGTGTACAAAACGCGTGTGCGTCGGGCCGAGCTGGAAAAGATGGCCGCCGAAATCGGCGCCGAAATCGTCTATCTGCCGCGCGGCGAGTCTGAGGGCGAAGGGGATCAAGGTCGCGGACGCCGCAAACGGGACGAAGACTAGGTGCCCCATGCCTCGCCCCCGCAAGCGGCGTATCCTGGCCCAGACGCCACGCCCAGCCATCTACAAGCCAGCCGGCGTGCCGCTAGACGGACTGCACCGCGTGTCGCTGCTGCACGAGGAACTGGAAGCCCTACGTCTGGCCGATCTGGAGGGTCTGATTCAGTCGGAGGCGGCCAGGCGTATGGGGGTTTCCCGCTCCACCTTTCAGCGTATCGTGACCCGAGCCCGTCACCAAGTAGCACTGGCTTTGATCGAAGGGCACGCGCTTCAGGTCGAAGGCGGCACGTTTGACGTGGCGACTCCGCGCCCACGCGGCCCTCGCCGGCGGTCTTGATTTGGGCGTCAAAGCTCAAGCTTGGCGATAGATGCGTGTTCCGGGATTCTCTCCCGCCAGCGCGCGGGCCAGAACCCCCGGCTCGCGCCCGTTGATGATTAGCACCTCCTGGACGGTGCGCGCGCGAGCAAGGGCGTGGAGCATCACGCGCTCCACGGCCAGGTCGGCCAGATCCAGGGCCAGCAGTTCGTTGACCTCAATCTCAGGAATGAAGTCAGCGTTGGGGTCCTTCTTGGGATCAGCGCTGAACAGTCCCTGCTCGTCCTTGACCAGAATGCAGCGCTTGGCACCTAGCACCTCGGCCGTCAGAAAGGTGCCGCTGTCGGTGCGATGGGGTGGGATGCGCCCCCGCCCGGCAGGCTCCTCCCAAAAGCTGTAGGGCGGCATAGCGTGCATCACTGGAATCACACCCAGGGCCAGGTAGGCAGGTAGCTTGACCAGGTCATCGTGACCGATCTTAACGCCGCCACGAGGCGCCAGCAGAATGGAGAGCATCAGGGCATTTTGCTCGCTGATGCTGGAGCCCAACTTGGCCAGCACGCCGGTGGGCATAGCTAGATCCAGGGCGATGGCATAAGCATGGCGACTGCGAGTGCCGCCGCCGGTCATCACCAACAGTTGGTGATCGGCGCGGGCGGCGACGATCTCATCCACGAGAGGCAACACCACCTCTCGTCCCCGATCAATGATGCTTTGCCCGCCCAACTTGACCACATTCAGATCAGGTAAAGCCCGAAAGACGGTTTCGGCTTCGGTGCTATCCAACAACGTCTTGTCCATCAACGATTCGGCCATCAGCGTGGTCTTGATGTGCAAACGGCCGCTTTCATCACTTACTAAGCCTATTTTAGCCTCCTTATTACGACAAGGTTCATTTTGCCAAGAAAACCGGTTGACAGTTTGGGCCGCTCTGCCAGACACATCCGTAAAACGTAAGGCGTAATGATTCTGGGCGAATGCGCCTTCAAGTAATCCACCGAAACAAATCGCACGGGAACTCAGGCTTCCCATCTTCATAGCAACACCGGAACAGTGCAGATAATTCCGGTGGATTACTCCGCATCACATTTTACGTTTTACGAGGTTACTCTGCTTAATTTGACCGATAATAAGTGTCAAGCTGAACCTCACTGCGCCGCGCGCCAGGGCTCCGAATCGGGTGTAAAGAGCGGCGAGCCAAACTCTTCCACGCCAAACTCCCCGATTCTCTCCTGGGTAGGCACCGAGCTGAGCCAATCAATGAACGTGTTCGCTAACTCGGTTTGAATGTGCGAGCCCTTGTCCGGGTTGACCGCGATGACGCCGTAAGGATTGAACAGGACCGGATCGCCTTCCACCAAGATTACCAACTCAGTGCCTTCCAGGGTGCGGGCCAGATAGGTAGCACGATCACTGAGAGTGTAGGCTAGACCCTCATCAGCCATAGTCAGCACAGCGCCCATTCCCTGTCCGGCGGAAATGTACCAATCGCCTGCCGGCTCGATCCCTGCCGCCTCCCAAATGGCCTTCTCCTTGGTGTGGGTACCCGACTCATCCCCACGCGAGACGAAGGAGGCTTGAGCCTCGGACAGCTTTTGGAAGGCTTGGACTACGTCGCTCAAGCCGCGTAGCCCGGCCGGGTCGTCCGCTGGGCCGACGATGACAAAGTCATTGTACATCAAGTCCTCGCGGCGCACACCGTGACCGGCCTCCATAAAGGCGTCTTCCAGGGCCCGGGCATGGACCATCA
>Ga0180438_10010121_pt1 | contig 11613 bp, 11 predicted proteins | sample SS_ome_12_FD_132455 | JGI IMG/M metagenome (GOLD analysis project Ga0180438, IMG submission 132455) | Hypersaline lake sediment archaeal communities from the Salton Sea, California, USA - SS_3_D_2 metaG | ecosystem: Environmental > Aquatic > Non-marine Saline and Alkaline > Hypersaline >...
TAGATTCTGCAACTGTAGAAGATGGGTCAGGGGCGCCGTTCCCCAATCATCGAGCACGAGGAGTTGGCTGCTGCGGACGAGGGTGCGTAGGAGTTTGTCGTAGCGTCCGTCGGCCTTGGCGATGGCAAGGTCTTGGAAGAGGCGGGCGATGCGGAAGTAGAGGACGCGGTAGCCCTCGCGGCAGGCCTTGTTGCCGAGGGCGCAGGCGAGATAGCTTTTGCCTGCCCCGGTCGGTCCGGTGATGATGACGTTGTGGTGTTGGCGTACCCAGTCGCAGCCGGCCAGGGACAGCATGAGGGATTTGTCCAGTCCGCGGGGGTGGCGGTAGTCGATGTCTTCGACGTTTGTAAGCGATGGGTAGAATAACGCGGAAAGGAGTTGTTCCACAGCGTCTTGTTCCAGTGCATATTTCGGCACGAGTAGGTCACGGGATACGGTCGAGCGCGGGCACTCGTTTCGGTGCGTCGCGGCCATCCAGTTCGGAGGTCGCGGCATAGTGTGGAGAAGGCACCTTCTTAGGCCGAGCGGATCTTCCGTCCTGGCAACTCTCCCCGCCTTTACAGATTCCGTGGCCGACATATAATACCCAGTAAGGGGAGCAAGAATCTTCAGGTTCTCTATTCTAAGTAGAAGTAGAATCAAGTTTATGAATCTGGGCGGTCGCCCGGCCGATTGCCAGACTTGGACCCGTTCTGCGAGCGCCAGGTATACTCTCCTCCCCTGCACAACGCGTTCTGCGAAGAGCGCCTGCAATAACTCTCGCTTGTCCTGCTTGGAGCCCGCTTGGTACACGTCATAAACCGTTTTCCCATCCTCGAAAGAATAAACGGCCGTCCTCTCGTTCTGCCTCTTTGATTCAAGCGTGTCAATCTTCTGTTGCAGGTCTAGCTGCCTTAGATGCGCTGTGTTCCTGCGCTCCCAATATTCGTGTTTGTCGACCAGCCCTTCTTGAAATACGTCCGTTAAGCGGGCCAATCTGCGCTTGACGGTCTCAAGCTCCGCTCGAAGCGATTCAATTTGTCTTCTTCGATTCTCGGATTGAGCTTGGCTTTGGTGTAGCGCTTCCTGCGCAATCGTTTTTGCCCGACCAGTAGAGACTTGCATATTCGCAAGTGTCTTTTTGATTTCTGCACTTAACGCCTCTTCGGACACACAACTGACATAACAGCCTTTGGTATGGCATCGGTAATATACGTGGCCGCGCTGTCGTTCCCCGACAAGGTTCTTGCCGCAGGCGCGGCAGGTGAAAAGGCCGCGAAACAAGAAGTCATGATTCCTCACCTGCTTCTGCGTTCGACCACGTAACACGTCCTGTACGCGGTCAAACAAGGCTTTAGAGACTAGCGGCTCATGTTTTCCAGGAAAGATTTGCTTGGTGTTCTTGATACGAATGAGTCCAATGTAAAAAGGGTTGTTGAGGATGGCGGAGATGCCGTTCTCGGAAAACTTGGCGCCCCTGCGGTTCTTCAATCCCAGATGGAATATCTCCTCGGCAAGCATGGATAGGGTCAGGTTGCCTGAAGCATACAGCTCAAAGGCTCTTCTCACCAACGGACCCTTCATGGGGCAAATCGTTTTGAGACGGCCACTGCCATTGTCCACATAGCCGACAGGGGCTTTGAGCGGGTAATAGCCTTGTTTCAGACGGCCATAGAAGCCTTTGAGCGTCTCTTCGCGAAGGTTGCGGACGTAATCGGCAGCTACCACAGCCTGGATATCGGCAGACAGCCTGCCGCCGCGTACTTGCAGATCAACATTTTCCCTGACGAACCGAACGTCAATGCCCTCGTCGAGCAACTCGCCGAGACTTGCCCAGTCCCAGAGGTTGCGAACACCCCGGTCAATGGTATGAATAATGAGGCCCTCGGCAGCGCGTTTTCTAAGCAACTTGAGCATCCGGCCGAATACCGGCCGGCCGCTTTTCGCGGCCGTTATATGTTCCTCAAACCATTCCGTGATTTGAAGCCCGTGACCCTTTGCGTAGCGGTTAATTGCGGCGCGCTGTTCGTTTAAGGATACCCCGTGCTCTCCCTGCCGCACCGTGGAAACGCGAACATAAGCGAAGTATTTATGCATAGACAGCAAGAAATGAACTAGTTAATTCCCTGTATTCATCATCGTACACGCGGATGGCAATCCCAAGGGGGAAGGGTTTGCCGCAAGCGGCAAATGTCAGGGTCCTAGACAAACTTCTCAAGTCGTGTAAAATGAGAAGTGAAGTTAGTTTAGGTTGTGTCTATTAACAGGAGTCTGAATCAAGGCTCTAATGAGTCGCTTGAGGAATTTTCGACACGAGCCTCGATGAAGGCGACCATCTGTAAAATCCGGCCGGTTTGCGACCATTTCAAACGGCAAGAACAGCTTTATTGACACATTTTTTCGGTCCACAAACCGGTTCGAGGTAACGGTTTTCAGCAAATCCCGTTTTTCTGCCGGGATTCCCTTTTTGTAGCTTAAGTAAGCCGATTCTGCGAGTTCGAGGAATTTCTCCAGTTGATCGGGAACGTCGCCGGAGTTGGACTCTAGGCGCACGAGTTTTTGTTCTATCCCAAGGCGCTCTTCCAGGAGCGCTTTTTTGCGTTCCTCGAAAGTTCCCCTGTCGATTGCCTGATCCAGGAAAGCGTCCGTTAGTCGCTTCATGCGGTCTTCGTTTGCAGCGAGGCTCAGTTTCAGCGCTTTGACCTGCTTCTCTCGTTCGCCGACCCACTCAGTTCTCAGTCGCAAAACTTCCGTTTGCAGGTATTGGCTCTCTTTGAGGCTGAATCTCAAGGGCTCCAGGGCCTGTCGGACGGTGGTGTCCACATCTTCCTGCCGGATAGACGTTGTCGGGCAGCCTTTCTTATGACAGCGATAATAGACGTGTCCTTTCTGTGTTTCGCCGATGAGCGAATAACCACAGTGTTTACAGGCAAGCAACCGCCTGAAAAGAAAGTCGTGCCGTCGACTTGCCGTATTCGTTTTTCCGCTCAAGACCGCCTGCACGGCCTCAAACACCGATTTTGACACTAATGGCGCGTGCGCGCCGGCAAATGCCTCGTCGGTCCGCCTGAGCCGGACGATGCCCATGTAAAACGGATTATTCAGCAGGTTTGAAAGACAATTGCGGCTGACTTTGCCCCCATTACGATTGCGCAACCCCAATCCATGGAGTTCCTCGCGAAGCGTGTCGAGACTGTAACGGCCACTTGCGTAGAGCTGGAACGCCTTCTTGACCAGCGGCCCCATGACCGGGCAGGGCGTTTTCGGCTGCCCGCCGCCGTTGTCAACGTAGCCCAGCGGTGCGGGCATGGGGTAGAGCCCTTGCTTGAGCCGGCCGTAGAGCCCTTTTCGCGTTTCTTCTTTGAGATTCCGTATGTAGTCAGCGGCCACGACGGCCTGAATGTCGGCGGATAGCCGGCCGCCCCGGGAATTTAGGTCAATACTCTCGTTGGCGAACTTAACTTCGATGCCCTGGTCAATCAGATCGCCCAGATTGGCCCAGTCTCTGAGGTTTCGTGTGCTGCGGTCGATCTTGTGGATAACTACGCCTTCGGCCTTCCCTTCCCGCAGGAGTTGGAGCATCTGACCAAAAACCGGTCGGCCCTTCTTGGCCGCCGTTTCGCGCTCTTCAAACCACTGCGCAATCTCAAGGCCCTGGGCCTTGCCAAAGCGCATTATGGCGTCTCGTTGTTCTTGGAGGGATACGCCGTGTTCGCCCTGCCGGGCCGTGGACACACGAATATACCCAAAGAACTCTCGCATATTTTGGCTAAGCTTAGATCAAAATGGAGGGAGATCGACCTTTCGGGATCGATCCTAGATCAGAATCTCGGATCTGTCAAAGCCTTGGACTGTGTATAACTCCTGCCTTCGCACTCAAGGCGTTCGTACATGCGCAAGACAACCGCAACTCATGCGGAAATGCGCTCCCGGACTTCTTGCAGTTGCTCCGGCGTTAGTTCCGGGTACAACTCACGGAGCATGGCGGTTGATTCCTTTTCAGGCCTTGATTCCTTCATACCTTCAGCGTGCCACGATCCGGTCTTGGAATGCAGACCATCAAGTTTGCCGCATGAGGCAAATCTGCCCCTCTTTGGGTTTCTACGGTGCTCCTTTACAATGAATCATAAGAACTTAATCAGTAACCATCCATCCCGTGCCTTCCCGCAAACTTCCAAACTACCTGCGCGGTTGTCGGAAAGGCTTAGGCCTTTCGCAGAAAGAGATGGCATTCCTGCTGGGTTGTCGCAACGGCGGCAGTGTCTCGCGCTATGAGCGTTTCACGCGTGAACCGACGCTGAAGACGGCCCTTATGCTCGAAGCGGTGCTCGGTGTGGCCATCCGTGAGCTGTTCGGAGGCGCATTCGAGCAAGCCCGCCAGCAAACCGCCAGGCAAGCGCAAGAGCTCGTCGAGCAACTCAGGACTCATGAAAGCAGTCCGCCTGTGCAGCGCAAACTTGGCGTGCTCGACGCAATTCTGAACGACAGGCACGCCAACCATCTCAACGCGTATGACAACCGCTCACAATGAAATAGACCGTGTTCTTTCAATTGATCTCTGCAATCGGGGGGTTGGCTTTGTAGTGCTCGAAGGCCGCCGGAAACTGGTTGACTGGGGTGTCAAACAAGCGCGAAAGGCGCGGGAAACGCGCACGCTGGCCGCGCTAGGCCAACTAATTGACCTGTACCGGCCGGACGTACTACTTCTGGAAGACTGTTTCGTTCAAGGCTCAAGACGATGCCCGCGTGTGCGGAAGCTCTTGAAGCAAACCGAGGATCTGGCTGTGGTGCGCAACCTGAAAGTCTGCTATGTGTCATGTGCGCAGGTCCGCCAGGCGTTTGCCCGTTCAAAAGCGGTCACCAAGCACGAAATCGCTTGCGTAATCGCCGCCCGTCTGGCCCTGCTTGCCCCGCAGTTGCCGCCGCCTCGAAAGCCCTGGATGAGCGAAGGCCCCCGCATGAGTATCTTCGATGCAGCCGCGTTCGCCCTGAGCTTCTACGAAAGCTCCGGGAACACAAACCACCAATCAAATCTCAATATCTCTAACTCGTAACAACAAACTCTATGTCAAAAGAAATCCCACGAATTCTAGCCATTGATCCGGGAACACGGAACATGGGCTATGCCCTGCTGGCCGGCAACGAACTCCTCTACCACGGCGTGAAGGTATTCACCAACAGACAGTCGCCACACGAGAACCTAAAGGAGGGCGGAAAGGCCATATTGAGCCTTATCAACCATCTGAAACCGACCGTAATGGCGGTCGAAAAGACGTTCCTTGGCAAGAACCGAAAAGCCGCCCTGCTCAATGTGTTTGCAGACGAGATCGTGGCCATCGGAAAACGCAAAGGGCTGCAAGTAGTCCGTTACGCGCCCAGCACGATCAAGAAATTCATCTGCGGCCACGGCTGGGCGGATAAACTAGCGGTCGCCAACATGGTCGTTTTCAAATACCCCCAACTCCGCGCTTACCTCGTCTACGACCGTAAGTGGAAGGCGCTGCATCACGCCAATATGTTTGACGCCGTGGCGCTGGGGTTGCTGGCGCTTGAGGAGATATAGTCATCCCTCAGCACGATGTGCATACTATAGAACTTCTAAGAAGCTCAGTATTTCGCTTGTAAGGGAAAATTAGGATCTACCTCTCATCATTATCGTTTCAAGGCAAAAATTCTGGGCCCTACCTCACACTATGGTGACGGGAGAACGCCTGTAAGAACACAGAAGAGATACGTCAATATACCCAAGATAACAACAACTGTTAGCATGACATTGTATCCGTATTTCTGCTCCAACAAATAGCCTATGAGCCCAAGAATAACAAGCCAACTTGCCAAAAAGGCTATCGCCATGGTTACCTCCTTAGCTGTGTAAAAAGAATGATTATCGCAGCAGCCTGCCGGAGTATATGAACCAAATCATACAAATCACGAAACTGTACGCGAGAACCGCCTTCCCGGCCTCTGGATTGCGCATGAACAGACCGATCATCGACAAAGCGCCCATTATTGACAGAAACATCTTGAACTTAATATAGCGTGTTAGGGGCAAATCCCGCCAGTCTCGGTCTCTAATCTCTTCCATTAGCTTGTAAGCATTAATGTACCATGTAAACGTAGATATAACCGAATATATGCCCATTATCGATATGACAACAAGGAGGAGCTCCATATTAGTTGCCTGCAAAGACCATTGATTCTATCTTTCATTTGTCCGACTTTATGGGCCGAACTGTCCTTTGATTCCCCAAACTGGCCAGAATCTCCGGGCCTGAGGGACCGGTGGTGCACGGAAACAAATGATATGCGAAATGCATGAAAAACACAAGCATAGAAAGGAGAGAGCCATGCAGAACCTTACACGAGCACATGAGGAATTGTACAGGCGCAGACCGGATGAGCGGTTTGCGTCGCTTGACGGCCTCTGGCAGCACTGCCAAGGCGAGAAGGAACGGTCTATCGAGCAATGGCACGCGCCAGCGTTGGTGACCCCGTGTCGATGGCGGTCAAGAAGTGCAACGGGTGGCGGCGCAAAAGTACAGCACCCGATGACGTGATTATGTTTATGTTGGTGTAGGTTGTCAAGGAGTAGTTTTGGGCTTTCTTGGCCGAGTTCCCTCCCCCTAGGGGGAGGCGGTTTTTATGGATTTTCTCTTTTTGGTTGTTTCCTGCGTCGTTTGGCACTTCTCAATCGGTAGCTTTCTCCGTTAGCCTCAATGATGTGTACGCGATGGGTAAGCCGGTCGAGCAGGGCGCCGGTGAGCCGTTCGTTGCCGAGTACCTCGGTCCAGTTCTCGAAGGGCAGGTTGGTGGTGACGATGAGACTCTGTCGTTCGTAGGCCCGGCTGGCCACTTCAAAGAGCAGTTCGGCACCAGCTTTGGTGAAGGGCACATAGCCGAACTCATCAAGCACGAGCAAATGGTGTTTCTCGAGTCGGGTAAGGAAACGCTGGAGTTGGCGTTCTTCGCGCGCCTCGAGCAGTTGGGTGACGAGGGCGGTGACGGTGAAGAAGCGTACGCGTTTGCCCTGCATACAGGCAGCATGAGCGAGAGCCGTGGCAATGTGGGTTTTCCCGGTGCCGGGATTGCCAAGCAGGAGTATGTTTTCGTGCTTGTCGAGGTACTCGCCGCGCATGAGTTCCAGGACCAGCGGTTTGTTGATGCCGGGTTGGGCTTTGAAGTCAAAGGCGTCGAGGGTTTTGAGGATGGGGAACTTGGCGGCCTTGATGCGGCGTTGTGCGGCCCGTTGTTCCCGGTCCAGCAACTCCCGCTCACACAGGCGCAGCAGAAACTCGGTGTGGTTTTTCCCCTCTTTGGCGCAGGCCGCGGCCATGGCTTTGTGTTCGCGGAGCATGGTGGGGAGCTTGAGTTGTTTGAGGTAATGGTCGAGCAGGACCGTGGGTCTATCCTTGGCCATCAGCTGTTTCCTCCCAAGAGCCTGGTGTAGCCCTGGAGATCGGGCGGGGCCACGTATACCCCGGTGAGGTGTTCGCGTCCGTCCAAGGAAAAGGTGGGCACCGTGAAGGGTTCGTCGGGGTAGAGATATTGGGCAACCACGTCGCGATTGCAGCGGCGAAACTTCAGGGCTTTCTCGATGGCGTGGGCTACTCGGCCCACGGGGTGTTTTTCCAAAAGCCGCAAGACCCGGATGTATTCCCGGGTTCCTTGGGCGGTTCCCTCTTCGGTGAGCCGCCCCCGCAACCGATGGAAGCACTCCGGTAGTTCCCACTCTTCCAGGGGCCGTGCATAATCCAGGGCGCCGGGTTTGCGTTCGAGCAGTTCCAGGTAATGAATGGGATTGAACTGGATCCCTTCCTTGCCCCACAGCCGTTCGTGTTCGGCGATGACCGCGTCCTGGTGACAAATGGCCACCCGATCCACATACCCTTTGACCACCACGGGATGGTGAGCGTAGCGCACCGGCACCGAATAGTCGTTCGTTTCAAAACGCACCAGCGAGAGGCGGTCGGCGGTGGTGGATGCCGTGCGACAGGCCTCAAAAGGAGCCTCGGGTAACGGTAGAAAGGCGGCTTGATCCTCACGCAGCAACTCAGCTTTGGTTCCGCTTTTGCCGCGCACCCGGCGGTCCCGGTCATCCAGACACCGCCGCGCAAGCCTATAGTTCAACTCCTCAAAGCTGTCCACTTCGGGTACGGGAACGAAGAAGTTGAGCCGGATGTACTTCACCATGCTTTCCACCACGCCTTTCTCATTGGCCCGGCGAATTCGGCAAAAGTGTTCTCCAAACAGGTAATGGCTTTGCAACTGCAGGAACCCGTCGGTGAGCTTGCGGGCATGCGCGCCGAGGATCTGGGATACGCAGGTCCGGGCGTTATCGTACGAGATGCGCCGGGGTACGCCCTTCATGAACGCAAAAGCCCGCACGTGGCCGTCCTGGAACGTTTCCGTACACTCCCGCGGATAGGCCGCCACGAACAAAGCGTCCGAATAGGGTAGTGCCAGCACAAAAAACACGACCTTCGTCAGTTGTCCTTGCACTTTCACGAGGGCATCGCCGAAATCTACCTGTGCTTCACCGGGATCGTGGCGCAGAGGGAAGAAGACCTCCTGGGAGGTCCGACGCAATTGACGGACCGCTTCTTTCACCTGCGTATACCCGCCCGTGTACCCCTCTTCCCGTAGCCGTTCGAAGATCCGTTTCGCCGTGTGCCGCTGCTTCTTGGGCAGGCCCGACTCCCGGTCTGCCGCAAGAATGGCTGCTATACGCTCCAAATACGGCCCCAGCTTCGGCTTCACACGCTCCGGGCAGGCAAAGGGCGGCGGCGACGAATGCGCCAGGATCTTCTTGATGGTGTGATGATGAAACCCCGTTTCCCGCTGGATTTGCCGGATGCTGACGCCGTCTCGAAGCACCCGCTGGCGAATCGATTTCCATAACTCCATGTCGCGAATCACTCCTCGGTTTCTCCCGCATAACTCCCGGGTCCCATGCCCGGAAACTACGGGACTCTACCAAGGGTGTTTCACTTCTCGACCGCCTTTTCCCCCGCTGCACTTCTCAACCGGCGTTTACAACCCGCTCTGCGAGCGGCCGAGCCGTGTATTGCCGCTTCGACGAGGACCGGTCCGAAGGCCTTTACGAGGAACGCCAGGACAAAGGCAAGACGCCTGATATCGGTACCCACGTCCTTCTACACCTAGACGCGGAGAAGGCCGAGGTCACCGGCGATGAGCTTCCCGGCACAAAGGGCGGAAGCATTCTCGACCCTCACATTCTCCAAAAGGTCATCCAGAAATACTGCGATCTTCTGCAGTTCGAGATACGTTTAGTGCACGCGGGAAGCGCTCCGCTGGTGGCAAATAGCATGGAAGCACCTTGGGAGCGCTCACGGCGTCCGCCTAGGCCGGAGATGTTTGACTACTTCAAGCGACGCTTCGGCGCGAAACTAAACGAGCCTCTAGACTACATATTCTTCAACTTCACTGAGGGAAAAAACGGATGCGAGGCCGCCGGCGTCCTATTCATTCCAAACTCTTCCCGCCAGAGCCTAGAAGAAGTTGAAAAACTCGACGTGTTCGTCAAGCGGATTTGGATATGCGACGACGATGCAGGGCTGCTTCCAGAATGGGGCATGTTTTGTCGCGGCGTCATATCGAGCCCAGACCTTGCGGTCACGATCAATCGCAGGCACCTTGATCGTAAAGACCAGAACTACCACCGCGTGGCCGGGGCACTCCGAGACCTGTTGGAGCAGCACCTGACTGAGATGGCCGCCAGACGCCCCGAGGACTTTCAGGATTTCCTGGACGTTCACGGAGACGTTTTCCGCGGAGGATTGGCAAAAGCCCGGGCGGAATATGAGGGAAGCCGCCCAACATGGTTTCTGAAGCTTGTGCGTTTACTGCCGTTTCGTGTCTATTCCTCCCAACGCCCCGCGGGCTATCACGCCAGCCTTAATGAGCTACTCGAAATCACGCCCGACCAGCCAATTCTTCCGAAGGAGGACGGCACAAAACACCATCTCTACGGGCTGAACAGAATCGTGCCGCCTGACCAGCAATCGGGTCTGCGCCAGGTACTAGCCGACAAGTCCTATCCCATCATCGTCCCTGAGAACGTAGGGGATAAGTTCTTTCTCGGTGCCATAGGTGCGGAGTTCGAGGACCAGTTACGCATCGAGAACGTCGAGGCGCGGTTTTCCTCGCTTTTTGGACAGGAACTCTCGGAAAGCGAGCGTGAACGGTGGCAGATATTTGTGGAATTCGGTGCGGAGATGCTGCACTACACGTCCCCCGATGGCCCAGAGGGCAAAGTCCTTGCTTATCGGTTACCTCAAAGCAAAATGCCCATGTTGATCCACTGGCAAGATGTGAGCGAGGCCGCCGAGGAAGACACACCGGATACAGAACGGGCAAAAGCCGGCAAGCAAGTAACAGTGATCAACGCCTCGAATCAATTCATGCAGGATCTACTCAAATACGCGACAGAGCGGAAGATGCGGACGATTCAGTATAACACACCACCTGAATTCTGCCTGCGTGCCTGCTATCACCTTGCCCTTCTGGACGTCAACACGGTAATGCCCGAGAAGAACTTCAATGACATCTTCCTTACGTATATGGACATCATGAATCGTCTGCTAAAGGGACAGACGGAACTGGAACACGCGAAGATGGCACAAGACGACCTCCAGAAACAGATCGGCGAGAAGGACACGGAAATCGATACGCTTAAGGAGCGCATAGGGACAAGTAGTGAGGTCCAAGGCGTTTCCGTACCTGATGAGCCCGAGAAGCGCGATTGCGCCATTGCCGTGGTAGACATTGTCGGCAGTACGAGACAACTGGTCGGAATGGATTTTGCCGACCGGGGCCTTGTCTTCGCCAAGTACGTTGAGGAGATGCGGGCGATTCTGCGCGAAGGCACTTCTCGTGGATTTCTGGACAAGTTCACGGGTGATGGCGTTCTCGCCATCTTTGGCGTGGAAGATGACAGCGATGTCCAAGCGGTCTGCAGAAGAGCCTTCCAGTTCGCAAGAAAAGCCAAAGCCCGAACTGCTGAGTTCGGTGAACGCGATGATGTTAGACCGTGCCTCTACAATATCTTGCCCAAGGGCCTTCATGCCGACAACATTTTTGCTTGCCGCATCGCCGTCGCCTATGGCCCCGTCGCTTTTGGGCGCTTTGGTGAGGCCGCTTCTGTTGTGGGCAAAGCCGCAGTCCAAGCGGCGCGAATCTGCTCTGACAAAGACCTACTACCCTCCGGCAAGGGCGGCATGCTCTTCACGGGGCACTGCTACAAGCTTATGGGAGCTCCGGACGGGTTCAGCCTGGTTAAGGAAGGCTTTCAGCCGAGAGGACTCAATCAACCGGTGAATGTCTACAGGTACATTGAGTAAAGGCTTCGGCACTATGCGCGGCGACCTAATTCTTGCAGCATGAAGTCATGAGAGGCTTGCTTAGTTAGTTAGGAGGTCCAATAGCAATGCAAGAAGACGGTATCGGGTTATCCTGCGAGTATTACGACGCCACGTACAATTACCTTAGTGCTTCTTTTCATAAATACACTAACGTAGATTATAGTTGAATTCTGAGGCGATTCTCGGTATGCTGATGTCGCGAAGGAGATACTGCCATGCCGAGAAAAAGCCCATATGACATTGTGCTGGCTGA
>Ga0180438_10010122_pt1 | contig 11611 bp, 10 predicted proteins | sample SS_ome_12_FD_132455 | JGI IMG/M metagenome (GOLD analysis project Ga0180438, IMG submission 132455) | Hypersaline lake sediment archaeal communities from the Salton Sea, California, USA - SS_3_D_2 metaG | ecosystem: Environmental > Aquatic > Non-marine Saline and Alkaline > Hypersaline >...
TCAACAATCTGCAACGCACCTTCAGCGCAAGCAGGGATACAGACTCCACAGCCGTCACATTTTTCCTCATCAATTGTAATAATCTCTCTTTTCATTATTCACCTTTTCTTTTTTACACGCCAATAACCTCTTTCACCTCTGGTACTTCCTGTTTTAGCGCCCTCTCAATACCCATTTTTAGGGTCATTTGACTCATCGCACATCCTCCACATGCACCCGTCAATTTTACCTTAACTACTCCATCAGGGCTGACCTCTACTAATTTTACATCGCCACCATCTGCTTGAAGCGATGGTCTTATTCTCCTTAAAATAGTTTCTACCTTTTCTTTCATTGTCTCTTCCATCTTCTTGCCTCCTTTCAATAACTTGAATAAACGTAAAAACACTAATTACCCTTTTTCTCTCTCCTTTTTCAAACACTCCGAGCATATTCCATAAAGATATGCCTTGATTTCCTCAACCTTACATCCGTTTATATTTTCCTTTGCAATTATTGGACAATTGCTGGGGTGATCAAATTCAATATCCAGTATCTTTCCACACTTGCGGCAGAGCAGGTGATGATGAAGACCCGGATTCGGATCAAAACATACCTTGCCCCTTTTCCGTATAGATAATTCTTGTACCTCTCCAAGTTCTTTCAACAGCTCAAGAGTAGAATATACTGTTGCCAATGACATGGTTGGATATCTCCTCTGAATGTTTCTGTGAATCTCATCAACTGTCGGATGGTTCATGTTTCTATTCAGAAATTCTGCTACAGCCATTCTTTGAGGAGTCAATGTCACTCTATTCTTTTTTAGCCTCCCAATTATATTTTTCATATGGTATCCTCATTTAAGATAAGTTGGAATTGATTTTTGTCAATAATGAAATTAAAAATATTATAAATCTATTTTTAATATATTTCTATATTTAGAATAATTATAAATTAACGTTAATTTTTGTCAAGAGAAAAATAAGAAAAAGAAGTTTGGTGTGTGAAAGAGGTTTTTATTATCTCTGAGTGGTGTCCATAGAGAGCAAAAAAGGTTTCCAGGTTAAATAAAAAGTTATATTCCCTTAGTTATCATAGTAGTGCAAAATAAGTATGAGCATTTTCCTTCATTCTAAATAATTTCCAACATTTCTTCAAGTTCCGACTTTTTTTTCTCAATGTCTTCGTTCGCTTTTTTAATATTCATTTGCTTCATAATATCATATGTTCCATCTTCAAAAAATACAGGGACCTTCAGAAGATAATCAATACTATCAGGGCATCCGGCAGCAAAAAAGTGGCCAGGCCTTCTTCCCTGTTTAAAGTTATCTCTTATCTTGTCCAATGTCTTTGTTGAAATAACCAGACCATGTTGGCCTGTAAAACTCTTCACCAGATCTCCAGGTTCAAATAAGGTCTTTTTTTCCATATTCATTCTCCTTAGTTTGTCATTTATCATTAGTCTTATATACTCGCCTGAACATGCAACTTCCCTACACCTTACTGCCTAAAATTCCAGATTGATATTTGTTTCATAGCCAATTTAACGTATTAAACCAATTAAACAAATAAAACTAACTAATTAACCTCTCAACAATTTTTCTCAGTGAGTTTAATTCAGGGTCATCAATTTCCTTTAAAAGCCTGTCAAGAGATTGTAGGGAAGGGGAAATATAGGCAAGAAATCTATTTTTCCCCTGGACCTTACTCAGATATGAAAAGGCACCCAATATCTGGAGGTTTCTCTGAATGGCAATGTATGGATAATACCTTGAAAATGAACCGGATAGGCCAGGGTGGCGCTTTTCAAGGAGTGTGATATAATAATCATACAGAAACATTGTTTCTTCTTTTTTCAGCCCTACATAGGGATCGATTAACAAAGAGGCAAGATCATACTGTAGAGGACCGAAGCGCCCGCCCTGCCAATCTACTACCCCTATTTTATCGCCTTTGATGATAAGGTTTCTTGATTGAAAATCCCTGTGGAGAAAAAAATTGTTGGCTGCAAGAGAAGCATTATAGGAAAGGTGTTTAAAAGAGGATTTCAATTCATCCAGATCTTGCTTCAGACCATGGAGCCCTTTCAAGAAATAGGTAAGAAAATAATCTGACTCAAATCTTTCCATAATAAACCTGTCATATCTTTTTGTATGATAACACCATTCAGGGTTAAAATCTTCTTTACCCTTGAGCTGGATTTGTATCAAAAGCTCAATGACCCTTTTATACATTCCTATGCGATTTTTTGAGTTTTGAACAATTTTCTGGAGACTCATTTTACCCAAGTCTTCCATGATAAACCAGCCGTGATCAAGGTCATACCTATAAATACAGGCAACTGGGATTCCCTTCCCAAAAAGATGTTCACCTATCTTTAGATATGAGATGTTCTCTTTTTCTGCATTCCTTTCTATGGGTGGATTAACCATGACTATAAATGAGTCCTGATTGTTACTCAGGCGATAAAAGATTCTCTTTGAACCATCACCGGGTAATATTTCCCAGCTAAATTCTTTAGTATCGACGTAGGTATCATCTATGTATGATTTGACAAATTCTTTTAGATCCATCATGAAAAACCGTTCACCGTTATAAAGATTATCGTATTGCTACACTACCTATTAGATCTTTTTCTACCACTACACCAGATGTAACGACACTATCAACTACCCTCATTCCCTCTTTAATAATCACATCATTCCAGAGAACGGATCTCTGCACAAGGGTACCCCGCTCTATTGAGCTTCTTTTTCCAATGACTACCCAATCTTTTAGGGTTGCACCAGAATCTATGGAGCATTTTTGGTCTATCGCACTATTGCCTGAAGGCAGATAATAGAAATTCGCCCTCAAATAATCGGCTATAGTTCCAATGTCAATCCATCTATGACCAGTTGCAATGTAACCTCTAATAGGTTTTTTTAAATCTATCAGCCTTTTATACGTATCTATAATATTATATCTTTTCTTATCAGGGATAAAGCTGAGTACCTCGGGGTTTATGACGTGAATACCAGTAAAGGCTAATGTCCCCTTTAAATCTTTACCTGGGCCGATAGAGAGAATATTCATCTTTTTGTCTACCCTGACCTTATTATATTGAGGGAAGTCATGGAGAACCATAGTCACGAGGTGGTCTTTCTTCAAATGAAATTCATAAACATCTCCTAAATCTATATCAGTCAAGATGTCTCCATTGATAACGATAAAGGGATCGTTGCCCCAAAAATCCTGGGTGTTTTTAATTCCACCACCTGTACCTAAAATCTCTTTCTCGATCCTGAGTTCTACTTTTATACCAAAAGGGGAACCTTCTTTAAGGTAATCACGTATCATTCGGTAATGATGATGGGCATTGATTACTATTTTTTCTACCCCATGGGTCGTAAGAAATTGTATAATCCTATCCATCACAGGCTTATTAACAACTGGCACCAAAACCTTAGGGTAAATGTTGGTCAAAGGCCTCAATCTCTCTCCCATACCGGCAGCTAAGATCATTGCTTTCATACTATTGCCTTTTTGATTGCATTTATCTTTCAGTAATTATACATCCATAATAGTGTTTGTTGGGTTTGTTGTGTGCATTGTGTTCATAGGGTTTTAACATAAGAAACTCAAGAAACTCAACAACAAGGAGTGCCTAAATTGCTTTACGTTATTAATGCCTAAAGTGAACATAACAAACTCGAGAAACACAATAAACTCAAAAAACTCTTAATGATGAATCCTACACTTGATCTTTCAGAGATTACCCAAAAGATTGGCCGTTTATTTATAGGGGGTATCCCCGGCCCTGAATTGGACACAAATACTATGAGGCTAATAAAAAATTACCATCTTGGTGGCATTATTTTATTTTCTCGAAATATAGAGGATCCAATTCAACTAGCCCGCCTGTGCAGGGATATACAGAAGGTAGCAACGGAGAATAGCGGCTATCCCCTTTTTCTGGCAATTGATCAGGAGGGTGGTAGGGTAGCCAGACTTAAGCAACCCTTTAGTCAGTTTCCAGGGAATGCAGGTATAGGGGAAAGCCCTAATCCAGAAAAGAGCGCCCTTCACTTTGCCAGTACAACTGCCAAGGAAATGTCTCTGGTTGGGCTTAATATGAATATGGCCCCTGTTATTGATGTGGCTCAGGTACATATGGATTCTCATCTTGTAGGACGAAGCTTTTCTCAGGATCCTTTGCTGGTAACTAAATTGGGAAAAATAGTTATCAATACCCTGCAGCAAGGCGGTATAATGGCTGTTGCCAAACACTTTCCTGGCTTAGGAAAATCAGATCTCGATCCACACTTACACCTTCCAACTATTCATGCTGCTTTTGAAGAGATGGAATCTGTCCATCTCGCTCCTTTTCAAGGTGCCATAGAGGCAAATGTCTCTGCCATAATGAGCTCTCATGCTGTTTATCCAGCTCTTGAACCAGGTATACCAGCAACTCTTTCAGAAAAAATTATTACTAATCTCTTGAGAGAAAAAATGCGTTTTTCTGGACTAATTATCTCAGATGATCTGGAGATGGGAGCAATAGCGAAAGAAAGAGGCCTCCCTGAAGGTGCAGCAGATGCCTTTGAGGCAGGTATTGATCTATTACTTATTTGTAAAAGCCAGCCCCTCCTCCTTGACAGCATAGAGCTTATAAGAGATAAGATCTTAAGGGGAGACATTCCCCACGAAAGATTAGAGAAGTCTTTAGAGAGGATTCACAAATACAAAAAACGTTTCCTGTATCCTCCAAATAGGATATCTTTAAAGGCTATAAGGGAATATTTTTGGAGGAATGAGGGAATTTTTTAATTCTTCGATCCCTCAATTCAATTATTCGTGTTGAAAAACGGGATATCAAATAGATTTCCTGTATGAAAAGACGCAACTATCAACGAGGCATGAAAATGAAAGATGCGGATAAAACCAAAGGTCAACTCATACATGAATTGGTTGAACTGCGCAAACAGCTTACTGAATTAAAAGATTCAGAATCAAAGAGTGCAATGGAGTTGAGCAAATCGGAGGAACGTTACCGGCAACTGGTGGAAAATACCCTGGTTGGTGTTTGGCAGGCCGATACACAAGCTCGCTTTGTCTTTATCAATAAGCGGCTGGCTGAGATGAGCGGTTATTCACAAGATGAAGTGATTGGCATGTCAATGATGGTCCCTATTGCCCCAGAGTTAAGGCCATGGCTGGCGAAACGTTTGCAGAAGCGCAAGAGGGCTGATTTCCTCCCAGATGTGGTGGAAGCAGAGATGATACGCAAGGATGGGTCACGATATACTGCGTTAGTGGCACCAGCTCGTCTATACGATGCCAAAGGAAAGCTCAGCGGTTTCATAGGATCGATGATTGACATCTCAGATCGAAAGCGAGCCGAAGAGTCATTGCAAAAAGCACGCAATGAACTGGAAAGACTGGTTGATGAAAAAACGGCTGAACTTTCAAAAACTATTAAACTTCTAAAAAGGGAAATTTCAGAGCGCAAACAGACCAAGGAGAAACTCGAGCATCAAAAAAAACATTTAGAATCATTACTTACATACAGTTCATTAGCCATAGTAACACTTGATGAGGGTCAAAAGATTAGTTCGTGTAACCGAGATTTTGAAAAACTTTTTCAATATAAAAAATCTGAGATTGTCGGAAAAAACCTTGATGAACTCATTGCAGGGCAACAATATAGAGAAAATGCTGTGTCATATACGAAAGAAACCCTTAAAGGAAAGACAATTCATGGATATGGTGAACGAAAAAGGAAAGATGGGACTACTATATACGTTGAAATCTTTGGTGTGCCAGTTGTCATAGATGGAAAGCTGGTAGGTGCGTATGGGATTTATCAAGACATTTCTGAACGAAAGCAGGCAGAGGAATTGTTCCGGACATTATTTGATAAATCACCAGTTGGCCTCTTTATTATTCAGGATAGAAAGTTTCAATTAATAAACCCCAAGTTCCTCGAGCTTACAGGTTACAAAGAGGATGAATTTTTAGGTAAGGATTCTCTCGCCTTCATTCTTCCTGAAGATAGAAATATCGTCAGAGAAAATACCATTAAAATGTTAAAGGGGAAACTTATCCTTCCATTTGAATTAAGGGTTATTAATAAAACTGGTGAAACGAGGTGGATAGAACAGACAATCACCTCCATTCATTATAATGGAAGACCGGCGGTCTTAGGTTACTATGTGGACATATCCGAACGCAAGCGTGTAGAACAAAAGTTAAGAAAAAGTGAAGAACGTTATCGTATGCTTTTTAAGCAATCTCCCCTTGGAATAATACATTTTGATCAGAAAGGTGTCGTTGTTGATTGTAATGAAAAATTTGTAGAAATCATGGGATCTTCAAGGGAAAAACTTATTGGATTTAATATGCTCCAATCTCTGCGAGATAAAAAAATGCTATCAGCAGTTAAAACAGCTCTATCAGGAGGAACTGGTTATTACGAAGGCGATTATCTATCTGTGACCGGGGGAAAACTTACGCCCATGAGGGCGATATACAATAGAATCACATCTGAGGAAGGAAGCTTTTTAGGAGGTGTGAGTCTTTATGAAGACATCACAGAGCGCAAGCGGGCCGAGGAGGAGTTGCGGGATAGCGAAGAGCATTTAAAGACCATACTGAATTCCATACAGGCGGGAATTGTGTGCATCAATGCAGAAACACACACCATTGTTGATGCCAATCCTGCTGCCATCGAAATGATAGGCGCCCCTAAGGAGCAGATTATTGGGCATGTGTGTCATAAATATATCTGCCCAGCAGGGAAGGGAAAGTGCCCAATTACAGACCTGGGAGAACAAGTGGACAACTCAGAGAAGATACTTCTTACGAAAACCGGAGCAGAAATCCCCATTCTAAAGACTGTTACCCCCATTCTATTGAACGGTCAGGCACACCTGCTGGATATATTTATTAACATCACAGAAAAAAAGAAACTCGAGGCTCAACTCCAACAGGCCCAGAAGATGGAAGCCGTTGGCACCTTAGCGGGTGGCATTGCTCATGATTTTAATAATATTCTTCAGGCAATTTCTGGTTACACCCAGATCCTTTTGATGGGAAAGGGGATAGACAATCCTGACTATGAGAAGCTTGGAGCTATCGAAAAATCTGCCCAGAGGGCCAGTGATCTTACTAAACAGCTGTTGATTTTTAGCCGGAAAGTGGAAAGTAAACTCAGACCCATGGATCTAAACAAGGAAACTGAGCAGGTCTCTAAAATACTTGAGCGGACCATCCCAAAGATGATCAATATTGAATTACACCTGGCAGAAAACCTAAACATCATTAATGCAGATCCTGCCCAGATAGAGCAGATTTTGATGAATCTTGGAGTTAATGCCAGGGATGCCATGCCTAATGGAGGCAGACTAATATTTGAAACAGAAAATGTGATTTTAGATGAGCACTACTGCAAAATCCATTTAGGATCAAATCCAGGGCGCTATGTTAAGCTTAGCATTTCTGATACAGGCCATGGGATGGATAAGGAGACCCTAAAACATATCTTCGATCCCTTTTACACCACCAAAGAGACCGGAAAGGGAACAGGGCTCGGTTTGGCTATGGTCTATGGCATTGTGAAAAGTCACAATGGATACATCATGTGTTACAGCGAGCCAGATGAGGGTACTATCTTTAAGATCTATTTTCCGGTTATTGAAAAAGAAATAGAAAGAGTGGAGCCAAAAGAAGAAAAAGTTTACATCAAAGGAGGCAATGAGACCATCTTGCTAGTGGATGATGAAGAAGCCATCCGAGAACTTGGTAAAAGTGTCCTTACCAGCTTTGGTTACACGGTTCTTATGGCCTCTGATGGGGAAACTGCCTTGGATGTTTATCGGGAAAGGAAGGAGGAAATCAATCTGGTGATTTTAGATATAATCATGCCTGGGATGGGTGGAAGGAAATGCCTTGAAGAACTTCTCAAAATAAATCCAGAGTTAAGAATTATGATTGCAAGTGGTTATTCTATGAATGGACCCAGCAAGGAAGTCCTCAAAGCTGGAGCAAAGGGCTTTATCGGCAAGCCTTATAATATCAATCAGATTCTCAAAGCGGTGAGAGAAACGCTGGATAATTGAGGTCTTGCTTTATTTTTAAAATTATTCCTACTTGATGTCTACTAATCAATCTGATACTTTAAATCTATTAAAGGTATTCAAGAACGCTCGTCTTTTCGACAAAGTTGCCTTAATAGTATCTATTTGGTTCGGTGCAGGCCTTTTACCTGGCATGCCAGGTACTTTTGGCACAGCTGGGGCAATACCTTTATATGTATTAATAGATTTTTTACACACCAGATACCAAGCGTTATTTTTACTAATAATAATCATAGGTGCAATCTGGTCATCCCATAGAAGCCAATGTATTCTGGGTACAGTTGATCCACGCGAAATCGTTATTGATGAGGTAGCCGGGTTTTTATTGAGCATTATTTTTATCCCCTTTACCTTAAGAAATCTGATAGCAGGATTTTTTCTTTTTAGGTTTTTTGATATTCTCAAACCACCCCCGATAAAGATGATAGAAGAAAAGGTAAGGGGAGGATGTGGAATCGTCCTCGACGATCTCGTAGCCGGTGCATATACATATCTATCTTTACGTTTTCTTCTGTATATACTGGAATGATAGGCGTTGGGAATTAAGGAATTAATCGCTTCGCATTAAAGGACTTATGCAAACAGAGATCATAATCATAGGCAATGAACTGATCTCAGGAAAGACAAGAGATCTTAACGGCTGGTATGCATCAGGCTGTCTTTTGTCTCATGGTCTTGAAGCAAGTGAAATTAGAACCGTTGGCGACAACTACGATACACTTTCTTCTGTACTGAAATCAGCGGTAAAAAGATCTCATTTTGTAATTGTTACTGGGGGCTTAGGCCCAACCGAGGATGATCTTACCGCCGAGATAGCATCCAAGGCCTTAGATATGCCCCTCTTCCTTGATCAGGCCGTTCTTGATCACATAAAGAATACTACAAAAAAATTAGCCTTACGCTGGTCTCCTTCTTTAGAAAAATTGGCCTGGCTTCCAGAAGGGGCTAAAATATTAGACCCTCATGGGGAGATGTGTGGTTTTTCAATATCTAAAGAGGACTGTTTCCTCTACTTCCTGCCAGGTGTACCTGAGCAGATGAGGGAACTGATGAATAGGTGTGTTATTCCGGATATTCTGCGAAGATACAAGCCAGATGCTGTCCCACAGCATAGAATACTGAAAGTCTATGGGTTAAGTGAATCCCGTATTTCAGATGTCTTCAAAGGTCTCAGTGATGAACTGAAAAAGGTAATGTTCGGATTTTACCCCTCCTTCCCTGAAAATCACATCACTATCACAGTCCGAGGCAAAGACGACACAGAGATTGAAAGGGAATTAAATAGGGCAGAGAAGAAAATCAGACATCTTTTAGGGTCGTATATATTTGCATCTGGTGATACAATTATGGAATCTGTTGTTGGAGAATTGCTAAAAGAGAGGAAGATGACGATTTCTGTAGCGGAATCATGCACAGGAGGTCTTATTGGTCATAGGCTTACATCTATATCAGGAAGCTCTCTTTATTTTGAAAGAGGTCTGATTGTTTACAGTAACGTATCTAAGGTAGAGATGCTTGGGGTAATGCAACACACCATAGACTCATACGGGGCTGTCAGCGATCAGGTGGTACAGGAAATGGCCGAGGGTGTCAAGAAAATTGCAAAAACTGATATGGGGCTTGCTGTTACAGGAATTGCTGGGCCTTTAGGAGGATCAGAGGATAAACCAGTTGGTACTGTATTTATTGGTCTCTCGGTAGATGGCAAAATATTCTCTGGCCAATACTGCTTTTCAGGAGACAGAGATAAGGTAAAACATAATACTTCAGAGATGGCCCTTGACTGGATAAGGAGGTATCTCAATGGGTATCCGTTCATTCCTGGCATTTGAACTTCCAGCTGGGATCAGAGAACAAATCAGGGTTATTTCCAAAGAATTAAAAAAAACAGCCCTGCCAGTGAGATGGGTTAAGGCAGACAACATTCACCTTACTATACTATTTCTTGGCTCTGTTGATGAAGATACAATAGGTGATATAGAAGAAAAGGTGAACGTGGTGGTAAAGGGGTTTTCTACATTTAAGACTAAGCTCAATACTGTTGGGACATTCCCACATTGGAAGAGGCCGCGGATTATCTGGATTGGCCTTAATGGAGATATAGAGAGATTGTCAAATCTCAGGAATGAGTTACAGGAAGAACTAAAGGCACTAGGTTTCATACCGGAAAAAAGGCCATTTAGACCACACCTGACACTTGGCCGCTTTAAAGGTCCAATAGATCGGGATGAAGATATAAAATGGATTTGTGATAGATATCGTGATATTAGTAGTGACCTGTATCAGCTGAATGAGCTTATTCTTTATAAAAGTGATCTCAAGCCAGACGGGCCGGTGTATACGAAAATGGCTACGTGGCCCTTGAAAATGGAATAAAAAGACCTTAGCGGCACCCTAAATAGTGGGGTTGTAGTAAAAAAAGGAGATAGATATTTCGCAGGTACTTTAAACTGCTTAACAGTTATGAGGGGGGATTGTTATGGGGATAGACTCAGAAAAGAAAAAGTCTGTGGAATTGGCGATTACACAGATTGAAAAGCAGCATGGAAGAGGCTCTATTATGAAACTGGGTCAAGATGGGGCGATTATTGATATTCCGGTCATCTCTACAGGCTCGCTTGCCCTGGATGCAGCCCTTGGTCTGGGTGGTGTGCCAAGGGGGAGGGTAATAGAAATATTTGGACCGGAAGCCTCAGGAAAAACCACTCTTGCCCTCCATATCGTTGCAGAAGCACAGGCCAAGGATGGGATGGCTGCCTTTATAGATGCAGAGCATGCCCTTGATTTGACATATGCCAGAAGACTGGGAGTCAATGTTGATGATCTTCTTGTCTCCCAACCAGACAATGGTGAGCAGGCGCTCGATATCGCTGAAATCCTGGTAAGAAGCGGGGCCATGGATATCTTGGTAATCGACTCTGTTGCAGCCCTTGTCCCAAGGGCAGAGATAGAAGGTGAAATGGGAGATCAGCAGGTTGGATTACAGGCGAGATTGATGTCAAAGGCCCTTAGAAAATTGGCAGCAACTATCAATAGATCAATGACATGTGTCATTTTCATAAACCAGATCAGGATGAAAATCGGGGTGATGTTTGGGAGCCCAGAGACCACTACCGGTGGAAATGCACTCAAGTTTTATGCAACGCAACGTATTGATATTCGAAGGATTGCCTCTATACAAGAGGGGGAGAAAAAGATAGGAAGCAGAACAAGGGTTAAGGTAGTAAAAAATAAGGTTGCTCCTCCTTTCAGAATGGCCGAGTTTGATATTATTTATGGGAGCGGGATATCAAAGGAGGGAGACGTATTAGACCTGGGTGTTGAATTAGGTATAGTTGAGAAAAGTGGTTCCTGGTTCTCATTTAATGAAGAGAGAATTGGTCAGGGAAGAGAGAATGTTCGAAGATTTTTAACCGAACACCCTGATGTAATGAAAAATATTTCTGACAGGGTAAAGGAAAAGCTTGGCTTGGGTGAAAAAAAAGGCGAAGCACTGTCTAAAACCGACGAGTTAA
>Ga0180438_10010123_pt1 | contig 11610 bp, 10 predicted proteins | sample SS_ome_12_FD_132455 | JGI IMG/M metagenome (GOLD analysis project Ga0180438, IMG submission 132455) | Hypersaline lake sediment archaeal communities from the Salton Sea, California, USA - SS_3_D_2 metaG | ecosystem: Environmental > Aquatic > Non-marine Saline and Alkaline > Hypersaline >...
GTACGCCGAGGTGAACCGCTGGAACAGCAACTCTGCCCACCAGCGCATCTACTGTGCGTTGCTTTTCCGGTGGGAAGCGTTCGATGGCTGGCAGATCAAGGACAAGGGAGGTGTCCTCGACGACTTGAAGGAGGCGGCGCAGAAGAAGTACAAGTGGTAGGCCGTGTGCGTTCCTGGCACTTGGCCACGGCCCGCAGACCCCGCAGCGATCCTCGCCCGTCCTACGCGGCTCTATCCTCTCGCATGCTCTGCAGGCGCTCTAATGCCTGGCCGTACTTTGTGTCCTTCCGTGCCCACTCGCTGAGCCGCTCGCACACAAAGTCATCACACTCGTGGCAGAACTCCAACCCCCTCTCATCGACACAGCAGTTGAGTATCTCGCAGTTAGCTGACCAATGCACCGATCGATCCCCACGACATCCCTTGCAGTACATAGAGCGCTCGATGATCTCGCGCACTCCTTCGCCTTCCTTCAGCCAACCCATACTTCTGAACCACCCAACTATGCGCTCCGCAGCATCGGCGTCGGTTGGCAGCCTGCGGATGTCACAGGCGCTGCAGTCAAGGCCGCAGACTGCGATCAGGCGTTCTTCCTTTTCTGCCACGATTCGCCTCCATCCAATCAAGCGATAGTCGCTTCTGTAGTGCGCAGATCGGCAAGCACAATGAAGACCACCTGGCTCAGTTGCCGCAGCAGGCCGCGGATCAGGCGTCGGCGCGGGTAGCGAAATCTACGATCTGCATCGTTCATTCGGAACGCCCACAACCTTGCTCCGCCGTTCGAGGAGCACGACATCCCTCCATATGCCCGCCATCTCCCCGATGCGCTCTCTACAACCCACTTCTCGAAAGCCGCAGGCCTTGTGCAGAGCGATGCTGACCTCATTCTCGGGGAAGATACCCGCCTGCAACATCCAAAACCCATGTCGTTCCGACGCCCCGACCAGCGCGCGAAGCAAGGCCTTGCCTATTCCCTGGCCTCTTGCGGAGGCGGCGACGTAGATGCTGACCTCGGCCACCCCAGCGTAGACACGCCTGCTCGAAACTGGACTCAGCGCCCCCCACCCGACCAGCTGTCCTCCTCCCCTGGCGACAAGCCTGCAGTCGTGTAGATGGCCCCTGTCCCACTCCTCCCATTCCGGCGTGTGAGTCTCGAAGGTCGCGTGCCCCGTGGCGATGCCCTCCTGGTAGATAGCCCGGACCGCCTCCCAATCCGCGCTTCTCATCTCCTCTATGGTGAGGTCCACAGTCTCTCTCCTGGAGGTCACAGATAGTCAGGGGCATCGTCCCACGGATAGACCTCGGTCCCCTGGGCGGCAGCACGGATGGCCGGATGGTCTGAGTAGTGCCCGCGTAGCTCTGGGGGGATCAGCTCGGCAATGTGCTCCATGATCCGGTGCCCAATCTCATCCAACTGCTGGCGCCGCACGCGTCCACGCCCTGTCGCGCTGAAGGGCCCGAAGGGCTTGCCGATCCGCAGCGTGACCCGAGCGCGCCGTCCCTTGCGCAGGCGTGGAAAGACATCGAGCAGGCCATCAAAGCCCATCGGCAGGATCGGTGCGCCCGTGCGGGCGGCCAAGAAGGCCGCACCGGGGCGTGCCGGCCGCAACACTGTCGCCCAGTTGCCCGCTTCTGGGAATATACCCAGCACGCCATCCTGCGCCAGCACTGCTTCGGCAGCCCGCAGCGCACCCCGCGAGGCCGTGCCGCGGTAGACCGGATAGAATCCCCGTAGCCTGGGGATCCAGGTCACCCAGGCTGGCGCGTTGGGCATATTGAAGCCCCCCACAAACTCCAGCGGCCAGGGCGCTGCCCGCACCATCGCTACCGGATCAATAAAGCTGAAATGGTTGGCGACCACCAGCAGCGGCCCTGCCTGAGGAATGTTCTCCCGGTCAACAATGTGCAGATCGGTGAGCACTGCAAAGGCTATGTGGGTCAGACGCTGCAGGACGCTGCGGATCACGCGGCGGCGTGGATAGGGAAATCTACGCCCAGCGTTCGTCCTCATACCTTGGCCCCCCTTTCCTGCTCCCGTCGTCAACTCTTGCGGAGTTGGACTGGCAGCACTTGAGCCCAGAACACGCGCTCAGATGGATCAGCACTCCACAACAAAGGCTAGCGCTGCATCAGCGCCAGAAAGCTTTCCACCCTACCCTTCTCGGTCGCTACCCGCAGCCCCATCTCCGCAACAGTCGCAGGAGGTTCAACATACTGCTGGCGAGCCACCATCTCAATAGCCCCCGCAGGACAGGCCGTGGCACACAGGCCACAACCGATGCACTCCTCGGGCGCCACGCGGGCCACGTCCTCGACGACCTGCACCGCGCCAACCGGACACCGCTCGTTCTCGCACGTGCCACACCCCGTGCATAGATCGGCGTCCACATAGGCCTGCCACCGGCTCCGGGCAAAAGCATTCGGGTTGTGCAACTGCGTCAGCCCTCTGAGGATGGTACAGCAGCACGGACAGCAGTTGCAGACGAAATTGACACGATCCTGGCTGTTGTTGGTCGTGTGCACCAGTCCAGCCTCTTCAGATCGGCGGACTATGTCGTCAGCCTGGTCCCTCGTGATCTCCTGGGCGATCTGCCGGTCGATGAGGAATTGCGCGGTTTTGCCAAAGATGAGGCACACATCGCGCGGCTGATCGCAGGCCCCTACACTCACGCGGCACGCGCACTGAGCCAATGCGAAGGTCTCCACCCGATCTAGCATGTCAGAGAGCACCTCGTAGGGCAGCACTTCGATATGCGGCTCGATTGTCTGCTCCACCGAGATCACGCGAGCCAGCGGCATCTCGCTTCCCGCGAACTCGTTGCCCATCGCCTCACGGTGGTATTCCTCCCACAGCCTTCCCAATCGCTCGTGCATCGGAGTTCCACCGCCGGCCATGAAGGGAAACTCGAACATACCCGGTATCGTGGGCAAGAGCGCGTACCCCATCTCGCCGGCTTTCTCCCGGGCGAATATGATGCCCTTGTTCGCCATAGATTCGCACCGCTCACAGACCTCTTCCTCGGGGACACCGGACAACTGCGCGATTCTCCGCACACTCCTGGGCGCGAATCCCATCCCCAGCGTAACCTCCGCCTCCTCCGGCGTGAAGAGAATCCGCAGGATTTCATGGAAAGCCTCCGACTGGGGTGCACCGGTGGGATGGGTATGCAGCATCTCCCGCAGCTTCTCGTAGCTGTTCATATCGTTCACCTCCACGCCCGTACAGGCAAACCCCTGCGACTCTGTACGCACCAGGCAACTCTAGTGGTCATCCAGCTATGGACGACCCTTGTGCTTGCCCAGTAGCCTATTCAACCTCCACCACCAGCATTGTCATATCGTCGTACTGCTCGGCGGCCCCCTGATAAGCAGCCAGGTCAGCGAAGGTCACTGCGCACATCTCGGCTGGGGGCAGGCCCGCGTGGGACCTCAGCAGGGCCTCCAACCTATCCAGGCCAAAGAGCTGAGCATCCGGGGCCTCGACATCGGTCAGACCATCGGTGTACAGCACCAGCCGGTCACCAGGCATCAGGATGATCTGCTCCTCCGAGAGATGCAAATCATCCTGATCCAGGAAGCCCAGGACAGCACCCTCGCCGCCCAAGACCTGGATAGTTCCTTCACGCAGCAATAAGGGGCGGTCGTGACCGGCACGCGTGTAGGTCAGCCGCCGTGTACGCCCTTCCACCACACCATAGAACACCGACACAAACATGTCCGGCTCGCCCAACTCCAGCAGCAGTCGATTCACGTTCTCCAGCACCCTGCGGGGTGAGCCCTCCCGTCGAGCCTCGGCCAACAGCAGGCTGCGGCTCAGCGCCATATACAGTGCTGCCGGCATCCCCTTGTCCGACACGTCCGCAATGACCACGCCGAAGCGGTCTCCGCCCAGCGAGACCACGTCGTAGAAGTCGCCTCCCACCTGGCGCGCGGGCTCGTTCCGCGCCGCAAACGTATAGCCTGTCACCTGTGGGAAGGTGCGCGGCAGCACGCTCTGCTGCACCTGCCGGGCCAGCTCCAACTCCCGCTCCATCCGCTCTTTTTGCACCAACTCCCGGATCAATCCAGCCCGCTGGATGGCCAACGCGGCCTGGTTGGCCAGGGCCCGCAGCAGCGCCACCTCGCCCGGCGCGAAATATGGCTTGTGGAGCGAATGCACGATCATCAGCCCCACCTGCTCGTCTTGGGCGAAAAGCGGCACACTCAGCCCCGCTCGAAGGGCTGGTTCGTCATTGTCAGTGCTACGTGGCACTCCCGGCGGCCGCTGGCGGAACGGCAATGGCTCCGTGCTGCCGGACGTATCGGTCACCAGTGCTGCCTCCACATGCTGGTGAACGAGCGCCGAGTCCCAGCCACCCACGGCTAGCACCTCCGCCTGGTTGGGTGAACGCCGGAGGTACAGAACCGCCCGATCGGCCCCACACAAGTCCCGCGCCCGACGACACACCCGCGCCGCCAGGTCCTCCAGATCCGTCGAGGTGATCAGCACTTGGCCGAGGCCCTGGAGCGAGATCAGCGCCTCGGTCCGCTGTTGAAGCACCCGGTTGGCAGCCTCCAGCTCCGCCAGCTTCTGCCGCAGCGCCATGTTGGTGTCGGCCAGGGCCAGCTCACTGGCAGCCAGTAAGCTGTAGGTGCGGCGGACCTGGTCAGCTTCGAGCCGCAGCAGGTCGTCCAGCGGCAGATGCCCCAGCGCTGCCAGGTGCAGCACGTACTCCTCCAGCGACAGCAGGCTGGAGTGTACCAGTTGCCCAGGTTGCTCAACCAGGTCGGCAGCGCCTGTTTCCGCCCGCCAGACGTCGAAGGCCGCTATACTGCCCTGACGCCCCGTACCATGGCAGTGAGCACATCCCTCCGCCCGGTAGAATGTTCCGCCCGGCTGAGAACCGCGTTGCCCCTCAACCAGGCCAGCCAGGTTCGGATAGCGACGCCGCAGTGCGTCCAGTTGAGCCGGGCCAGGTTCCGCCGGTTGCTTGCAGCGGGGACACAGCGTCGGCAGCCGCTGTATGGAAAAGACCCAGGCCAGGCCATCCAGCCGCTCGCGCGAGACGTCCAGCTCGAGCAGTTGACGCGCCACATCAGCCCCCCGGAACACGGTGTCGAGCTGCGAGAGCACTCGCTGTCCCTGTTGTGCCGCCTCCAACGCCGGCCTTGCGGTCTCGGCGCACAGCCGGTCGATCACCAGCAGTCTGGGCCGCTGGCCGATCCCCTCCGCGATCCTGTCGGCGGTGGTCAGGGGCGGTTCGACCAGGGAGAACTTTACCCGGCGTCGGAACTGTCGCGGGATTCGGACGACCCCCTTGTCCTCGGCCACGACGATAACATTTGCCGACGGGTGCGCCGTCAGAATCTCACGCATCAGGATACCAAAGATAGCCGACCGCCCACTGGGCAGGAACCCGCCGCCAGTCGTCGATGTGGATGTTGACCGTGGATCGAGCCCGGCCACGATCGTCAGCCCCGGCCCATCGGCCACGAACTGCTCCACCAGCGCGTCAAGCTGCGGCAGATGGTAAAAATCGTCTAGCTTGAGCATGTCTCACAAACCGCTCAGAGGGAGTTGCCAGATCCCCGGCCCTCGTCCAAGGATATCCGCTTCCCCATACTGGTCCGCTCCTCGACCCGATAGCCGAGCTTCCGATAGAACGCCACTACCTCGTCGTTCGCCGCCCGCACCTGCAGGTTGATCTTGGGGCAACCCAGGCGAGCCAGCCGCCTCTCCACACCTCTCATCAGCGCAGTGCCGATTCCCTGCCTACGGTGCCCCGGGCTGACCACCACGTAGTAGACCCACCCGCGATGGCCATCGTATCCCGCCATCGCCGTGCCCACAACCTCCGAGTCGAGGACCGCCACCAGGAACAACTCCCGTTGCACCACCAGCTTGCGCCGAATATCCGCCTCTGGCTGGTTCCAGGCCGGCGCATCCGGGAACACCTCCCGCCACAGCGCCACCACCGCCGCCTCATCCGATTCCAAGTAGGAGCGAATCTCCACAGTTCCTGGTCTCCTTCATGACTTTACTGAAAAAGGTGCCTGTCTAGCACCTGATGGGAGAACAAGGGCCAAGAAAGGACGATTTTGGGGCGCCGCCCCCCAAAATCGCCGTTTTTCAGGCCAAAATGGGACGCTGACCCTACTCATTCTGCCGACTTGGAGTTCTTTCAGGAGAGTCCTTCATCAGTACCGTCACTTCGAGCGGAGTGCCGTGCAGCGGCGCGAAATCGAGAAACCTCTTCTTTTTGGACGAATTAGCTCACCACCGTCTCCACTGCCGAACGCCCCCAAGTGTATCACCATTGTTCTGGTTGGTCAATCCGGCCAGCTCTGGTTTCTCGAGGGCGCAGGGATAAGCTGACAAAAGACAAGTACGGCTCGTCAGATATAAGAGACCTCTGACGAACATAGAATCCAAGGGGGCTCGGCAGCGGGGTCGGAGGCGGTCAGGTCCCACAGCCGGGCGGTGTTATCGCCACTGCTGGTGGCCAGCCAGCGCCCATCGAGGCTGAAGGCAATAGCCAAGATAGTATCCTCGTGGCCGACAAGCGGGCGCCCTCCAACTGCGCCCAGACCATCACGCAGAGCTTGTTCGGCGGCTGGAAACGTGGCTCATTCGCCCTTAGAGTGGCACCGAGCGCCTCGACCGCTAGCAGCAGGCTGAACCGGGAATGCTGCTCTAGTTGGGCCTGGGCGTGTGCTGCCAGTTCACGGGCTCGTGCGACGCGGGTTTGCCGCAGTGCATCGTTTCCCCGTTCCCACGCCAAGAGAGTGAGCAGGGCAACTGCCAAGAAGACAAACGCAATCCCACCCGCCGTGAGCCATATGAGCCGCCGTGCGCGGGCAGCGCTGGCTTGGATGAAGGCCTGGGCACTCTGTTCCAGATCCCCTTTGCGCTGCGCGAGCCGGTGTTTCGGCTCGGCGAGGGGGATGCCGCGGAGGAGAGCACCGGGGTCGCGGGCGGTGGCCTCCCATTGGCGCACGGTGGCGCGGAGGCGTTCCTTCCATGTGCGGAAGTCGCGGTCTTCTTCCATCCACGCGCGGAGTTGGCCCCAGTTTCGGGTCAGGGCCTCGTGGGCGACCTCGACCACGTCCCGCCCGGCAGAGTGGCGGTCAGTGACGACCAAGCGGGCATCGGCGAGACGCTGTACCGGGAGCCAGTCGCCCTCGGCTAGTTCGGCACAGGACGCCAGGCGGCGGGTGTCCTCGGTGCCCTCGCCGGGGTACACGAGTTGCAGGAGGATCCACCGTCACATCCGCAGGACGGGCGATGGCCGCCGTGAGCTCGTCACGGCTCATCGGCGACAGGAGCAGCCTTGGGGCTTGATCGAGGGTGTCGGCGAAGGGGGGGTAGGCGAGGACCTGACCCATGAAGTCAGCGCACAGGGTGAGGAGGAGGTGGAGGAAAGATTGGGAGATAGGGAGATCGGGTGACTGAGTGATGGATTGGAGGAGGCAGTCAAGGAAGGCATGGCGGGTGGTGAGATCAGGGCAGAGTGGGATGTCGGTTTCCAGAACGTGTTCCGACTTCGCTCGCAGATCAGGCGGAGATGTTCTTCCGTCTGGGCGAGTTGCTTATGCAGGGACTGAATGGTGTCGGTCATTGGTCAGAGCATGGATGGACAGAATCTGACGAATTGCTGACATGGTTCCAACAGCAGGTACGAAGGCTCGCGCAAGGGACTAGAAGTATCCTCGTGCTAAGACGTCGTCTTCCTCATAGTCACCAATCATCTCCCGAATGTGATCCAGGAACCTCGTGAATGCGTCCACAGAAAACGGATGGGACTCCACGTATTCTATGAAGATTGCTCTGCTGTGTCGTCTACCGGCCGTTGTATTGAATTGCCCACGAACGTTTGAGGGGAGACGCTTCGCCTTGCGCAGGATGATGATCTCATCAATGGCCGTAGTGCTTGTGTTGATCGGTGTCATATCGAGCCATTCACAAAGCAAGTAGTATCTAGCGCCAGGAACTGCCGTCTTTACATCCAGCGCGGTTGCCGCCGCTTCTTGGAACATAGTCTTGTCAAGATTGGTCTTACACTCAGCCGCTACATAGGCGATGTGTGTTTCGGCAGTGACCTTCTCTCGAAAGTCAGGTTGATGGGAAGTTCGGATGAAGAGCTTGGTGCTGATCGCGAAATCGTGGGCCTTCTCTCTGAGTCGCACGCCACCGCCAGGCTGGGGACTTGTGATGCCCGATTCAAAGCGGATTGCCGAGAAACAGGTAGTAGGACCAAATGAAAGCTGGTAGCCTTGAAGGCGCTCTCTAAGGGCTGTGGTGACAAGTATGGGCAAGAACTCCTCGATGATGGTGTTATCAAGCTTCAGTTGCCCTTTTTGCCGGTACAGAAAATCCTCGTCACTGTCGAATATCAGATCTACCTCGATATGCCTTTTGTAGGCGTTCAACAGGGAAACCAGTTGCGCGACGGTTTCGGAATAGACTGCTTCAACTTGACGCAGCTCTTGCAGCCACCTTTCGTAACGTTCAATTGTTCGCCTCACACGTGGTAGATCTTCTGGGGGAAGCTTCTCGTTCTGGATAAGTGCTTTCAGCTTGTCACCGTGAGGGGTAGGCAGATCATTCATACAGATTTCCTCTATGATTGGATTCTCAAGAGTTTTGGTAGGCTGAATATGGGGGAAGGCTTGACAGCCTCTATTGCTTGCAAGGCTGACTTGACGTCATCTTTGGCTCCGTCGGGGGCTATAAGATAAGTTGCTTCCAGTACATCTTCTGCGATTCCTCTGGCACCTGTCAGGAAATCACCACTCGAACGGCTCGAGGGTGGTGAGAAGTGCAGGATGTCCTCGAAGATATCCTGGCCAAAGCGGTTGAGAAAGACTCTCTCTTGCCGAAGAATTAGATTGAAGCCTAACACTCGATGGGCAATCTCAGCAACAATTTCACCATTGAAGATTCTAGCACCTCTGACAGCGGATTCTCTGCCGACCACGAAGATCAACCTGGAACTTGGGCGACATATCCTCGTTATTTCATAGAAGGTTTGGGCCATGTCAAGACAGTACTGGATGACTGTCAGAAACCTGTTACCTCGGTGCTTCCTGTTGGAGCCGATTTCGGACCTCGCCACTTTGAGCAGGTTCCAATTCATAGCTTCCATAGAGGCACGATACTGCTGGTGATAGTTGAAGACGTTGATGTAAGGGGGAGAGGTGACAACGAGATCCACCGACGAAGCAGGCAGTGGAGTTTTGCGGGCATCGGCGTGGTAGACCTCAATCAGTCCCTGCGAATACGGTAGCTCTAGCACAAGCTGAGTCAGTTTGCTCCAGGTTGTGAAGACCTTTTCAACAGACAGATCAGGTTTGTGAAAATCTAGAAGGGCAACGAGCGTCTCTAGTAGTTGGTACTGCAGGCGTTCCTCAACTGCTGGTAGCAACTCTGCAAGCCTAGATTTGATCCCTTCTACACCTAACTGTCTCGGGGCCTCTTGGGGGTTCTGAAACAGTGGTAGGTTATTAGGAAATTCGCGGCGGAGCAGTCGTTGGACTGCATTTAGGTGGGTCCGGCGTAGGTCACGAGGCACGTTAATGAGGCGATAGGTTTGAGATAGCACAACGGCTGCGGGATTGATTTCGGTACCGCTAGCTGTGAGCCCTGCTCTACCAGCCTCGAGCAGAACCGTACCACTCCCCAAGAATGGATCGAATACGGTTGTTCCGGGCTCAGTATATGCGTTAAAAAGCACCTGGATCAACTGGGGTGAGAATTGACCATTCCAGGCCAAGGGATTGCTTCGGAGCTTATTCTCGATGTTGAGGTCCGATTGAGGCACTTCAGACGTGTCTAATGGGGTCCTCTGGTAAACTCCTGATGTTAGGATCAATTGTCGCTCCTAGCTCTGATCGTGCAAGATTGATAGGATCTTGCAATGGACAACAGAACACCCGCCATAACCTTGACGGCGGGCAGGCGATGTGATACTATGAAGGCACCTGGGCGGCCGAGCCCGCCTTGGTCGTAGCCTCGGACTGAGCAGAGTGACGAGGCCTTTCATGCCGGTAGTATACTAGGGTCTGTGATCTGTGCAAGCGGAAAATGGAAAGACAGAGCAGAAGCCAATCGTTCCACCCACTGACGAGCGTCCCTCCCACACACCCACACACACCAACCGAACCACCTGTCGTGAATCGTGGAGCCGGGTTGACCGTCCCGATGACGCCTGGTACAATCAAGTACAGAAGAAGCACTACAAGTACGGAGAGCGCCCGTGGCCCATCGAGAACGACGTTGGAGCGGTTGGGCTGGCGATCATATTCGCAGGTTTGCCAACAACGTCCCCCGGTGCGCATCCCCACGTCACATTCCCAACTACCGAACCTGCCCAGTGCCAGCGCATCGGGCCAGTGCAGCACGCTCTCCGCAGGACTGAAAAAGACCCTCCCACTTGCCAGCCCAAGGCCGATGGAGTACAATACGCCCCGTGCTCTGAGGGGGGTCTGTGCCTGAACCCGGGACACAGACCTGCCTGGAGCGAGACACAGCGGATCCATTAATTCTACGAGTAAGAGGAGGTCTCGATGGGTCACACCTTTGCCGAAAAGATACTGGCACAGAAGGCCGGGCTGGCCAAAGCCGTGCCCGGCCAGATCGTCGAGGTCACGCCCGATGCGGCCCTCAGCCACGACAACACCGCCCCAATCGCAGGCATTTTCCGCCAGATCGGGGTGACGCGCGTGGCGCGGCCCGACATCCACGTCGTTGTGCTCGACCACGCCTGCCCACCCCCCACGACAAAGCACGCACAGAATCACAAGCTCACCCGCGAGTTCGTGGCCGAACAGGGAATCGAACACTTCTACGACGTGGGGCGCGGCGTCTGCCACCAGGTTCTGCCTGAGGAAGGGTTCGCGCTGCCTGGTACCATCATCGTCGGCTCCGATTCCCACACTCCCACAGCGGGGGCGTTCGGGGCCTTTGCGGTGGGCATCGGGCGCAGCGAGATGGCAGCGATCATGGCGACCGCTCGCATCTGGCTGCGAGTGCCCGAGAGCCTCAAGATCGTCATCCATGGAAGACTGCGCGAGGGAGTCACGTCCAAGGACCTGGCGCTCCACGTCATCGGCGATCTAGGGACCGACGGCGGGCTCTACCAGTCCGTCGAGTGGCACGGGGAGGGCGTGGAGGCCCTCGATATGGAGGCCCGTATGACCATCCCTAACCTGATGGCGGAGATGGGAGCCAAGAACGCCTATATCCCACCCGACGCGACGACCTTTGCCTGGCTGGAGGATCGAGCGCGGCTCTCCTACGAGCCGATTCTCCCCGACCCCGACGCCGAGTATGCAGGCGTGGTTGAGTACGAGGCTACGGCCATAGAGCCCGTGGTTGCCAAACCACACACTGTGGACAACGTCGCGCCAGTGCGGGATGTGTTGGGAACGCGCATCGACCAGGCCTTCCTGGGAAGCTGCACCAACGGGCGGCTCTCCGACCTGGCGATGGCGGCCCAGGTGCTGGAGGGGCGCAAAGTGGAGACAGGTGTGCGGCTGATCGTCAACACGGCCTCGTCGGAAAATTACCTGGAGGCCCTAGATGCGGGCTACCTTCGTAGCATCCAGGAGGGGGGAGCGGGAAGAGAAAGA
>Ga0180438_10010124_pt1 | contig 11608 bp, 12 predicted proteins | sample SS_ome_12_FD_132455 | JGI IMG/M metagenome (GOLD analysis project Ga0180438, IMG submission 132455) | Hypersaline lake sediment archaeal communities from the Salton Sea, California, USA - SS_3_D_2 metaG | ecosystem: Environmental > Aquatic > Non-marine Saline and Alkaline > Hypersaline >...
CCATGTAATATTTGATTGATCTATATTAATAGTTAAATCTGCTAGTCCACATCTTTCTAATGTAGCCTTAGCTATATATATAGATCTAATAGCAGGATATCTTCTCCAATTATTTTTAATAATTTTAATAGCATTTAATTTAAAAATATAGAGTTTAATATCATCTGGAAGAATATCCCAATAATTCATAAATAACTAATCCAAATTTTTGCGCCTTAATTAAAGATAATATTAAAAGTATTTCAATTTTTTAAATAAAAGATAAGAATATATAAAAACAAATTAATTAATTATTAATATGGGAAAAAAAAATAAAAATAAAACAACTAAAATATTTCCACTTGTTAGTGTTTGTACACCAACTTTTAATCGTAGACCATTTATTCCATATTTAATAAAATGTTTTGAATCACAAGATTATCCAAAAGATAAAATAGAATGGATAATTGTTGATGATGGAACAGATAAAATAGAGGATTTAGTTAAAGATATTCCTCAAGTAAAATATTTTGCATTAAATGAAAAAATCTCTCTTGGAAAAAAAAGAAATTTAATGCATGAAAAATGTAATGGAGAATATATTGTTTATATGGATGATGATGATTTCTACCCTCCACAACGTGTATCTCATGCTGTTAATATGTTAGAAACGCATCCATCAGCATTATGTGCAGGTAGTAGTGAAATATATATATATTTCAAACATATTGAAAAAATGTATCAATTTGGTCCATATGGAGAACGTCATGCAACCGCAGGAACATTTGCATTTAAAAAAAAACTTTTAAATAATACAAGATATAATGATGATGCTGCTTTGGCAGAAGAAAAAGCTTTTTTAAATAATTATACAATACCATTTGTCCAGTTAGATCCATTAAAAGTAATTCTTGTATTTTCTCATGAACATAATACATTTGATAAAAAAACATTATTAGAAAATATAGATGAAAAATATTGTAAAGAATCAACAAGAACTATTGATCATTTTATTAAAGATAAAGAATTAAAAAATTTTTATCATAATGAAATGCATAATGTATTAAAAGAATATTCTCCAGGTAAACCATGTAATAAACCTGATGTATTAGAACAAATAAAAACATTAAAAGAACAAAGAAATAAAATTATTGAAGAAAATAAAAATAATAGTCAAATATGTATAAATAAAAATGGACAAGATATTGTATTAACAAATGAACAAATAGTAAATGTTTTACAGCAACAACAAAATGAAATAGAACGTTTAACTAAAGAATTACAAATAAAAAATAAACTTTTAGATTATTATACAAATAAAGGAGAAGATTTAATATAAATTTATTTTTTTTTTAATTTTTGTTTATCTAAATTTTGCTCTTTAATTCTAATATGTTTAGAAGAATATCCATTATTTCTAATATAACGTTCATGTTGTTTGTCTTTTCCTCTACGACGTTCATTACAATTAATATCTTTATGTGGCATTTATAAATATAAATTATATTTATTTTAATTTTCAATTTTAAAAAAAATTGATTTTAAAATAAATATATTATTAAAATTAAAAATGACTAGCAAAAATATTGATACTCTTACATATGGTGCGCGTAGTTATTATCCATCAAATATTAATGGTATGAGAATTTTAAATGCAGTGACAGGAATTGCATATGATGATCTAGTTGGTAGTAAAGAAGAAGTAAATTATTTTCGTGTTCTAGATAGTACAGGAAAATTTAATAACAATGGGTATAAATTACCTCAAGGTTGTTATAATCCATCAACAAATAAATTATATTATGATAATCGAGAAGAATGGATGCGACATAGAAATATTAAAAAGGATCAAATTAATTTTTAGATAAATTTTATTTAATTTTTAGATAAATTTTATTTAATTTTTAAAATTAAATTTTATAATTTTTTTTTGCGTTAAAATATTATATTATATTATATTATAATGGATCCAAAATTAGAGTTAAATGAAGGTGCTCAAGAAGCTTTAGCTGCTGCTAAATTAGGAGACCTTAGAAAAAAAGTAAATGCTGCATCATGGTCAAATAATATGGAAGATTTATTATCTGGATGGGGTGAAAAAGCAGCTGGATTAAGATTTATGCATGCGAAGACTGGTGGTGAATGGAAAAAATTTGCAAATAATTTATCTATTTCTAGTATAGTTATTACTAGTGTTGCATCAACATTATCGCTTGTAGCAACAAGCATAGATGATGAACAAACAAAAAATGGTGTATTATTTGGAGTAGGAGGTGTTGGTTTAATTTCTGCTTTAATACAATCATTTAAAAAATTTTATAATGCTGAAGAAAAAGCGGCTGACCATGCTAGTATATCTAAACAATTTGGTTCATTTTATAGATATATGACATTACAAATGGGTATGAGTAGAGAGGATCGTGATCCTTCTGATGTTTTATCGGCATTTGCATTAAAAGAATATGAACGTTTACAAATGGAAGCACCTCCATTAAGTGGAGATTCTATAAAATTATTTAAATCAACATTTAAAAATTCAGAACAAAGTATTCCAGATATTGCTGAAGATAAATTTGTAATTTATATTGAAAGACCAGATGCAAAGAAAGAAAAACCTAAATTATTAACAGATGTAGTTATAGAAACAGAAAGTAATAGTGCAATATAATTTATTCATATATATTATTAATTTCTTCATTATCAAAATCATTATAAATATTTTTAGATAATTTAATATCATTTTCATTATATCTTTCAATATATCTAATAATTCTATTAATATCTAATTTTGTTATATCATAACTTTGTAATAAATTATAACACTCTTCTTCAGTATTATTTTTTTTTAATTCAATAAAAAAAGCAAACATATCTTTTATATCTAAATTTAATTCTTGACATAGTGTTTGAATAAATAATTGATTATTATATTCTGTGCTATATTTAGTTAATATTTTAGTAAATCTAATTTCATTAATTTTATTAGGTTTATTAATTGATGTTTCATGAAATATTTTATTATTATAAAATATTTTTAATAATGAACTCATTTCATTAAATTGCCAAATTTGTTTTTGAAATGTTATTCTATCTATATAATCAGAAAAACATATATTTTCTAATATTTTAATATATAAATTAATATTATCTTTATTTGATTTTGCTGAAAGGTGATCTATTATATTTTCATGAAATAATAAACCAACTATAGTCCTATCTGTTTCATTCATTAGAGTATTATGATCATTAAAATTATATTTATTAATAAGTAAATTTTTTGTAATTTCTTTAGCATCTTCATTTAAAGATTTAAGTGAAAAAATATTGTCTAATATTTCTGGTTTAATAATATTATTTTTGTTATTATATATATTAACAATCGATTCTAATTTTCTAAGATCACCTTGAATATATTTTATTATATTATTTAATAATAATTTATTTTTACTTATATTAGGTAATAGTAAATTAATTAATTTACTAATTTGTTCATCATTTGGTGTAGGTATTTCAAAACTATCACATACTTTCATTAATTCATTAATTTTTTTATCAATATGATAATTACTTATACAAATTATTGGATTATATGAAATTTCTTCTAATTTTTGTTTTTTTGTCTTTTTTGGTCTAATAAGTTTAATAAGTGAATTAATACCACCTTTATCTCCACTATTCATACCATCTATTTCATCCATTATTATTGCTATTGATTTTTGTTTTTTATTAAAAAGACTTAAAATACTTTTATCGGCCATATTTTGATATGCAATAGTTTCTATTACTGATTTATTTCTTATATCACCAGCATCATATTTGACTATATCATAATCCAATTCTTTTAAGATATCATTAATAAATCTTGTTTTACCAATACCTGCTCCACCATATATATATATTCCTCTTTTAAGAGAGAAATTATTTTTATTATTATTAAAATTTTTTAATATATTAATTATTTTATCTTTAATATAAGTTCTATCTAATATTTGATTGATATCAAGATGATTCATATATTATAAAATACATATTTTTTATATGTTTTTATCTTATATTCCATTCCATCTATTTTCAATATTAATTGAATTTGATTGCCATATTTTTTCGCATTTTAAATATTTTAATTTATCTTTTAATAAATTTTTAGTCTTTCCACTATTATATTTATTAATTATATGATTAATATAATTTAAATAATTTTGAAAAATTATATTTTGATATTTTATAATTTTTGGTTTTGACCATCTTATTATATTATCATCTATAATGTGTTGTGCTACAAAACTATAATCTAATCTAATTATATCTCTAATAAAATTATCATATTGTTTAATTTTTTTTAAAATTAAATAGTGATATTTTTTATAATATTTTTTATTAACCCATACTTTAGTTATTGGATTAACATAATTATTCCATATTATATTAATAATTTCATCTGGTAATAAATTTATATATATAAGATTCATTATTTTATATATATAGTATTTAATTTAATTATATTTAATTATTATTATTATTATTATTATTATTACATTTATTTCTTATTACAGAATTTCCAGTAATTCCATCCCATGTAATATCACATATATTAGATAATGCTAATTTTTCACAATTTGTGCTTACTTCTTCAGACTGAAAACTATTACATTTTGGATTTCCACTAATAGCTGCACCTTTTCCCATTTTTAAATTATTATTACAATAAGTAACTTTTTTGTTTTCAGAATTTAATTCACTGGTCATTGTCCAAAAATCTGGACAATCTGCTATTACAGGAGGAAAGTTAGCATTTTTACCATGAACAGAATTATATATACCCCAACCAATCATTACTAAACATATTATTAAAATAATTATAGCAATTTGTAGTACTAAAGTATTAAAAGACATTTATATATATAAATAATTATATTTTTTTTCTTAAGAGTAAATATAATGTCTGGTAATGGTAGAGTCTATATACCATCTCTTAATACACAAGATCAGTTTAAATTATACGATAAAATAGAACAAAAAAATACTTCATTTAGAGAAGCATTAACAGGTAATTGGAAAGAAAATGAATTATCTTGTAAATTTTTTTCAACAGAAAATATACGTATTTTAAATAATTCTATTATTGATGGCGTAAGAGAAAAATCAAAAAATAGATTTAATATAGGAACACAAGATCAAGATGAATTAAAAATTATTATGCGAGCTATTTATTTAGAAAATGCAAAAAATTTATTAACTAATATTCCTGAACAAGTTGAAGCATTAAATAAATTAGTTTTACAATATTCTATTCCTCAAATTTTATCTTCATTAGAAAGTTATGCTAAATATATGCATGATATTACTAATATGTATACTCCTATGGATAGACCTGTTTATTCTAATGTTGATGATAAAACAATTGAATTTAAAAGATGGTTTTAAATCCTAAATATTTATTTATTTAATTTTAATTTTAATTTAGATTTAGTAATTTTATCTTTAGTATTGCCATTTTGTAATTCAATTCTATATTCTTTATATTTTACATAATTTTCTTTAAGATTATTTAGATCTTCTAACCAAATATTTTCTATTGTTTTTTTAGTAAGAATATTTACTTCTTTTTCTTTTATTTCTTTATCTTTTAATAATTTTGATACTTTTTCACTAGTAACACTATCCATTGGTAATTTAATTAAATAATCATATTTATCCTCTATCTTATCATATTTTTTATTAGATAATAATAAATTAATTTCTTCTTCTTTCTTTTTTCTTAAATCAATTGTATCATCTAATGTTTCTTGAATAAATTTAGCTTTATTTGATAAAATTTTTAGTTCTAATTTTAAAATATCTAATTGTTGAGTTTTTCTAATATTGTATAATTCTAGTCTTTTAATATAATAATCTTCAAAAATTTCATGAATACTATTATATTTTTTTAATTTATCATTATAATCAAATAAATGCATATTTGTTGTAGTATGAAAATTATATAATTTAAGTAGTTTTTCTAAACCATTTGTATTTTCATCTATTGTTTGTGATAGTAATTCTTGAATTTTATTTGGATAAAAATGGATTTGAATATCTACTAATGTATCATTACTTAAATCTTTAAAATCTGATATATAATTAATTTGATTTGTTTTTTTATCAGTTTTTTTCTTATTATCTAATAATGTTGCTAAATAATCAATATAATCTTGTGTCCATATACCAATTGGTAATTCTGTAATATGTACTATATTTTTTGTAATAGTATAATTTCCTTTAATTAAAAATTTATTTTTATCTATTTTAATAATTTTTCCTGTAAAACCTTCAAAATATGGATCAATATTTTTACATTCTTTATTATTAATTTTATTTTCTAAATATTCTATTATTTCAATTGGATTATAAGGCATAATATCTGTACTAAAACCTGTTCCAATACCTTTTGTCCCATTTACTAATATCATTGGAATAATTGGTGCATAATATAATGGTTCTACTTTTTGACCATCATCTTCTAAATATTTTAAAATGTTATCATCTTCTATTTTAAAAATATCTCGTGTTAATTTTTCTAATAATGTAAATATGTATCTTTCTGAAGCTGAATCTTTTCCACCATGTAATCTTGTACCAAATTGCCCAGAAGGATGTAATAAATTTATATTATTTGATCCTACATATGTTTGTGCCATATTAATAATTGCACCATTTAAACTAGCTTCACCATGATGATATCCTGAATTTTCAGATACATAACCACTTAATTGTGCTACTTTAATTTCATCTTTTAAATTTCTTTTAAAAGCTGCATATAAAATTTTTCTTAAACTTATTTTAAGTCCATCCATTAATGATGGAATTGATCTATCACAATCATATTTTGAAAAATGAATTAATTCTTTATTAATAAAATCTCTATATGTTACCGAATTATTATTAGTATCTAAATAATTATTTCTATCATATTTACCTAACCAATCTTTTCTATCATTACTTCTTTTTTTATTAAATATCATATCTATTAAATCATCATTATCTTCAATCGAATCAGTTTTTGTAAACATTACTTCTTTTTTATGTTGAAAATATTCTTTAAATTCTTTTGCTGTACTTGTTCCTAAACCTTTGTAATATTTAATTTTCCATCCTTTATTATCATTTTCATCTTTCCATTTTATATATTCTCCGTCATTATAAAATAATAATTCTTTATCCTTTTTTCTTGCTTTTAAAATTGGTGTATTCATAAAACCAATAAAATTTTCTATTTTTATTAATGACGGCCATTGAGCATCAAATAAATTAATTCCTAATCCTTTAATATGACTTCCATCTAAATCTTGATCTGTCATAAATATAATTTTACCATATCTTAATTTTTTATCTATTAATTCACGTGTATATTCTAAACCAATTTCTAATCCTAAAATTTGTTTAATTTCATATATTTCTTTATTTTCTGAAATTTTAGTAATTGTTTCACCTCTAACATTAAATAATTTACCTTTCATTGGATATACACCTATATATTCTCTATCTTCTTTTGATAAACCTGAAATAATTCCTGCTTTTGCTGAATCTCCTTCACAAAATATAATTGTACATTTATTTGATTTTTCTGTTCCTGCATAATTTGCATCTACTAATTTTGTAATATGTCTTAAATTTTTTACTTTTGTTCCATCAGTTTTTTTAGCTTGTTTATTATCTTTAATTTCTGTTAATGAACATGCTGTATTCATTACACCTAATTTTGCTACATTTTCAATAAATTTATCACTTACTTTACATGTTGATCCAAAATTAGATATTGGTGTATTCATAAAATCTTTTGTTTGACTATCAAATGATGGATTTTCAATATCACATCTTATAAATAACATTAATTGTTCTTTAATCGTCATAGGTTTTACCTCTATCTTTTTTTTTTCTTTAATATAATCAATTAATTTTTTAACTATTTGATTTAAAATATATTCTACATGTTTTCCTCCTTTACTTGTATTTATACCATTTACAAAAGATACTTGTACAAATTCATCATTTGGTGTTAAACATACTGCATATTCCCATCTATCATTTGCCTTTTCATAAATTCTTGAACAATTACTCTTTGTTCCTATATATAAATTTAAATATTGTTCAAAATTCTTTATTGGTATTTGTTTATTATTATATTTAATTTTTACACTTTCATCTGTTACTGCTGCTATATCACAAACTCTACGTTTAAATAATGCAATCATATCTTCACTTAACCCTTCTATTCCTAATCTTTTATAATCTGGTTTAAATGATACTTTTGTATAAGATTTTAATTTACATTTAGTAATTATTGGTTTTTTAATTTCATCTAAATTGTTAGTAAATTCTTGAATATATTTTAGTCCTCTATTACTATCTATTGTTTCAATTTTACCCCAAGTTGACCAAATTAATACTAATTTAAAACCAAATCCATTTTTTCCTCCTGTAATTTTTTTTTCTGATTTATCATAATTTGTTGATGTTCTTAAATGTCCAAAAATTAATTCTGGAATCCAAATTTTATATTCTGGATGTTCTACTACATCAATGCCTTCTCCGTCATTTGTTAATGTTATTATATTATCTTTAATATCAACTGAAATTGATGATACTTGATTTAAATTTTCATCTTTTTTCATTCTTACATAATGATCTCTACAATTTACAATTCCTTCATCAAATAATTTATATAGTCCTGGTATCAAATTTATATCTTTTAAATTTATTTTATTATCTTCATCATTATATATATATTGTATTGTATCTACTTGTTCAATTGATCCAATATATGTATCTGGATTATCTAAAACATGTTGTTTATCACTTTTTTTTTGATATTGTTTAGATAAATCCTTTTGACTTTTCATCTATTTTATTTTATTTATTTATTTATTTTTAAATATATTCAATTTTATAATATAATAATGTTATATTATATTATAAAATTATTAATATGTCTAATATACCTAATCCTATTACAAATATAAATATTTCTCCTACTATTGGTAGTGAATTTCAAAATGGTGATGATATTATAATTAATTGGAATGATGCTTCTAATCCTTTACCATATAAAATTTGTAATTATTTAATAACATTTACTGATGCACAGAGTTATTTAACAAGATTTTATTTTATTACTAATAATAATGCAATTCCTTCTAATTACTCTTTTTTAATTGAATGGAATGGTGGTGGTATTGGTGGAGGACAATTTCAAATGCAATCTAATCAACAAGCCGGAACTGGTCAAGATAATAATCAAAGTTCAATTCCTGGTAATGGAGATCCTGATTCTATAGTATATACTCCTACTAATAAATTAGGTAAAAATTTAAAGATATCTTTATTTTCACAAGGTAGTATTGTTCCTGGAACTACAAAATATATAGGAGAAGATGATTTTGATAATATACAATTAGATTTATTTAATGGTGTTACATCTGGAATAATTAATTGGACTACACCTGTTTCTGCTACAATTAATTTTTATCTTTCTCAATCTGTTCCATATTCTACAGATATAGGACCATATAATGGAACTGGCCCACCACCCTCTTCTTTAAATCCACCATCTATTAATATTACTAAGGCATATTGTAATATAGCACAAAGCCCTTCATGCATGTGTAATTCTATACCACAAAAACGCGAAATTAAAATTTTACCTCAAGAATATGGAACTATTAAATTTAATACATTATATAATGTATATATTAGACAAATTTGGGATGGAGGACCTTATAAACCTGGTGGTTCAATTTCTTGTAGTTGTAGTAATAATGCAATTTCAGTTGTTCCATTTGTAAATTCAGGAACAAATGTTTCTTGGATTCAAAGAAAAAATAATTTTTCTAATTTAAATTGTCAAGGCCAATATACATTTAGATGTAATTGGGTTAGACCTGGAAGACTAATGAATCAACAACCTATAGCTGGAATCCCTTTACGATATAAATATATGGATACAATGGGTTCTGCATTAACTAATAATAGAATACAAAGTAATATGTTACAAAATGCTATTTTTGCAAGACGAACTAAAGTAGTTACAATTTCAAGAACTAATAATTGTGGAGAATATAATAATTGTGGAAATAGACCTTTATGTAAATTAAATACTGGAAATATTAATCCTAATTTTATTAATAGATAAATTTATACATTTAGTAAAATTTTTTCTATTTATATTTTATAATGAAAAAAATTATGAAAAGTAGTGATGGCAAATATCATGTCAAAGGACATGTTTATGAAAAATTAATTGGTTCAAGAGCTCAGGTTTGGCATGGTACTGCGTATAAAACTAAAGGTGATTTACGCAAAGAAGATTTAATGATGACTAAACGTGGAAAAATAGTTTCTAAAAGAAAACATTTTACAGCAAAAAAAGAAAAGCGATTAGAAAAACATGGTTATTTTACACAAAAAGGTAAATTTGGATATGTTAAAAAAACACCTAAAAAACATAGAACCAAAAAAAATAAACGAGTATTCTCGTAAATAATAATTACTAATACTTAATATTTTAATATATATATTAAGTATATAGATGAAAAATAAATTTACAAAAAAAAAATTTATAGGAGGAACAAATGAAAATAGTAGTAAAAAAGTATGGGATACAATTGATCCAAATTTATATAAATGTATACAAGAAAATACAAATGCAGATAGTGATGTTATAGATATTGCTATTAATAGAGCTGGTGAAAATAATAATCAACCTACATGTCAACAAGCTATTGATTTTATTAATAATGGACCTCATAATTTTACATGGAGTAATAAATCAGCTGGTAGTTTATGGCCTCAAAAAGGAAATTTTAAACCAGCTGTTATTCAAGAACAAAATTTACCACAAGCTCCACAAATGGGAGGAAAAAAATATAAAACAAAAAAATTTAAGAGAGAGAAAATTAGTATTAAAAATAAAAAAAAGAGAAATACTAAAAGAAAGATTAAAAGAAAGAGTAAAAAAAGACATAAATTTAATTATTAATCCACCAAATAGGTTGAATTAAATTATCTTCATCAATATAGTTATTTAATAATTCAGATATATATTTTGAAAAATATTGTTTATCTGTTATACATATATTTTTTTTTGAATTAGTACAATATATATCATATAGATAATCAATAGCAATTGGATAGATTTGATTTTTTTTTGACAAATCATATTTTATATCATCCAAAAATTTATTAATATCTTCTTTTTTATTCCATAAATTGCAACGAATATTTAAAATATATTTATCATTATCAATAATAATATCTGGATAATAATATTTTATTATATCTAATATTAATGAATATTTAATATTAATTTGATTTTTATTCCATATTTTAAATAAAATATTTAATTCAGATAGTTCTAGACCTAATTCATCTTCTTCTTCAATAATTGTATTTTCCCAAAATTCTAAAAAAATACTTACTTGTGGTAATGATGAACTAAATATATCAATAAAAATATCATCTTCATTATTATAATTTAGTTTTGTTTTAAGTATACTTTTAAGAGTATTTTGAAAAATTAATGTAGGAAGATTATTTTCTTCAAGATAAAGTTTCCATAAATATAACATATTTTTTGAAGTAATGTTTGTATTAC
>Ga0180438_10010125_pt1 | contig 11607 bp, 7 predicted proteins | sample SS_ome_12_FD_132455 | JGI IMG/M metagenome (GOLD analysis project Ga0180438, IMG submission 132455) | Hypersaline lake sediment archaeal communities from the Salton Sea, California, USA - SS_3_D_2 metaG | ecosystem: Environmental > Aquatic > Non-marine Saline and Alkaline > Hypersaline >...
CAGCCTAACCTCGTGCCGTTGCCCGCTGTGAACCTCCGCGAAGCCGCGCCCGAGACCAATCAGACTATTCCCTGACGAACCCATCCAGCCCCTCCTCGCGCACACTGCATCGCGGCGGCGCGCGAGGAGGCCGCCCTCCCGTCCTGCGAGGCGTCAGGCGAAGTCCCGAACCGGGTCTCCGTCTCGGAACGGCGAGTCGCCTCGTTCTTGCGGGCAACGTGTTGCAGTAATCGATTCGATTTGTGTCATTTCCCCACGTGAATGCCCAGTTTTTCGCGGCCTCCCGTGTGCGGCCGATGTTCTTCAAACAGGGCCTTGCCACAATTGACTTTCGCATTTCCGAGGCCTTTCCGAGCGGCCCCCAAAAAGGACTTGACATGGGGCATGAAATGGTGTATCCTTTGAAAAGGATTGCAGCAATCGATTTCGCCGCGAATCCAATCAATCAATCTTGCTTGGGCTCGCAGCAGGCTGTCGGTTGACGGTTGGATCGGCAACCAACGAATAGCCTCTCGATGACAACGTAGCATTCCCGACCAAGGCTACATCGTTGACCAAGGGGCTGTTTGGGGGCCGTTGGCGGCAAACGCTTGCTGCAACTTCACACAGTCAAGCTGTGTGGAACCCTTTGGCGCTCCCGCGGGACCTCCCACTCGCGGGAGCAATATAGTACTTCAGGCGAAGGGAGATCGAGGATGGGTAGAAAGGCCGTAACGCTGAGGGAGGTTGCCCTCAAAGCCGGCGTCAGCCCGTCCACGGCCTCCCGCGTCTTGAACAATAAGCCGCTTACGGTCCCCGTAACCGACAAGACGCGCAGCAAGGTGCTCGGCGCGGCCCGCGCGCTCGGGTACCGCCCCAATCGATTGGCGCGGGGACTTATCACCGCGCGCACGAACATCATCGGCATTTACCTGCCCGTTCACTTCGATCTGCCCCACCCCTTCGCGCGGGTGCCAACGGGGCAGCAGATGGGTTTCACCGTTATGGGGGCGCAGATCGCCGGGGTCCAAGCCGTGACGGGGCCCAAGGATTATGATCTGCATCTTTTCCAGCAGATAACGGACGCCGAAGGCAAGCGGCGCAGCATCGACCTCTGCATGGATTTCATTGACGGCTTGATCCTTCCGACTCCTATGCATGAGGACTGCAAAATCCTGCAGGGATGGGACCTGCATACCGTGTGCATCGAGTATAACCCACCCGAATTCACTGGCGACTTCGGCTTCAGCAGCGTCTACCTCGACAGCCTCGAGGAGGTCTATCGCGTGATTCACGGGTGGGCCGAGGCTGGGCACAGACGGATCGCGTTGATCCTGTTCCTGAACAAAACGGCCCCGGAGAGCCGGTACCAACTCGCGGCGTACAAACGGGCGCTGAGCGACGCCGGCATTCTTCTTGACGAGCGGCTGGTTGTCGAGGGGTCGCCGGTGGAAGACACGGGCCGGTTGATTGCCAAACGACTTCTGAAAATCGAGCCGCCGCCCACGGCCTTTTTTGTTGGGCGCGCGGACAATGCGGTGAGTGTGCTGCGGGGCGTAAAGGAGGCCGGGAAACGGTGTCCGGAAGACGTGGAAATCGTGAGTTGGTGCAGCGACCACGCCTTCGAGGCCACCGAGCCCCAATTGGGCGCTCTGGACGTTCCGTTTCACGTGCTGGGGATGGAGGCTGCCCGCCTTCTGTGCGAGGAAATCGAGGAAGGGCGGACCGTTTCCCAGCGGGCGGTTGCGTGCAACCTGATACAACGATCTTCATGTAGGTTGCGGTTTAACAAAGAGCCGAGTGTAAGCTTGGTCGGCCAGGAAAGGGGGTGAACGGCGTCGAAGGCCGGCTCGGTTCTTGCGGAGACGTTCGCCGAGTCGAGGGCTGCGGGTCCGCGTTTGCTGTTGCACGGAATTATTGTTCCTGACAACGAAGACTGAGGAGACTACGAAATGAGTAAGAAAGGCTTTACGCTAATCGAGCTGCTGGTTGTGATTGCCATCATCGGCATCCTGGCCGCGATTCTGCTGCCTGCGTTGGCACGGGCCCGCGAGGCCGCGCGCCGGGCGTCATGCGCCAGCAACCTCAAACAGTTCGGCGTGATCTTCAAGATGTACGCCAACGAAAACAAGGAAATGTTCCCCTGCAATAACGAAATCTGGCCCATGGACTGGTTTCCATTTGACCTCGGGATCAACGCGCAGGACCTGTATCCGGATTATTGGAACGACCCGGAGATCATGATCTGCCCGTCGGACCCGCGCGGCGGCGCGAAGACTGCGTTCCTGTGGCCTTACGGCGACGCGAACTACATGCCACCGGACGGCCCATACCCGTTCGGGGGCTACAACTTCCCCGAGGAAATTTCGCCAACTCTCCGCACGCTGATGGAGAAGTCCAATGACCCGGCCACGACCCAGATCCCGCACTATGACTTGCAGGGGCAAGGTCCTGTACCGACGTTTGGCACGCTGGTCGCCACGGGTAAGTCGACGCCTGTCACAGAGCTGTGCGCCTACGCCATGTTGTCGTATCCGATTTCGTACTGCTATCTGGGCTGGGCCACAAACGGCACCGGCGCACAGGCCAAGCTCGCATCGGTTACGCGGCAGGTTGCCACGCTCTTCGACATGGGTCTCGACGCGGTTACCGGTGACGGCGTGTACGAGCCGCAGACGGTTGCAGAAGTGCATGCGCCGCACACAGTGGTGCAGGACGAGTGCGAGGGCATTCTGAATTGCGACGTGGTCGTGTGGAAATACGACAACATCGAAGCAAACGCGCTCGGCGGCAGGACAGGCTGGTTTATACCCGCCGATCCGCTGATAGCCTGCTATGGCCCGTATTCGGGTTATCTACCCCAAATGCCAGCGAATGCTCCCAATGACGAGAACGGGGAGCCGCTTCCCACCAAGCTCATGCGCACGCGCGAGGGTATTGAGCGGTACTTCATCACGGACATCAACAACCCTGCCGCGACGAACGTTGGGCAGAGCGTCATTCCGGTGATGTGGGACGCTTGGCAGAATGGTTACAACAACTATGCAGGCGGCATTAGCGACGCACTAGGTGCCGTAGGAGCCGAGGGCGCCATCAGCATGGTTCTGATGTTCAACCACGTGCCCGGCGGTTCGAACATCCTGTACATGGACGGCCATGTCGACTTCCAGCGGTTTGGCAGCGGCGGCATCATGGGCCAAAACTGGGATATCGACAACTACGGCGGCGACCTCGAGGCCGGTTGGCTCGGCGGGGGCGACAGTTAATCCGCCCGGAAATCTGCCAACACTCTTGTTGGTTCGAGATGCCAAAGCCACGCGGGACAATCAGGTCCCGCGTGGCTTTGCCTGCGATTTGCCCATCGGTGGGTCCTGCTTGATTTTGGCGCGCGCAACGCGCATTTTCTACTTTCGAGCAAGGGTACCGGTTCTTCTTTTTCGAGTTGAGTTTCGGCGATCATGACATTGAGTGAATGCCAGTGTAGATAAACGTAGATTGCGGCGGCCGTTCGCGGAGCCGGCTCAGGTACGGGAGAGACGGACTTAGTCGGCGGGATAAAGCAGCCGTGAGCAAACAGGGGAGATCATACGTTATGGTTAGTTATATAGTGGCACTTGCATGCGCATTCCTCACAGTTGACGGCGACATAAACACATCCTACATACAGGAGATGAATCTTGTGTACGGCGAGACGCACGGTATCGGTTTGCTCATGGACGTGTTCAAGCCGAAGAGCGAATCCAACGGCCGTGCCATCGTCGACATCGTGAGTTCGGCAGGCAATACGGAGCGAATTAATGTTGTGCAACACACCCACTGGCGAATCTATGAAGTCCTTTGCGCTCATGGTTACACCGTGTTCGCGATTCGGCCCGGCTCATCGTCAAAGTGGCCCATTTGGGATGTGCGGGAACACGTCCGCACGGGCATCCGTTATGTACAGCTGCACGCTAACGAATACGGCATAGAGCCCGAGCTCCTGGGCATTATTGGGGTTTCTGCCGGGGGGTATTTGACTTGCCTTACCGCGGTGACGCCCGTCGAGGGCGACCCGAACGCCGAGGACCCGCTGAAGCGCTACAGCACCCGGGTGGCGGCGGCGGCGCCGATCTGCCCCGGCACCGGCGGCTGGATAAGGGACCTAGGAGAAGGCGACGAGTATTTGAAGGTCGCAAAAAGGTTTGGGATTCCGCTCGATCCGAAACCCACAAGGGAAGAGGTGCTTAAAAGGGTTGCGGAGTTTTCTCCGATCGCTATGGTGCGTTCCGATTCGCCGCCCTTTCTTTTTACGCACGCCACCGGAGACCCCATTGTTTCTTTCGCGAACTCTGAGAACATGGTCAAGGCGCTCAAAGAAGTAAACGTCGACGTGGAACTTCGCGCGATTGATTCCAAGGAGCATGTTTGGGACGCGACCATCCCGGCGGACATCGAGGTGATTGCGTCATGGTTCGACAAGAAATTGGACGCGAACACGTCCTACATACAGAAGACGGACGTCGTATACGGCGAGCCCAACGGGATCGGTTTGCTTATGGACGTGTTTAAGCCGAAGGGGAAGCCCAACGGGCGTATCATCGTCGACATAGTGAGTTCGGCGGGCAATACGGAGCGATTCAATATTGTGCAGCACACCCAGTGGAGTATTTACGAGATCCTCTGCGCTCACGGTTATACGGTGTTCGCGATTCGGCCAGGCTCATCGTCAAAGTGGTCGATTCAAGAAAGGCAGGAACACATCCGGATGGGCATCCGCTACGTAAAATGGCACGCTGAGGAATACGGCGCGCAGCCTGAACCGCTCGGTATTCTGGGAGTATCTTCCGGGGGATATCTGACCTGTCTTACTGCGCTGACGCCCATCGAGGCTGAACCGGGCTCGATGGACCCGCTCAGGTGGCACGGCACCCGGGTGGCGGCTGCGGCGCCGATCTGTCCCCCCACCGACCTCCGGGGCAGGAACCTAGGAGAAGGCGACGAGTATCTGAAAACCGCAGAATGGCTTGGCATGTCCCTCGAACCGAAACCTGCTAAGGAGGAGGTGGCCAAGAAGCTGGCCGAGTTTTCGCCGGTTTGTCTGGTGGGGCCCGATTGCCCGGCCTTTTTGTTCACGCATGCCACGGGAGATCCCATTGTTCCGTTCGAAAACTCTGAGAAAATGGTCAAGGCGCTCAAAAAAGTAGACGCCGACGTGGAACTTCGCGCGATCGATTCCGATGAACATGTTTGGGCTGCCACTATCCCGGCGGACATCGAAGCAATTGCATCGTGGTTCGACAGAACGTTGGAGGTCGAAAATAAGAAGGTCCGCGGCGGCCGCGTCGACTGATTCGTGCGGCGACCGGGTTTGCTCACGTCAATAGCTTGAGGTCGGGAAGAACGATGGCTGCGGGAATGGGCGTTTTGACGACTCAGAAACCATGCCAATTATGGGCCATCATTTGGAATGCGATTACCGTTAAAGCCGGTCAAACCGAAATGCAAACGCTTCCGCCAAGATCATCAAGGAGTGCTTTGAAGTAACCGCACATACCAGCAACCCGACCGTGCATCGGCACACACGGCCAGCACAAGAAAGCCTCGTAGTAGGATATGGGCATTGGCAACCGGCAACAGAGGCAGAAACGTGCCAGGAAATTAAGGCATTTCCTCAAGATTGACGGCACCGGCTTTTGTCGGCGGCGTCTACTCTAAGTCTGACGTACGAGAAAGCCACGCGGGACGTTCATGTTCTCGCGTGGCTTTTCCGATGCACTTTCCTATCAGAAAAAGCGGACAGTCCTCTGGCGTCGAAACCGCTCCCCCCCGCTCCGGTTCTGTCCGTTCTCCACTTTCCCGCGCGCAGGGCTAATCGGTGTTGTTACTCCTGTTTCTTTGGCTGCTGAGCAGGCTTCTTCGGCGGCATCCCGCCGATGTTTAGCAGTGGATTGCGCGCCGGAAGCGGCTTATCGCTTTTCAACTCAATCTCTGCGCCTTTCCCCGTGCAACCCGTTAAAGGCGTCACGATAAACGCGCAAATCAGAAGCATTAAGACAAGCTTTCTCATGGTTTTCTCTCCTCTTTCAGACTGTCTATTTGACACACACCTTTATTGTTTCACAACCAACGGATTTCCACAACCCCTACCGTTGCCTGAGCACACGCAAAGGACGTACCATGCCCAATTACCGCGGCCGCCGGCCACGTGAAACATCAACGCCTACAATCGGCCCGGGCGTTTGCCCGATACCGCGAACGTGGTATGAATCGTGCGGGTTTCGCCGGGGGCGAGCGGCGCCTCGGCGGGTTCGAGTTCCATAACCACATGCTCATAGTCCACATTGATCACGTAGAACAACGCGTTGACTTCCTCCTCGTTGAACGCGTTCACCAACGTCAGTTTCTCTCGAGGCACGCGAAACGCCCAGCGCGTAATCCCGTCCGGACGCAGGTGGTCGGCCCAGATCGTCTTGTCGATAACCGGCCGCAACGCGGCGCGTTCCCATCCGTCCGCCTTCTCGATCCAGATCTCCGCGGGGGTCGGACCTTGTGTCCAGAACTCGCAATGGAGTTCAACGTACGGTTTGATCGGCTTTTGGCTTGCGTTCTCCATTGCGATCTCGATATCGAGCGTTTCCCCGCCCAGTTTGAGCGTCATGGTGCGCGTCACGACCAACCCGTCTCGAGCGCGCGCCTCGAGCGCCAGCGAGTCGTCCGTCCGGGCCCCGAGGCGGTAGCGATCAGCGATAGGATAGTACGGCACCGGCTGGGGCGTAGCGCCCATGTCCCATTCATGCACCAGGCCGCGGCCGTCCTGGAACGTCTTGTGCCCCTCCAACAGGTCCTTGCCGGAAGCCTTGTCAATCCAACGGACGATTGCGCCCGCGAAGTCCGGGACCACCCAGATTTCGTAATACTCGTTCTCGAGTTTCTCGACGTGCGCCTCGAGATAGCGCGGCGGGGTCGCGCCGTTGAGCCGATCGCGAAAATCCGAGATCGGCGTGTCCTGCAAATGCGTTACGCCGTGGTCCATGATCATCTCCCAGTATTCGTCGAAGGTCTGGCTTGGCGGCCTTGTCACGATGTATTTGTCGCCGGTGAACTCGATTTTCGGCTGACAGACGAGGGCTGCATACTGCACGGGCAAGTGGGCGTATTCGAGCCGCTCGCGGGCCGTCGCATCTGTCACCGCCGCAAAAGCCCGCTCGAAAATTGTTTGCGCCTGCACCACCATGTCGTAGTCCATCCACCACATCGGGTTGAAAATCGTCAGCTCGACTTCGTCCTCGAGGGCTTTACGGGTGATGTGCTCGATGTACTCGCGCACAAACGGCGCGCCCTCGCCATAGTACGCCTCGACAAACTCGTCGAACAGCGCCTGCCAGTCCACGGCCGGATCCCATAGTGCGTGGGCGATGATGTAGCCTTTCAGAAACTCGAAATCGCTGTGCGGCGACGACGGACTCGCCTGCTCGAACACGCCCTTCACTCGGTGGTCCGCGAAGAACCTGATATTGGGTTGCAGCACATGGAAGTTGGGGTGGGGCCCCTGATGGCAATACCAGTTCTGCGTGTAGTCCCAAATGCAGAGGTTCGGGGCAATTTTGGCCCAGGCCTTGATGTCCTTTTGGAACGGCCGGTTGAGTCGGCTCTTTCGGTCGGCCAAGGGCCGACTGAAGTCGCACTCGATTGAACACAACCGGACGATCACGTTGTCCCGTGGCTTGACGTGTTTCGGCGGTTTCCGTGTGTACTGATAGGCAAAGGTTTCGATGTACGCATAGGGAAACTCATCTTCAATGGCCTCGGCGATAGCGTTAATAAACTGGATGAGGCTGCCGGCGTGGCTCTTCTCGTGCTCATCGATGGTCCGGCAATGCTCGCATTCGCACCAGAACGCCCAGTCCATCTGGCTCACATGCACAATCGGCCTGTCCGTCGACGTTGTGCGGAGTATCCGGCGGACCTTGTCTATCGTAATCGCGAGCACGTCCGGGTTGGTGAGACACAACTGGGTTCCGCGGGGGTCGACGGCCCGTTTGCCGTTGATCTCTGAAAAGTACTCGGGATGACTTTCGCCGTGCTCGGCGGGGTTCACGAAACTGAAAAAGGTATGCCCGCCGCCGCGCGCGAACCCGACGTTGCCGCCCAGTTCCGGCGGCAGGGTAACGCGCTGGCCATTGAGTTTATGGAACGCCGCGTAACGCGGGTTGTGGAGAAAAGCGCGGTAGCTGACGTCGCGCCACTCGATGGGCGGCACGTAGCGGTAGTCCAGTACGGGCAATTCCGGCGGGGGCTCGGGAACGTGCAAGAAATCCGGCGTGAACCAACGGATCCCCATGTACTTCTCGAAGAACTCATATACGCCGTACAGCGTGCCGCGCTGGCGGCCGCCAATGATGAGCATGTGATCCGATCCGACGGTCTTGATGACGAAGCCGTCCGGACCCACCCCGCCGAGTGCAACCCCGGTAAGGAGTTCTTCCGGGACACCGTCGCGGCCAATCCAAACCGTGATTCGGCGGGCCGGCGCGTTTGATGCCTCGAGTTGGTGTCCCGTCGAGCGCCGCCAAAAGTCGACGAACTCGGCGGCGGCCGTTTTCTCGGCCGCGGACGCCGTGTCTGCAACCACGACGCCGACATCGCCATAGTCGTCGGCCGCGATCCAAGCGCCTTCGGCATAGTCGCCACCCGCCGCGGCACGGGCCGACGTTATCAGCAGAAGCCCCACAATGAACATAGTCCGTCTTCCCTGGCCCTTAGCCTTACGTCTGTTCTATCACCCTCGTTCCATGTAAAAACTGAAAGCTGGCCGCTTTAAGCTTGAAGCTAAGCACTATTCGAACATTAGTTGAGCGAACCCTCGATACTGGTGTAAATCCGAGCGCGGATCCTGGGAAGTCACGGCCCCCTCGGGCGATTTCAGGTCCGTTGAATAGTTGAAGCGGACGCCCGCGAACCGCCACGTCTGCCCCTTGAGCGGTTTGTCACCGTTCACGTCCGCAAACGCCGCAATCGGGATGGCGAATTCCACGGTAAATCCCTCGTCTCTGTCGCGCCAATCGTTGAGCGTGCCGTGGACGGTGGCGGCGCTCCGTATCCCGCTGTCCCATTGGCACCACCGGCGCCAATGGCCACTCCCGGTATTCACGTACCGCGCATCGAACACCACGTTGTTGGGCGCAATCTCGAACTCGTAGTAGATCGGCCGCTCCTCATCCGGCCAGAAGAACACCTCGACCACGTCCGATTCCCAAAGCGCGGTGTCGCGCTCGTCATGCAGCGCGAACACGTCCTTATCCGAGCATTCGTACAGGAAATAGACGCTTTTATCGTCGTAACAGGTTTTCAACGAGGTGGTCTCCGTGGGCGGCGCAAGACTGCCGGTAAGAAAATACTCCGTAATGGGCTCGACGGCGTCCCAGGCCGCGTCGTCGGCCTTGCCGTCGACGACAATCGGGCCTGCCGCTTCCCGACACACGAACTGCATCGGGGCGGACGCCGCCACCAGGCAAACCAATGCAGGCCAAAGGTGTAGGTGTCTCGACATGTCCGGGCCTCCTAAATTGCTAACCAAATTCCAGGACGAAACGTTCCCTAGGCACCGCCGACAAACGCGCGCCCCCTGTCGTTGCCAGCCCCTGCCCGCGTTCGAGGGTCCGCCGCCCGCCGAGGTCCTCTATTGGTGTAAACAGGCAAGAACCAGGGGCCGGCCCGGCCCGGATGCGTTGGCGCAAGGCGCGGCGAAGGACGCCGTGGAGCCTGCGGAGAAGGCTGCGGACAAGGCTGGCCTTCGTGCCCCCTGAGTACCTCCGGCCTTGTGTCCTGGCGCAACCGCATCACTATCCCCCGTGTTCGGGCCGACCCCTGTCTTGCTCGGGTCGGGCTTCATCTTTTCGTGCTTTCCCTCTATGCTTTGAGTGCGCCCTCGGTCATGCCGCGCACAAACAGTTTCATTGATAACACAAATATGAAAACAACGGGAATGCTTGCAAAGGCGAACCCGGCCATCATCGGGCCCCAGTGCTTCACGAATTCGCCGGACATGCGCATGAGGTGGACCATCACGGGAAGCTGGTCGGCGTCGCGAATGACGATAAGCGGCAACACAAAATCATTCCATAGCGTAATGAATTGCATTACAGCCACGGTGCCGAGCATCGGCCCGCTCAGCGGCAACACCACCGACATCATCTGCCGGAAATGACTCGCCCCGTCGACCTCGGCGGCCTCGAACAGGTCTTGCGGAATATCCGCGACAAAACTCCGCAACACGAAGATGGCGAAAACCTGTCCGTTTGCCGCGCCCACAACGATAAGGGCAGTTAACGTGTTTAGAAGGCCCATCGTGGCGAGCAGTCGGAAGAGGGGCACCATGTTGGCAATGGCCGGATACATCATCAGCACAAGCAGCGCATTCCAAAACAGCCCCGATAGGGGCATCCGTAGCCGGGCAAAGAAATAGGCCCCGCACAACGCGAACGCGACCGCCAAAACCGTGCCCGTCATGCTGATGAAAAGGCTGTTCGAGACGGCCGGTCGAATAGCCTCCCAGGCGTGAATCCAGTTTTCGGTATGGTAGGGCGCTGTGGGTTTTCCGGGCGCAGCGTAGAACTGGGCGTTCGTTTTGAAACTGACCACAACCGTTAGGTACATGGGCAACAGCGCCGTGGCCAGAACCAGCCAGATCACGGCGTGCTTTGCGACCCGAAGAAACAGCGACTTAAACTTGACCCACGCGGACGCCGACCGAACCGAGTCGGCCCGCGAACCGACGGCGGCCGCGTCGGTTCGGGAACCCAGCTCCCCGGCGGCCCTAACAGGTATGCTTGCCTGCCACCCGATGTACCGGCCCAGCGCGCGATACGGTATGGCGCAGACTAACGCGGCGCCCACAGCCATTGAAAGCGGCAGCGACCCCCGGCATTCCCACAGCGCCAGACCCAGGAGCGCAACGAGTGTCGCCCGCCGGGGCAGCGCCAAATAGACCAGCAACAGGCCAAACGGCAGAAAAACACCGGTCACGTGGCTTGCATTCGACAAAATCCGGTCGAGCCACGCGGCCGATTCGCCCGAGAGCGCCAACAGCTTATCCAGCGAGATCGACCTGGCCAGCGGTTCGAAATAGCGGCCCGCCAGGAAAAACGCCCCCAGCACAGCAAACATGACGCGATATCGTGTCCGTTGCCTCGGCTCGAGATCGTCCCAAAGCACCCACACATTTGCCAGCTTCTGCAGCCCCATGACGACCAGCATGAGCACCACGCCGATGGCACACGCGTACCCCAGGCGCATGTCAAGGAACGCCCGGCGCCACATGAACAGCGCCGGCACGGTTACGACACCGCCCGGACCCCCTTCAATACCGGCCAAAAGCATGACGATCACGACGTCTCGGATCGTGCCGATGATCGTAAATACAAGCAGGACATAGATCGAACCCGTGATCAGGGGCAGCTCGATGCGGGTGAACTTGGAAAACCAGCCGACCCCGTCGATGTCGGCCGCCTCATAGATGTCCCTGTTGATCGATTGCAGTCGAGCGAGATGCGTCAGAATGGCGAACCCGCCCACCCATGGAAATCCCCAGATAACCAAGGCGCTGAAGATCAGCTTCGGATGGCCAATCCACGCAGCCATCTTGCCAGC
>Ga0180438_10010126_pt1 | contig 11607 bp, 14 predicted proteins | sample SS_ome_12_FD_132455 | JGI IMG/M metagenome (GOLD analysis project Ga0180438, IMG submission 132455) | Hypersaline lake sediment archaeal communities from the Salton Sea, California, USA - SS_3_D_2 metaG | ecosystem: Environmental > Aquatic > Non-marine Saline and Alkaline > Hypersaline >...
AATAAAGCCCGTTCTTTTTTCAGCTGTTTTTTGATAACTCCTTTTCTTTTAAGACCATAGCTTAACTCCGCCCACTTGCCCTCTACTTTATCAATATCTTCCTGATTTTTATCAATTATTTGAACAAGGGCCAGACCTCGGGCAACAATGGGCTTCCCTTTTAATGCCTGTTGGATCCAATTCAATCTTTTTTGATAGTTTGAAATCTTGCCCAGCCTGGTCAAAAACGTCTTTTGCTCTTGTTCGATTTTTTCGTGCGTGTCAATCAAATTTAGGGCCTGTTCAACTTTTGGCATTATTTTCAGCTTTTGTCTGATCTTTGTAATCTTTGTCTTAATTTGGTCAACCTTGTTCAAGCCCTGTTCAAAGAATTCCATGCTTTCCTGGTACGTGTCTATCCGATTTTGCAATTTTTCAGCATGTGTGATCAATAATTTCAATTGGTCAAGTTTGGTAAATTTGATCAATTCCTTTTCTTTATCTTTGATGGCTTTTTCTAACCTTTTCTTTTCCATCAGATCCTTACCAAGATCAGCCTTACCATTAGCCAGGGCTTTATCTATTCCGCCCAAATTAGCCACTTCATTCAGATGGCGGGCAATATCGCCTGAACTCTCAGACAAAAGAAATATAGGGGCCTTCTTTTCCAATTGCTTCTGTACGTTGATCTTTCGATTGATTCGCAAAACATCACTTATTTCCTGGGGAACCGATGTGCCGAATGCTGTAAAAATAGTTGTCTTTTCAGTTTCCCGGTTTTTAATCTGATACTGAGCCTTATCATCTTTTTTATATCTAACTATTGCTTCTGCGAATTTCAAAGATACAAGGGTTTTGCCACCCCACCACGATTGAAAATCATCACCCATTGGTCTATTTTCTAAGACCTTTAATATGGCGTCCATCATGGCGCTTTTTCCATGATCAGAAGGACCGATTATCATATTCACCCCAGGATGAAATTTAAAGATCTGCTTTTTATATGATAACCAGTTTTTCAAGGTAATCGATTCAAGGTGATCACTCATTTTCTTTTACCTTTTGTTTCAGATTCGGGTTAGGTCTGATCACCGGAATTTCATCAAAAATCTCCACCCCAACTTCATAAAACTGAACTTCCTTTTCCGCTTCCGGTAGCATCACATATCCCATGAGCTGGATTTGATTGTCCAACACTTTTTGAAGATGATTAATCATAGAAGAATACCCCATGACATTAATGATTGTGATCAGTACTATAAAAACACCAAGCATCTGTTTCATTTCTTTTTCCTTTCATGAATCGCATTAGCCGCTTCTAAAAGTTTTCGCCATTTATTTGATAATTTTGCCCGGTAAACATAGTAGGCTTTCCTTTTGCCATCCACCTTTTTAAACTTCTTTTTTATTCCTGACTTTGGAAAGGCCGGCAACTTCCTCGCCCTGGGAAATATTTCAAAATAATATTTACAAATCCGGTCATAATCTCTTTTACCAAAAGTTGGCGCTTTCGGTTTTTCAGTGTGATGGATATAGCATTGCCGGCAGGGTGGATTTTTAAGGTATTCTCCCAAGGCAATCAATAGATCAGGAAAGGGCATCATATTTTGAAGCCCTTGCCGTAAATATTTCTTGTAAGCAATCCCCTCAAAGGTATTTACATTCCCATGAATCAAGCCCCTAACTAATCCCCTGCCATCTGGCCCAGGCGTTTGAGCTTTCAGCTTATGTTTGTGATCCATAGCCATTTCACTCAATGGGAATCGTTTGCCAATCACTGGGCATTTTTTAGCCTGATCATGATAAAGCATTTCACGCATCATCGTAGAATCACTCTGCTTCAATTGGATGAATTTACCGGGTGGTCTATTTCTCCGGATAATTTGTGGATTCCTTTTAACCATTTTTCCGCCTTAAATGATCAAGCATTTTGTTATATTTCTTTAAAGCCTTTGGCTTCAATTTCTTATAACTCGGTGGATCCTTTTCCGTCCACTTTGCCACCAAATATGGTTCAGGATTATCTGAGTCCAGACAGAAAACGAAAAGCCCGGGTCTCCCAGGAGTAAGAAAGGCAGCAATAAATTGTGGATGGGGACCAGATTCATATTTACGTTGAGCCCCTTGCTCCAGACTGGCGATATAAAAGGCTTGACCAAGGATATACGGCGGTTTAAATTCCTTTAAGGGTTCTTGCGCCAATTGTGGGATTGGCCCCATATAAGCAAAGACTCGGTGATTAAGTCCCCACTTTCCTTTGCTATAATGAGCTACCGTTGCCCCGGCTACTTCTTTGGTATGGCTCCATGCCTGGTTATATTCATAGTAAACCATATAGATTCCGTCTTTAGTCGGGGTATCCCCCTGAACGAGCTTTGGTAAAAACTCTTTCCCTGGTAAATACATTGTTGGGGTCAGAATAGATTTTTTCTTTTTCCCCATCCGGGATCCTCTTTTTTTCCTTTTTAAAATATTCGGAAATATTTCCGGTGGATTCCTTTTGATCATGATGGCACCTTATACAGATTTTTAGGAGTTACTAAAAAACAATGTGAATCATCACCCGGGTAAAATGGATTTTGGACATAAGCCATTTTTGAAGTAAAACTTACAATATGTGTAAATCTTACTCTTTTGACCGCCCAATTAATCCATACCACCTTGTCACCAACTTCAAGATTATTTCCTTTTCCATCTAACATAGTATCACCCATATTTTGGGAGTCGGCCGAGACTCAATTTCTTATCAATTATCTTAGCTGCTTTTGCAGTAGTCTTAAACAAAATGATCTCCCGTTTCTTTTTCTTTTTTTCAATATGCTCAATGATTTTTTTCTTAGTTCCCTTAAATTTGAGTTCCTTACAATCAATCTTAGTCTTTGATTTTTTCCAGTAGCCAACTTTCACAAGGAAATGCAGGCAGGCTGAAACGTCATCAATTCCATAATCAGGATAAATTGGAAAATCACACTCACTCTTTTTCCCGGTGAATTTATTCTTGGTTATCTTTGCCCGAGTGTCCACCCCAATATCATATTTAATACCATTCACCGTTTGAGTGATTGCCCCGATATAGGTGAGCCAGGCTTCAATGGATGCATAAAATTTCAAAGCCTTTCCGCCAGATCTGTATTGCTTGACGAAACTCATTGCTGATAGATTATCCCGGGTCTGTGAAATGATAATCAAAACAGATTTAGTCCTTTTCAGCCTGGAGCAAATATGCCTGAATAGCTGAGATGCTTTCTTTTGTTTGCTTGCGCCAAAAGTTCCCTTGATTTTTGATAATTCCTTGTTTTTCCGGTGTTCCCTATTTTTGAGTTCTTTTTCAATTTCAGCGTCAGAATCAATGGCATCGAATGAATCAAGAACATAAATAAATGGAATTCCGGTGGCCTCGGCAACATCACAGGCATCCATAACGTAATCATAGAAATTTTCAATCGTTGTGGACATTTCACCATCTTCCGTGGGGGCTTCAACCCTGGCGGCAAATTTGGGGCCAAACAATTTAACATGATCAAATGAATCGGCAAACTCAGCATCATCATAAATCATTCTGTATTTATCAAATTTTTTCATAGTTGATGCCCAGGCAAGACCACTTAAAACACTTATTGATTTCCCTGAGCTTGAATCACCAATAATATTTGCCATTGTTCCCTGTTTGAAAGCACCGTCATACCGCCCTGAGCACCGAATATTGAAAAGGACCGAACCAAAAGGAACCCACAAAACTTTGCCTTTTTCTTTCTTTTCTTTTTTAGAAGCCTTGATGAGCTGTGATTTCAGTTTCTTTTTAGTCACCTTTTTCTTAGACGGTTTCTTTTTAGTCACCTTTTTCTTAGACGGTTTCTTTTTAGTCACCTTATTAGGCTCTTTTGTGGGAGGTGGATTCCTTTTCATATTCCGTCTTTAACCCCTTTGATTATTTCTTCAATGATTTCTTTATCAATCCGGTGGCTAAGCAAATCCTGCTCAGTCTCTTTGCAAAAAACGGTCAGATTCTTTGACCCGGGCGTATCAAGGAAGGCCTGTTTTGCTTTGTTTGATGCGTTTTCAATCATTTCTGATAGACTGGGCTGCTTATCCAAATAATCATTGATTAATTCAAGCAAAATGGCCGTCCTTGGAGTTCCTTTCTCCAATGAAAGCATGGCAAGCCGGTGAGCATTCTTTTTATCAATATGAACGCCGACCAGCTTTTTACCCATCAGGCTCTTTTCAGTCTGTGGCATGAATACTCTTGTCATCGGTTTTTCTCCTTAAAAAAGGGGGACCGGAGCCCCCCAAGGTTTTACTTATTGACTGAATTCCTTAACGGGGTTTCACTCATCATCCTGCATGGCATCATATTTATCGAAGCACTTGTTGTATGATTTGCATTCTTTTTCATTGCATTCATCATGATCACCCCATTCTTCGCCGTATTGATAAGCAAAGGGGCACTTCATGGCTTTTTTGGTGGAATTCCCTTTTTTCTTTTTATTCTTTTTCTTTTTCTTTTTCTTTTTAGCAGCCGCCTTTTTAGCAGCCGCCTTTTTAGCAGCCGCCTTTTCCTTTTTCAGTCGAGCCTTTTTCTGTTTGGGAGTTTCCTCGTCTTCGTCATCATCATCATCGTCATCATCATCATCGTCGTCATCATCGTCGTCATCGTCTTCGTCGTCATCGTCTTCGTCGTCATCATCGTCGTCATCATCGTCGTCATCATAGTCATCGTCGTCATCATCGTCGTCATCATCGTCGTCATCATAGTCATCGTCATCATCATCGTCATCATCCGGTGGATCAATTTCGAGTTCAACGGCAATCAGTTCCCTGAGTTCATCTTCGTCTTCATAATCTAATTCGTCGGGATCCTCCCCAAGATCTTCGTAAACCTCGAGCAGCTCGTCCTCTTCCATATCTTCCAGATCTTCCCAGGTCAATTCAGGCTCAGTCTTTTTGCTTTTCTTTTTATTCCGTTTCAAGTTTTTCTTTCCCTTTTTCTTTCCCTTTTTCTTTTTCTTGTCGGCGCCGCCTTCAAGCAATTCAACCAGTTCGTCATACGACAAAATATTTGGAACGACCATATCATCCAGGCATGGATTTGTATCAAGGATTTTTTCCTTGTAATCTTTCCTTGGATCGAAATCAATTCTGTCTGCGCATGGATATTTCACGGCCCCTTTTCCATCACCGAATGACTCCTCAATCATCCTGACTCTCAGGGTATATCCCCCTTCCAGGCAGGCAAAATTGTTCCAGTCTTCCTCGCCCATTTCAATCTCTTTATCGACCGCTTCAAAGAAGTTGGCATCTGAAACATCCCAAATCAGTTTTTTGCCTTTGAATTTTTTGGAACCGGCTTTAACCTTGATGATGAAAAGAGATCTCCTGGCGGTACTGAATTTGCCAGCCTTTTTATTGTCAATATCAGGATCATCATAAATTTCCTGTCTTTTTTCACAAATCGGGCAGGGCTTTCCAATGGTCTGCGGGCACAAAGCCGGTTTTCTGGATGCACCGACATTCCTATGAAGCCTATAAGGATACCGGTACCAGACATCTTCCTCCATCGCTTCATATTCAGGATGAAGTTTCATATCTTTGACCACATATGGAAGAATATCCAATTTATATGTGGTATCAGCTTCCTCATTAAACCAGCCCCATTTTTTAGGAAGAGTTAACCAAGATTTTCCAGACTTCCGAGCCGCCCGTGATTTCTTAGCTCCTTTCCCCATTGATGATCCTCTGCCTTTTCTTTTCTTACCCATCTTTAATTCTCCTTTATATTTGAATTAGAGGTTTCTTGAAATTTTTTCTTTAATGCTTCTAATCTGTGATCAATTTCGGTATTCATTCCACTTACCAAACCAGCACCGAACGAATACCCTGCCATTCTGAAAAATGAGGGAGAAAGCCAAAAAACAACCCCCACAATTATCAAAATTAAAATTACTGATTCAAGGGTTATCATTTTGAATTCCTTTTTATCCCCTGACCGATCTTTTTACTTCGCCTTTTCATCCTGGCTTCACGGTCAGCTTTTTTAACGAGTTCACGATTAATATTCCGAGGAACTTCTGGCCCGGCAAAATATCCTTGACCATGGAGATTGACCAGTTGTTCCAGCGCCTTTGTCTTAGTGAAATGCAACAGATCTTTCATGCTTTCTGCGGTTGTGTGCTCCTCCTCTGCTTCAAGTAATCTGGTTTCTGCTTTTATCCATTTCCTTTTTGCCGTCAAGTAATTTGGATGCGTCCGATAATAAGCCTCGGCTTCCTGTCCGGTCGCCTTGGATTTACCTATGCATTTTTCAGGCTTGTCATGGCATCTTTGGATCAATTTTGATCTGACGTTTTTCACTTTTTCATGAGCAAGTTTTTCTTTTTCGGTAGCCCGGATCACTTTCCGTTTCATCCGGCTCACCTGTTCAATATATTCCCTTTCAAGATCAGGATGGCCCAGCCATTCAATATCAAGGGCATCAATATCTATCTTGGAATCTACTGCATAATCAAGTTCTCTCATATCTGCCTCTCTTAGATCACATCTAATTCATCCGGCTCACCACATTTCACACATAAAACTTTTATGTGGGCCGCGCCTACTGGAATATCCAAAGGCCTTATATCATAAATAATATGTAACTGATACTCTTCACAATTCAGACAAAGAGTAACACATCTTTCGGTGGTATCTACCTCACTGATAAGTTTTTCATCAGAATACCCAATATATTTTTGAGCTTCAGCAAGATCCATTCTTTTCCCCTTTCCCATTAACAGGGCGGTTCAATCCTTTTACAGACATTATATGAAAACTGGGTAATCATCGGCCAGCCCGCATCATAAGTAGGCTTATAAACGAACCATCCCAGGATATAAGACCCCTGCTCATTCCCATTGATCAGAACTGTATTCGCATATCCCATAACAGCCCGCCGGATATCCTCCGGTAATATATCCTGTTTAGCCAAACTTTTCAGAATCTTTCTGCAGGCATCCCAGTCAGAGCCTTCCGCCATCAGAGCCCTACACAATTCAATGATTTCGGCATTCTCCTCCAGATTTTCAGCTTTAAGGGTTTTAATCTTTTTCTTATCTGATTTAAGATTTATGATTTTCCCTAAAAGAGTCAAGGAATCCCTGGGCATCCCATAAGATACCTTGTGAAGTTTCTTGATTACCGGTTTACTGACTTCTTTCTTTTCCCCCTTAGCCACCCTTTTGACCAATTTTGTCGTTCCTTTAAGATCAAGAGGACCAACCCTGAATTCGGTTGATCTGGAGCGAATGGTGGGTAACAGCATTTCAGGATTGGTCGTACAAAGAATCCAATAAACATAATCCGGCGGTTCTTCCAATGATTTCAAAATGGCGTTTTGGGCTTCATTCTTTTCAGATGATCCGCCTTTTCCCAACATGTGAACTTCATCAATCAAATATACCTTACAATCGCCATTCTTGGGAGAGTAGACCAAAGTATCCCGGAGATCACGAACCGTCCCTATTCCCCTAAAAACAGCCGTGTCAAGCTCTTTATAATCACCATCTCCACAATTCAATTCTTTACGGATGATTCTACCAAGGGTCGTTTTACCGCATCCCCTGGGGCCGGTCAATAAAATACAATGCGGGAGTTTCCCAGCATCAAGCAATTCCTTGATTGTCTCCACCGTTTCGTCATTGCCCAAAAATGTCTTAAATTTTTTAGGTCTATATTTAACTTTAATATCTGGCATTCAATTCCCCCTTTTAAAGATTTTTAAAATCAATCTATATCCCATAATACAATGTAATTTTGAATCTGGATCAGAATTTATCAAGCAGCCTTTAATTCAAGTACTTTCGAGTCTTGAGCCCAATTGGCATCAACATCAAAAACATTAGCCTCAACCACCATTGGCACATTTATCCATTTCCACTGTTTAGGAAGCCATTCGCAAGCCACTTCTTGGACTATTTCAAGAACGTTGTCTTCCTCTTTTGGATAATAATTGAAGACCAATTCATCATGGATCTGCCCAATCAAGAATGATTTCATTTTATAATGAGCCAGGCGCCTAAATACTTCAATATAGGTTTTCAATAATTTGTGAAAAGCAGCGCCCTGAATCGGGTAGTTATTTATATCGTTTTCAGACATTTCACCTGAGCAAGTAAATCCGGTTAAGGTTTTCAAATAACCCTTTTTATAGTATTCACGGACATTCCGTTTTTTCCAATTTCTATAACCTTTAAATCGGTTATTCCAAAAATCGTCTTCTACTTCTTGAATATGATCAACAAAATCATCATAATCAAAAATACCTTTTTTGATAAGATGCTCTCCCAGGGAAAGCCCTGTGATGAGTTTCTCCCCATCTTTTTTGCTGAAACTCCCCTTGGTTGGCAGATTCCCCCAGGAAGCCAAAGAAGCCGCATTATTCTTATAATAATCACCGTAGAACTGAGGAAATACAAACCCATTCTTTGCCCCCTTTCTGAGAGTCTTTTCAAGCCCCTCTTTCACAAATTTGTCCAGCAAATAACATTGAACAGCCATATCGGTATGCATATTATTTTTTTCAGGATGTCGAACATAATGAAGCATCTTTTTATCTTTATGATAACAACAGCTGGTTCCAACTTCAATACCGGAGAAATCCGCCGCCATTATCCCAAACCCTGGAGCCGGTTTAAAAGATGATCTGACAATTTTTCGTTGCTTCTTATCCCGATTTGGTTGGTTATGAAAATTTATATTAGAACTGGACGATCTAAAAGTCCTGGCTATATGCAAATGAAAGAATGGGTGAATTATCCCGTTTACCTGCTCTTTGAGAATCCCTGCAATGAAAGTATTATTGACCTTGGCTAACTTCTTATATTCCATAAAAGGCTTGAGTTCTGGATATGATTTTGAAATCAATTCAAGAGATTCATTATCACAGGATGCTTGCCCTTTTGGATGTCCCTTTGATGGCTTGGTTCTTTTTACCGGTTTAATTCCTGATTTCTTGAATAAGACCTCCCGCAATTGTTGGTCTGAATTCCAATTAACCGAAAGAAAAGTTTTAGACCATCTTTTACCAAGTTTAGTTTTAGAAAATTTCTTTATCAGTTTATCGCATTTTTTATTCAAATATTTATGCTGTTTTTCACAATATTTTACATCAACATGCATCCCCCTAATACTTGCCTTGCTCAAGGCTTGAACCCCTTGATGCATCAATTCATGGGCATCTTTTGTCGTAGCTTGAATCTTCATAAACCACCTTTATCATAATCAGGACAATCTTGACAAGCAATGGCTTTCCGAGAACCTTTTACCTTGGTCACTTCAAGGCAAATTCCCCTATTAATGCAGTCCCATCTATCCTCATCTGATAAATCTTTATCAGTCATTGTATAGAATTCCCCCAGTCGGTAATACCTAAAACCGGTGGCTCCCTTAAAAGCCCCACAATGTTTGCAAGTGGATTTTTCCCGGAGATAGAATCCCCAAAATTCTTGACCACAGGTACATTTTTTATATTTGATTAATAAGGGCTCACGGTGCTTACATGCTTCAACAACCTGAGGCTTCTTATAGCCTGGAATTTTGAGTGATTTCTTTCGGCCAGATCTGGCTTGATCCTCTTTATATTCAAGGATACATTCCCGGCACTGATAGATATTATAAACAAGCCCGGGTATGCATCCAGATAAATCAATTTCGCCCACCCAGTTTGGTTTTTTATTGACCGTCTTTTTCCGTTTTTTAGCCACTTTTACCTCCTAAAAAGTCTTGACCAATTCCATTTGTAAAAGGGTCAATCCGTATCCATAAATTGAATCAAGTCCGCAATAGGTCTTTATGGGTTCTTCGCCGTATTGTTTGATGAATCGGAGAATATCATTCATGGTATTTGCCCCGTTTTCATCCCCTGATTTTAGATAAGGGCTAACATGTGAATCATAATCAGCTACCCCGAAATTAACATAGGTCTGGAATTTCAAGCCGGAGATTCCCTTTCTATTATCCAGAATATGAGCGGTAACCATGGTATCCCAAAACCAATTTTGTATTTCCGCTTTCAATATTTCGGTGCTCCATGAATCCTCGAATGCCAGATTATGGGCTGATTTCTTGACCCGTTTGGATTCAAGAACTTTTTTAAACAATCTATTTCGGTATTCGTTATTCATCCACGAATAACATTCTTTTGGCCCGATTGTGGCAGCAGTATTCGTGATTTGATGGCCTTTTGCATGGGGTTTGAGCCCAGTACTCTCATAATCAAAGGACATCAGGTCAGCACGTAATAATCGGGGAAGAATGGATTTAAAATGCTTATCGGATTCGATAAAAGTTATATATTTCTTTTCATCGGTGAACTTTATCTTTTCATCAATCTTGCCCAGGGCTCGTTTTATATCCTGCAGCCAGATCACCTCAGCAAGATTCACCTTTTTCCATATATCCCGGGTTTCAACATATTTTGGGCTGAATATTGGGCAGAGCCATATCTTTAATTCACGATCAGGTATGGTAAATCCCCGCCATCTTTCCATACCACCAAGGCCCTTTTTCCACGATTTGCCAATCACCGATTGAACAGCGGCTGAGCCTACCAAAAAGATTAATTTTGGTTTGATTTTCTTAATCAATTTAAAAACCCGTTTTCGGCAGCAACTCAATTCTTTTTCTTCTGGTTTTTTATCTTTTGGAATAAGGCACAAACAAGCATAGGTCGTCATGGTATCCCTGAATAAATGAACCCCGGCTTTTTTAAAATATGATTTTATCAGATCTCCTTGGGAACCAGTCCAGGCTTTTTGCATCCGGTCATCTTTCCTGGTTGGGGCTTCCCCCACAATCAAGATCTTTTTACCAAATTTTCCCCAGGGTTTCATGCGCCCATGTTTAGCCTTTTTTGATAGACCGCAAGAGGCGCAAGACTGGGGAATTTTGGTTATCTTATCACTTTTCGTCTGTTCCTTTGTGAAAAATGGACGCATTCAATCACCCTTTAATCAACGGCTATATTGATAGTGTATTGCCATTTGTCCGTCTTGAACCGGAGAAGCCCTTTTTTGGAATCCATTTTAGCCAGGGTTGATGATTTCAGGATGTCCTGGAGAAAGAAAGGATTGATCTCAAAAGAGGCTTCTTTCTTGGATTTTACAGAAACTTCCTCACTGAACCAGCCCTGCAAGGATTTACTTTTGACGATCATTTTTTTCTTTTTGATTTTAATCCTGATATTCTTGTCGTCTTCATCATCCCCAATAAAATCCGCCGCCCGGGTGATCACCTCTTTCAATTGATCAGGGAAAGTAAAATTCTTCCCGTTGATATCAAACAGGAAGTCCATATTTGGGAAAGTGGTATCTGCGTACATCCGGCAGGAAATCACGATATCATCTTTGGTTTTGAAATGAACCCAGTTCTTGGTAACCGAATAATACTTAATTGGATGATTCAGAATAGATGGGGCAGATGTGGCCGGCAGCAAGAATTCTTTTTTGATTCCCTTTTCCATTTGATATCTGAAAGCCCGGTGACCATTTGAACTCTGAACCTGCCTTCCCTGGATATGAAGACAAGTCAATTTAGGATCACTGGCATCATCGCTGGCAGCAAAGATTGAAAGGCGGAGCCCCTCGGTGAAATCAG
>Ga0180438_10010127_pt1 | contig 11606 bp, 14 predicted proteins | sample SS_ome_12_FD_132455 | JGI IMG/M metagenome (GOLD analysis project Ga0180438, IMG submission 132455) | Hypersaline lake sediment archaeal communities from the Salton Sea, California, USA - SS_3_D_2 metaG | ecosystem: Environmental > Aquatic > Non-marine Saline and Alkaline > Hypersaline >...
CGCGCCAGGTTCGTTGCTCGTAGCCGGTGTCGATGTGGACGTTGGAGGGAGTGGGGTAGCCGTAGGCGCCGAAGCCGGCACGGAGCTTCTCGCCGTCGCGGAGAAACCACCTGGCGGTCACCATGGCGAGAGCCGCGGCGCGTGGGCGAGCTGTGCCGCGAAAGGCATGCTCCCTACCTGTTTCGCCGACCAAGGACGATGCCGGCCACGCCGATGGCAGACAGCACCGTGGCTGATGCCGCCTGGAAAAACGAGATCCTGGGCGCGGGGTTGAGGGCGCGGATCCTCGCGGCCTCGGCGGTCACGTCCTCGGGCTGCCAGCCTGCCTCATCGGGATCGATGGGTAGCTGGCCCAGGCGAGCTCGGTGGCGATTGATGAGCTCGAGGTCGCGGTAGTCGTAGCTCGGATGTGCGCGCTGAAGCGGAGGGCGCTGCCAGAACTCCTCGATTCCGTAGACGACGACGTCGGGATCGATGCCTCCATCGAAGATCTCCCACCTCTCGTCGACGGCGTCCTCGTCGCTCATGGAGACCCAGAGATCCGGGCCGTAGTTATAGGGGGTAAAACCCCCGATGATCTCGCCACCACGACCGACCACGTCCATGGAGAAGGCGATTCCGTCCTCCGGGTCGTCGCCGCGAACCACGGCCTCGACAATCGTGACCGAGATGTCAACGCCGCGCTCTTCGTCGTCTTCGCTTGGAGTGATGAAGAGAGACCACTGGTACTCCTCGTCCGTTACGTCGTCGACGCCATCGCAGTGGTAGCCGCGATCCCTGGCTTCCTTGCAGATGCCGTCGAGGATCTCGCGAATCTTGGGCTCGTACTCCTGCCGAACTTCGTCGATGACCATCGCCCTGCTCACTTCTTCCGTCGGCCGAGCCAGATTCCAGAAATGCCAACGGCGGCCAGGACGCCGCTCACCGCACCCTGGAGCCACGAGATGCGGCGCGGGTTTTGGCCGCGAAGGCGTCTCGCCTCGGTCTCGATGTCCCTGGGCTCCCAGCCGGAGGCGACCGGGTCGAGTGGCCGCTGTCCCATCCGCGCGCGGTGGAGGTTGATGAAGGCGAGGTCGTCCTCGACCTTCTGCATGGGACCAAGGCCGCGGCTCACCATCTCCTCGAGGGCGAGCTCGGCCTCGACGACCCTACGGTAGCGGCGGTTCGCGCGCTCGTCGTGTCCCTCGAGGACGCTGCCCAGGCTCTGGACGATGTCGCCCTGCTCGTCCTCCATGGCGACCCAGAAAGCGCCCGAGACCTCGTCCTCCGGAACGTCGCCGAGTAAGGGGTCGTCATCATCGCGCCAGACGAAATCGTACCCCTCGTCTTTCGCCCACTGTTCGGCCTCGGCGAGCTGTCTTGCTCCACGGCGTCTCCCCTGCTCCGGCGTCTCCCTCTTCGGGTCGAAGCTGTGGCCCGCGTGCTCGTAGAAGAAGTCCTCGGCTTTCTTAGTGGTCACTCGGCTACCTCACGCTTCGTAGACAAGGTGACATCTACCCTGTCCCTGCGCTCGAGGCTTGGCGACGGAAGAAAGAGATCTGCTCCATGGCCTGCTCTTGGCTCGTGGCGGTCCCCCATCCATCCTGGGAGTAGCCGGGGGCCTTGGCAGAGACGACGCTGACGAGCTGGGTACCGTCGGCCGCGGGAGGATCCTTGAGTAGCAGGAGACGCCACGCCATTGCCCAGCGACCGGAGGAGTCCTTGCCCTCGTCGACGACGTCCCAGCCGCCTGGGAAGTCAGCGGCGGTCGGCATGGCGCGTTCGATGTCGACGTAATCCCACGGGTCGTAGTCCTCCTCGATGATCTGGATGTCTTCGTCCAGAGGAGGCAGAGCCTTGCGCCGCATCATCGCGCGAGTCGCGAGCGCGCCACCTGCGAGACCGCCGCCTACGAGTAGGGTACCGAGGAGAACTGTTCCGAGCGCCATGGCCGCAAGTTTCTCACGGCGGCGGCCTTCTTGTCGAAGAGGTGAGATCTACGCGAAGATCCAGCCCTTTTGTGCTCCGTAGGCGGCAAGATCCGCCCTGGCCGCGTCGGCTGTCGAAAACTCGCTCTCGCTCGAGTCGAGGTAGTCGCCGGCGGGGAGGCTGCGCACGGTCCAGGTCCACATGGTGGGCTCTCCGCCCACCGAGGCCTCGACGTACCACGTGGCGTCCCGGCCGTCGGCTGTGAGGGATCCAGCCTCGCCGGATAGTGCCGGCAGCGGACCTGCTCCGTAGCGTCGCATGATCGCGCGGGTGGCGAAGGCACCTGCAGCGAGACCTCCGAGGGACAGGGCGGCGACACCGGCCATCGTCTTCGGGGTGAACATGCGACCGGGGGTGTAGGTGGCTGGTGTTCCGAACATCTTGCTCACACTCTATCACGGGCGACGTTCGGCGTGGAGGGCGCCCGCGTCTTCGGCGCAAGTTTTTTGCATGGCCGGTCGATTTTGCTGGAATCTGGTTGTGCAAAAGTGTTACCTTGCTCTTCGCCCAAGCTCGGATCGACCAGCACCAAGAGGTCGCCGTTGAGTACCATCGAGATCCTCCGCGCCTTCCGCTTCCGCACTCGCGAAACTGGCCACCAGGCCGCGCTGTTCTGGGAGTACTCCAGGATTGCGCGTTCTGCGTGGAACTGGGGAGTGAAGACATGCCGTGAGGAGTACGAGGCGGCGGTCGAGCAGGCCAAGGAAGAGGACGACTACGTCGAGAAGCAGGACAAGAAGGGCGAGACCTACAAGAAGTGGAACACCAAGGGCCGGATGCCCATCGTGAGCCCGGGGGACGTACCAGACGGGGTTCCCAAGAGCTTCGGCGGCCGGCTCTATGCAGCGTTTCTCGAGCACCACAAGCTCGACTACCGTTCCAAGAGGGAAGGCACTGCCGACCCGGAATCTCACCCGTACCCACATCTTTTGCCGGTCTACTCCCACGTCTACGCCTATCCCCTCCAGAACGTGGCCAAGGCCTACAGCGCCTTCTGGAACGGGCGCAAGGCAGGCCGCGATTCGGGCAAGCCTCTGCTCAAGACCTGGAAGCCGGTGGGAAAGCGCGCCAGGAGGCGTTGGGGGGTCCGGCGCGAGCGCAATCCGTCTTTCGGTCTGCAGGTCAAGGGAAGGCAGATCCTGCGGGCGCAGCCCACGTGTCCGAAGTGCGGGGTCAAGGCCGACGACCTCCAAGAACTCCATTGTCCGGCCTGCGGCGAGAAGAAGCCGGCGTACATCGAGCTCCCGGCGATGCTGGGGCTCGGGCCGATCAAGGTCTGGGACGATCTCACCAAGGTGAGGGGGCGTCCGGTACAGGCGACGATCCGGCGCGAGGGGGAGCACTGGTACATCTCGCTGTCCTGCAAGATCCAGATCGAGCCGAAGAAGCCGACCGGCCAGGTAATCGGCGTCGACCTCGGCGTGAACTCCATCGTCACCTTGTGGAGCGATGAGGAGCTCGACACCAGCCGCCTGGCCCGGAGGCTCAAAGGGCTCACGTACGATCAGGAGGAGCTCATCGCGGATCTCGACGGCGCCTTCTCCATGAACGAGCGGATCTCCGAGCTCCAGCGCGAGCTTCCTACTCTCACCGTCGGCGAGAAGGACGAGCTCGCGATTCTCATTCGTCGTCGCAACCACCGCCACAGGATCCGTCGCATCAAACAGGCGGTGGAGGACTCGATCACCGTCACCATCGAGGACGAGGGCGTACTGACGCAGCTTCTCCCGCCGCTCCCGCTCGAGCGCAAGCAGAGGCGTCTGGCGCGTATGCAACGCCAGAAGAAGCGGAAGCAGCGTGGATCCAAGCGGATGAAGCGGGCGGAGCTCGCGATTTCTCGGTTGCACGAGAGAGTGCGGCGGCAACGCGCGGACTACCTGCACAAGCTCAGTCGCTGGCTGGACGAGGAGGGGCGAGTCGTGGTGATGGAGGGCTTCGACGTCAAGAAGCTCGTCCAGCACGGCGTGAAGAAGCACATGAAGGGCAAGCGCAAGCGTGCTCGGCGGAGGAAGATCCTCGACATCGCCTGGGGCGAGCTGCGCTTCCGGACCGAGTACAAGGGCGTCGAGCGCGGTGCAGAGCTTGTGATCTGCGAGAAGTTCAAGGCGACCGACCGGCCGTGCTACATCTGCGGCACTCTGAACAAGAGCCCACCGACCACCAGCGAGTATCGCTGTGCTGGATGTGGAAACGTGACGACGCGGCAGCGAAACACCGCGCGTCTGCTCGAAGGTTTCGGGAGGGGTGACTCTCCCGAAAGTACCCCGGGGCACGGGGGAACTAACGGCGTGGACCCGAAGGCTCTCGGTCCCGGCTCTGCCGGGGTCGATCCAACGGGGAAAGACCGGGTAACCGGAAAGAAGCGCAACGGTTCGAAGCGGTCCCCGGGTAGCAGGACGTCGTCAGACAACACTGCTGCCCGGGGTGCCGCACCTAAGCCTCGGCGGGCTGCCAAGCGTAAGAAGAGATCTCGCAAGGGCGGCGGCTAGGTGCGCCGATGCGCCCGAACCGACGCCACCTGCACAACCGGCTGCCGAGCCGATGCCACATCGGTTGGTCGCGACACTGCGAACCGATGCCAGACGTAGCCAGCCAGCGCCGAACCGGTGCCACTAGATCCGATTGACGGTCGCCACACGAACCGATGCCATAACGTGATCGAGAGTCCAACGAACCGATGCCATGCGCAGTTGTCGTAACCGAACCGATGCCACGACCCGTGGGCGGTGCGTGCTGACTCACGCTATTCAGCCAAGGTGACACCGTGACCTGGGACAAGACCTCGCTCACCGAGGACATCTACTGGCGCAGATGGGTCATCGGGACGGGAGGAACGATCTGGCCGCCCGACAGCCACGAGAGCCCCATCGGGGACATCGTCGTGCGGGTGGTGAGAACCTCGGAGCTCGAGGCTCGTGTGGTGCTCAGGCTCACCCCCAAGGTCGGGATTGGCATGCGCAGTCTCATGGGTATCCCCGACACGTTCGAGATCGGGATCGCGGGGGGCACCGAGCACGAGGAGCAGATGGAGGCCGTCCTGGAGCTGGCGCGCGAGGCGGCCATGCACCTGGCCCGACTCTTCGCTACGATGCGGAAGATCTCGAAAAGAGATCTTCCCCCCGAAAGGACGAGACCATTGAGTGATCACGCGAAGAGAGTCGACGTCGCCATCGCCGAGCTTCAACGGATCATCGGCGAGCTGGACGGCATCGAGGTCGCACCGCACACCCGACACCGGCTGTTGGTGGCACGAAGCGCCGTCGTTACGACAGACCTCGGCACCAACATCTGTCGGACGCCGGCCTGCAGGAAGCAGCTCGTGCCGCGCTTCTTCTTCTGTCGAGCACACTGGCGCAAGCTCCCGAAGGAGATCCGCAACGCCGCCTTCAACATCCGCGCCGACCGGCCTCTTTCCGACAAAAACCGGGAAGTCGTCGACCGCGCGGTCGAGTTTCTGCGGCAGACGACCCCTATCTGGCACGTCTGGCCTGCCGATAGCCCGGCGGAAAAGCGCGAGATCCGTGCCGAGGACCCGAGCGCCGCGGCACGCGAGCTCGCGCTGCAGGACGACTACGGCATTTCCGTGGGCAAGTACGTGACGCCGGTGGAGATCTGCGTTCAGCACAAGGAGGGAGAGGTGAGGAGGATCGACGTGGTCGTTCGGGCGGAGCTCGTCGCCGCCTCCGAAACGCTCCACTTCGAGGACGGACCGCCTCACCGGCGGCGGGAGAAAAAGAGCGGTGGGTGAGGGCGGTACCCTGGATCGCGATCTCGTGTTTCGCGTCATCGGTCGCGGCGACTGGGAGCAGCGCAAGCTCATGATGAGCGCTCTCTGCATGGTCAAGGGGGTCAAGGAGGTCCAGGGCATGCGGGTCGGTGGAGAGGCGGCGAGATCTTGTGCGGAGGCAAAAAAACAGTGGGAGGAGATCCCCGTCTACACAGAGCAGGTCATGGACGAGATCCAGAAGGAGGCAGCGGCCCTCGTGGCGTTGCTCACGGATCGCAAGACCGAGGAGCCATCCTGGAACATCGCGATGTGGGACAGGCTGTGCAGGTTGTGGATGTCACTGGTGGAGCTCGGCGTCGTCGACTCGAACGAGTACGAGGACATCCCGTTCTGAGGGAGCATGGAAAAGGACGAACAGTACTGGCCCAACGTTTGCCCCAACTGCGGGCGTGACGACGACATCCGCGTCGATGGGGAGGGAGCGTGGCTCTGCGGGGCATGTGGTTGCTGGCAGACCAAGGACCACGACGAGCCGCAGGGGGTTTACGCCAAGAACTGGGGGCTGTGGCCGCTCGATCCGGAGAAGGAAGATGTCCCTACCCGAGGTTGACAAGAGAGGATGGCCGGAAGGTCCGTGGCACGAGGAGCCGGACTACGCGCGGTTCGAGGCTCATGGGCTTCTGTGCGAGGTCGAGCGTTACCCGAGCACCGGTCATCTTTGCGGCTATGTGACCTGCGAGCACAGCGTCGGAGAAGCCAAGTTGCCCGAGGGGATCACTTGGGGTGGAAATCAGCGCTACGGCTTCGACTGCCATCACGTTGGTCAGTACGCGCCCGGTGACGACACCCACGGGCCCGAGGACTACTGCACCTTCGACGAGGTGTGCGAGCGCACGACTGCCCTCGCGAAAGAGATCCGGAAGAGAACGGTCTGGTGGCGCAGGTTGTTGCGGGCGCTTGCCAGATGGGCGAATGCGACTGCGGATGGGAGATAAGGAAGAAGGACATGCCACACATGACAGTAGGAGTTGTCGGCCTGGGCTACGTGGGGCTGCCGCTCGCGCTGGCGTTTGCGGAGCATCACGACATCGTCGCCTACGACGTGTCGAAGAAGCTCGTTGCCGACCTCATGGCCAACCACGACCCCAACGGAGAGGTCTCCGACGAGCGTCTGGCCGCCGTACGCGAGTCCTGCCACATTCGATTCACGTCGGCTCCCGAGCAACTGCAGCATGCAGATGCCGTGATCGTCGCGGTCCCGACCCCCATCGATGAGACCAGGCGCCCGGATCTCTCGGCGCTGGAGGCGGCGACCGAGACCGTCGGTCGCAACCTGCAGCCCGGAGCCCTCGTCGTCTACGAGTCGACCGTGTATCCCGGATGCACGGGGGGGCGCTGCTTCGAGATCCTGGAAAAGCAACTCGGATTGCGTGGGGTCCGTGACTGGGATCTCGCGTATTCGCCCGAGCGCATGAACCCCGGCGACGCCGAGCGCACGGTGACCAAGATCGCCAAACTCGTGGCTGGTGGCACCACGCGGGCCCTCGAGCGGGCGATGGATCTCTATGGCTGCATCATCGAGAAGCTGGTGCCATGCTCGAGCATCATGACCGCCGAGGCCGCCAAGGTGCTCGAGAACACCCAACGCGACCTCAACATCGCTTTGATGAACGAGTGCGCCCTGATCTTCGAGCGTGCCGGCATCGACACCAACACGGTCATCGACGCGGCATGCACCAAGTGGAACTTTCACGACTACAGACCCGGCCTCGTCGGTGGCCACTGCATCGGCGTCGACCCCTACTACCTGACGCACATGGCCGAGCTTTTGGGATACCGGCCGGAAGTGATCCTGGCCGGGCGGAGGATCAACGACTCCATGGGGGTGCGCCTGGCGCATCGCGTCCTGCACGCCATGATCCAGTATGAGCAGGAAGGCCACCTGAAAGTCGGAATCCTCGGCGTTACGTTCAAGGAGAACGTCGCCGACCTGCGAAACACGCGCGTGCTCGACATGGTGCGAGAGCTCAGGCGACTCAACGTGGAGGTCGAGCTCCACGACCCTCACGCCGATCCGGACGAGGTCTACGCCAGGTTCGACGGGATTCCACTTCAGTCGACGCTGAAGAACCATGGCTGCGGCGCCTTGGTCCTCGCCGTGGCCCATGACGAGTACCGCGATCTGCCACCGTTTCACTTCCTGCGCATGTGCAGGGGCCCGTCGCCCGTGCTGCTCGACGTGCGTGGGGTCTATCCCAAGGGCTACTTTCGGCAGATGTACCACATCAGGTTATGAGACACGAGATTCAAGAGTCTGGCATCCCGGGGCTGGCTGCTTCCCTGGAAGCACCACGGGGGGCCCTCGGGTGTCAGGCTCGCCTATTGTCCAAACTCGGCGACATGTGCGCACGAAAAAAAGCACGCAAGGCCGGGGGTTGCCAACGCCAAAGGCCGCGTGCGTCTCGGGATGGAGCAAACCGTCGAAAGGAGGAAACAGAACGCCACGGAGGGGGGCCCTCGCAACAGCCGCCACAGGGAAGAACCGATGCCACTGCATCTCTCATCGACTCCTCGCCCAAGGCGCCCACTCTCGCAACAGCCGCCACAGGGAAGAACCGATGCCACTAGAGCACGGAGTGGATTCTCGCGACCGGGAATGGACTCGCAACAGCCGCCACAGGGAAGAACCGATGCCACCTTGCGACCACCTATCCGGGCAGGATTCTCCCGGCCCTCGCAACAGCCGCCACAGGGAAGAACCGATGCCACGGACTATCGCGCGTTCGGGGAGCGCTACGGCTACCGCTCGCAACAGCCGCCACAGGGAAGAACCGATGCCACTCGTCCGGGCAGCCCTGATGGAGGGCATCTGGGACCTCGCAACAGCCGCCACAGGGAAGAACCGATGCCACCATCGGGTCACACCCATGAGTGACCCGACACGCTCCTCGCAACAGCCGCCACAGGGAAGAACCGATGCCACTTGCTGTTGGCGTCGACATCGATGCCCTGATCGCGGAGCTCGCAACAGCCGCCACAGGGAAGAACCGATGCCACTGGATCCGGACGCCATCGATTCCACGGTTGCGAGATCTCGCAACAGCCGCCACAGGGAAGAACCGATGCCACCGGACGCTCGCTGGCAACGTCGTCGGATCCTCATGTCCTCGCAACAGCCGCCACAGGGAAGAACCGATGCCACTCAGCCACCACGAGAAGCCGCTCCAGCCTCCGCGACTCGCAACAGCCGCCACAGGGAAGAACCGATGCCACAGGTGTGTGACGGTGCACTGGCCTTCGGACAGCGCTCGCAACAGCCGCCACAGGGAAGAACCGATGCCACTGTCCGGAGCATGAGCCCTGCCGTGTGGAATGGCAATCTCGCAACAGCCGCCACAGGGAAGAACCGATGCCACGGACCGTGGACCAAGCGCTCCTAGACCATCTGGCAGCTCGCAGCATTCATCCGGAAGAACCGATGCCAGCTTCCGGACCGCCGTTACTCACGCTTTGAAGACCAGGTGACACCATGGACGACGACCTAGAGATGTGCATCACCCTGCGGGACGGGCGCCCGAGGGTCGTTTTGAGGTACAGGGGGGTGGTGGTGAAGGCTCCGATGAGTCACACCTACGGTCTCGAGGCTTCCTACGAGATCTTCGAGGCCATCTCGTCGTGGATCCCGGCCGAGGTGCTCGCAAAACACGCACCACGGGGAACGGATGACGTCAACTAGCAGCCATGGTAACGTTTTCGATGACCGAGCTCGGCGACATGTGCGCACGAGAAAAAGCACGCAAGACCGGGGGTTGCCAACGCCAAAGCCCGCGTGCGTCTCGGGATGGAGCAAACCGTCGAGAGGAGGAAACAGAACGCCACGGAGGGGGGCCCTCGCAACAGCCTTCACCGCCAGGAACCGATGCCACACGGACACCACGGGTCCTCCACCCGATGCCGAAACCTCGCAACAGCCTTCACCGCCAGGAACCGATGCCACTTCGGCGCGCTCGAAGAACTGCTGGACATCTCGGACCTCGCAACAGCCTTCACCGCCAGGAACCGATGCCACCTGCTGTGCGCAGGGCGACAGCTAGGTGCGGTTTCTCCTCGCAACAGCCTTCACCGCCAGGAACCGATGCCACATGGCTGTCCCCGAGCTCCGCGAGCTCGTGTTCGATTCTCGCAACAGCCTTCACCGCCAGGAACCGATGCCACTGTACAACCGTGCGGATGTCGACGCTTGGATGGCGCCCTCGCAACACCCTTCACCACCAAGAACCGATGCCACAGGAAGGGCGGTCCGGTCCCACTGACGCGCATGCCTCGCAACACCCTTCACCGCCAAGAACCGATGCCACTGGCGGGTGATGTGGTAGTCGGTCTCGCCGTGGCGGCTTGCAACACCCTTCACCGCCAGGAACCGATGCCACGGATGCCCCGGATCGGATGTACGAGCCAGGTTTCCTCTCGCAACAGCCTTCACCACCAGGGACCGATGCCACAAGCGGATCGCGGGCTGCTGGCCCAGATCACCGACTCTCACGACAGCCTTCACCGCCAGGAACCGATGCCACACACAGATCCTCGTTGACACTCTGTGATCATAGAGGCTCGCAACAGCCTTCACCCGGAAGAGCCGATGCCACGATCTCCTCCGTACGCTGACTCACACTATCAGGACTAGGTGACACCATGAAGCCAGAGATTGTTGGAACGCCACTGTCGGGGAAGCCATGTTCGGCGGCGTGGGCCCGACCGCAAGGATCGCGTGAAAGACGGCCTCCTGGAGGAGGGAAGACGTGCGTGACCTGACCGAGCTTTCATGCTCTGGCCCGGGGATGCACCGGCTGCCTGACACGAAGGATCTCGTTGAGCCGTGTCCGACGTGCGGGCGCCATCACTTCTACGGGACAACGGATCGGATTCAGGACTCGCTTTTGTTCGTGATCTACGCTCCCGTGCGTAGCCTGGTGACCAGGCTCATGAGGCTGGTGTGCAGGTGGCGTGGGCATCGTTGGGGGCGGTACGAGCGCCATCGCTGGGGGCATGTACGCCGTTGCTCGCGTTGTGGCATCGGACATCTCGCCGTACCGAAGTCCGTGGGGAACCTCGGGGAGCCATACCGATGGTGAGACACACCTGCTACAGGGAGGGGGGCTTCGATCTGTGGAGCGCCCTTGGTTGCGATGCATGTGCCGTGCTCCTCATGACGCCCGGTACATCCAGGGCCCCGGCATGGACGCCGACGGATCTCGCGAGTGCCCTCACGACCTATCGAGAGACCGGAGCGATTCCGGCCGACGAAAGCAAGTGGGTCGCGCCCAGTGACATGGAGCTCGCGCGGCTTCGGCGTCTGGCCGAGACGAGAACCGGCCGAAAGGACGAAGGATGATGATGCAGGCAGAGGAATGGAACGAGCTCTATCCGGTCGGTACACGCGTCCGGTACTATCCAGTTGCTGACGAGCCCGGGTACGTCGACACGCACACGCGGTCGGTGGCGTGGACTCTCGGCAGTGGCCACGTCGTCGTCGAGGTCGACGGGCAAACTGGCGGTGTGTCCGTCGAGCATCTGGTGGTGGCCGGCCAGGACGACAAGAAGGTGTGGATCCGCGATTTCAACCTGTTGAACGAGGTGCATCGACATGAGGTAGCACTCGAGTGGGAAAAGCGCGCCAAGCGGCTCGGTCTTTCGGCGTCACGAAAGGAACAGACCCTCGCCGAGCACACCTGGGAGATGAGGCGGGTCGTGTTCGAGCAGGCCGGGAAGAGGACGCCACCCCAGCGGACGTCGCACATCCTGTATCCGGCCGGCCCCATTGTCATCGGTTACCTCTTTGGAAACAAGAGGCCGCTCGATGGGATGAGCGACGAGCTGCTCGTCGAGGTAGCCGCGTGGTGCATCGAGGAGA